>Ga0315281_10000190_pt1 | contig 78744 bp, 84 predicted proteins | sample YL17G07_0_MG_FD_204540 | JGI IMG/M metagenome (GOLD analysis project Ga0315281, IMG submission 204540) | Sediment microbial communities from Yellowstone Lake, YNP, Wyoming, USA - YL17G07_0 | ecosystem: Environmental > Aquatic > Freshwater > Lake > Sediment | place: USA: Wyoming | collected... | reverse complement strand
CAGTTCCTCTGGGCTTCCGGTGGGCCTCATGGTGCACCTCCGGACCACAGTATAGGACATTATTTAAGCAGGTATCAATAGTGTGCGCTTTCTACTCGCGCTTCACCACCCGGTGCAGCCGCGATATCCCCAGTCAACGCGACAGGACTGACCCGCGGAGGACCCGCTCAACCGTTAGTAGTCATTCGGCCTAAGTTGGCGGTTCGTTGCCGCAGTGCAGCGAATCGGTATTTGAACGAGCTACTTCGGAACTCCCGCGGCGCGATATAACTCGGCGCACCGTTTCCGGAACTCCGGGTCCTTGTAAGCAGACACGCTCTGGTAGCGCGACACCGTAAACTCCGGCGCCAGCTCGAGCAGGCGCTGCGCCGCCGCCCGCTCAGTGGCCCGCAGGATCGTTCCAGCGTGGCAGCAGCACCATGCTGTTCGGGTTGTAGCCCATGTTCTTCAGCGTGTCGACGCTGCCGATCACCTTTTCAATCTTCAAATCGATGACGGTGATCGAACCGTCACTCATGCCCGGCAGATTGAGCAGCGTGTTCTGCACATAAGCGTAGCGGCCGTCCAGAGTGAACGCGACGTGGTGCGCGCCCTCTGCGGTGGCGATGGATTTCAGCAGTCGCGGCTTGCCCGGTCCGGCGCCCAGATCGAAAATGTGCAGGTGCCCCGGTTTCGCGGTCGTCACATACATGCGGTCGGCTTTCTTGTTGAAGTAGATTTCGAGCGCCACGCCGGCGCCTTGCGCCGAGAAATCGTGCACCTGGTCCATATCGAAATCTTTTTTCGCCACGTTCCAGGTGGCAGTCCACAGCGTGCCTTCATACATGTTGGTGACATACGCCACCGGCGGGTTGGCGCCCGGGACGAACAGGATCTCGACGGGCGCATTCTTGGCCGGCGACGGCTTTTTCGAGGCCTTGTAGGTGCCCAGCACCTTGCCGCTATTCGCCTCCACCGCGCTGATGACTTCGCCGGCGTCGCCCAGATCGGACGCACGCACGGAGCTCGAGAGCAGAATTCGATCAATGCCGTTGTGGATGGCGATCCCGTGCGGATAGGGCGCGGCCACCTTTATCGTCTTGATCGGCTCGTCCTTGTTGGCGTCGCCAACGACCATGGCCTGCGTGCCCATGCAGGACAGGTACCAGTTCTTGCCGTCGTCCGAGAAAACAACGTCTTCGCCGACGCCGCAGCCGGGCACCGCCACCACCTTGCTGATCTTGTACGGTCTTTTCTTCATATCGATGACGCGAAGCTCCTCCTTGCCGAGTGCCGTGACATAGGCCTTGGACTGGTCGCGGTTGTAAAAGATGTGGTGCGCGACAAGGTCGCCCGGGAGGGCGATGTCTTGCACGATCTTGCCAAAGGCCTTGGACTTCGGATCGACGTCGATGATCGCGATACCCTCCTTGCGCGCGGGTGCCGCCACAGGGAATTTGAGCGCCTTCAGCGACTCCGGCGACTTGGTCTCGTAATTGACCATCGCGAGGATCTCGCCAGCAGCGATTGACGGCAGCAGCGCAAGCGATGCGACGACACAAAACGGACCTGACAGTCTTAGCATGGCAACCCCCCTTTTTTAGACTATCCGCTAGTATCACGCGCCAGTAAAGAGGCTAACGCATGCGTGATTCGATCCATCGCCGGGACTTTCGATGTGCAGCGCAGCAAGGGATGCCGAACTTGAAACCGTTGTTTGGCTGGCCGTCGCGGGGCGCGTTCGGGCGGCGCGCCCTGGCCCTGCTGCTGAGCGTAGCGCTGCTTGGCGCCGCACCGGTGGTGCGCGAGTTCGATGTCGGCATCCTCAAGCGCCGCATCGAAGGAAGCACCTCCACAATCCGTGTCAAGCAGGGCGAGACGGTGTTGTTGCGCTGGCGCACGGACGAGGCAGTATTTCTGCATGTGAACGGCTACGACCTGAGAGCCAACCTCTCGCCATCGGCACCGGCAAGCATGCGCTTCGAGGCGCGCGTAGCGGGTCGTTTTGCGATCACGGCACATGAATTCGGCGCCGTGGCGGACCACGGCGCGCGGCCGAAAAAGCACCGCGAAACAACGTTGCTGTACCTCGAAGTGCTGCCAGAGTGATCCGGCGCGCAGCGATCTTCCCGGTGCGCTCGCCGCGCCGCACCAGGGCTGCGGCGACCGTGTCGCTCTGCTTTGTCGTTGCGAGCGGACAGGCACAGGCACACGGCTTCGGCGCGCGCTACGACCTGCCGATCCCGCTGTCGCTCTACCTCGCCGGCGCCGCTCTTACCGTGGCGCTGTCGTTCGCCATGCTCGCACTCTTTATGCGAAGCGCGCCGCCCGCGGACGAATACTGGCGCATCAACCTGATGGGCACAGCTTTCGGGCGCCTGCTCGGCGCGCCGGGCGTGCTGCTCGCCTGCCGCGCGTTCGGCGTCGCGCTTTTCTTGCTGGTAGTTGCCGCGGGCCTGTTTGGCGCACAAAGCCCCTTGAAAAACATCGCCCCGGTGATGGTCTGGGCCATCTGGTGGGTGGGCATGGCCTACATCTCCGCGTTGCTCGGCAACCTGTGGGCGCTCGTCAATCCGCTCGACACCCTGTTCGCATGGACGGAGGCGCTCTGCGCGCGTATTTGGCCCGCTCGAAAACTTGCGCTTGGACTGCGCTACCCGGACGCGCTCGGGGCCTGGCCGGCAATCGTTCTGTTCCTGGCCTTCGTATGGATGGAGGTGGTGTGGGAACACAGTGACAGTCCGGCGCGCTTGGCCACCGCGATGCTCGCGTACGCCGCGCTCACCTGGCTCGGCATGCTGCTCTTCGGCAGGGCGCAATGGCTGGGGCGGGGCGAGGTATTCGCGCTTGTGTTCGGGCTCCTGGCGCGCTTCGCCCCCACCGAGCTGCGCAAATCTACCGCTGGCAGCCTCGCTTTGGACCTGCGCCCCTACGGCGTCGGATTGCTTTCGCGCGAACCGGTTTCCAACTCGATCCTGGTGCTGGCGCTGGCGATGCTCGCCGCGGTGAGTTTTGACGGTTTCATGGAAACGCCGCTTTGGGCGACGGTCCTCGAGCACTACGCGCCTCCCGCACAGGACCCGGCTGGGGACAGCGACGCGACCCGCGCATGGGTGCAGAGCGCCGGCGTGATTGGCACCCCGCTGCTGTTCGTCGCCGTCTACCTGGTCTTCTGCCGCCTGATCGCGTGGGGCGGGGGTGGGTTCATTCCGGTCACCCGCGTTGCGGGTCTGTTCGTGTTGACGCTGGTACCGATTGCAATCGCCTACCACCTGGCGCATTACCTTTCTTTTCTTGCGATGGCCGGGCAATACCTCATTCCTCTTGCCTCCGATCCCTTCGGTTTCGGTTGGGACTTGTTTGGCACGAAAAACTATTTCATCAAGATCGGGCTGGTCGACGCTCGCGCCGTTTGGTACCTATCGATCGGCGCCATCGTCACAGGCCATATCGTCGCGGTCTACCTTGCGCACCGCGTTGCCTTGCGAGCCTATCCGGACCGGAAGATTGCGCTGCGAAGCCAATGGCCGATGGTCGCCTTGATGGTCTGCTATACGATGACCAGCCTATGGATCATCGCGCAACCGATCGTCACGATCCGGTGAGTTGCGAAGTTGAGTTCATCGCAAATTGACGCAAAGAGCCCGCTAAACAGGGGCGATTATGTTTTCCTTCGCCGACGCCGGCCTCGCAGGTTGCCCGGACGATCTATCGCGAACGGGCCGCTCGCTCAATGCCACGTCTTTGAACTTTTGATTCATGTGTCTCAGCCGGTCCGCCATCACCTCCATGACGTGCCTGGCGAATTCCGGAGATTCGCGTACCAAAAGGTCGAACTGTGAACTGTTTATCGAGATGACCCGGCAACTGGAGCGGGTTATGACGGTGGCGCTTCTGACGGAAGAATCAATCAAAGCCATTTCTCCAAGCAGTGATCCTGGCTCGGCCACCTCGACGACCTCGCCGCCGACACAAATTGCCGCCGTTCCTTCCATCAACACGTACATGTTCTTGCCGGATTCGCCTTCATTGAACAAGGGCAGTCCAGCTTGCACGGAAACAACGGTCCTGGCGCCCTGAAAGTGTGCGATGAGGTCCATAACCCCCCTTTGCGGTGATTGCCGGTCGCTGCGACAGCTATTTTTTCTCTTCGATCTTGCCGATCTTCTCCAGCGCAACGGCAAGGCGCTTCGCGTCGCCGTCCCAGTATTTCTGGAACTCCGGCGCATCCAGATAGGCGACCGGCGTCGAAACCTTCTCCATCTGCGCCTTGAACTCGGCCGAATTCGCGGCCTCGCGCACCGCTTCGCGCAGCCGCGCGAGAATCGGCGCCGGTGTCTGCGCCGGGGCGACCACGGCCGACCAGATGTAGAACTCGGCGTCGAACCCGAGCTCCTTGAAAGTCGGCAGCTCTGGCATCATCGGAATCCGCCGCTCCGCCCAGCTCGCCAGCGCGCGCATCTTGCCGCCCTTGATCTGTCCGATGGCCGCCGCGGGTCCGGAGGCCAGCGCTTCCACCTGGCCGCCGAGCAGCGCCGTCACCGCCGGACCGCCGCCGCTGTAAGGAACGTGGAACAGCTTGATGCCGGCGGCATTGGCGAAAATTTCCATCGCCACGTGCAGCGTGCCGTAGACGCCCGAGGAGGAGTAGTTGATTTTCCCCGGATTCGCCCTGGCCGCATCGACGAAGTCCTTCAGCGTCTTGTAGGGACCGTCCGCGCGCACCACCAGAACCGTTGGATCGGCGGTCACCAGAGCGATCGGCGCGAACTCCCTCATTTCGTACGTCGGCTGCTTGCCGTTGATACGGTCCGACACCGGGAAGATGGAGATCGAAGACAGCGCCATGAGGATGGTGTAGCCATCCGGGGCCGCCTTCGCCACCGAGGCCGTTCCGGTGGCCCCGCCCGCGCCCGGCCGGTTGATCACCAGGACCGGCTGCTTGAGGGTCTTTTCCATCGCCACGGCCAGCGGACGGCCGACGATGTCCGCCACCCCGCCGGGCGGGAAGGCGACGATCATGCTGATCGGCTTGGTGGGCCAGGCGTCCTGCGCCTGCGCCAGCGGCGCCAGGGCGAGCAAAAGGGCCGGGATGACGGGAATTGCTTTGCGAATCACGGTGTTCTCCTCCTTAAAGCAGAATGATAGATTAGCCGCTGTCAGGTCGCACGCTGTTGCGCGACCAAGGCTTCAGGCGACCACAACTCGAGGAGATTGCCATGCAACGGCGCGCTTTGTTGAAGTTCCTGGCCATCGGGCCGTTTTTTACCCACGTTCATGCCGCTCCGCCAAAGACCACGAAAGGGATCAAGGAAATGCAAGACAACTGGAAAGCCCTGCTCGCCCCGGGCACCGCGGTGCCCAGTCCGACCGAGGAGCTGAAGCTCTCCAAGGACGAGTGGAAGAAGCGCCTGCAGCCCGCCTCCTACGACGTGCTGCGCGAAGAAGGCACCGAGCGCGCCGGCAGCAGCCCGCTCGACCGCGAAAAACGGCCCGGCGTGTTCGTCTGCGCCGGCTGCGGCCTGCCGGTATTCACCTCCGAGATGAAATTCGACAGCGGCACGGGCTGGCCGTCGTTCTTCACCTTCATCCCGGGTGCATTCCAGACCAAGACCGACTACAAGATCATCTACCCGCGCACCGAATACCATTGCGCGCGCTGCGGCGGCCACCACGGGCACCTGTTCGAAGACGGCCCGGAGCCCACCGGCAAGCGCTACTGCAACAACGGCGTGGCCCTCAAGTTCATTCCGCGGAAGGCGTGAGCCTGAGATCCTCGGCCAGAGGTTTGGCCGGGAGGTGGAAGCGCACCGGTCCGTCCGGCAGTGCTTTCAGGAACTGCCTGAGATAGGGATCCTCGGAGGCGAGCAGCTCGTCGGGCGTACCCTCGCCCATCAACCTGCCTTCGGCGATCACATAGATATAGTCCACCAGCTTGAGGGACTCGGACACGTCGTAGGTGACGACGATCGAGGTCAGGCCAAGCGCGTCGTTCAACTTGCGGATCAGGGTCGCGATCACATTGAGCGAGATCGGGTCCAGCCCGGCGAACGGCTCGTCGTACATCACCAGCATCGGATCGGTGGCGATCGCCCGCGCCAGCGCCACGCGCCGGGTCATGCCGCCCGAGAGATCGCCCGGCATCATGTCGCGCGCGCCGCGCAGGCCGACCGCGTCGAGCTTCATCAGCACCAGCGAACGGATCAGTTCCTCCGGCAAGTCGTAGTGCTCGCGGATCGGGAAGGCGAGGTTCTCGTAGACCGACAGGTCGGTGAACAGGCCGCTCGACTGGAACATCATTCCCATCTTGCGGCGCAGCTGGTAGAGCTCGTCGCTGGCGAGCTTGTGCACCAGCTTGCCGGCCACGCGGATCCAGCCGCGCCCGGGCGCGAGCTGGCCGCCGATCAGCTTGAGCAGCGTCGACTTGCCGCTGCCGCTGCCGCCGAGGATCGCCACCACCTTGCCGCGCGGGATCCTGAGCGACAGGCCACGGAAGATCGGCAGCTCGCCATAGCTGAAATGCAGCTCGGAGACTTCGACAAGATCTTTGGCGTCGGCTTGCACTGAAGCGGCAGTTTAACCGACCCGCCTCCAGCGTCTCACAAGCTACCTTTCGGCGATTGATTTCAACCATGCGACGACCGTTGTGATCATCGACCCCCTCAGATTATCAGCCAGACAATGGCCAGCATGAGGGCGATAGTGGCCAATCCTCCCGTGACGAAGAAAATGGTCCGCAAGGGTTGCTTCCCCGCCAGATAGGCCGCGGAGTGCAGAACCCGTGCGCCGGTGAAGATTCCAAACAGGACCGTCGCAGTTCCGGCGGCACCGCCTGCAAGCACGAAGACCAGGCCCAGGAAGAGAAACGGGTAAATGCTGGCCTGGGCGTTGCGATGGGCGCGCAGCACGCGGGCGACCTCGGGAGGATCGAATTCCGTGAGGGAGGCGCCGAACAGGGCGGTGTCCTCCCCGTTCATCGCGGTTTTCGTCTTGCCGCGCGTCGCGCCACTGTACGCCCACAGGAAGAGCAGATTGGCGCAGAGCACCAGGCTGGTGACCGCGTAGGCAAGGAAAGCGGGATTGTTCAGCGACATGGCGAACGGTTGGTTCACAGGTCCACCACGACTTTGAAACCGCCGTAGATCATGCGCCTGGCGTCGAAGACCATCGCCTTCGGATCCATCATCGGCGCGAGCCGCTTGTCCTTCATCACCTCGGCAAGGACGCGGTCCCGGTCCTTGCGCGCCATCGCTCGGTAGGCCACCATCTTCTTTTTCGGTACCGGCACCACGAATCCGTCAACGTAACTCATGATTTCGCTTCTCCTTTTAGAAAGATTTCGAGCTTGAGCAGCAACTCGCTCCAGCCGCGCTTGTGCCCGTCGCGCGCGGCCTCGTCGAAGAACTGCTCGTGCAGGAATTCCAACTCCGTGCCACCGCCCGCAGGCTTGAAATTGATGGTCACCAGCGACACGCGCTCCGGCGAGGTGTTCGGCCCGCCCGGCCCCCACTCGCTATCGCCTGTGGGTCGGTCCACGCCCGCCAGACCTTTTCCGGCGCGACGGGGTAGTGCCGGTTGAGGGCGAGCGAGGGTTTAGTCTCGCGGCTGGTTTGGTCCATGTCTGCAACTCCTCTTGCTGGTACAGGTAGCGGGCGAGCGAATCGAGCTTGTCGCTCCAGAATTTTTCGTAACGCGACATCCATGCGGAGGCGGATTTCATCGGTGCGGCGGAGAGCTTGCAGCTCACCACGCGCCCTTCCTTCTCGCGCGCGATGAGGCCGGCATCCTCGAGCACGCGCAGGTGCTTCATGAAGCCCGGCAGCGACATCTGGTGCGGTAGCGCCAGTTCGCTCACTCCCAGGCTGCCGCCGGCGAGCGAGTCGAGCACACCCCGGCGCGTGGGATCGGCTAGCGCGGAAAACACGCGGTCCAGAACGGGGTCTTCATACTTAACCATAAGGTTCAGTATTAATCGGCCCGGTTTGCGTGTCAAGCGCCCTAGAATGTCCGCGTGAACTCAAAGCCTTACGAAAACCTGACGCCGGACGCGGTGCTGGATGCGCTCGAGAGCGTGGGATTGCGCGGCGACGGGCGGCTGCTCGCGTTGAACAGCTACGAGAACCGCGTCTACCAGGTCAGCCTGGAAGACGATTTCGGAGAAGGAACGGGGGCCCCTTCATCCCCCGTTGTGGTGGTGGCCAAGTTCTACCGCCCGGAGCGCTGGAGCGATGCGCAGATCCTCGAGGATCATGCATTTTCCCTGGAATTGTTCCAGAGGGAAATTCCCGTCGTCGCGCCTCTCGAAATCGGAGGCGGCAGCCTGCATCATTTTTCCGGGTCCCGTTTCGCGGTCTTTCCGCGCCGCGGCGGCCGCGCACCCGAGCTGGAGGACGAAAAGGTGCTGGAGTGGATCGGGCGCTTCCTCGGGCGCATCCACGCCGTCGGCGCGACGCGCCCGTTCAAGCTGCGCCCGGCGCTGAACCTCGAGACCTTTGGCACCGAGCCGCGCGACTGGCTGCTCGCCTCGGGGATGCTTCCGGAGGATCTGCAAAACGCCTGGGCAACGACGATAGATCTTGCTTTGCGGGGGGTACGGCAGTGCTTCGAAAGGACGGACAACATTACATCGCTCCGCCTGCACGGCGACTGCCATGTGGGCAACATCCTTTGGACTCATGAGGGCCCGCATTTTGTCGACCTGGACGACGCCCGCATGGGGCCTGCGGTGCAGGATCTGTGGATGCTGCTCGCCGGCGACCGCGAGACCGCGGGCCGGCAGCTGCGCGCCCTGGTCGAGGGCTACGAACAGTTTCACGCCTTCAACCGGGAAGAACTGGGCCTGATCGAAGCGCTCAGGACGCTGCGCCTGATCCACTACTCGGCCTGGCTCGCGCGCCGCTGGGAGGATCCGGCGTTCCCGGCCGCGTTTCCGTGGTTCGGCACCACGCGCTACTGGCAGGATCGAATCCTGGAACTGCGGGAACAGACCTCGAACATGGACGAAGCGCCGCTGGCCGTATAGATTCACGCCTTTTTCACGTTCCGGGGCCCTCGCCGCACATGGTTCTTTTCGCCGCCACCGTATTCACCAGCGCCTTCCTGCTGTTCCTGGTGCAGCCGATCATCGCCAAGCAGATCCTGCCCTGGTTCGGCGGCAACGCCTCGGTCTGGACCGTCTGCATGGTGTTTTTCCAGCTGGTGCTGCTCGGCGGCTACGCCTACGCGGATGCGCTCGTGCGCAAGTGCGCCCCGCGCACGCAGGCGGTCGTGCACACGGTGCTGCTCGCCGCGAGCCTCGCCTTCCTGCCGATCCTCGCCTCCGAGAGCTGGAAGCCGGCGCAGGGCACCGAGCCCACGGCGCGCATCCTGCTGCTGCTGGTGATGACCATCGGCCTGCCTTACTTCCTGCTCTCCACCACCGGACCGCTGGTGCAGGCCTGGTTCGCGCGCAGTTTTCCGAGTGGCACGGTATATCGCCTGTTCGCGCTCTCCAACCTCGCCTCCCTGGCCGCCCTCATCGCTTATCCGCCGCTGATCGAGCCGGCGGCCTCGCTCCAGGCCCAGTCCTGGGCCTGGAGCGCGCTCTATGCCGTCTTCGCCGTCCTGTGTTGCGGTTCGGCGTGGATGGCGGCAACGAAGCCGCCTGCAGCTCTAGCCGCATCTACAGAAAGTCCTTCTGACAGCAAAACGCCTTCGAGCCCGAAAACCGGCGACTACCTCCTCTGGCTGATTCTGTCCGCGCTCGGCTCGCTCATGCTGCTCGCCGTCACCAGCCACATCACGCAGAACGTTGCCTCGGTGCCTTTCGTCTGGATCGTGCCGCTGGTGCTGTACCTGCTGTCGTTCATCCTGGTGTTCGACGTCGGCGGCTCGCGCGCGAAGAGCGGATGGTACGCGCGCGCCTGGGGGCTGCCGGCGCTGTTTGCGCTGATGCTCGGCATGTCCTGGTTCCTGTACCAGAACCTCGGCGTGATGAACATCCGCACCTCGATCGCGCTCTACAGCGCCGGCCTCTTCGCCGCCTGCATGTTCTGCCACGGCGAACTCGCCGCGATGCGGCCGGCGCCGCGATATCTGACGCGCTTCTACCTGATGATTTCGATCGGTGGCGCCGCGGGAGGATTGTTCGTCGGCCTGATCGCGCCGCGCATTTTCCCGACCTTTGTCGAACTGCCGCTCGCGCTCGTCGCCTGCGGCGCACTCGCCGCCCTGCTCACCTGGCGCTCGGCGCAGGCCGACCCGGGGCTTCCCTCAAGACAAAGAATTCTGTACGCGGCGGCCGTGGCGGCGCTCGCGGTTACCGCGACCGTGGCCTGGCATGGCTACAAGTACGTGGAATACGTCCACACCGACGCGATCGTGATGACGCGCAACTTCTACGGCACCCTGCGCGTCAAGGAATACGACCGCGGCAGCGACCCCCAATCCATCCGGGCGCTGATCCATGGCGCCATCAATCACGGCTGGCAGTACACCGATCCAACGCTTCGCGCGCAGCCGATCAGCTATTTCGGCCCGGGCTCGGGCATCGCGCGGGCGCTGGATTTCTACGGCGAGCAGCCGCGGCGCGTCGGCATCATCGGCCTGGGCGTTGGCTCGTTCACCGCCTGGGGCAGAGCCGGCGATTATTTCCGCATCTACGAACTCGATCCCGACGTGGTGAGGATCGCGCGCGAGCAGTTCTGGTACCTGTCCGATTCGAAAGCGAAGATCGACATCGTCGTCGGCGACGGACGCCTCAACATGGAGCGCGACGCGCCGCAGAAATTCGACCTGATCTCGATCGACGCCTTCTCCAGCGGCTCGATCCCGATCCACCTCCTCACCCGCGAGGCGCTGCAGGCCTACCGGCGCCACCTCGCGCCCGGCGGCGTGGTCGTCTACAACGTCACCAACCGCTTCGTCAACCTCGCGCCGCAATTGAAGCTGGTCGCCGAAGCCGAAGGCATGAAGGCCCTGCTCCTTAACGACGACCCGGCGGATGAGAAATATTCCGGCACCGCCTACGTGCTGGTGACCGGCAACGCGAAGCTGCTCGCCGACGAGCGCTTCGAGGAGGCCGACGACATCGAACCGATTTCCGGCCTCACCGCCTGGACCGATAGCTTCAACAACCTGTTCAAGGTCGTGCGCTAGCTCATTCCGGCAGGTCGTCCAGCGCGCGTTCGAGGTGGGCAACGTCGGCCCAGGAACGTATCTGCCAGCCCGAGAGTGTGAGTTCGATGCGGTTCAGGCCCGCGTTGGGGATGCCGAAATTACGTTGCGCGCTGATCGGCAGCCCGGTGATGAATCGATAGAGCTTGTCCAGCACGCCGCCGTGGGTGAACACGAGAATGCTTTCGCCTTCATGCCGCTTCACCAGCTTCGAAACAGCGGCAATGCTTCTGGCGGAGAAATCCGTCAGGCTCTCCCCCGTGCGGAACGCATAGTCGGGGTCGCGCGCCTCGAAGCGGGCGTAGTCCTCAGGATAGCGGACCTTTACTTCCGCATAGGTCAGGCGCTCGAAGATGCCGTAGTGCCGTTCCCTGAGATCTTTTTCCGGAAGTATTTCCAGTGAAAGAAGATTCGAGATCGGATAGGCCGTTTGCCGCGCGCGCACGAGGTCGCTCGAGTAGATCGCGTCGAAGCGCTCGTCTTTCAACGCGCCGCCCACCGCCTGCGCCTGGCGCAGGCCGATCTCGTTCAAGGGAATGTCGAGCTGGCCCTGCACGCGATGTTCGGCGTTCCAGGCGGTTTCGCCGTGGCGCACGATGCAAAGGCGGGTCGTCATCGCTTGCCCGCTCCCATCCACGCAATGGCGCCGACGACGATGAAGGCGCCCGCGATCTGCAGCGGCGCGACCGCCTGGCCGAGAATCAGCCAGGCGAGCCCCAGCACCGCGATCGGCTCGAAGTTGAGCACCGCCGCGTTGTTGACCGCGCCCAGCCGCGGCAGCAGCACGAACATCGAGGTAATGGCGGTGCCGTAGAAAACGGTCAGCAGCCCGAGCGCGATCCAGCCGGTACCATCCGCGGGAAGCGCGAAGCCGCCCGCGAGCGTGCCGCCCGCGAGCGTCACCAGCGCCACCACGCTCATGAACAGGAAGCTGCGCAGCCGCCCGTCCATGCTGCCCAGCCACCGGGTGATGAGAAACAGCGCCATGGCAAACGACACCGAGGCGCCCAGAGCCCAGAGCACCCCGGCGCCGACCTCCGCCCAGCGGCCGGCAATGTCGCCGCTCTTGCCATAGACATCGAGCGCGAGTGCCAGGCCGACCAGGGCCACCGGCATCGCGATCAGCACGCGCCGCGAAGGCCGCTCGCCGCCTCCGACCCATGAGACCAGTGCGAGCAGCATCGGGAAGGTCTGGAATGCGAGCAGCGCCAGCGCCACGGGGATCAGCGCCACCGCGGAGTACAGGCAGTAGCTCTGCACCGCGATCAGCAAACCGATCAGGACCGATTGACCGAACGTTTTTTGCCCTATTTTTAAAGGTGTTTTGGACAACAGCAAGAGCGCCAACACAGCTAGCGCCGTTCCCGCGGAGCGGAAGGCGACCGCGGTGGTGACGTTGGTGCCGTGATCGAAGGCGACGCGCGCGGCAATGTGGTTGCCGCCGAAAACGGCCGCGATCACAAGCAGCAGGGCGATTCCGGCCCAGCGGGATATCGGCTGGTCGGCCAATGCCGGCTCAGTCGGTCTTGATGGCGTTGTCCTTCACGATCCTGCCCCAGTGCGCCAGTTGCTCGAGGGTCCACTTCTGCAGCTCCTCGGGACTGCTTACCACCAGGTCCATGCCGAGGCCTTCGGCGAGCGTCTTGCGCACATCGGCAAAACCGAGCACCTTGACCAGCTCGGCGTGAAACTTGTCGATGATCGGCTTTGGCGTGCCCGCGGGCGCGTAGATGCCCCACCACGCGTATGCAGTCAGACCCGGGAAACCCTGTTCGATAAGCGTCGGCACCTCCGGCATCGTCGACGATCGCTTCTCGCCGGTGGTGGCGATGGCGCGCATCTTGCCGCCCTTCACTTGCGGCGCAAGCAGTGCCACCGAGCCGGCACCCATGTCGATCTGGCCGCCGAGGATATTCTGGTTCATCGGTCCACCGCCTGCGAAGGGCACGTGCGTGATCCTGAAGCCGCCCATCTGCTGCGCCTGCACCAGGACCAAGTGCCCGAGCGTGCCGTTGCCGATGGATCCGATGCTCACCGATTCAGGCTTCGCTTTCGACGCCGCCACCACCTCGGTGAACGATTTCCAGGGCTTGCCGGCCTGCGTCGCAATCGCATACGGTGCGGTGCCCACCAGCATCACCGGAGCGAAGTCCTTCGCCGTGTCGTACGGCAGATTTGCGATCAGCGACTGGTTCACGCCGTGCGAATCGAAAACCACCAGGAACGTGTAGCCGTCGGCGGGCGCCTTGGCCGCGACCGCGGTGCCAATCGAGCCGCCCGCCCCCGGCCGGTTCTCGATGATGAACTGCTGCTTGAGCGCATCGCCCAGCTTCGCGCCCAGCAAGCGCGCCAGCGGATCGACCGAGCCGCCCGGCGGAAACGGCACCACGAACTTCACCGGCTTGGAGGGCCAGTCCTGCGCTGCGGCCGGCAATGCGGCAAGAACGGCGATCAAGGCGAACAGTGCAATTCGAATCATGGCTTTCCTCTCGTTCTGGCCCGCGCAGCGGCGGGCATCTCCATACGCGACGCCTGTGCGAGCGCGGCCTTGCGGTCTACCGGTACCGGCGCCTTTGCGTCCGGCGGCGGCATCGCGGCGGCGGGATAGTAAGCGATTTCCTGCGCCTTGGCAGGCTTGCCGACCGAGAGATTCCGGCGGTTCGTGCCCCGCGGCGGTGCCACCTTCCCCTCCACGATCTCCAGATCGGTCCACCAGGTCTTGACGGCGTTGATCGCGCCATTGCCGATGCGATCGTCGAAGCGCACGATCCAGCGCCGCGTCCAGGGCAGATGGATCGCCGCCCAGAGGAACGCCCGGTGCGCGAGCAGGCCCTCGTGGTTGTAGGGGCAGGTCTTCATGCAACGGCCGCAGGCCGAGCCGTGCGGGTTGGTGACGCGGTAGCGCGCGCAGCGCTCGACATCCGGCTTCCACATCTCGTAGCCGTTGAACATCACCTTGTCGCCGAACGAGATCGCGCTGCAGGGACATTCACGGGCGCACTTCATGCACTTGGCGCAGGTGTCCTGCAGGCCGAAGTCGATCGGCTGGTCCCATTGCATCGGCAGGTCGGTGGTGACCACCGCGCTCTTGAAGCGCGGGCCGACGAAGGGATTGAGCACAAGTTCGCCGATGCGCGACAACTCACCGAGACCCGCCAGCAGAACCAGCGGCAGTTGCAGTACGTCGGAGTCGGCATTGGTCTGCGAACGCGCGCTCCAGCCCAGGCTGCGGATGAACGCGGCCACCACCCCGCAGATCTCGCCGCCGCGCATGTAGGCGCGCATCGACTGCGCGCCGGAGATCCAGTCGTCGCCGGAAGCGCCCTCCATGGTCTCGAAGCCCTGGTCCACCAGCATCACCACGGCGCCGCGGTGATAGATGTCGATCGGCGTGCCGTCGTCCTGGTGCGAGTACCAGCAATAGCGCTTCGCTTCGCAGGCGCCAGTCATGTCCGCGCCAAGGTAGTACATCAGCGACTTGATGGCGCGCGCGTTTGCAAGCGGATCATTTGAATTTTCGCTCTTTGCAAGAAAAACTTTCCCATTCTGGAGCGGCACCATTGCCCGGATCAGCTTCACGTAGGCATCGGCGATCGGCGTCTTGTAGGCGAAGCGCCAGCGCTCGCGCTGCGCCTTCTCACCCAGATCGCCGTTCAATGCGCGCGTGAAAAAGTTCGCGCGCTTGGGCACGCGCGGCACCTCGTCCTCGAGAATCAGCGTCGTCGTCTCCGGCACGCGCTTGATGTTCTCCATCGGGAAGCGGCTGCCGTCCGAGGGCCGGCGCGCCGCCAACCAGCGCTCCCACCAGGTTTCGCTGCCGCCGGCGCCCAACCACCAGCCCAGCCCGCCTTCAAGGAGGCCGCCCTCTCCGGCAAGCGGCCAGTCTGCGGCCAGCGGCTCCGAAGTCGTGACGACGCAGGACGCGTACCGATTGCCGATGAAAGGGGCCGCAAGATCCGCGTGCGCAAGACCTGCGCACCGAAGAATCACGGCATGCGCGACATCGGTCCGATCCCTGGTGTGCGCCGTCGCGGCGAAACCCAGGCGCCGGAGAAACGACGCCGAGATCATCGCGATCTCCGCCGCGCGCAGCAAGGCACAGTCGTACTCGCTGCCGCGCACCCAGCCGGCGGCCGGATTGTCCGGCTCCGGATCCCTGCCATATTCGATCAGGATCGCGAGCGCATGGCGGTGGCCTTCGATGCGTGTTCCGGTCCATGCCAAATCCGGTATCTCGCAGCAGGCGGCAAGCGAAGCGTTGAGGAAGTAACAGTTCGCCTTCAGCTCGTTCGCCAGGCGCCGTGGGTCCGGCGGGTACGGCGCGCGCTCCGGCGCCGGCGGCTCGGCGCGGAACTGCTCGAAGAGGGCGATGTATTCGTTGACGATGCGGCCCAGCGGCGTTTCGCTGCGGGCGGGGAAATTGTCGTGCACTCCCGAGAGGCTCGCCGCGGTCCGCGCCCGCGCGACACGCTCGAGCGGAAACGGGCCAAGGTGGACCGGGCGATGCCGGTTGGAGATGATTCGCATGGCGCAATGATAGCGGTCGACAGCGCGCGTCCACGCGAAGACGTAAGATCCCCGCCTGCCGCCCGACTACACCTTGATACCAGTTACCGGACCGCGCGATGGCCCTTCGTGATTCACTCATCTTTACGCTGCATGACTGAATCCAGCGCTGGACCGGGACGCACCTGCCCTGTCGACTACCGCTACGGCGCCGGCGCACTCGCGGCGCCAGCCACTCTTTACGCCGAGAGCCTCTGGATCGCGGGAGGCTTGTACGGCAACACCTTCGCTTACCGGCGGCTGGAGGAGATTTTCGCGGACGAGCACGGCGAGTCGGCGCTGGTGTTCAACGGCGATTTCCATTGGTTCGACGTCGCGCAGAAGGCGTTTGCGGAGATCGAGCGCGGCGTGTCACTGCATGCCGCCACGCGAGGCAACGTCGAAACCGAGATCTCGCAACCCCACGCCGGGGCGGGATGCGGTTGCGCCTATCCGGCTTGGGTGCACGACGATGACGTAACCTGCTCCAACCGCATCCTCGAACGGCTCAGGGACACGGCGCAGCGCATCCCCGGCGCCGCCGCGGGCCTGGGCGCGCTGCCGATGTACCGCATCGCCGAGGTCGGCGGGCAGCGCATCGCGATCGTGCACGGCGACGCCGATTCCCTTGCCGGCTGGGGCTTTTCGCAGGAAGTGCTTGCGACCCGGGAGGGGCGCGACGCGGCTGCGGCCGCATTGCGCGCGGCGGGCGTACGTGTTTTCGCCTCCAGCCACACCTGCCTGCCGGTGCTGCAGTCCTTCGAGGGCGTCGGCGTCATCGTCAACAACGGCGCGGCCGGGATGCCGAACTTCGCGGGCACGCACTACGGCCTGGCGACGCGAATATCCCTGACGTCGCATGCAAAGGCTCTCTATGGGACGCGGCTTGGGCCGCTGCACGTTGAGGCCATCCCGATTGACTATGATGTGATCGCCTGGCGCGGGGCATTTCTCGCGCAATGGCCCGAGGGCAGCGATGCGCATGCCTCATACTGGCGCCGCATCAACGACGGACCGCGCTATCTGGCAAACCAGGCCGTACGAGGACAACCATGACCATCAAAGCGCTCACCTTCGACACCGGCGGCACGATCCTCGACTGGCATCGCGGCATCAGCGGCGCGTTCGCCGCCGCCGGCGCGGCGCGCGGCCTGAAGGCCGACTGGGCCGAGGTCACCAATGAATACCGGCGCCGCTCGCTCAAAGGCATTGTCAATGCCGATCACCCTTCCTTCAATTTCGACGACGTGCACCGCAGCAAGCTGGATGAGGTGATCGCCGAATTCAAGCTGGAGGCGCTCACCGCCGCCGACCGCGATGCGATCTGGCGCAAATGGCACGCACTGGACGCCTGGCCGGGTTTTGCGGCCGCGGCCGCACGCCTGCGCAAGCGCTACGTGGTGGCCTCTTTTACGCTCCTCACCACCTCGCTCGTGATCGACGTGTCGAAGAAAAACGGCATTGATTGGGACGCGATCATCTCCTGCGAAATGATCGGCGTTTACAAGACGCGGCCCGAGTCCTACGGCACCGCCGCGCAATGGCTGCAGCGGGATCCCGCCGAGATTCTGATGGTGGCCTGCCACAACTTCGACCTCGACGGCGCACGCGCTTGCGGTTATCAGACCGCGTTCGTGCGGCGACCCGAGGAATGGGGCCCGGGCGGCCCGCCCGACCCGAATCCGAATCCGGCCTGCACCATCGTCGTGGACGATTTCGCGCAACTCGCGAACAAGCTGGGAACGTAACCCGGTAACCCCCAAGGAGAATGGCATGAACGCATTTGATCTTTCCGGCCGAGTTGCGGTCGTCACCGGCGGCAACGGCGGTATCGGCCTTGGCATGGCGCGCGGCCTCGCCGCCGCGGGCGCGAAGGTGGTGGTGGCGGGCCGCAACGCGGCAAAGAGCGCAGCGGCGGCGAAGGAAATCGGCGGCAGCGCGATCGAAGTGGACGTCCTCAATGAAAACTCCTGCCGCGAACTCATCGCCAGAACCGTCTCGCAACTCGGACGGCTCGACATCCTGGTCAACAACGCCGGCATCAACATCCGCAAGCAGCCGCAGGAATACACCCTGGACGAATGGCGCCGCGTGCTGGACAGCAACCTCACCAGCGCCTTCGTCTGCTCGCAGGCCGCTTATCCGGAAATGATGAAGAACGGCGGCGGCAAAGTGATCAACATCGGCTCCATGATGTCCATTTTCGGCGCCTCGTTCACCACGCCCTACGCCGCAAGCAAGGGCGGCATCGTGCAGATGACGCGCGCCATGGCCTGCGCCTGGGCGAAGGACAACATCCAGGTCAACGCGGTGTTGCCGGGCTGGATCGACACCGACCTCACCCGCGGCGCGCGCAAGGACGTCGCGGGCCTGCACGAGCGCGTGCTCGCGCGCACGCCCGCCGGCCGCTGGGGCGATCCGGCCGACTTTGCCGGCATCGCGGTGTTTCTCGCGAGCTCTGCGTCGGACTTCTTGACCGGAACCGCGATACCGGTGGACGGAGGATATTCAGTACAGGGTTGAGGTTCTGATCCGGGTTTTTCAGAACGCTCGCAGAAAAACCGGCGTCACCAAGGTGGTCATGTTTTGGTCACGTTCTCTAGTTCGGTTGGCTCCCCAACCAGGGCAAATCTAGGCACTCCTGGGTATTGACGGTGGAGCTGATTTAATGTGGCGCTAACCGGCGCGCGACATACGATCCGCGACCAGGGCGCGATGCTTGGCTCCCCGACCAGGGCAGAACTAAACCGATTTCGCTGACAGTTTCTAAGCCCCCGTTCGAGTAACACGGGGGCCTACGGATACATAGCCTACACCCGCAGGGAAGAGGCAAGCCCCAGACCGAGCTCAAGGCAATTCGTAGAGGCTAGAATCATCTGAAAACAGTGCCCAGATTCTGCCTGGGGGATTCTCAGCGCGCGCGTGCTGCGCCTTCCGCGACTAGCGCCCAAGGTTTGATCTTCGCCAGGGTCTTTGCGAGTTCCGTTTTCGCGATTTCGGTATCGTAGTCGGCCTGCAGGCGCAGCCACCAGCCATCCGAAAGGCCGAAGAACCGGCACAGCCGCAGATCGGTATCGGCGGTGATGGCACGTTTGCCGGCGAGTATGTCGCCGATGCGCTGCGCGGGCACTCCGATCTCCTTCGCCAACCGGTAGTTGCTCATGCCCAGCGGTTTCAGGAACTCCTCCGCCAGCATCTCGCCGGGGGAAACGGCTTTCAGTTTTCTGCTCATGCCTGTCTCCGTCAGTGATAGTCCACGATCTCGACGTCTTCTGCGCCGGCGCCCTGCCAGCGAAAACAGATCCGGAACTGGTCGTTCACGCGAACGCTCCACTGCCCGGCGCGGTTGCCCTTCAGAAGCTCAAGCCGGTTCGCCGGGGGCGCGCGCATGTCCTCGATGCGCCGCGCCAGGTCCAGCTGCTTGAGCTTGCGCAGCGCCGGGCGCTCGATATTCACGAATCGGGCGACGCGCTGGAGCCGGAACAGGGCCGCGGTGTAGGCGCACTTGAACGTCCTGATCGCCACCGACGGATAGTAACGTGTGGCATGATTAACGTCAAGACGGTCGCCATTCCATCGCTTAGGCTCCATCCTCGTCAGCACCGGGCGAACGGCTGCAAAGTCGCGTCCCCCGGGTGGGAATAGCGCAGAGCTCTCATACAAAGAGCGAGTCCCTGCGTCGGGCTACGGGCGAAAGCGTCCTTGGACCGATCCCGCGAGGTGCTATGCTCGAAAGAGTGGAGTGAGGCCGACAGACAACATGAATACGACGGCGACGCCGGTCGACACCACGCCGGTGAAGAGCGAACACTTCGACGTGCTGATCGTCGGCGCGGGGATCTCCGGCGTGGGTGGCGCTTACCACCTCACGCGGCAATGCCCCGGAAAGACCTTCGTGGTGCTCGAGGCGCAGGACAGCTTCGGCGGCACCTGGATCACGCATCGCTTTCCGGGCATTCGCTCGGACAGCGACCTCTACACGTTCGGATACCGCTTCAAGCCGTGGACCGGTGCGCCCATCGCCACGGCGGCGGAGATTCTGAAGTACATGGGTGAAGTCATCGAAGAGAATGACTGCGCCCGCCGCATCCGGTATGGGCACCGAATCTCCGCCGCGGCCTGGTCAAGCGAGAACAAGCGCTGGACGATCGAGGCCACGCGAATCGACACCGGCGAGGGCGCCCGCTTCACGGCGGGCTTTCTCTGGATGTGCCAGGGCTACTACCGGCACTCGGAGGGCTACACGCCGCAGTGGCCCGGTATGGACCGTTTCAGGGGGCGGATCGTCCATCCGCAAACCTGGCCGGAGGGCCTGGACCTTGCCGGCAAGCGGGTCGTCGTCATCGGCTCCGGCGCGACCGCGGCGACGATCGTCCCGGCGCTCGCGGGAAAATGCGCGCAAGTGACGATGCTCCAGCGCTCGCCGACGTTTTTTATCACCGGCCGCAACGCGAACGAGCTCGCGGACATGCTGAGGGACCTGGATATTCCGGAGGCCTGGATCCACGAGATCGTTCGCCGCAAGATCCTGAAGGACCAGGCGACCTTCACGCACCGGTCGGTCCGCGAGCCCGAAGCGGTCAAGCAGGAGCTGCTCGCCGGCGTACGGGCTTACCTCGGGCCGGATTTCGATGTCGACAAGCATTTCACGCCGCGCTACCGTCCGTGGCGGCAGCGAATCGCGTTCATCCCGGATGGCGACCTTTTCAAGAGCATACGGCAAGGAAAGGCATCGGTCGTCACCGACGAGATCGCGTCCTTCACCAAGACCGGCATTCTCCTCAAGTCAGGCGATACGGTTGAAGCCGACGTAATCGTCACGGCGACCGGATTCAACCTGAACGTGCTCGGCGACATCTCGTTCACGATCGACGGCAAACCGCTCGTCTTCTCCGACACCGTGACCTACCGGGGAACAATGTTCACCGGCGTCGCCAACCTCGCGTGGGTCTTCGGGTACTTCAGGGCGAGCTGGACGCTGCGGGCCGACCTCATCGCCGACTTCGTGTGCCGGCTGCTCAGGCACATGGAGGTGCACGGCGCGGCCGTGGTGACGCCGATTCTTCGGTCGGAAGACAAGGACATGGCATTGCTGCCGTGGGTGGATCCGGAGAACTTCAACCCCGGTTATCTGATGCGCGGCATGAGCCTCTTGCCCAAGCAGGGTGATCGGATACCCTGGCGCCACACGCAGGACTACTGGAGCGAGAAGGACGAGTTGCCGGTCGCCGACCTGGACGACGGCACGCTCGTCTACCGATGAACGACAATAGGCGTCGCAAGCGTGGCGCAGTTCGCGTTCGCGCCGGAATAGCGGCGCCATCAAGCCAAGCTTTGGTTCTTGGCCCCTTCGGGCGTGATTAGGAGAAGTTCAGGCGCGCCGCGCCGCTTCCCAGCCGCCCTATACGACGCGCCCGCGCGAAGCCGCGCTTCTGGAACTCCGCCAGCACCGCTTTTTCGGCTTGCGGCGCGCAGGCGACCAGCAGCCCGCCGCTGGTCTGCGGATCGGTGATCAGTTTGCGCTGCCAATCGGGCGCGCCGGCGGGCAGCGATACATCCTGGCCGTAGCCCTTCCAGTTCCGGTCGGAAGCGCCGGTAGCGACGCCTTGCTTGAGCCATTCGAGGGCTTCTGGAATGACCGGCAGATCATCGAACTTCACTGCCGCGGAAAGCTTCGAGCCACGGCAGATCTCCAGCAGAGGACCGGCCAGGCCGAAGCCGGTCACGTCGGTGAGCGCGTGCACCTCCGGCATTTCAGCGAGCGCGATGCCAGGCGTGTTGAGCTTGGTGGTGGATTCGATCATCGCCGCATAGCCGGGGTCCGAGAGCATGCCTTTCTTGAGCGCCGCCGAAAGAATGCCGACGCCCAGCGGCTTGCCGAGAATAAGCACGTCACCGGCTCTCGCAGTGGAATTTTTTTTGATTTTTTCAGGATGAACAATCCCGAGCGCGACCAATCCGTAGATCGGCTCGAGCACGTCGATGGAGTGGCCGCCCGCGATCGGAATGCCCGCCTCCGCGCAAACCGATTCGCCGCCGGCGAGGATCTTGCCGATCACCTCGAGCGGCAGCTTGTCGAGCGGCATGCCGACCAGCGCCAGCGCGAAGATCGGCTTGGCGCCCATGGCGTAGATGTCGGAGATGGCGTTGGTCGCCGCGATGCGGCCGAAATCGTAGGGGTCGTCCACGATCGGCGTGAAGAAATCGGTGGTCGCCACCAGCGCCTGCGTATCGTTCAGCTTGTAGACCGCGGCGTCGTCCGCGGTCTCGGTACCGACCAGCAACTCCTTGGGCAATCCGCGGATCGGGGTGGCGGCGAGCAGTTCGGAGAGAACGGCAGGCGCAATCTTGCAGCCGCAGCCCCCACCGTGGCTGAATTCGGTGAGGCGGATCTTGTCGAGGGCGATGGTCATGGCCTCATTCTAGCCGAGCGCGCAGGTGCGCAAGCCGCAGAACACATCGGCGCGGTCGGGCGTGTAGAAATTGCGGAACGTCGGCCAGCGCAGGCGCGCGGGCGTGAAAAAACTGGCGCCGCGCAGCACCTTGTGGGTGCCAAACCAGGGCTGCGAGTAGTCCTTGTAGGGATCGGCGGCGAAGCCGGGGTAGGGGAGGAAGTCGCTCGCGGTCCATTCCCAGACCTGCCCGAATTCGAGCCGCTGGCTGGCGCATTCCCATTCCGCCTCCGTGGGCAACCGGCGCTTCGCCCGGGCACAGTAAGCCTGGGCCTCCTCCCAGCTCACGTGCCGTACGGGCTCGTCCAGCGCGAGCGGCTGCCAGCGCTCGAAGCGCCGTTCACGCCATGCGCCGCCCTCCTTCTTCCAGTGGCGCGGCACGACCCCGCCGGCTTCGACGAAAGCGAGAAACTGCGCGTTGGTGACCGGCGAACGCGCGATGCGGAATGGCGCAACATGGACTTCGTGCGCCCATTTTTCGTTGTCGAACACAAAATCCCTCGACCGTTTGGCGCCAAGCTCGAATGTTCCGCCTGGCATTTCAATATCTCCCGCGGAACAACCCTTCCGGGGAAATTCAAAACCCGGATCTGGATAGCCCAGCGTCTGCCTCGTGTACAGGAACGCCTCCGCGTGCATGTCCTCGTGGAAGGTCGAAAGCCGGACGAAGTACTGCAGCGTTTCGCTCTCGGGCTCGCGCGCGAGGCGCTCGCCTACTCGTTCCAGCACGGCATCGCCGTAGGCGCGCGTGGCTTTCAGGTCCGGCAGCGGCAGGCTCCAGCGCGTGTCGTGCGCCACGGCCGAGGAGTCGTAGAGCGCGTCCGCGCCCGGCAGGATCGAATCGGCGAGCGAGCCGTCCGCGCGCGGGCGCAGGCACCAGCGTTCCTGGAACCACGACACGTGGCCTATTTCCCAAAGGGGCGGGTTGACGATCTTCATCTTCGGCCCGAGCAGGCGCCCGCCGTCGATGTCGGCGGTGACGCGCACCGCGCGCGCGCGCGCCTCGTGCAGGTCGCGCGCCAATTGGCCAGGGTCGGCTAACATCGGCGCAAGTCTAGCCCAGCCCCATGGCCCATATCGCCCTCGTTACCCCCGCCCGCGCCGGCACGCGCAACGGCAACCGCCATACCGCGCAGCGCTGGGCCGGCTTCCTGCGCGGCCTCGGGCACCGGGTTTCGATAATGGTGCAATGGAACGGCAAGCCCTGCGACCTGCTGCTCGCGCTGCACGCACGCCGCAGCCATGCGTCCATCCTCGACTACCGGGCGCACTATCCGGCGGGGCCTCTGGTCGTCACGCTCACCGGAACGGACCTGTACAAGGACCTGCCGGCCTCGCGGGAAGCACGCCAATCCCTCCAGTTGGCCGACCGGGCCATCGTCCTGCAGCAAGATGCCCTTCGCCTGCTTGAGCCGCCGATCCGGAAAAAGACGCGTATCGTCTATCAATCGGCCAATCCCCTCGTGCGCCACGCGCCGCCGAAAAGCCGATTCCGCGTCACCGTTGTCGGCCATCTGCGCGAGGAAAAAGACCCGTTCCGCGCCGCGCTCGCCCTGCCGCATCTGACGCAGGACCTGGAAGTGGTGCAAGTCGGCGACGCGCTGTCGCCGCTGATGAAACTGGAGGCGCAAAAGCATATGAGGCGCGATGCCCGCTACCGCTGGCTCGGCGGCCGCACCCACGCGCAGACGCTCGGCTGGATCGCGCGCAGCCACCTGCTGGTGGTCAGCTCCGTCATGGAGGGCGGCGCCAACGTCATCAGCGAGGCGGCGCGCATCGGCACGCCGGTGCTCGCCTCGCGCATATCGGGCAACCTGGGCATGCTCGGCCGTAACTACCCCGGCTATTTCCCGCTTTTCGACGAGAGAGCATTGAGCAGATCCGTCGAAAAATTCCTCGAAGGGAAAAAGTATTATCAATCACTGAAGCGCGCGCTGGCGGCGCGGCGGCATCTTTTCGCGCCTTCGGCCGAGCGGGCCGCGCTCGCCCGCGTCCTGCGCGAGGCGCTCGGGCGCAGGGCGTAAAATCCGCCGCATGAGGCCGGTAATTCTCACCAGCGTTCCCGTGACGGCCGCGTCACTGCGCGACTGCGACGCGATCCTCGACACGCGCTCGCCCGCCGAGTTCGCCGAGGATCATATCCCGGGCGCGATTTCCTGTCCGGTGCTCGATGATGATGAACGCGCGCGCATCGGCACGCTCTACAAGCAGGTTTCGCCGTTCGAGGCGAAGAAGCTCGGCGCCGCGCTGGTGGCCAGGAATATCGCCGGCCATATTGAATTGCTTTTCATGAACAAGGAAAAAACCTGGAAGCCGCTCGTCTATTGCTGGCGCGGCGGCAAGCGCTCCGGCGCGATGGCGCACATATTGCGCGAGGCCGGTTGGGATGCGAAGGTGCTAGAGGGGGGCTACAAGTCCTACCGGCGCTACGTCGTCGACTCCCTGTCTGCCCTGCCGCGGAAGTTCACGTTCAAAGTGATTCATGGCGTCACCGGCAGCGGCAAGAGCCGCCTGCTGCGCGCGCTGCAGGCCGCCGGCGCGCAGGTGCTCGACCTCGAGGAACTCGCCGCCCACCGCGGCTCGGTGCTCGGCAACCTGCCCGGCCGGCCGCAGCCGTCGCAGAAAATGTTTGAAAGCCTGCTCCTGAAAGCGCTTGTCGCGCTGGATTTCCGGAAAGAAGTCTTTGTTGAAGGCGAATCGAGAAAAATCGGCCAGTTGCAGATTCCGGCGGCGCTGATCGAGCATATGCGCGCGAGCGAATGCCTGCGGCTGCAGACCGGCACCGGCACGCGCATCGCGCTGCTGCTGGAGGAGTACCGGCATTTCTTCGCCGACCCGGCGGCGCTGGGCGTACAGCTCGATTGCCTCGCCGGCCTGCACGGCCGCGAGAAAGTCGACGAATGGAAAGCGCTCGCGGCCGCCGGCGAATGGAAATCCCTGGTCGAGCGGCTGCTGGAAGAACACTACGACGCCGCCTACCTGCGTTCGGCCGCGCACAACTTCCCGGGCCTCGCCGGGGCTGAAGAAATTTTTCTGGCTTCGGCCGAAGATTCGGCTTTCGAGCGCCTTGCCCGCGGCCTCAATCGAGCGTGCGGCGATACACCAGCAGTCCGAGCCCGATCATTGCCAGCATGAAGACCAGGATCGGCCAGATGTTCGGCCACAGCTCGGCGAACGAATTGCCCTTGAGCATGATGCCCCGCACGAGGTGCAGGAAATGGGTGAGCGGCAGGACCGAGCCGATCCATTGCGCCCATTCCGGCATGCCGCGAAACGGGAACATGAAGCCCGAGAGCAGCATCGAGGGCAGGAAGAAGAAGAACGTCATCTGCATCGCCTGCAGCTGGTTGCGCGCGATCGACGAGAAGGTGATGCCGAGCGTGAGGTTGGCGGCGATGAACAGGAACACGCACAGGTAGAGCAGCGGCACCGAGCCCAGCAGCGGCACGCCGAAGATCAGCTGCGCTGCGCCGATCACGATGGTCACCTGGATCAGCCCGATCATGATGTAGGGCACGATCTTGCCGGTCATCACCTCGATGGGTAGCGCCGGCGTGGACAGCAGGTTCTCGAAAGTGCCGCGCTCGCGCTCGCGGGTCATCGCGAGGCCGGTCATCAGGATCATGGTCATGGTCAGGATCACGCCCATCAGCCCGGGCACGATGTTGTACTGGGTGACGCCTTCGGGGTTGTAGCGCCGGTGCACCCGCAGTTCCACCGGGTCGGGTTGCGGGTTCAGGCGCCCGAGCGTTCCCTGCAGGTCGCGCGCGAGCGCGTTGCGCGCGAGTGCCGCCAGGGCGGCCACCGCGTTGCCGGTCGCCGAGGGATCGGTCGCGTCGGCCTCGACGAGCAGCACCGGGCGTTCGCCGCGCGCGATCTTGCGCGAGAAATCCTCCGGTACCGTGATCACGAACTGCACCTCGCCGCGCGCGAGCAAGGCGTCCGCCTCCCCTATGCTTCGCACTTCGCGCTCGATGAGGAAATAGCCGCTGTTTTTCAGCGCCCAGAGCAGCGTGCGTTCGTACTGGCCATGGTCGGCCGAGAACACCGCGGTGGGCAACTGCTTCGGGTCCGAATTGATCGCGAAGCCGAACAGGATCAGCTGCATCACCGGAATACCGATGATCATGCCGAAGGTGAGGCGGTCGCGCTTCAACTGGATGAACTCCTTGAGCATGATGCCCACCCAGCGAGAGAGGGACAAGCCCGCGGACCGGCTCATTGGAAGTTGTCCTCCGCGCCTTTCATGAGCTCGATGAATACAGCCTCCAGATCCGGTGCCGCGCCCGCGGCGATCAGCTCGGCCGCGGTACCGACGGCGAGCAAGCGCCCATAGGCGAGGTAGGCCAGCTGGTCGCAGCGCGCCGCCTCGTCCATGTAGTGCGTCGAGACCAGGACCGTAATGCCTTGCGCGGCGAGCTCGCGGAGTTCGTCCCAGAAATCGCGCCGCGCTTTCGGATCGACGCCCGCCGTGGGTTCATCGAGCAGCAGCAGCCGGGGCTTGTGCAAGAGGCAGGATGCGAGCGCGAGCCGCTGCTTCCAGCCCCCGGAGAGCGCGCCGGCGAGTTGCTCCCGGCGCGCCGTGAGGCCCAGCTTCTCGATCGCCTGCGCCACCGCGGCGCGGCGCTCGCCCATGCCGTACATGCGGGCGATGAAATCCAGGTTCTCGCGGATGGTCAGGTCTTCCCAGAGGGAGAAGCGCTGCGTCATGTAGCCGACCTCGCGCTTGATGGCGGCCGATTGCTTCATCACGTCGTAGCCCAGGCAGGTGCCGCTGCCGGAATCCGCGGTGAGCAGGCCGCAGATGAGCCGGATCGAGGTGGTCTTGCCGCTGCCGTTCGGGCCGAGGAAGCCGAAAATCTGTCCGCGCGGGACCTTCAGGCTCAGGTCGCGCACGACATGCTTGTCGCCGAAGCTCTTGTTCAGGTCTTTTACATCGATCGCGAATTCACCGCTCATTGCAACGAAACGTCCAGGGGCTGTCCCGGCTTGAGGCGCACCGCATCGGCCGGCTCGGGCCTGGCCTCGACCAGGAACACCAGTTTCGAGCGCTGCTCGCGGCTGTAGATCACCGGGGGCGTGTACTCCGCCTGGCGCGAGATGTAGCTGATTTTCGCCGCCACCGGCGCGCTGCAGCCGTCACAGGCGGCGCGCACCGGCTGGCCGATTTTCAGGCTGCCGAGCGCAGTCTCGGAGACGAAGAAGCGCAGTTTGATATTGCCCGGCGGCAGCAGGCTCACCACCGGATTGCCGGCCGCCACCCACTCGCCCTCGGAGTAGAAGGTGTCGTGCACCAGCGCCTTCGCGGCCGCTGCCGCACTGAAATTTACCGCGCGCTGCGCGAGCCGCCAGTCGCTTTGCGCCAGCACCGCGCGCGCCGCCTCGACATCCGCCTGCGCCGCGGCAATCTCCTTGTCGCGGCCGATGGCCATGCGTGCCAGGCGAATCTGTGCCTCGGTTTCCGCCACGCGCGCGATATCGCGCTCGTAGTTGGCGCGCGCCGCGTCCATGCTCGAGGCCGAGATGTAGTTCTTCGCGAACAATTCCTCCTGCTGCTTCAGCTGGCGCTTGGAGAGTTCGCGGGCGGCCGCGGCCTGGGCTTCCTGCGCCTGGATCGCGTCGATCTCCGGTTTTCTCCTGCCGGCCGCGATATTGCCGAGCTTCGCCTCGGCGTTGCGCACGCGCTCCTCGGCCTCGCGCCGCGACGCCTTTTCGTTCTCCTGCTCCAGCACGAACAACGGCGCGCCTGGCTCGACCTCCTGGCCGCGGCTGACCCAGCGTTTCTCCAGCCTGCCGGCGGCTGGCGCCGCCACCAGCACGTATTCGCCCTCGGCGTAGCCCTGGAAGCCCGTTGCCGCGCGTTCGCCGCAACCCGCGAGCACGGGTAGAACAAAGACCGCCACGGCGAATTTGGTTTTCATCATGTCAGTGACTAATCTTGCTGCGGACATCCATTTTGGTGATACTACCAAACAGCGATTTCTCGGCCGCGGTGAACCAGGGCGGTTTTTGTTTGCAGCGCCGGTTGCGTCGCGGACCAACCATTTTCGGGAGACTTGCGATGAAAACGAACGACGGAGCGACAACGGGCCGGCGTGCATTCCTGCGCACCGCCGGGACTGCCGCGGCAGCCCTTGCCCTTGGCGCCCTGCCCTGCGCGATGCGGGACGCGTACAGCGCAGATGCGGGCTTGAAGATCGGCATCATCGGATCGGGCAGGATCGGCAGCACCCTTGGAGGAATCTGGCTGAAGGCCGGACACGAAATCATGTTCTCGTCTCTCGACCTCGAGCACGACAAGGCGTTGGCGGCGCGGCTGGGAGGCAAGGCCCGCGCCGGAACATCGAAAGAGGCGGCTGCGTTCGGCGAAGTCCTGCTGTTCGCCGTTCCGTACTCGGCGCTGCCGCAACTGGGCCGCGACCTGGCGGACGCGATCAAAGGCAAGGTGATTGTCGATGCGTCCAATCCTATTCCCGGGAGGGACGGCGAGATGGCGAACCGCGCCCGCGAGAAGGGTGCCGGCCTCGCCTCGGCGGAATTTCTCCCGGGGGCGCGCATCGTGCGCGCCTTCAATGCGATCGGGTACTCGAGGCTGCCGGAGGCTGCGCAGCGCCAGGGCGAGCGCATCGGCATGCCGATGGCCGGCGACGACGCGGGCGCCATCGCGGTGGCATCGCGCCTGGTGCGCGAGGTCGGCTTCGAACCGGTGGTGATCGGTCCGCTCGCCATGGGAAAACACCTGATCCCGGGAACGCCGCTTGCAGGCGAGCACTCGCCGGAGAAGCTCCGGCAAATCGCCGCCACCCTCAACTGAGCCGGCAACGCGCTACGCAGGGACGGAGACATACATGCTGAAGTTCTATTTCAACGGTTCACCCAATCCGACCAAGGTAGCCCTGTTTCTGGAAGAGGCCGGCATTCCCTTTGAGGCGATCCCGGTCGACACCCGCAAGGGCGAGCAGTTCGGCACAGCGTACCTGGCGATCAACCCCAACGGCAAGGTGCCGGCGATCGTGGACGGCGATGTGACGGTGTTCGACAGCAACGCCATCCTGCTGTACCTGGCCGAAAAGACCGGAAAGTTCCTGCCCGCCGGCACGCCGGCGGTGCGCGGCGAGCTGCTCTCCTGGCTGATGTTCGTGGCGACGGGAGTCGGCCCCTTTTCCGGCCAGGCAGTCCACTTCCGGCATTTTGCGACCGAGAAAGTGCCCTACGCGCACAAACGCTACGAATACGAAGCGCGGGCAAGTGTCGCTCAAGAATCGGCGGTTAGATGTCATGTCCTACCTGAGCGCGCTTACGCGACCGGTATGACCGTTCACGACGGTAGCTTCGGCGCTTTTGCTCATTGCTCCGAATGCAGACTTAATGATGTAGTAATTCTCTGAGTCGGCATAAAGGCTCTGCTCGAAAATGCTGTTGCACTTCACAGACGCCCGTTTAGACGCCAATTCCACGGCTCGTTGAGGGCTGACACGAAACCCTTTGGGGGTTTTGGCGCCCGATATCTTGATGGGGCAAGCTGCGGGAATATCTCCGACGTGCATGTAGACCGGTTCGTCACCCGTGACGGAACCCGCGAACAACACTGCACTTAGAAGACCAGCAAATTGGCCCAGCCGTGTCATGACATCTAACGAAATCATTACGATTCCTGCTGTTTAACACAACCTCGTTCGCAGTAGGACGGCGTTAACTCGCCTTAAAATCAGTGCGTTGCGGCGATGTGCAAGCGATCATGAATCGCGAAAGCCCGCACTTTTTGAATCAACGCGCTGATTCTTCTGTGCTTTCTTCCGAAGCTGCAGAGGGCTCCGGTTTCGTGAGTTGTTGCGGGAGGCGATCCGAGTGCGCCATTTCAGCCGGCGCGCATGACGGATTTACTCGGGCTGAATCCTGGCCGCCTGGACGACCTGCGCCCACTTCACGGTTTCGCTGCGGATGAAATCGCGGAACGCTTCCGGGGTGCCGCCGGCGACTTCACCGCCGTTACCCACGATGGAATCGCGCTGTTCCGGGATGGCGAGGATGGCGTTCAGTTCGCGATTGAGCCGTTCGACGATCGAGCGGGGCGTGCCTGCCGGCACGATGACGCCCTGCCAGTTGTACGACTCGAAGCCCGGCACGCCGGCCTCAGCCATGGTCGGCACGTCCGGCAACAACGCCATGCGGGTCGTCGAGGTCACGGCGAACGCGCGGACCTTGCCGGACTTGACCGAGGGCAGCGCCGCGTAGCCCAGCTCGAACATCATCGGCACGTGCCCCGCCATCACGTCCGCCGCGGCGGGGGCGCCGCCTTTGTAGGGAATGTGCACGATCTCGATGCCGGTGCGCTGGCGCAGCATCTCGCCCGACAGGTGATGCGCGCCGCCAATCCCCGAGGATGCGAAGGCGACCTTGCCGGGATTCTCTTTCGCGTATGCAATCAGGTCCTGCAGGTTGTTCGCTTTCAGACCCGGCCCGGCGGTCAGGATGAGGGGGCCTTTCTCCAGCAGCACAATTGCCTGCACGTCATTGGCCGGATCGTAGGGAAGCTTCTTCATCAGGCTTGCGTTGACGGCGAGCGGCGCGAGGTTCCCCATGCCGATGGTGTAGCCGTCCGGCGCTGCCTTGGCCACCACATCGGTGCCGACCACGCCCCCGGCGCCCGCGCGATTCTCGACCACCACCGGCTGGCCCAGGAGCCTCGCCAGATCGATGCCGATCTTGCGGGCGCGAATGTCGCCGAAGCCACCGGCCGCATACGGCACGATCCAGCGTATGGGTTTCGTCGGCCAGTGGTCCTGGGAAAGGACAGGACGGGATAAAACGAACAGAAACAAAAGCACGAATGAAATTCGTCTAGACATTTGGCACCCTCACCCATCCTTCCATCAGCCGACGCGCGCTGCGGCTCATGAGCGCCTTGCTCACGACCCATTGTCCGCCTTCCGCGTGCGCCTCCGCGCCAACGCTCAGGGTGCCGGACGGATGGCCGAACCGGATTCGCCCCTCCGTTCGCGGATGCGCCGTGCGGTGCACGAGCGTGCCAGGGATCGCGCCCGCCACCGCGATGGCGACACCGCCGGTGCCGGTCATGGCGTGGTGCAGCACGCCCATCGAGAGTATGCGCGCCAGCATGTCGATCGAGCTGGCGTCGATCTTCTTGCCGCTCGACGAGGTATAGCTGGCGGGCGGTGCGATGAACGCGAGCTTGGGCGTATGGCGGCGCTTGGCCGTGGCTTCCTCAGCACTCGCGGCCAAGCCCATCGCCACCGCACCCTGGGCGCGGAGCGCCTCGGCACGTTCGAGCAGGGCCGCGTTGCCGTTAATGTCGTCCTGCATCTCGGTGCCCTTCAGGCCGAGGCTGGACGCGGCGACGAAGATCGTCGGGTTGCCCGCATTGATGAGCGTCGCCTCCACTCTTCCAAGTTCTTTTATTTCCAAAAAATCGACAACAGAACCGGTCGGGAACATCGCGCCTTCGGCGCCCGGGTCCATGAACTCCAGCTTTACCTCGGCGGCCGGAAAGGTCACGCCGTCCAGTTCGAAGTCGCCCTCCTCCACCACCTGCCCGCCGCGCACCGGGACATGCGCCACGATCCGTTTTCCGATGTTCGCCTGCCAGATGCGCACCACCGCGACGCCGTCGCGCAGCGCGCCGACGAGGCCTTCCGAGATCGCGAACGGCCCGACGGCGGTCGTGAGATTGCCGCAGTTGCCGGACCAATCGATGACCGGCGCGTCGATCCGCACCTGGCCGAAGAGATAGTCCACATCGCAATCGGGCCGGCTCGATTTCGATACCAGCACCACTTTGCTCGTACTTGAAGTGGCGGCGCCCATGCCGTCGATCTGCTTGCCGTAGGGATCGGGGCTGCCGATGATCCGCAGCAGGATGCGGTCGCGGGCCGAGGCGTCGGAGGGCAGGTCTTCAGGACGCAGGAACACGCCCTTGCTGGTGCCGCCCCGCATGTAGACGGCGGGTATGCGTAGTTGCGTCAATTCAATCCCGCCAGCACTCGCACATGCTGGACGACGCTGCGCCCCAGCGCCGAGAGTGCGTAGCCGCCCTCGAGCATGGAGACGATGCGGCCCTGGGCGTGCCGGTCGGCGATTGCCTTTACCTGTTCGGTGACCCAGCCGTAGTCGGCGTCCTTGAGCTGCAGCATCGCCATTTCGTCTTCGATGTGGGCGTCGAAGCCCGCCGAGAAGATCACCAGTTGGGGCCGGAACTCGTCCAGCGCCGGCAGCCACGCATCGGTCACCGCCTCGCGAAACTGCTTCGACCCAGCGCCCGCGGGCAGCGGCACGTTGATCATGTTCGAGGCAGGGCTCTCGGTGCCGCTGTAGGGATAGAACGGGTGCTGGAAGGTCGAAGCCATCATCACGTGCGGGTCGCCTTCGAAAATTTCCTCGGTGCCGTTGCCGTGGTGCACGTCGAAATCGACGATCGCGATCCGCTCCAGGCCGTGCGCGTGCACCGCGTGGCGCGCCGCCACCGCAACATTGTTGAAAATGCAAAAACCCATCGACCGCGCGCGCAGCGCGTGGTGACCCGGTGGCCGCACGCTGCAAAATGCGTTTTGAACTTCATTTCGAAATATCAAATCCACGGCCAGAACAGCAGCTCCCGCGGCGCGCAGCGCGGCGTTCAGGCTGTGTGAATTCATCGCGGTATCCGGATCAAGATGCACGATGCCCGTTTCGGGCGCGGTTTCGCGGATGGCGCGCACGTATTTCATGGGATGAACGCGCGCGAGCTGCTCATCCGTTGCGAGCGGCGCTTCGTGCCGCTGCAGGTAGCTCGCGACGCCTGAAGCGATCAACTGGTCCTCGATCGCGGTCAGCCGCGCCGGTTGCTCCGGATGGCCGGCACCCATGTTGTGCTTCAGGCAGTCGGGATGGCTGATAAACGCCGTGGTCATAAGGTTTTGAATAATAACGTATAGAGTACAATCCGACGATGCTCCTGAAGAGACAAATCCAGGCCGTGGGGCCCTCGCCCGTGGCGCGCATCGTCGAGGCGGCGGGCCAGATCATCCTTGGCAAGGAAGCGCAGATCCGCATGGCGCTTGCCTGCCTGCTGGCGCGCGGCCACCTGCTGATCGAGGACATTCCCGGCGTGGGCAAGACCACCCTGGCGCACGTGCTGGCGCGCTCGCTCGGGCTGAATTTCCAGCGCATCCAGTTCACCAGCGACATGCTGCCGGCGGACATCCTCGGCGTCTCGATCTACGAGCGCGACAGCGGCAGCTTCAAATTCCACCCCGGCCCGATCTTCTCCCAGGTGATCCTCGCCGACGAGGTGAACCGCGCGACGCCCAAAACCCAGTCGGCGCTGCTCGAGGCGATGGAAGAGCACCAGGTCACCGCCGAGGGCGAGACGCGCAAGCTGCCCGAACCGTTCTTCGTCATCGCGACGCAGAATCCGACCGATCAGGTCGGCACCTTTCCGCTGCCCGAGTCTCAGCTGGACCGGTTCCTGATGCGCATCGAGCTGGGATATCCGGACCACAATGCCGAGCGCGCGCTGCTCTCCGGGACCGACCGCCGGGACATGCTCGCCGGGCTGGATGCCTGCATGGCGCCGGGCGAACTGGTCGAGCTGCAGGGCGATGCGCAGCGCGTACATGTCGCGCCGGCGCTGCTGGACTACGTGCAGGCGATCGTCGAATACACGCGCCGCTCGCCCGAGTTCACCGCCGGCCTGTCGCCGCGCGCCGCGCTGGCGCTGGTGCATTCGGCGCGCGCCTGGGCGTTGATCGAAGGCCGCGACAAGGTGATCCCGGAAGACGTGCAGGCGGTGCTTCCCGGCGTTGCAGGCCACCGGCTGCGTCCCGCGCAAGACGCCGCCCGCCGCATTGATGTCGGCGCGACGCTGCTCGCCGCAGTACCGATCCCCTGAGCGTCGGCGGCAGCGACTCGCTCTACCCCGCCGGCCCGCGCCGCCTCTCAGGGCGCACCACGGGGCTCGCCGCCTCTCCCGGGGGCATCGCGCTGATCCTTGCCGCGGCGGCGCTGCTGCTCGGCCTGGGATTCTGGACCTACCGCGCGGTCGAAAGCTCCCTGCAGGACGTGCGCGCCACGACCATGAAAAGCCTGCTGGATGCGCAGGTAAACGCGCTGCGGGTCCTGGTGCGCGAGCAAATCGGCAACGGCGCGCGCAACGCACGCGAGTCCGGCGTGAAAGATGCCATGACGCTTCTCGCGGCCGCGCGCCCCGGCGAAACCGGCGACCTGTTCGCGTTCGATGATCGCGGCGCGCTGCTCACGCCCAGCCGGTTCGAGGCGAACAGGCAATTCTCCCTGCCTGCCGTGCGGCCCGAAGCGCGCGAGGGTATCGCGCTGGAACCCTACCGCAGCGGCCGCGGCGCCGAGGTCGTGGGCGCCTGGCGCTGGCTGGAAGATCTCGGGCTCGGCGTGGCGATCGAGATCGAGGCCGCCGAGGCCTACGCGCCGATGCGCTACCTGCGGACGGCCTTCGGCGTCGTGTTCGGCGCGCTGGTGATCGCCGTCGCCGCCGCGCTCTGGTCCGCCCTCTCGGTGCTGCGCCTGCGCGGCGAGCTGGGCGGCCAGCGCAAGCTCGGCGCCTACCGGCTGGAGCGCTGCATCGGCGAGGGCGGCGTGGCGAACGTCTATCTCGCGCGCCACGATCTGCTCAAGCGGCCCTGCGCGGTGAAGCTGCTCAAGCCGGCGCGGGCGAGCGACGAAATGATCGCGCGCTTCGAGCGCGAGGTGCAGCTGGCGAGCCAGCTGTCCCATCCGAACGTGGTCGAGATTTACGACTACGGCCGCAGCACCGAGGGCCTTTTTTATTACGCGATGGAGTACCTGGACGGCATCAACCTCGGCGAACTGGTGGCCCGCGAGGGGCCCGTGCCGGTGGCGCGCGCGGTGCACATCCTGCGCCAGGTCTGCGCCGGCCTCGCCGCGGCGCACGCCGCCGGCCTGGTGCATCGCGACGTGAAGCCCGAGAACATCATGCTCTGCCAGCGCATCGGCGAACCCGACGTGGTCAAGATCCTCGACTTCGGCATGGTGAAGAAGGTGGACACCGAACACAGCCGCAACCTGACGCGCGGCCTGCGCATTCTCGGCACGCCGATGTACATGGCGCCAGAGCGCCTGCGCAATCCCGCCGACGTGGATACGCGCGCCGACATCTACGCCCTGGGCGCGGTCGCGTTCTTATTGCTCTCGGGCAAGAAGATCTTCGAGAGCAGCGACGACATCGAGCTCACCAGCCGCATCCTGACCGACGAGCCGCCCCGCGTATCGCAGGCCGCCGCGCAGCCGATTCCGATCGAACTCGACATCCTGGTGCAGGCCTGCCTGGAGAAGCGGCGCGAGGACCGGCCGCAGCGCGTCTCGGACCTGATAGAGGCGCTGGATTCGATCGCGCTGGAGACTACTGCCCCGGAGCGATGACCTGGATGTGCTCGCGGCTCACGTTCAGGAACGGGGCCGAAATCAGCTGACGGCCACCGATCTCCAGCTCCCATACCTCTGCATCGGTGACCGCGATGAATTCCTTGGCCTCGGCCATGTAGTCGGTGATCCTCGCACCGGGAATCAGATCGACATAGCCCTTGATGCGGTAGGAGCCGGTGAATATCGTCACTCTGGTGCGGTTCGGGTCTGGCTGCATCGTTCGCTCCGTGTGCAAGATGAATGGAACTCAGGCCAAGCAGTCTATCCTGTCGCGGCTCTGTGCCGCGGCGGGCCCTTCAGCTCGACCGTATTGCCTTCCGGGTCTGAAATATAGATTGAAGGCCCCTCGCCCTCGGCGCCCTTCCTTTCCTGGCGCCGCGCCGCCCGCCTTCCCCAGCTTTCCCGCCACCGGAACCAGATCGATCAGCGAGCGTCCGGCACGCAACTGGTAGAGGCCGATGTCGTCCCGGCTCACTTCCACCTTGCAGCCAAGCGCACCCGTGTAGAACCCGATCATCGATTCCAGGTCGACGACGCGGAGCACGATGTGGTCAATTTCCCGGATCGCGATCACGAGAACATTCTAGCCCGCTGCCGTCCGGTCATGATCATATGATGAGTCCCACTGTCGCGGCGGTGAGGCAGGTCGCGAGCGTGCCGGCGACGATGGACTTCAGGCCGAGCGAGACGATCTCCGGGCGGCGCTCGGGGCACATGGTGCTCATGCCGCCGATCATGATGCCGAGGCTGCCGAAGTTGGCGAAGCCGCAAAGCGCGTAGGTCATCAGCAGGCGGCTGCGCCCGGAGAGCGCGGGCATGTTCGCCATGTCGATGTAGGCCACCAGTTCGTTCAGCACGGTCTTGGTGCCAAGGAGATTGCCGGCCGCCTGCGCCTCGGACCAGGGAATGCCCGCGAGCCAGGCAAGCGGCGCGAGCGCCCAGCCGAGAATTCCCTGCAGAGTATAGGGAGCGATTACCAGATTCAAAAGAGTAACCAGAGCCACGAACACAACCAGCATGGCGATGATGTTGAGGAGCAGTTGCGCGCCCCCCAGCGTGCCCTGCGTCAGCGCATCCATGCTGCTCGAGGCGTCGGACTTGAGATCGAGATTGCCGCCGGTCACCGCGCCCGCGGGCGGCACCATGACGAAGGCGATCACCAGCGCCGCCGGCGCCGAAACTATGGAGGCGATCAGCAGGTGCGCAACGGCGTCCGGGATGACCTTGCCGAGGATGCTCGCATAGAGGAACAGGACGGTGCCCGCGATCGAGGCCATGCCCCCCACCATGATCGCGAACAGTTCGCCGCGCGACACCCGCGGCAGCCAGGGACGGACGAAAAGAGGCGCCTCGACCATGCCGACGAAGACGTTCGCCGCGGTCGAGAGGCCAACCACGCCGCCGACGCGCATCGCGCGCTCGAGCAGCCAGGAAACGCCGCGCACGATCCAGGGCAGCACACCCCAGTGGAACAGCAGCGCCGAGAGCGCGCTTATCACCAGCACGATCGGCAGGGCCCGGAAGGCGAGGATGAAGTTCGAATTCTCATGGGAAACGATGAAAGGCGCCGGTCCACCGCCCAGATAGCCGAACACGAGCGCGGTTCCTGCCTGGGTTGCTTTTTCGAATAAAGCCAACATGTTGTTGAGCGCAAGAAAAGCGTCCTTGGCGAACGGCAGCTTGAGCAGCAGCAGCGCGAGCAGGAGCTGCAGGGCGAGGCCCGACCAGACCGCGCGCCAGGGAATCTCTTTGCGGTTTTCACTGAAAACCCAGGCCAGCATGAGCAGTCCGGCAATTCCAACCAGACCCTGAATCACGAAGAAAACACCTCCGCGATCGTCGCTTGAATCGCTTCCGCCGCCGCGGCGGGATCCTGCGCGTCGCGGATCGGCCGGCCGACGACGATGTAGTCGGCGCCGTTCCTGAAGGCCTGGGCCACGTCGACGACGCGTTTCTGGTCGGCAAAGTCGCCGCCCGCGGGCCGGATTCCAGGGATTACCACGAGCAGCTTCGCGCCGAAATTTTCTTTTATTCCAGCCGCCTCCAAACCAGAAGCAATGACACCGTCGCAGCCCGTCTGCGAAGCGGCGCGCGCACGCGCGAGCACCAGGTCTTCCAGCTTTCCGGGATATCCCATTTCGGCGAGATCGGCGGGCCCGGTACTGGTAAGTACCGTGACGGCGAGAATTTTTATCTCCCCCTTCTCCTTCACCGCCGCGCCCATTACCCCGCGATCGGCGTGCACCGTAAGGAAGGTCACGCCGCGGCCGCGCAGGTTGGCGACGGCGCGGCGCACGGTTTCCGGGATGTCATGGAGTTTCAGGTCGCAGAACACGCGGTTGCCGCGCTTCACCAGCCAATCCAGGAGTTCGTAGTAGCCGCCCGAGGTGGAGAGCTCGAGGCCGATCTTGTAAAAGGAAACCGAGCCGCCGAGTTTCTCGACCAGCTTTCGCGCTTCGGCGGCGCTGGGCACGTCGAGCGCGGCGATCAGGCGGTCGCGTCGTGGAATCGCGGTCATGACGGGGCGCTATGATACAGGGATGGCCGACGCACCCGTCCCTTATGTTCTCGTTCTCTACTACAGCGCCGGCGGCTCGGTGCGGCGCATGGCCGAACTGATCGCCGAAGGCGTCGAGCGCGTGCCGGGTGCGCGGGCCCGCATCCGGACGGTGGCGAAAATCATCGATGGAACGGTTGCAATGTCGCCGGCCGTGGACGGCCCGCCCCTGGCCACCGAAGGGCCTCCTTACTGTGAATTGAAGGACCTGGAGGTTTGTTCGGGGCTCGCCCTGGGCAGCCCGACCCGTTTCGGCAACATGGCCGCGCCGCTAAAGGCGTTCCTGGATGGTACCGGGCCGCTCTGGATGAAGGGCGCCCTCATTGGCAAGCCCGCATGCGTGTTCACATCCACCGCGAGCATGCATGGCGGCCAGGAGACCACGCTGCTGTCGATGATGCTGCCACTGCTCCACCACGGCATGCTGATCGCCGGCCTGCCCTACTCCCAGGCCGGGCTCAACGCCACGCGCACCGGCGGCACGCCCTACGGCGCCAGCCACTTCGCCGGCATCGCCAACGACCAGCCGGTCACCGACGCCGAGCGCGCGTTGTGCGTGGCGCAAGGCAGGCGATTGGCGGAGATCGCTCTGAGGCTGAAGCAATGACAATGATCAAACACACCGGCGGCTGTCATTGCGGGCGCGTGCGCTTCGAGGTCATGGCGCCGGCGAATATCGAAGTGGGCGACTGCAATTGCTCGATGTGCGGGAAGACGGGCTACCTGCACCTCGTCGTGCAGAAAGGCCAGTTCAAGCTGTTGTCGGGCGAGGACGCGCTCACCAACTACCAGTTCAACACCAAGACGGCGAAGCACCTTTTTTGCTCGCACTGCGGCATCAAGTCCTTCTATGTGCCCCGCTCGCACCCGGAGGGCTTCAGCGTCAACGCGCGCTGCCTCGACGAGGGGACGGTCGAAGCGATGACCTTGCGCAAGATCGACGGCAAGAACTGGGAAAAACACTACCCCGCGGGCCGTGGCGAGTACTAGGGGGCCGCGCTGAGCGTCGAACCGCGGTGGCTGCGCGTTGCCGCTTCGGGCGCGCTGATTGCGCTGATCGCGCTATGCCTGGCGTGGGAGCTGTGGCTCGCGCCGCTTCGGCCGGGCGGCTCGTACCTCGCGCTCAAGGCGGCCCCGCTGGCGCTGCCGCTGTACGGAATCCTTCTCGGCCGCCGCTACACCTACCAGTGGTCCTCGATGTTCGTGCTCGCGTACTTTGCCGAAGGTGCGATGCGTGCCTGGGGCGACCGCGGCTTGTCGCAGACGCTGGCGTTCGCCGAGGCGGGACTCAGCGCTATTTTCTTCGGTGCGGTGATCTGGTATTCGCGGTTGACTCGATCAGCCGTTTAGCCGCAGCGTGCGCCGCCCCGTCGGCACCCGGCACGAATAGCCACGATCTGCGCGGACCGGGGCTCAAGCGCTTTTCACTCCAGCGACGATGGCGACCGGGTAGATCAGCGTGATGACGTCATCCGTACGCTTCAGGCCGAGTCCCATCCGGTCAACACCGACATCGGCTTCAAACATGGCGCGCACGCGGTCCGCGCTGCCCGGCTCCGGAAACGACGCCCGCATCAGGCGTTCCAGATCGCTGGAGAACGCGTAATCGGCCCAGCGCAGTTCGCGCAATCCTGCCGCAACGGCCGCGGCGCCGAGTTCCTCGCGCGCCAGCGTACGCACGTGGGAAGGATCGCGCAGCCGCTCCATGCGGTCGTAGGCCGCTGCCTTCGCCGCCGGCAGGACCATGTCGGCAATCGCGATCCGCGCGCCCGCCTTGGCGACGCGCAGCAGTTCGGCGAGCACCCCGTCCGGATCCGGCAGGTGATGGGCACTGTAGCGGGTAATCACCGCATCGAAGCGTCCGTCCTCGAATGGCAGCGAGGCCGCCTCGCCCACATGCCACTCGAGATTGCGAAGCCCCAGCCTCGACTGCTGGGCCTTCGCCTGCTCGATCATCGCAGGCGTAAGGTCGATTCCGACCACGCGGAGCGCGCGCCGGGCCGCGGCGCAGGCCACCATGCCCGGCCCGCAGGCGACATCGAGCACCTCATCGCCCGCGCCCACGCCCGCCATGTCGAGCAGCAACTGCGTCGCCTCCTCGTGGCTGGGAAGCCGTGCGAAGCTCGCAGCCTGCCGGGTGAACTGCTCGATCACCACACCAGCGTTCATGTCAAAGCTGATGCTGGGGATTCAATCGCTCGACCTTGCTCTCGATCTTGTTGAGCGCGCTGATGTAGGCCTTGGCCGAGGCGACGATGATGTCGGTGTCGGCGCCGACGCCGTTGACGATGCGCCCTCCCTTCGAGAGGCGCACCGTGACTTCGCCCTGGCTCTCGGTGCCCTGGGTCACGGCGTTCACCGAATAAAGCAGCAGTTCCGCGCCGCTCTTCGCCACGCTTTCGATCGCCTTGAACGTAGCGTCCACCGGACCGTCGCCTTTTGCTTCTGCATTTATTTTCTTATCTTTATTCATCAAAACAACAGATGCGTGAGGCTTGTCCGTGGTGCCGCTTCCCTGGCTCATGCTGACCAGGCCCCAGACTTCGCTGCTTGAGGCGCCGGCCTCCTGCGCCACCAGTGCCAGGAGGTCTTCGTCGAAGATTTCGGACTTCTTGTCGGCGAGGTCCTTGAAGCGCTGGAAGGCCTTGTTGTAGCCGTCCTCGTTGTCGAGTTCAATGCCGATTTCCTTCAGCCGCTGCCTGAACGCGGTGCGGCCGGAGAGCTTGCCGAGCACAATTTTGTTGGCGCTCCAGCCCACGTCCTCGGCGGTCATGATCTCGTAGGTCTCGCGCGCCTTGATCACGCCGTCCTGGTGGATGCCCGAGGCGTGCGCGAAGGCGTTCGCCCCGACCACCGCCTTGTTCGGCTGCACCACGAAACCGGTGATCTGCGATACCAGGCGGGATGCGGGCACGATCTGCGTCGTATCTATCCTGGTTTCCAGTTTGAAAAAATCCTTCCGGGTGCGAAGCGCCATCACCACCTCTTCGAGCGAGGTATTGCCGGCGCGCTCGCCCAGGCCGTTCACGGTGCATTCGATCTGGCGCGCGCCGCCGATGCGCACCGCGGCGAGCGAATTGGCGACCGCCATGCCAAGGTCGTTGTGGCAGTGCACGCTCCACACCGCTTTATCTGAATTTGGAACTCTTGTTCTTATTGTTTTTATGAGTTCTCCAAATTCTTCAGGAACTGCATAGCCAACCGTATCCGGGATATTGATCGTGCCGGCGCCCTCCTTGATCGCCGCCTCCAGTACCCGGCAGAGAAAATCCGGATCGGAGCGGCTGGCATCCTCGGGCGAGAATTCCACGTCCGGGCAGGCGTTCTTCGCGTAGCGCACCGAGAGCTTGGCCTGCTCGAACACCTGGTCGGGCGTCATGCGCAGTTTTTTCTCCATGTGCAGGGCGCTGGTGGCAATGAAAACATGGATCCGCCACGCCTTTGCCCCGGTGAGCGCGTCGATGCCGCGCTGGATGTCCTTGTCGTTGGCGCGGCACAGGCCGCAGACCACCGAGTCCTTGATCAGCTTGCCGACCGCCTTCACCGCCTCGAAATCGCCGTTGGACGATGCGGGAAAGCCGGCCTCAATCACGTCCACCTTCATGCGCTCCAGTTGCCGCGCGATACGCAGCTTCTCGTCGCGCGTCATGGAGGCGCCGGGCGACTGCTCGCCATCGCGCATGGTGGTGTCGAAAATGATCAATTTGCCGGTATTCATGTGCCGCTCCTTGTGGGCATGCGAAAAGTCCTCCCCGCCGGGTGGCGGCGGGTCAGGGGTACTGCCGAATTGGGTATTTAGTGTGTGCGCGCTGGGCGCAGCAGCAGGCCAGCCAGGAGAAGCAGGCTGGTAACGGTCGCCGCAGTAACAACTGCGTGGAGTGCGATCGCGGAGGTCATGTGACGCAATATAGCGTAAAAATCCCGCGCCGCAAACCGGCGCGGCGCGACTTTGCCTCAAATTTGCGTTTTGGAGGTAAAAGGCGCATCTTTACCTCTAATCTGTAGATTGGAGGTAAAGGCGTGCAAGCGCTCTTCCGGCGGCATGACCCGTCCAGCCAGGTCCGTTTCCAGGACGCGGCCCAGCGCGCGCGGGCGCAGGCGCGGGTGCTGAGCGGCACGCCCGGCACGCTCAAGCAACGCACCCAGAGCGACAAGCGCTACTGGGTACGCGAACACATCCGGATAGACGGCGCCAAGACCGACGAATACCTCGGCCCCGTCGCGGCCCTCGCCGCTACCCGGGTGGCGGAGTTGCGCGCGGAGGTCGAGCTGGCGCGCGCGCTCGCCGCGGCCTCGGCCGCGCTCAGGCTGGCCGGATTCCAGCGCATCGAGCGCAAGCCCGCTGCGGTCCTCGCCGTCTTCTTCAATCGCGGCCTGCACGCGGCCGGGCTCACGCTCGTCGGCTCGCATGCCTATGGCGTGCTGCTCAACGAACTGGGCGTGATCGCGCCCGCCTACCGTACCCAGGACCTGGACCTGGCCCGCACGCAGCCGCTGGCGCTCGCACTGCCGGCGGACGCATCCTTCGGCGCGGTGCTGAACGAAAGCGGCCTGGGTTTCGTGCCGGTGCCGGGCATGCCCTCCAGCCGGCCGTCGGCGTCGTTCAAGCTGCCGGGCGCCGAAGGGCTGCTCATCGATCTCCTCGTGCCGGGGCGCGAGGCCGGCAAGGTGGTCGCGGTGAAAGAACTCGCGACGCACGGCCAGACCATTCCGCTGCTGGAGTTTCTCGTCGAGGCGCCGCTCGAGAGCGTGATCCTCAGCCCCAACCAGATCGTGCCGGTGCGCGTTCCCGCTCCCGAGCGGTTCGTGCTGCACAAGCTTTACTCTTCACAGATGCGGCGCGCGCATCCCGGCAAGGGGAAAAAGGACCTCGAGCAGGCGGCGGTACTCGCCGCAGCGCTCGAAGAAGCATTTCCCGGCAGGCTCAAGGACGCGTGGAAGGCGCTGCCGTCCGCGGGACGCGCCGCGGCCAGGCGTGCGGCGCAGGTTGCCGCGAAAATCCTGGAAGGCCAATATCCCGAAGCGGCGGCCGCACTTCGCGCGCTCGCGAAGAGGTAACCGCGGCCAGAAGAGAAATTGACTCTGACCCTATTTTCACTTCGGCAATCACGTCTGCACAGCGTCGTCCACCGGCGCCCTGCGCCGGTGGTCGCCGATCAGCCGCTCGCGCAGGATTTTCGACAGCCAGTCGATCGCGTAGACCGCGACCACCAATACGATGATGATCAGACAGGCCTCCTGCAGTTCGTAGGCGCGCAGACGGTCCGCCAGAAGGAAGCCGATGCCCCCCGCCCCGACGATGCCGAGGATCGAGGCCGAGCGCACGTTGTGCTCGAACATGTAGAGCGTGTTCGAGAGCATCATCGGCAGGACCTGCGGCAGCACGCCGAAGCGGATGCGCTGCAACCCATTGCCGCCCACGGCGGCCACGCCGTCGATCTGCTTGCGGTCGAGGTTCTCGATCGCCTCGGAGTACAGCTTGACGAAGGTGCCGGTCTCGACGATCGCGATCGCCATGATGCCGGCGAGCGGCCCCAGGCCGATGGCGCGCACGAAGATCAGCGCCCAGATCAGGTAGTCGAAGGAACGCAGCAGGTCGGCGAAGCGGCGGGTGCCGAACTGCAGCGGCCGCGCGCGCGTCATGTTCTTCGAGGCGAGAAAACTCAAGGGGAACGCGAACGCGGCGCCCAGCAGCGTGCCGAGGAACGCCATGGCGATGGTCTCACCCATCACCTTGAGGAACATAGGCAGGTTGCCGTAGCCGATGGGCGGGAAAAGCTGGGCCACCACCACCGCGCCGAACTTCGACACTCCGTGCAGAAAATCCATCGACAGGAAACCAAAGCGGTAAAGGCAGTAGAGCGTCAGGGCGGCGCTGCTGCCCCAGAGAAGCCAGAAGCGCAGCCGTTCGCCGAGCGGCGCCGAGAACGCGCCCGGCAGGCGCACGCGTTCCGCGGCCACGTCGGCATCGGTAAGGTCGGCGAGGCGAATCGTCATGTGAGCGGGGTAGATGCGGGGCTCAATGCGCGAAGCTCGCCTTGCCGATCGCGCTGTGGCGGAACCGCTCGCTCAGCATGTCGATGGCCATGATGGTCGCGACGATGATCAGCAGGATCGCGCCCACATCCGCGAAATAAAGCAGCTGGACGGCGGTGAACAGATCGTGCCCGATGCCCCCGGCGCCGACGAAGCCGACGATGGTGGCGCTGCGCACGTTCAACTCGAGGCGCCAGAAGGTGTAGGACAGGTAATTCGGCATCACCTGCGGCAGCACCGCGTAGCGGATCTCCTGCCACCAGTTGCCGCCCGCGGAGCGGATGCCGTCGACCGGCAGCGGGTTGATGTTCTCGTTCACTTCGGCAAACAGCTTGCCCTGCGCGCCGATGGTGTGCACCGTGATCGCGAGGATGCCGGCCAGCGGCCCAATGCCGAAAGCGATGACGAACAACAGCGCCCAGACGATGTCGGGCACCGTGCGGGCAATCTCGAGCAGACGCCGCGTCAGCCAGTAGGTCAGGTAGTGTCCGGCGAGATTACGCGCCGCGAAGAAGCTGAGAAAGCCGCCGATCGCCGTGCCGAGCACCGTGGCGAGATACGCCATCAGCAATGTGTTGAGGAGGCTCCCCATCCACTTGTTGATGTCCCAGTACCACTCCCCAAAATCGACCCCAAACGTGGCGAAGCCGATCGGCGGAATCAGCTTGATCAGGAACTCGGTGGTCCGCGGCAGTCCCTGGATCAGGCTCAATACGTCAAATTTCGCGGTGATGCCGGCCGCCACCACGCAGAGCGCGAACGCCGCCGCGAAAAGGCTCGCGTAGACCCTCTTGCGGCGCCGGTGGGCTGCGTACTCGTCGGCGAAACGCGCGGCAGCACCGCGCGGGGGTTCTACCCCGCTCACTTCGCCTTGCGCCGGCGCGCCTCGCGCTCGTCGGCCGCGGCGTGGCACATCAGTTCGTAGTCCTTGTGCGACACCGGGACCATGCCACCGGTCTTGCCCTGGGCGACCGCCTCGGCGAGCTTCATGTCCGCGTCTTTCAGACCGGTGAAGAGTTTGAGCATGTCGGCGCGCATATCGGCCGGCACATCCTTGCGGATCACCACCGGCGGCGAGGGCAGCGGCTCGGAGGTCCAGATAATGCGGATCTCCTCGCGCTTGAGCAGCCCCTTGTTCATCATCTGCCTGAGGTTGCCGATGTTGTCGTTTTTCGAGGTCCAGGTGAACGCGGCGTCGTAAGTGCCCTTCAGCACGCCGAGCACGCTTTGCGGGTGGCCGCCGGAAAGCGGGCTCTTGAAGTACTCGTCCACCGGCTTGCCCATCGCGCGGAACGCGGCGGTCGGAATCAGGTAACCGGAGCCCGAGAGCGGGTCAGTGCGCGCGACGACCTTGCCCTTCAGGTCGTCGATCGTCTTGTAAGGGCTATCGGTCCTGACCACGACGACCGCGTTGTAGCCCATCGAGCCGTCCGGCTCCGAAGCCGCCACCAGCGGTTCGACGCCGCCCTTGCTGTCCATGTTGGTCTGGCAGTAGCTGAAACCGGACAGCCAGGCAAGGTTGATCTGCCCGGCGATCAGCGCGTTCATCACACCGGAGTAGTCGGTCGCCTGGTAGAGCTCCCACTTCACGCCGGTCTGCTTCTCGGCGTGGTGCAGGAACGCGTCCATCGTCTTGGTGGTGGAGGTCTGCGTTTCCACCGGAATCACGCCGTACTTCACCACCGGGTACTTCTTCTGCCAGGCGCCGGTCTGAGCGGCGGCGCCGAACGCGGTCAGCAGGGCGAGCCCCGCGAGGGACAATCGAAGTTGCAGCATGGGTTTTCTCCCGGTCAGTGAGTGGTGGATGTTGCGGTCAGCGCCAATTCGACTTCTTCATCTCCCGGCACGCCGCCGCCGTAGATCTCCCGTGCGAGGGAGTCCGACAGCTGCGACGGCGCGCCGTCGTAAACGATCGCACCCTTGCGCATGCCGATGATGCGGTCGCAGTAGTCCTTCGCCGTCTGCAGCAGGTGCAGGTTGCAGATCACCGTGATGCCGTCTTCCCGGTTGATGCGGCGCAGGGAATCCATGACGATGGTCGCATTGCGCAGGTCGAGCGAGGCGATCGGCTCATCCGCCAGCAGGATCTTCGGCTCCTGCACCAGCGCGCGGGCTATGGCGACGCGCTGCTGCTGGCCGCCGGAGAGCTCGTCCGCGCGGTGCAGGCCGTGGGACACCATGTCCAGGCGCTGCAGCGCCCGGATCGCCAGCGCGCGGTCGGCGTCCGAGAACATCATCAGCAAGGTCGAAGCCGTGGGGTGATAGCTGATGCGCCCCATCAACACGTTGGTCATCACCGCGAGGCGCGGCACCAGGTTGAACTGCTGGAACACCATCGCGCAACGGGCGCGCCATTGCCGCAGCGCGCGGCCCTTCAGGCCGCAGACATCGACATCGGCGCCGGAGACGTCATCGCAAAGGATGCGTCCCGAGGTCGCGTCGGTCAGGCGGTTGATCATGCGCAGCAGCGTGGATTTGCCGGCACCCGAGCGCCCGATGATGCCGACCATCTGGCCCGTCGGCACCTCGAAGCTCACATGGTCAACCGCGACCAGCGGGCCGAACGTCTTCGCCAGCCTCTCGACTTTCAGCATTGTTGACTTTCCCCTTCCCCCGGGACTGATGGTGGCCGATGCGCGCAAAGACTGTCAAGATACGATCATGCGCGCGATCATCATCGGAGCCGGACGCGGACGCCGGCTCATGCCGACGACCGAGAACGCGCCAAAGTGCTTCGCCGAGATCCGCGGCAAGCGAATTCTCGACTGGACGGTCCAGGCCCTGCGGGCGGGCGGCGCCACCGAGATCTGCTTTATCGGCGGCTACCGCATCGAAGCGGTGCAGCGGGAGTACCCCCAGTTCACGTTCCGGCACAACCCAGATTGGGAGGCGAACAACATCCTCGTCTCCCTGATGTACGCCGAGGACCTGATGGACCGGCCGTTCCTCACTGCCTACTCCGACATTCTTTTCACGCCGGACGTGGTCGCGGGCCTCGTCGCCTCGCCTGCCGAGGTAGCGCTCGGCATCGATACGGACTGGCGCGAGCACTACCGGCCTCGCACGCAACACCCGCCGCACGATGCCGAGAAGGTGCTCACGCGGAACGGCAAGGTGACGCGCGTCTACCGGACCATCCCGTACGAAGAAGCGACGGGCGAATTCATCGGCGTGGCAAAGTTCAGCGCGCGCGGCGGCGAACTCCTGCGCGAGCACTACCGCCGGCGCAAGCGTGAATTCTGGGACAAGCCGTACCGCGAAGCAGCGCAGTTCCAGAAGGCCTACCTGATCCACCTGTTCCAGGACATGATCGAGCAGGGCGTCGAATTCGGCCATGCGGACACGCACGGCAACTACCGCGAGATCGATACTCAGGAAGACATGGAACTGGCACAAAAGGGATGGAACCCATGACGGACGGTCCCTCATGACGCTGCCGCTTTTCCCCGCTTCGGTGGTGGGCTCCCTGCCGCGCCCGCAGCATGTGCGCGAGTTGATCGACAAGCCGGCATGGGATGAGGCGGACGAGCGCACCATGGACGCCGCCGTGCGCTACGCCGTGTCGCTGCAGGAGATGGCGGGGCTGGATGTCGTGACCGACGGCGAATGGCGCCGGCGCTCCTATATCGGCGTGATCGCTGAACTGGCGCACGGCTTCGCGCTGGAAGTGAATCTCGCCGACGGCAGGCCCTGGACCGTGGTCACCGAAAAGCTCTCGCCCAAGGCGCCGGGCTTCATCGCGAACGAGGCCAAGTTCCTGAAAAACGTCGCGCGCGTCGCCACCAAGATCACGCTGCCCGCGCCCGCCCTGCTCGGCGAGCGCCTGTGGCACCCGGTGCGATCGCGCAAAGCCTACCCGCAGCGCGACGACTTCGTGCGCGATTGCGTGGAACCGCTGCGCCGGGAGATCGGGCTGATCCAGCGCATCGGCATCGACATCGTGCAGATCGACGACCCGCACCTGTGCCTGTTCGTCGACCCGGATGTGCGCCGCGCCTATGACGACCCAGACCGTGCCGCCGATTTCGCCGTCGACATGATCAACGCGCTGGTGGCGGGTTTTAGCGGCGTCAAGTTCGCGGTGCACCTATGCCGGCGTACGGGCGCGCGCGTGCGCGGCGAGAAGCACCATGCGGGGACCTACGGACCGATCCTGGCGCAGCTCAACCGCCTGAAGGTCCGGCACCTGACGATGGAGTTCACCGCCGCCGGCGCCGACGATCTGGAGAGCCTCGGCCGGCTGCGCGGCGATTTCGAACTCGGCCTCGGCGTCGTGGACGTGACGCCGGGCCAAAAACAGACCGCCGAGCAGATCGTCGCGCGCGTCGATCAAGCGCTGCAACGCGTCGACGCGCAGCGCATCACGCTCAACCCCGACTGCGGTTTCGCCCCCGGTTCGGCGGCCCGGGTCGATCTCGACGAGGTCTACCTGAAGCTTTGCGCCGAAGCCCAGGCCGCGCGCCTCCTGCGTGCGCGCTACCCTTGATCAGGCGGCAGGCTTGGCGCGCCGGCCCAGGCCCCAGAGGACGTAGCCCGAAACGGCGTAGGCGAAGACCAGCAGGAACAGCAGCACCGACGGTTTGAGCGAAACCACCGCAAGGCCAGCCGCGAACACCGCGACCACCCAGAACGGCACGGCTTTCTTCACGTTGAATTCCTTGAAGCTGTAGAACGGCAGGTTGGTCACCATCGTGATGCCCGCGAACATGGTGAATACCCAGGCGATCACGCTCAGCCACAACTCCCGGTCGATGCCCAGGTCGTCGAATACCCAGACCAGGCCCGCGACCAGCGCCGCCGCCATCGGACTGGGCAGCCCCTGGAAGTAGCGCTTGTCGATCACATCGATGTTGGTATTGAAGCGCGCGAGGCGCAGCGCGGCGCCGGCGCAGTAGACGAAGGCGGCGATCCAGCCGAGCTTGCCGAGGTCCTTCAGCGCCCACACGTACATGACGAGCGCGGGCGCGGCGCCGAACGAAACCATGTCCGAGAGGCTGTCGTACTGCGCGCCGAACTCGCTCTGCGTATGGGTAAGGCGCGCGATGCGGCCATCCAGCCCGTCGAGCACCATGGCGACGAAGATGGCGATCGCCGCGATCTCGAAACGGCCGTTCATCGCCTGCACAATGGCGTAGAAACCCGAGAACAGCGATGCGGTGGTGAAGAGATTCGGCAACAGGTAGATCCCTCGCCGACGCAACGCACCTATGCCGCGGGGAGCTGTCTCCTGCCTGCTTTCCACGAAGTCATCGCGTTCATCCATGCGCGCCCAGCCTCGCGAGGACCGACTCGGTTGCGTATACCTTGTCGCCGAGCGCCGCCTTCACCTCCACGTCCGGCGGCAGGTATACATCGACGCGCGAACCGAAGCGGATGAATCCGTAGCGCTGTCCCCGCTCCAGCTCGGCGCCCGCATCGACGTAGCAGAGAATGCGCCGCGCGACCAGACCCGCGATCTGCACGCAGGTGATGTCCTGGCCGCCGCGCGTCTTTAGCCACAGCGCGTTTCTTTCGTTCTCCAGCGAAGCCTTGTCGAGCGCGGCGTTGAGGAATGTGCCGGCATGATACCAGCGCTGCTTCACGATGGCGTCTACCGGCGAGCGGTTGGAATGCACGTTGAACACGTTCATGAAGACCGAGATCTTCAACGCATCGCGGTCCAGATAGGGATCGCGCACCTTCTCCACCGCGACGACGCGGCCGTCGGCGGGGGACAGGACCGCCTGCGGATCCCCGGGCGCTTCGCGCGGCGGATCGCGGAAGAACTGGAGGATGAAAACGGTGATCAGCCAGAACGGCAAGGCCCAGGCCAGGCCGAGCGAGAAACCTATTCCTGACGACAGCGCGAAAGCGATTGCCAGGAATGGCCAGCCCTCGCGTGCGATAAGCGGGTGCGGGTAGCGCGCCGCCATCCGCTATTCTTTTTTCTCCGCTTCCTGCCGCCGCTCGGCGTCCTTTTGCAGCGCCTTGTTCACATCGCCCGTGACCTTGTCGACGATCTGCCTGGGCTGCTCACCGAGTTTCTTTGCCGCGGCGGATTCGGGCACCTTGTCGCCGCAGCCCGCGAGGGCAGCGGCGACGGCGAACAGGAAACTAGTTCTTCGACGTGTCGACAAGGCGGTTCTTCCTGATCCAGGGCATCATCTCGCGCAACCTTGCGCCGACTTTCTCGATCGGATGCTCGGCGGTCTGGCGCCGGCGCGACAGCAGCGTCGGCTGCCCGGCGCGGCTCTCGAGCACGAACTCCTTGGCGTACTCGCCCGACTGGATGCGCCCGAGCACTTCCTTCATGCGCTTGCGCACGCCCTCATCGATGATTTTCGGCCCGCTCACGTACTCGCCGTACTCGGCGTTGTTCGAGATCGAATAGTTCATGGTGCCGATGCCGCCTTCGTACATCAGGTCGACGATGAGTTTCAGCTCATGCAGGCACTCGAAATACGCCATCTCCGGCGCGTAGCCCGCCTCGACCAGCGTGTCGAAGCCCGCTTTCACCAGTTCGACCGTGCCGCCGCACAGCACGGTCTGCTCGCCAAAAAGATCCGTCTCGGTCTCTTCCTTGAAGTTGGTCTCGATGATGCCCGCCTTGCCGCCGCCGATCGCCGAGGCGTAGGACAGCGCCATGTCGCGCGCCTTTTTCGACGGGTTCTGGTGCACCGCCACCAGCATCGGCGTGCCACCGCCCGCGGCGTAGGTCGAGCGCACCGTGTGGCCAGGGGCCTTGGGCGCCACCATCCAGACGTCGATGTCCTTGCGCGGCAGCACCTGGCCGTAATGGATGTTGAAGCCGTGCGCGAAAGCGAGCGCGCCGCCCTTCTTCAGGTTCGGCGCCACGAATTCGTTGTACACGGCGGCGATGTGCTCGTCCGGCAGCAGCATCATGACGATGTCGGCGCTCTTCACCGCCTCGCCGACCTCGGCGACCTTGAGGCCGGCCTTCCTGGCCTTGTCCCACGAGGCGCCGCCCTTGCGCAGGCCGACGGTGACCTTCATGCCCGATTCGTGCAGGTTCAACGCGTGCGCGTGGCCCTGGGAACCGTAGCCGAGAATGGTGACTTTCTTGCCCTTGATGAGCGAAAGATCCGCGTCTTTATCGTAGTAGACCTTCATGATTTTCCCCAAACTCCTCAGGCTCTAAGAATTCGATTGCCACGGCCGATCCCGCTGGCCCCCGTTCGCACCGTCTCCAGGATCGCGCTCTGGTCGAGCGCCTGGATGAAAGCGTCAAGCTTCGCGCCATCGCCGGTGAGCTCGATGGTGTAAGTGTTGTCCGATACGTCGATGACCCGGCCGCGGAAGATATCGGCCATGCGCTTGACGTCCTCGCGTTCCTTGGCGCCGGCGCGCACCTTGATGAGCATCAACTCCCTCTCGAGATGCTCGGCTTCCGACAGGTCCACCACCTTCACCACATCGACCAGCTTGTTGAGCTGCTTGGTGATCTGCTCGATCACTTCGTCGGATCCCTTGGTCACCACGGTCATGCGCGACATCGAGGCGTCCTCGGTCGGTGCCACGGTAAGCGACTCGATGTTGTAGCCGCGCGCCGAGAACATGTTCGAGATGCGCGACAGCGCCCCGGCCTCGTTCTCGACCAGGATCGAAATAATGTGCCTCATCAAAGGTCTTCTGAAAGGATCATCTCCGTGATTCCCTTGCCGCCGGGAATCATCGGGTAGACGTTTTCCGTCTGGTCGGTGAGGAAGTCGAGGAACACCAGGTCTTTCTCGCGCTTGAAGGTTTCGCGCAGCGCAGGCTCGACATCGGCCGGTTTGTCGATCAGCAGGCCCGAATGGCCGTAGCCCTCGGCGAGCTTGACGAAATCGGGCAGCGCGTCCATGTAGGATTCCGAGTACCGGTTGCCGTGGAAGAACTGCTGCCACTGGCGCACCATGCCCATGTACTTGTTGTTCAGGTTGATGATCTTGATCGGCAGCCGGTACTGCTTGCAAGTCGACAACTCCTGCAGGCACATCTGGATCGAGGATTCGCCGGTGACGCAGGCGACCGTGGCGCCGGGGTTCGCCATCTGTACGCCCATCGCCGCGGGCAGGCCGAAGCCCATGGTGCCCAGGCCGCCGGAGTTTATCCAGCGGCGCGGCTGCTCGAATTTGTAGAACTGCGCCGCCCACATCTGGTGCTGGCCGACGTCCGAGGTGATGAAGGCGTCGCCGCCGGTCACCTCGTAGAGCTTCTCGAGAACGAACTGCGGCTTGATGAGCTTCGAGGCGCGGTCGTACTTGAGGCAGTCCTTGCCGCGCCACTCCCCGATCTGCTTCCACCAGGCGCCTATGTCCTGGGTCTTGCCGTCCTTCAGCAGCTTGAGGAAATCGTCGAGCACATCCGGGATATTGCCGACGATCGGCACGTCCACCTTGACGCGCTTGGAGATGGAGGACGGGTCGATGTCGATATGGATGATCTTGCGCGGATTCTGCGCGAAGTGTTCCGGATTGCCGATCACGCGATCGTCGAAACGCGCACCGATCGCGAGCAGTACGTCGCAGTGCTGCATCGCCATGTTCGCTTCGTAGGTGCCGTGCATGCCGAGCATGCCGAGGAACTGCGGATCGGTGCCGGAATACCCGCCCAGGCCCATCAAGGTATTGGTGATCGGAAAGCCGCTGCGCTTCACCAGGTCGTCCAGTTGCGGCGCGGCATTCGAGAGCACCACGCCGCCACCGCTGTAGATCATCGGGCGCTTCGCCTCGAGCAGCAGCTGCACGGCCTTCTTGATCTGCCCCGCATGCCCTTTTTTCACCGGGTTGTACGAGCGCATCGTGACGGATTCCGGGTAATGGAACTCGCACCTGTGCGTGGTGATGTCCTTCGGGATGTCCACCAGCACCGGGCCGGGCCGGCCGGTGGCGGCGATGTGGAAGGCCTTTTTTATCGTCGTGGCGAGGTCCTTGACGTCCCGCACCAGGAAGTTGTGCTTGACGCAGGGGCGCGTGATGCCGACCGCGTCGCACTCCTGGAACGCGTCCTCGCCGATGGCGTGCGTGGGCACCTGGCCGCTGAGGATGACCATCGGGATGGAATCCATGTACGCGGTCGCGATCCCGGTCACCGCGTTCGTCAGGCCGGGGCCAGAAGTCACGAGGCACACGCCGACTTTGTGCGAGGAACGCGAGTAGCCGTCGGCCGCATGCGCTGCGCCCTGCTCGTGGCGCACCAGGACGTGGCGTACCTTGTCCTGCTTGAACAGTTCGTCGTAGATCCACAGGACCGCGCCGCCGGGATAGCCGAATACCGTGTCGACGCCCTCCGCCTGCAAACAGCGGATGACGATCTCTGCCCCGGTGAGTTCCTCGGTCTTGACCCGATCCATGACGATATTGCCCTGAAGTACGGAAAAGCATTCAAGATTAACGGCTTGCTGCAATGCGGTCAAGCAAACCGCAGTTGATCCGGCGTCGGGGTTTGATACCATCTTTCAGAAAGCCGGGAGCACCAACCGGAGGGGAGAGAAACTGGCATCACGCAGTGAGCTGTCGGCGTTCCTTGCGGGAGTCGAACGGCGCGCCTTCAAGCAGGCCGTATTCGCCGTCCGGGAAAACGAGGCGGCGCTCGATATCGTGCAGGACGCGATGATGCGGCTGTCCGAACGCTACGGCGACCGTTCGCCCGAAGAGCTGCCGCCCCTGTTCCAGCGCATCCTGCAGAACGCGATCCGCGACTGGTTCCGGCGCCAGAAGGTGCGCTCGACCTGGACCACCCTGCTCTCGGCCCTTGCGCCCGGGCGCGGCGAGGAGGACGATCAGGACCCGCTGGATACGTTGCAGGAGGCGGGTGACGCCAACCGCGAGGAATCCCCGCCCGATCTGCTGGAACGGTCTCAAGTCATTGAAATAATTGAACAAGAGATATCCCTCCTACCCGCGCGTCAACGTGAGGCTTTCATCATGCGTTACTGGGAGGAACTGGACGTCGCGGAGACCGCAAAGGCCATGGCCTGCTCGGAGGGCAGCGTAAAAACGCACTGCTCCCGGGCCACGCACGCTTTGGCCATCGCCCTCAGGGCGCGCGGCGTTACATTATGAAAATCATGAACGAACTCAGATTCGCGAACAAGATCCGCAAGGCGCTGAACCAGGGCGCGCGCCTCGACGCGCACGTCTCAGAGAGGCTGCGCGCGGCGCGCGAGCGGGCGCTTGCCAGGCGCAAGCCGGAGCGCGAACCGGCGCTTGCCTGGGCCCGCAGTACAGCGATGGGCGTGATCAGCGGCTTCGGCGGCTTCGGCGGCTTTTCTTTCCGGCTGCTGCTGCCGACGGCGCTGCTCGTTGCAGGCCTGATCGCGATCTACAGCGGGCAGCAGGAACAGCGCGCAGCCGACATCGAGGAACTCGATGCGCAATTGCTGGCCGACGACCTGCCGATCGACGCCTACCTCGACCGGGGTTTCGAGACATGGCTCAAGAAAGTCTCCTCCAACTGATGCACAGGATCGCCGCGGCGCTGCTGCTTTGCGCGCTTGCCGCGACGCCGGTCGTCGCTGCGCCCAAAGACAGGGGCCCGCAGTGGGCCGCGCTCACCGCCGACCAGCAACAGGCGCTCGCGCCGCTTGCCCTCGAGTGGAACAAGATCGGCCTGCAGCACAAGACGAAATGGCTCGGCATCGCCAAGCGCTATCCGGCGATGAAACCCGAAGCGCAGAAGCGCGTTCAGACGCGGATGCAGAAGTGGGCCAAGCTGACGCCGCTGCAGCGCGACCAGGCGCGCGAGCAGTACCGCAGCATCGCCAAGGTCGCGCCCGTCCGCCGCGAAGAACTGCGCCGGTACTGGGCAGACTACCAAGCGCTGCCGCCGCACGAAAAACGCATGTTCGACGTTCCGCCGAGCTATATGCCCCCGGCCGAGCGCAGGCAGCGTGCCACGACCCCCAAGAAAAAACCGAGTTCCGCCTACGCCCTCCCCGCGCCGCTGTGAGCGACGCCGCGCCTGGCCTGGCGAGACGCCTCGCCAGCATGCTGTACGAGGCCATCCTGCTGTTCGCGGTCGCGTTCCTCGCCACTTGGGTATTCCAGTTCGCCGCGGGAACAATCCGGATCGAGGGATGGCGCATGCACCTGCTGCGGGTCTTCCTGCTGGCAGTATTCGCGGTGTATTTCCTCTGGTGCTGGCTGCGCGGCGGGCAAACGCTGGCGATGAAGACCTGGCGCATCCGGCTCGTCGCCAAGGACGGGCATGCGCGCCTCGCGCCGAAAACCGCGCTGCTGCGCTTCGCCTACGCCCTGCTGCTGGTGCCCACCCTGATCGGCATCGCCTGGGCGTACGTTGACCGTGACCGGCAGTTCCTGCACGACCGGCTCGCGGGCAGCCTGCTGATTCCCGTGCAGTAGAAAAAGCCGCTCGCGCTAGGGCGCGCTTTCCCCGACCCTTCCGACCGCCTTCGGCCTTGCGCCGTCCGGCCGCTTGCTCGCAAGCGTCTTCCAGGTGCGCCGCGCCGCACCGATGAACGCTACCAGCTCTCCCGCTGCAGATCGGGTACGACGTCGAAGTGCGAATCGCGGCTGAGAACGGTCAGCCGGTGCTGTAGCGCCAGCGCCGCGATCCAGGCGTCGTTGGCCGGAATCGGCCGGCCCGATCGCTTGAGTGCTACCCGCAGCGCTGCGTAGGCTACAGCGGTTTCCTCCGTTACCGATAAGATTTCGAAGCGAGGCAGTTGGGACTCCAACCACGCTTCATAAGCCGGGCGATGCTTCGACTGCGCGATTCCGTATCGGAACTCACCCAGTACGATGACCGGGATCGCCGCCCGTGCTTGACGCCGCAGCACTTCACTGATACCGGTCTCGCCGTCCACGAACGCTGACAGCGCGTTGGTATCCAGGATCACGCCCGATCCTCGGGCTCGATGACCTCGAATTGTTTGTCTATCCGGGCCTGGATGCGCGCCGTCTCCCGGCGCAGCCGGCGCAGCTTGCCGAATCCCTGCATCCAGCCGGGTTCGCCGGGGCCGGTCTTGCCCGTGTGGACCGCGAGCTTCTCTTGCAATGCTTCGGTAACGAGCTGCTTGAGCGTTTGTCCGCGCTCTGCGGCCTTCGACTTGGCCCTGCGGAACAGGGGATCCGGAATTTCGAGCGTTGTCTTCATGTTCCCATATTACCATATTTACGGCTCGTGGCCGAGCGCGGGCCGCGAACCAGGCAAAACAAAGGCGCCGCGACGGCCGGGTGGCGATGTAGAGGTACAGCTCGGCCAACTGATTTTCGGATTCAGGCGCGAAGACAACGCCGTAGGACGTCACACCTTGGCGGCGGCCTTCTTGCGCTCTGCGGCGAGCCTGACCCTGACCCGGCCGACGCTGACCGCTCTCGATGGATCGGCCTTCAGCGCATCGTAGGCTGCCGCTACGTCGCTGCGAAGCCAGTATTCGAGCGCCCGATCGCGCGCCAGGAGGGCGCGCAGACCGTCGCGGATGACTTCGCTTTCAGTGGCGTACTCGCCGGCCGCGACCTTGGCTCTGACGGCTTCGGCCATCTCGTTCGGCAACGTGATGCTGAATTGCTGTGTTGAACGCATGGTGACCTGCGGGAATGTGAGTAGGATTAATTCCTACTCGATTTGAACGGGAAATGCACGTGCTGACGAGATCGGTTGCGGGTTACATCCTTCCATTCGCTAACCCCGCAGCCGCACCCAGACCGGCCGCAGGCGCTCGATCCACAGCATCATCAGGATCGCGGTGCCCAGAAACAGCAGGCTAGGCACCGCCGCCGCCGCCACGGGCGGCCACTGCTTCAGCAGACCAATGTGCGAGAACAGGCTGTTGAGCATATGGAAGAAAATTCCCAGCATGATGCCGAGGAACACCTTGATGCCGACCATCCCGGAGCGCGAGTGCATGTAGGCGAACGGCAGCGCGAGGGCCATCATCACCAGCGTCGCGAGCGGGTAGAAAAGTTTCTTCCATAAGGCGATTTCATAGCGCTCGGTCTTCTGCCGGTTGCCCGCGAGGTGCTGAAGATATTTGTAGAGCTTCCAGGCCGACATGCGCTCGGGCACCACGATGAGCACGTTAAGCAGATCCGGATTCACCGCCGAGCGCCATTCGCCCTCGGGATAGCGGGCAGTAACAGGCCCCGCCGGGCCTAATATGGTCTGCGCCACGTTCAGCAGGCGCCATTTGCCCTCACCGGCGTACTCGCCGCGCGCCGCCTCGGTCACCTGGCGCAAGCGGTAGGCGGAATCGAATTCGTAAATCCGCACGCCGCCGAGCACATTCGCCTCGCGCGCCTCGCGCACGTTGATGAACGAGCGCGCGTCTTTGAACCATAGCCCGGAGGTAAGACCTCCCCCGATCAGCGATTGCATCGACTGCATCCGCGTCTTCTGCGCCGCCTCCTCGGTGAAGGGCGAGACCCATTCGCCGACGGAGAAAGTGACGATCACGAAGGCAAGTCCGACCTTCGCCAGCACCGCGCCCGCGCGCGCCGGGGACAGGCCCGCCGCGCGCATGACGGTGTACTCGGAGTTGCTCGACAGGTGCGCCAGCACATACAGCGTGCCGATCAGCACCGCGACCGGAAACAGCTCGTAGGCATGCCCGGGGATCCAGAGCGCGACCACCGAGAAGATCTGACGCAGCTGGTAATCGCCGTTGCCAAGGTCGCGCAGTTCCGCGATCAGGTCGAAAAAGGCGAACAGCGCCAGAAAACCGAGCAGCACGAAGCCGACCGCGCCGTAGATCTGGCGCGCAAGGTAGCGCTCGATGGTAGGGATACGGATCAATGGAACCTCATTTGCGCCACGGGATCCTGATCAGCGACATGCGTTGCGCGAACAACACCAGCAGCACGACCAGCATCACCGCGTGCACCAGCCACCAGCCTGTGGAGAACGCGAGTTTGCCCTGCGCGACCCGGGCCTGGCTTATCGAGAGCAGGTTCGAATAGACCATGTAGGTCAGCAACGCGAACAGCAGGTTCACCGAGCGCCCGGCGCGCGGATTGACGAAGCTCAGGGGGATCGCAAGCAGCGCGAGCGTCAGCGCCGAGACCGGCATGCCGATGCGCCACATCAGTTCACCCAGATTGGTACGCGTGGGGTTCTCGATCAGACCCGGCGTCGAGGTGCTCTTATGCGTTGCCACCGGCTCGTCGCCTTCCTTGGTCTGGACGCGCGTGGCGTAGCGCTCGAACTCCATCAGACGGAAATCCGCCTCGCCCGGCGTGCCTTCGTAGCGGCGGCCCGACAGCAACACCAGGAAACTGTCCCCGTTGGACGCGATTTCGGTGAAGCCGCGCTCGCTCATCATCACGCCGACGCGCAGGTGCTGGGTGGAATTCACGAATACGTTCTGCACCGAGCTGTTGTCGCCCGCGATGGACTCGACGAAGAACACGCGCTCGCGACCGCGCGACTCGCCGAACGCGCCCGGCTCGACGCGGGAGAGATCATCGCGCGCATCGACGCGCCCGCGGTACTGTTCGCTCTTTTGTGCAGCCCAGGGCGAGATGAAGAACGACAGCGCCGCGATGACCAGCACCAGCGGCGCGGCGAAAACGAGCACAGGTCGGATCCAGGCCGCAAGCGACAGGCCGGAGTTGAACCAGATCACCATCTCCGAATCCCGCCAGCTGCGGTTGAGCGCGAGCAGCACGGTGATGAACAGGGTGAGGGACAACAGCACCGGCAGTTGACTGAGCGCCGAAAAACCGAGGAAGGCGACCACCGCGTCCGACGGAATCTTGCCGCCGGCTGCCTGGCCTAGCAGCCGGATCAGGCGCGTCGTCAGCGCGATCAGGAACAGCGACAGGAACACGGCGACGGCCAGATTGGCGAACTCCCGCAGCAGCGTGCGGAGGAAGATCATGCGATACTTGCCGCGAAATTCATAGGAGAATCCAGTGGAATTTAGCATACGCGCGTTGGCGCCCGAGAAAGCAAAAACCGCGTGCCTGGTGCTGGCGGTCTATGCGGGAGGAAACCCGGCCGGCGGCAATCTGGCGCGCGCCGCGCAACGCGCGGACAAGGCGGCCGCGGGCGCATTGCGCCGCGCGCTCGCCCAGGGCGACCTCGCGGTCAAGTCCGGCGCCACCTTGCTGCTGCGGAATATTGCGGGGCTTGCCGCCGAGCGCGTGCTCCTGGTCTGCTTGGGCGAGCGTGGCGATTTCGGCGTCAAGGCGTTCCGTGAAGCGGTGCATGGCGTCGCCACGGCCCTGAAGGGCCTTGGCGCGGGGAATGCGGTGCTTGCGTTGGCGGATTTCGCGGTTGGCGGCCGGGGCCTGCCCTGGACCGTGCGCCAGGCGGTCCTCGGCATACGCGAAGCGTTTTACCGTTTTGACCAGCTGAAGACCCGGAAAAAACCCGCCGCACCCGCGCTCGCTGCCGTGACGCTGGCGCTCGCCGGCGCCCCCGTTACGCTGCAGGCCCAAGCCGCCCTCAAGGAGGCGGTTGCGACGGCCGATGGCGCCGATCTGGCGCGTACGCTGGGCAACCTGCCGCCCAACCTGTGCACCCCGTCGTACCTCGCCGACGAGGCGAGCAAACTCGCGAAGCAGTTCAAGCTCGGCATCGAAGTGCTCGAGCGGCGCGACATGGAAAAGCTCGGCATGGGAGCGTTGCTGGCCGTCACGCGCGGCTCGCACCAGCCGCCCAAGCTGATCGTGCTGCGCTACCACGGCGCTGCGAAAAAGAACCGGCCGCTGGTTCTGGTGGGCAAAGGCGTCACCTTCGATACCGGCGGCATATCCCTCAAGCCCGCGGGCGAGATGGATGAAATGAAATTCGACATGTCGGGGGCCGGCAGCGTGCTCGGCGCGATCCGCGCGCTGGCCGGCATGCGCGCGCCGGTGAATGTCATCGGCGTGGTTCCGGCCTGCGAAAACATGCCCGGCGGCGCGGCCACCCGGCCCGGGGATATCGTCACCACCATGTCCGGACAGAGTGTCGAAATCCTGAACACCGACGCGGAAGGCCGCCTGATCCTGTGCGACGCCCTCACCTATGCCGGCCGCTTTGATCCCGAGGTCGTGGTGGACATCGCCACGCTCACCGGCGCCTGCGTGATCGCGCTCGGCCACGTGGCGACGGGCCTGTTCGCCAACGACCAGAAGCTCGCCGACGAAATCCTCGCCGCGGGCGACGACGCCTGGGACCGCGTCTGGCAGATGCCGTTGTGGGAGGACTACCAGGAGCAGCTGCGCTCGAATTTCGCCGACATGGCGAATATCGGCGGGCGGCCGGCTGGCAGCGTCACCGCGGCCTGCTACCTCGCGCGCTTCACGCGCAAGATGCGCTGGGCGCATCTCGATATCGCCGGCACCGCCTGGCGCCACGGCAGGGACAAGGGTTCGACCGGACGGCCGGTGCCACTGCTGGTCCGTCTGGCGCTGCGCAGGGCGGGCCGAAGGAGTTGACCCGGCTTGACCTCGATCGACTTCTATTTCAACGCGGGCGACCGGCTGGGTGTCGCCTGCCGGCTCGCGGGCAAGGCGCTGCAGAGGGGAAAGCGTGTGCTGATCTACGCGCCGCAGGCTGAGGTGGCGCAGAAGATCGACCGCCTGCTATGGACTTCGCAGGCGGTTTCCTTCATTGCGCATTGCTACGCCCATGACCCGTTGGCCGCCGGCACGCCGGTCCTGATCGCTTCCGGCGACGAGCCGATGATGCCGGCGAGTGCCGCCTGCGAAGTGCTGCTCAACCTCGCCGCCGAATGCCCGCCTTTCTTCGAGCGCCACGAGCGCCTGCTGGAAGTCGTGGCGCAGGAGCGCGAAGACACGCGCGCCGGCCGCGCGCGCTACGCTTTCTACCGCGACCGTGGTTACGCGATCCGCAATCACGATCTCTCGGGCAAGGTGCGCGGATGAATGAGAAACCGGGCGAAGGCCGGGACCCCAACCGTCTGATCGAGCGCGTCGATGCGCTGATGAAGCGCCAGCAGGAAGACTCGCAGCGCATAGTCGAAGAAGTGCCCCTGCTGACCGAGATCGTCGCGCACGAAGGCCACGCGGAAGCACCGGCAGCGGCGCGGGACGAGGAGCTGCTCGCGGCGGATATCGAGCGCATGCTGGTCGTGCGCCTGGTGCCGGAACTGAACAAGCAGATCGCCGTACTGCGGGCCGAACTGGAGAAGGGACTGCGCCGCTCGGTGCGCGAAGCCGTCGAGCACGCACTTGCCGCGCGCAAGGCAGCGACGGACAAGTCCGCAGGGAAGGGTTGACGGGGGAACCGCGGTTTCCCCGTTCCTGGCATGGCGCTGGACAAGAGCTTCGATCCGCACGCGGTCGAGAGCCGCTGGTACGCGCGCTGGGAGTCGGCGGGCTGGTTCGCGGCGCGCGCCGATCGCGGCGCAAGCCCCTATTGCATCCAGCTGCCGCCGCCCAACGTCACCGGCACCCTGCACATGGGACACGCGTTCCAGCAGACGCTCATGGATGCCCTCATCCGCTACCACCGGATGCGCGGTGACAACACCAACTGGGTAGCCGGCACCGACCACGCCGGCATCGCCACCCAGATCGTGGTCGAGCGCCAGCTGCAGGACGAAGGCAAGACGCGCCACGACCTCGGCCGCGAAGCGTTCGTGGAGCGCGTCTGGGAATGGAAGCAGCACTCCGGCGCCTCCATCACACGGCAGATGCGCCGACTTGGCACGTCTTGCGACTGGTCACGCGAATACTTCACGATGGACCCGAAGATGTCGAAAGCGGTCGTCGAGGTGTTCGTCCTGCTCCACGAGCAAGGCCTCATCTACCGCGGCAAGCGCCTGGTCAACTGGGACCCGCAGCTTGGCACCGCAGTCTCCGATCTGGAGGTGGACAGCGAAGAAATCGTAGGCACGATGTGGCAGATCCTCTACCCCTTCGTTGACGGGCCGCAGGCCTCGCGCGACAGGGACGGCAATCCGGTCTCGCTGCGCGGCATGACTATTGCCACGACACGGCCCGAGACCATGCTCGCGGACGGCGCGGTCGCTGTCCACCCGGACGACGATCGCTACCGGCACCTCATCGGCAAGCAGGTCCAGCTGCCGCTGTGCGACCGCACCATTCCGGTCGTGGCCGACACCATGGTCGAACGTGATTTCGGAACCGGTTGCGTCAAGATTACCGGCGCGCATGACTTCAACGACTACGGCGCGGCGCTGCGCCACAAGCTGCCGCTGATCGTCATCTTCACTCTCGATGCGAAAATCAACGACAACGGTCCGCAGCAGTTTCGCGGCATGGACCGCTACGCCGCGCGCAAAGCCGTCGTCGCCCAGCTCGATCGCGAGCAGTTCCTGGTCAAAGCCGAACCGCACAAGATGGTGGTGCCGAAGTCGGGGCGCACCGGCGTGATCGTCGAGCCGATGCTCACGGACCAGTGGTTCGTGAAGATGGACGGCATGGCCAAGCGCGGACTCGAAGCGGTAGCGAACGGCGAGGTGAAGTTCTTCCCCGAGCACTGGAGCTCGACCTACAACCACTGGCTGGAGAACATCCAGGACTGGTGCATCTCGCGGCAACTCTGGTGGGGTCACCGGATTCCGGCGTGGTACGACGAACAAGGCAATATTTTCGTCGCCCGCACGGAGGAGGAGGCGATCGGGAAGTCAGGCGGCAGGAAACTGAGGCGGGACGACGACGTCCTCGACACCTGGTTCTCCTCCCAGCTGGTGCCGTTCTCCTCGCTCGGCTGGCCGGAGAAGACGAAGGACCTGGAGACTTTCCTTCCCTCCTCGGTGCTGGTGACCGGTTTCGACATCATTTTCTTCTGGGTCGCGCGCATGATCATGGCGAGCCTGCATTTCACCGGCAAGGTGCCGTTCCACCACGTCTACATCAATGCCATCGTGCGCGACGCCGAAGGCCAGAAGATGTCGAAGTCGAAGGGCAACACCCTCGACCCGCTCGACCTGATCGACGGCATCGGCTTGGAAGCCCTGGCCGCCAAGTCGACCGTCGGCCTGCTGCGCGCCGAGCACAAGGCAAAGATCGAGAAGTACGTGCGCTCGCATTACCCGAACGGCATTCCGTCCTTCGGCGCCGACGCGCTGCGCTTCACCTTCGCTTCGCTGGCGAATTTCTCCCGCACCCTGAACTTCGACCTCGGCCGCTGCGAGGGCTACCGCAACTTCTGCAACAAACTGTGGAACGCAACGCGCTTCGTGCTGATGAACACCGAGGGCCGGGACTGCGGCGCCGACGAATCACTGCCGGTGGCGCTCTCGACCTGGGACAAATGGATCGTCAGCACCCTGCAGCGCACCGAAGCAGAGGTGGAAAAGGGCTTTGCCGAATACCGATTCGACAACGTCGCCGCGGCGATCTACCGCTTCGTCTGGGACGAGTACTGCGACTGGTACCTGGAGATCGCCAAGGACCAGCTTGCGAAAGGCAATGAATCGCAGCAGCGTGGCACCCGCCGCACGCTCGTGCGCGTGCTGGAAACCGTACTGCGCCTCGCGCACCCGGTCATCCCGTTCATCACCGAGGAACTCTGGCAGGACGTGGCGCCGCTTGCCGGACGCAAGGGCGAAACCATCATGCTCGCCGCCTATCCGAAGAGCCAGCCCGAGAAGATCGACGAAGCGGCCGAGAAGGATGTCGCGCTCGCCAAGCAGGTGGTCAATGCGGGCCGCAACCTGCGCAGTGAAATGAAAGTTCCGCCTCAGCTGCGAATTGTTTTCTATATTTCCGGCGAAATGTCTTCAGCCACCGCGAGCGCGTCGACCAGCCTTCTTCGCATCTCGGAGTTGCGTAACCTGGAGCTTCCGCACTCCGACTCGCCTGTCGCCGTCGTCGGTCCGCATCGCCTGATGCCCTATGTCGAAGTCGACCCGGCCGCGGAAAAAGCGCGCCTGGGGAAGGAAATTTCGCGTCTCGAGGGCGAGATCGCGAAGACCACCGCCAAGCTCGGCAACGCGTCGTTCGTCGACCGGGCGCCGGCCAAGGTGGTGGAGCAGGAGCGCGCGCGGCTGGCCGGCTTCGAAACGACCGTCGGCGAGCTGCGACAGCAGCTCGCCAGATTCTCCGGCCGCGGCTAAACGGTCGCGCCGCTCATTTCATCCCGCATCGGCCGCTTCCCCGGCCAGCGCGTCCGCAATCGCCAGCCTCTCCATCTCCGAGGGCCAGGAATTCTCGAACTCCCAGCCGTGCTGCGCTTCGATGCGGGTGCGGAACGCAACTTCAAGGTCCCGCTCCGGCCAGTCGGCGAGCATCCCGGGCGGTCGCGGCAGAAAACTGGAGACGACGAGCGCACAACCGCCGATCACCTGCGCGCCGCAGTCGGCGATTCTGCGACCGTCCAGGGACATGGCATCGTCATCGAGATAGGCGTGCACGCCGAAGTGGCGGTAGGCCGCGAGCGCCGGCGCCAGCGCCCAGGCGCGCCAGCGCGAGTGGCGGCCGGGCGCAAGGCGCAGCGGTACTATGAGCGCGAACGCGAAGTGATTCTCCTCGATGTCGCACGGCCCGCCCAGCACGGGCGCACCGGCACGGGCCCAGAAAACGACGGGCGCCGCGCGCGCGCCCTGCGCCAGCGCCAGGCCGGCGCAGGCCGCATGCAGATCGTACGGCCCGACAGGGCCCGACCGGATCCAGCGCGCTGCATTTCCCATGCCGAAAGACTAGCAGAACAGCAGCGGCGCCAATACCATTGTTCTCCGCCGGCTTTTTCAGTACGCATTCGAGCACCGTGTCGGGTGCACCGCGCCGCATCTCCCTTGCCGCCTGGGCTATCATCGTAGGGATGACCAAGCCGCCGCCTTCCGGGAGCGTTCTCTGGCTGGCGCTGATCGCGAGCCTGCCGACAGAGGACCCGGCCGCGCGCATGCGCATGCTGCGCACGCTCGATTCGCTGGGTGCCGCTGTGATGCGCGACGGCGCCTACCTGCTGCCCGATACGGCCGCCTGCCGGCAAGGGCTGGAACATCTCTCGGAATACATAAGGAAAGGCGCCGGCACCGCGCAGGTCCTGCACGTGCATCCGCTCTCCGAGGCCCAGCAGCTTGCGTTCCGCAGCCTGTTCGACCGCTCGGCGCGCTATGCGGAGCTGATCAAGGTGGTGGACAGCCTCAAGGTCGGTTTCGGCATAGCCGATCCGAGCGCCATATCGCGGGTGCTGAACAAGCAGCGCCGCGAACTCGATGCAATCGGCGCGCTCGATTTCTTCCCCGATGAAAACCAGCAAAGCGCCAAAGCCGCGCTCGCCACCGCCGAGGCATCGGTACACAAGCTGCTTTTCCCCGCGCAGACCCACGCGGGCGCGAGGCCCAGCGAGCCGCTACTGCGCAAAGTATGGGCCACGCGCCGGCCGCCGTGGGCCGACCGGCTCGCCTGCGGCTGGCTGATTCGCCGCTTTGTCGATCCCGAAGGCACCTTGGCTTGGCTGGAGAAGGCGCAGGAATGCCCCGCCGGGGTGGTCGGATTCGCCTTCGAGGGCGCGCGCTTCGGCAACAGCGCGTCGCAAGTCACCTTCGAGGTAATGCTGCAGCAGTTCGGGCTGGCGAAGAATACGGCCCTCGCCAAGATCGGCGCTATTGTGCACTTCCTCGAGGTTCGCGACACCCCGGTTCCCGAAGCGGCCGGCGTGCAAACGCTGCTGCAGGGCGCCGCGCGGCGATCCACCAGCGACGATGAACTCCTTGCCGAGGCCGAGAAGACCTTCGATCTGCTCTACGAAGCGTACTTCGAAGGGCCGATAAAATAATACTCACCGTTTGCGGGCATCTTGCAACTCGCGTGCCTGTTCTGCACGCAGTTCCTTGAGGCGGGCGTCCACCACCGACAAGTCGTAGAAATTGCCGTCGCCGGAGGTCTGCGCGAATTGAAGTTGCTCGATCGCGGCCGGCAGGCTGCCCTGCAGGATGTAGAACTCCGCCTGTGCCTGGTGCTGCAGCAGGCGCTTGCCCTGGCCGGCATAGGCCTTGGCCCGCGCCTCGTGCAGCTTCGGATCGCGCGGATAGAGGCGCAGCGGCTCGGCAAGCGTCGCCAGCACCTCGTCGAAACGGCCCTGGTCGTGCAGCGTCCCGAGGATCGCGTAGAGGACAGGCCTGCGTTGCGGATGGCGCGCCAGCGCCGCTTTCAGGATTGCGAGCGCTCCCGCCTGATCGCCCAGGTCCAGCCGCGCGCGCGCCGCCAGCGTATCCACCATCGGGCTGACGACCCCGTCGGAGCGCAGCCGGGCGATTTCCGCTTCGGCGCGCTTGGGCTCCTTGGCGCGCAGCAGCGCAAGCGCAAGCCCATAGCGCGCGCCCGGTTCGTTGGCGAAACGGCGGTCGTTCACCGCCTCGCTGAACGTTTTCACCGCGTCATGCACGTCTGCCGCCTCGGCGCGCACTTTGGCGCGCACCAGGTGGTATTCCAGAGGATCAGCGCGCTGCCGGTAAGGCAGGTTTTCGGCGCGGTTCTGCGCATCCGTGATCCGTTCGGTGGTCACCGGGTGGCTGCGCAGGTATCCGGGGACGCTGCCGCTGTCCAGGATCCGCGTGTAGCGCTGCAGCTTCTCGAAAAATGTCCCCATGGCTCGCGCATCGAAGCCCGATGCCGTCAGGGTCTGAAAGCCGATGCGGTCGGCCTCGCGTTCGAAGTCGCGGCTGAAGCTGAGCTGCGACTGGATCGCGCCCCCTTGCGCCACGGCCGCGGCGCCGCTGGCCAGGTCGGGACGCGAGCGCGCCAGCAAAAGCGCGGCCGCAATCGCGATCATCACCGGCAGCTGCATCTGCTTCTGGATCCCGAGCTGGCGCGCGATGTGGCGCTGGGTCACGTGCGCCATTTCATGGGCGAGCACCGAGGCGATCTCGGATTCGCTGTCGGCGGAGCTGATCAGCCCGGTATGCACTCCGATAAAGCCGCCGGGCAGCGCAAACGCGTTGATCGACGGATCGCGGATCGCAAAGAACTCGAAATCCTGGCGCACGCCCGTGCCGGCGCCGCTCAGCCGCGCGCCCAGTCCGTTCAGGTATTCGGCGACCTCTGGATCGTCCAGGTAGGACGGTTCACGGAATTTTATTTCGCGCGCAATCGACTCGCCGATCTTGCGCTCGGTCTGCAGCGACAGTTCCGAACCGCTGGCGTCCCCCAGGTCAGGCAACTGAGCGGGCAGCAGCGGCGCAGAATTCTGCGCGAATGCGCGCGGCAAAAAAGCGAGCGACACTGCCAGCAGACAGGCGAGAAAACGCATCCGGTTATGATACCGTTCCGGCACTGGAGTTCCCCGCAGGAAGACGCTACAGCAGGAGGACGCCTTGGGACGCAAGCTTTCCCCGCAACTCACTCATTTCGATCGCCAAGGCAGCGCCCACATGGTCGACGTAGGCGCCAAGGGCGAAACGCACCGTATTGCGATCGCCTCGGGGCGCATCGGCATGCGCCGGGCGACTTTCCGCATGGTGGTCGAGGGCGGCGCCGCCAAGGGTGATGTGCTCGGCGTGGCACGGATCGCGGCGATCCAGGCCGCCAAGCGCACCGCCGAGCTCGTGCCGCTTGCGCACCCGATCGCGATTACCCGGGTGGCGACCGAGTTCAGGTTCGACGCGGTGCGTTGCGAAATCCTCCTCTTCGCCACGGTGGAATGCCGCGGCCGCACCGGAGTCGAGATGGAAGCGCTGACCGCCGCCGCGGTGGGACTGCTCACCATCTACGACATGGTGAAGGCCGTCGATCGCGGCATGGTGATTCGCGACCTGCAGCTCGAAGACAAGCGCGGCGGAAAATCGGGCCGATACCGCCGCGCCACGGCAAAGCGAGCGCCATGAAATTCAGTCCAGGCAGGATTCTCGCCGTGTTGGTGCTCGCCGCCGCGGCTGCCGGTGGCTGGTCCTGGTACGCCTCGCGCGGCGCGGGCGGCGAGACGAAATACCGCGCCGGCAAGCTCGAGCGTGGACCGATCCAGGCGGTGGTGGTCGCCAGCGGCACGCTGAACGCGGTGACCACGGTGCAGGTCGGCTCGCAGATCTCGGGCCAGGTGCTGGAGATCTTCGCCGACTTCAACACCCAGGTGAAGAAAGACCAGGTCATCGCACGTATCGATCCGCAGAGCTTCGAGCTGCGCGTCAACCAGACGCGCGCCGATGTCGACGCCGCCAGAAGCGCGGTTGCGGTCGCAACCTCGGGGCTCGCGGCGCAGAAAGCCGAAACCGGCCGCGTCAAGGTGAACCTGGCCGATACCGAAAGGGATCTCAACCGCAAGAAAATACTCGTGGAGAAGAACTTCATCGCGCCGGCAGAGCTGGACAAGGCGCGCACGCTGTACGACAGCACCCGCGAGCAGCTGAAATCGGTCGAAGCGCAGATCGAGGTCGCCCAATCGCAGATCGCGAGCGCGCAGGCCGCGGTCAAGCAGCGCGAGGCGCTGCTCAGGCAGGCCCAGGTCGACCTCGAACGCACGATCATCCGCGCTCCGGTGGACGGCACGGTTATCCTCAGGAACGTCGATGCAGGGCAGACGGTGGCGGCGAGCCTGCAGGCACCGGTGCTCTTCACCATCGCGCGCGACCTGCGCGACATGCAGGTCGAGGCGGCGATCGACGAGGCCGACGTGGGCCGGCTGCGCGTCGGCCAGCAAGCCGGTTTTACGGTCGATGCCTTTCAACAGCGCCGCTTCGCGGGCGAGATCAGGCAGATACGGAAATCGCCTGTGAACGTGCAGAATGTCATCAGCTATACGGTGGTGATTTCCGCCGCGAATCCGGACCAGTCGTTGCTGCCGGGAATGACCGCGAACGTGCGGGTCGTGGTGGACAGCCGCGACAACGTGCTCAAGGTGGCCAACGCGGCGCTGCGCTTCCGCCCGGCGGGCGCGGGCGACGCCAAGTCCGATGCGCAAGCGCCGCAGCAGGCCGGCGGCAACGCCGCGCAGCAGTTCCGCCAACGCGTGTTCGACGATCTCAAACCCGACGAATCGCAGAAGGCGAAGCTGGAGCAGATTTTCGACGACGCACGCCAGAAAATCGTCCAGCTGCGCGACCTGCCCAAAGATGGCGACCGCCGCAAGGCGGGCGAGCGCCTGCGCGCCGAATCCCGGTCGCGCGTGATGGATATCCTCACGGAGGCGCAAAAACCGGTCTACGAGCGGCTGCTGGCCGAGTTGGGCGCTGACCGCACCGGCGCCTCCGCCGCAGGCCGCCTCTGGATTGCCGGACCCGACGGACAACCCAGGGCGGTGGAGGTGAGAACGGGTCTGACCGATGGCACCAGCACCGAGGTCGCGGAAGGTCCGCTCAAGGAGGGCGACGAAGTGATTCTTGGAATCGGCGAGACTGCAGGGGCGACGAAAAAGGCCGGCGGGCCGGCGGGTCCGCGCATGTTCTGATGACTGTTCCTCTTATCCACACGCGTGACCTGACGAAAACATACCAGGTCGGTGACAACGAGATCAAAGCGCTCGCCGGGGTCAGCCTCGACATCGAGCAGGGCGAATTCACCGCAGTGATGGGTCCGTCGGGTTCGGGAAAATCCACTTTCATGAACATGCTCGGCTGCCTGGATCGTCCGACCTCCGGAGAATATGTGCTTGGCTCGCGGCGCGTCTCGGATCTCGCCGGGGACGAACTCGCCGAAGTGCGCAACAGCAGCATCGGGTTCGTGTTCCAGACCTTCAACCTGCTGGCGCGCACCGCGGCGGTGGAAAACGTCGAACTGCCGCTGGTATACGCAGGCGTCCCATCAGCCCAGCGGCGCATCCGCGCGCGGGAAATGCTCGCCAAAGTGGGCCTTGGCGATCGCGCCGACCACCTCCCGGCGCAACTCTCCGGCGGCCAGCAGCAGCGCGTGGCGATCGCGCGCGCGCTGGTGACGCGCCCGCTGCTGATTCTTGCCGATGAACCCACGGGGGCGCTCGATTCGCGCACCAGCCTGGAAATCATGGGGCTGCTGCAGGAACTCAATCGCAACGGCATGACGGTGGTGCTGGTGACCCACGAGCCCGACGTCGCGTGCTTCGCACGTCGCGTGCTGCGCTTCCGCGACGGCCACCTGGTCGAGGACCATGCAAACCCGGCGCCGGGCGATGCGCTGGCGATGCTGCGCGCCGAGGGGGTCCCGGCATGAACGTTCTGGGTCTCCTGCGGGTCGCGATGCGCGCGCTGGCGGTGAACAAGCTGCGCAGCCTGCTCACCATGCTCGGCATCATCATCGGCGTGGCCGCGGTGATCGTGATGATCGCGGTCGGCGCGGGTGCGCAGGCGCGTGTCGAAGAACAGATCCGCTCGCTGGGCTCCAACCTGCTGCTCATCCTCTCCGGCACCACGACCGCAGGCGGGGTGCGCATGGGCTTTGGCTCCAACCAGACGATCTCGGAAGACGACGCGGCCGCGATCCCGCGCGAGATTCCGCAGACCCTGGCGGCGCCCGCGCTGCGCGGCACCGCGCAACTGATCTGGGGCAACCTGAACTGGTCGACCGTGATTTTCGGCGTCACGCCAGAGTACATCGACGTGCGCCAATGGGAACTCGCCTCCGGGCGCTTTTTCGACGCCATCGACATCGCGGGCGCCACCAAGGTGTGCCTGGTCGGCCAGACGGTGGCGCGCCAGTTGTTCGGCGGCGCTGATCCGGTGGGCCAGGTGATCCGCGTGCGCCGCGTGCCCTTCACCGTGGTCGGCGTGCTCGAATCCAAGGGTCAGAGCATGATGGGCACCGACCAGGACGACCTCGTCCTGATGCCGATCAGCACGGCGCGCAAGCGCGTGCTGGGCTCTGGCAACCTCGCCAAGCAACGCAGCGTCGGCACCATCTGGGTCAAGGTGGCCGAAGGCCATGACATGAAAGCCGCCGAAGAGCAGGTGCGCGCGCTGCTGCGCCAGCGCCACCGGCTGCAGCCGGGCCAGGACGACGATTTCTCGCTGCGCAACCTGGAGGAAGTCGCGGCCACTCAGGAGGCCTCCAGCCGGGTGCTGGCGCTGCTGCTGGCGGCGGTTGCCTCGGTGTCGCTGGTGGTGGGCGGTATCGGCATCATGAATATCATGCTTGTCTCGGTCACCGAGCGCACGCGGGAGATCGGCCTGCGCATGGCGGTGGGCGCGCGCACGCGCGACATCCTCGGCCAGTTCCTGGTGGAAGCCGTGACGTTGTCGCTGATCGGCGGACTGGCGGGGATCGCGATCGGCATCGCCACGGCGATCGGCATCGCGGAAATCGCCGGCTGGCGGATCGTGCTATCGCCCGAGTCCGTGATGCTCGCGGTGGCCTTCGCCTTCGCGATCGGGGTCTTCTTCGGTTTCTACCCTGCGCGCAAGGCCGCGCGCCTCAACCCGGTCGAGGCGCTGCGCTTCGAGTGACAAAAAAAATCCCACGCCGCTTTTCGCGGCGTGGGATCGTCCGGACTATTGCTGGATCGTTAGCCGCAGGACTTCGGCTTGATCTCCGCGGGCAGGCTCGAGACGCAAGGCCACTGGCCACCGACCGAGTCGTACGTTACTGTCACGGTCTGGTTGGCGACCTTGCCGGAGACGCCGGCGGCCTTAAAGGTGGCCAATATCGTGCAACCCGTGAGCGCCACGGGAGTGAACGTGATGCTAAGGACGTACTTTCCGGTAGTCACCGCGCCTAGCGGGGTAGCGCAACCGGTGGCCGGGTCCTGAGAAAACGCCTCGGCGATCGGGGTCTTGAGGCCGTCGAGCAGCGAAAACGCCTCGGTCGCCTGTGCTTTGGCGATGTAGTCCTGATACGCCGGGATCGCCACTGCCGCCAGAATGCCGATGATCGCGACCACGATCATCAGTTCGATCAGCGTAAAGCCCTTCTGTATGTGCTTCATGTAAGTCGCTCCTTTGGGAACAGTTGATGGAACAGTTGCCATATCCAAGCAAGCGGGACCTCTAGCTTGCTCCATCTCTATCATGCAAGCTTCGGGCCATGCTCGGATATTTTTATAACTTCTTTGTTATCAATCTCTTAAATAGCTGGAACGGCAATGGAATGGACCAGGACGGTCCGCGGGTGACGAATTTTGGCAGCCCGATTTTTGCCATAATGCGGGCTGGAAAAATGGCGCGCGCAAATTCTCCCCAGCGGACGCTTTCCGTTCTATTGCTCTCGTTGAGCGCGGCTGCTCCATGCGCACCCGCCCAGCCGGCGCTCGAGCCGCATCCCACGCAGCCAGGCAAGGACGTGATGTGGATCGCGACCTCGGAGGGGCTGACCGATCGCATGCTCGATATGGCGCGGGTCGGGAACCGCGACTTCGTGGTCGATCTCGGCTCCGGGGACGGTGTATTGGTGATTGCCGCTGCCAAACGCGGAGCGGACGCACTGGGCATTGAATACGATGCGGGCTTGGTCGCCCTGTCAAGGCGCCTGGCCGCCGAGGCCGGCATCGCGGCCCGGGCGAGGTTCGTGCAGGCGGACATTTTCGAGACCGATTTCTCCCGCGCCACCGTGGTCACCATGTACCTGCCCGAGCACCTCACCCTGCGGTTGCGGCCGAAGCTCCTCGCGCTCAAGCCCGGCACCCGCATCGTGTCCAATACGTATCTCCTCGGGGAATGGCAAGCAGACGACTCCACGACGGCCTTCTCCTTCAAGTCCCTGATCGTGCCACTGGTGGAAAAGATAAGGCGCACCCTGTTCGACCTTCCGTTCGAACAACCGAAGGATCACTGTTTCTTCTACTGCACGGCCTATCTCTGGCACGTCCCCGCACAGGTCGATGGCCGCTGGCAAACGACACAAGGCGAGCTGGTGCTCAAGCAGAGCTTCCAGATGGTTGGCGGCGAGCTTGCGAGCGCACGCATTTCCACGCCGATCACGAACGGAAGATTGCGAGGCGACGAGATAATCTTCACCGTCGGAGATGCCGTGTACTCCGGCCGCGTCAGCGCCGGTCGAATGGAGGGGAACATCACGCAGCGGGGCGTCACCACCCGCTGGAGCGCCAAGTTCCACGGCTAAGGCGCGTAGCCCGGGATCTTCGACTCGTCCACTTCGTCGATCTGCTCCTTATCGAGAAACAGCTCGGCGTAGCGGCGGTAGACCTTCTTGCGCACGAAAACATCGAACAGCTCCGGATCGATGTGCCCGTTGAGGCTGAGGCGGCCGAGAATTTCGAGCGATTCGGACAGCGTCTTGCCCTTCTTGTAGGGCCGGTCCTTGGCGGTGAGCGCCTCGAATATGTCGGCGATACCCATGACGCGGGCCTGCACCGACATCTGCCCGCGCGTCAGGCCTTTCGGATAACCCTTGCCGTCCATGCGTTCGTGGTGCCCGCCCGCATACTCCGGCACGTTTTTCAGGTGCCTCGGCCACGGCAACGCCTCGAGCATCTTGATGGTGGCGACGATATGGTGATTGATGATCTGCCGCTCTTCCCCGGTCAGGGTGCCCGCGCGGATGGTCAGGTTCTGCAATTCGTCCTCGCTCAGGAAGTTCGCCTCGTGGCCCGTGATGTCGGTCCAGCGGTACCTGGCGATCGCTCTGACGCGCTCCTGGTCGGATTCGCGCATCGCCTCGCCACCGACGTTGCAGGCACGCAGGAACGCCCGGTCGTCGTCCAGGCGCCTGATGCGCTCGCGATGGCGCGCATCGGCGGCATCGTGCTCGGCGCGCAACGCGCCGTGCGCGACCAGCAGCGCCTTATCCTTCAACAGCTCGACTTCGGCATCGCGCTTCAGTACCTCGAACCTCGTATCGATGAGGTGAACGCGGTCGTAGATCGTCTCCAGCTTGGTCGCCTTGTCCACCACGTGCACCGGCGTGGTCACCTTGCCGCAGTCATGGAGCAGGCCGGCGATCTTGAGCTCGTAGCGGTCCCCGTCGTTCATGGTGAAGGTGGCCAGGGGGCCCTCGCCCATGTCGTTGACAGCTTCGGCGAGCATCATCGTGAGCTGCGGCACGCGCTGGCAATGCCCGCCCGTGTACGGGGATTTTTCATCGATCGCCGTGTTCATCAGATTGATGAACGACTCGAACAGTTCCTCCAGCTGGATGATCAGCATCCGGTTGGTCAGCGCGATCGCCGCCTGCGAAGCAAGGGATTCCGCGAGGCGCTGATCGGACGGCGAGAAGGGGACGATCTCCCGGCTGTCCGGGTCGGCGGCGTTGATCAGCTGCAGCACGCCGATGATCTCGTTCTCGTGGTTCTTCATCGGCACCGTCAGAAACGACTTCGACCGATAGCCGGTCTTCTTGTCGAAGTTCCGCGTGCCGGAGAAATCGAAGCCTTCGGCGGTATACGCGTCCGGGATATTGACCGTCTTGCCGGTGAGAGCGGCATAGGCCGCCACCATGCCGTGGTTCGGCTTGCCGTCCTTGTCCATCAGTTGGATGGGATAGAACGGCACCGGGTTGCCGGTGGTGCCACCGAGGTAGTACGCGAGCGAGGTCGTGCGCACGATCTCGAAGCGCAGCGTCTTGTCGTCGGCAACGCGGTACAGCGTGCCTCCGTCGGCGCGCGTGATGGCCTTCGCGGCGGTGAGTATGCTCTCCAGCAGGCGGTTGATGTCGCGCTCGGCGGAGAGCGACGCACCGATCGCGTTCAGTTGCTCGAGGCGCAGGCCGAGGTCTTCCCCCGCCCGCGCCGCGGCAAGCAGCCGCAATCCCTGGGTACTTTCGACCGACGAGCCGCTCATGGGCGCCCGGGCGCCGCGCTCACTTGATGCAGACCGAGCGGACTTCCTTGATGCTGGTCATGCCCAGCAGGCACTTTTCCATGCCGTCCTGCTTGAGCGTGCGCATGCCCTCCTCCAGCGCCACCGCGATCAACTCCGACACGCGCGCCTTTTCGGCGATCAGTTTCTTCAGCGGATCGGTGGCGATCAGAAGTTCGTGCAGGCCGCAACGTCCCTTGTAGCCGCCGCCGCCGCATTTTTCGCAGCCGACCGGCTTGTAGAAGGTCAGTTGTCCCTTGTCGTTGCCGTAGGTCTTCACCCACTCGCGATAGACGTTCTCCATCGCCAGCTTGGGGTCCTTCTTGAAGGTGGAGGTATTTTGCAACTCGTCGCAGTACTCCTGCAGGAATGACTTGATCTCCGCGCCTTCCGGGTTGTACGGCTGCTTGCAGCTGCACATGCGCTTCGCAAGGCGCTGCGCCAGGATGCCGAGCAGCGCATCGGAGAAGTTGAACGGGTCCATGCCCATGTCGAGCAGGCGGATGATCGATTCCGGCGCCGAGTTGGTGTGCAGGGTCGCGAATACCAGGTGGCCGGTGAGCGAGGCTTCGATGCCGGTGCTGGTGGTCTCCTTGTCGCGCATCTCGCCGACCATGATGATGTCCGGATCCGCGCGCAGGAACGCCTTCATCACCACCGCGAAATCCAGGCCCGCCTTCTTGTTCACCTGCACCTGGCGCAGGCCCTTTTGGGTGATCTCGACCGGGTCCTCCGCGGTCCAGATCTTGGTGTCCGGGGTGTTCAGGTACTTGAGCACCGAATGCAGCGTGGTGGTCTTGCCCGAACCGGTCGGGCCGCAGACGAAGAACAGGCCGTAGGGTTTGCCGACCGCCTTTTGCAGTTCGGCGAGGTTGTGCGCCGTGAACCCCATCTTTTCGAGCGGGATCGGCTCGCCGGCGGCCAGGATCCGCATCACCACGTCTTCCACGCCGCCGGCGGTCGGGATCGTCGCCACCCGCAGTTCGATGTCGAGCGGGCCGAATTTCTTGAACTTGATCTTGCCGTCCTGGGGCTTGCGCTTCTCGGAAATATCCAGGTCGCACATGATCTTGAGGCGTGCGACGAGCGCGCTGCGGTAGCTTGCCGGCACTTCGATGTAGGCCTGCAGATCACCGTCCTTGCGAAAGCGGATCTCGGTCTTCGCCTTGCCCGGATAGGGCTCGATGTGGATGTCGGAGACGCCCTGGTTGTAGGCGTCGATGATGATCTTGTTGACCAGCTTCACGAGTTCGTTGTCCGCGGCCGCCGAGACATCGTCCGCGGCGGAACCTTCGAGCGCCCCCGTATCGCTTTCGTCGTCGAGGGTCGCCAGCATGTCGCCGATATCGCCGGAGTCGGCCGCTTCCGCGCCGTAGAACTGGTTTACCGTCTCCTTGAAATCCTTCTGCGTGGCGACCTTGTAGACGAGCTTGGACTTGGGGAATACGTTCGAGGCGATGCGCGAACTGCGGATCCGCTCGGGGTCCAGGCACAGCACGATCAACCCCTCTTTCGATTCGTCGATCGGCAGCCACTGGTTCGACTCGACGTATTCGCGCTTGAGGTTTTTCAGCAGGTCCATCGGCTTCACGCGGTCGGCCTTGAAGGCCTCGTAAGGCACGCCGAAGAACTTGGACAGCGCCCCGCCGATCGCCGGTATTTTCACCTGGAACTCGTCGGCAAGCACCGTTTCTATGTCGATTGCCTTCTTGCGCGCCTGGCGTGAAGCGAGCTCGAACTCGCCCGCGGACAGCACCGCGTCCGAGATCAGGTAGTCGTACTTGGTCTTGACCAGCTGCGGCTTGAGCCGCTGCTTGAAGGCGATCGCCAGAGTGAGGGCGAGCTCGCTCACCCCCTCCTCGGTGAGCGGACCGAAGGGCGCGCCCGACTTGTTGTTGATGATCTGGATCACGCCGATCAGCTCGGCGCCGCCCTGCTCGACGATCGGCGCCACCAGCTGCTGCTTGGTGCGGTAGCCGGTGCGCTTGTCGACTTCCTGAAGAAACCGCAGGTTCGGGTTGATCGCCTTCAGCTCGACCTCGTCGTACACGTCCTTGATGTTGGCCAGCTTGCGCGACAGCGCGACGTAACCCGCGATCGAGTGCTCGGCGATCGGCAGTTTCAGGTCCTTGAACGAATTCAACCCGGTCTTGACCTTGGAGACGATGGACTGCTTGTCTTCGCCCATCGAGTAGATCGTCAGGCGGTCGGCATTGAACAGCTGGCAGACGTCCGCGCTGACCTCCAGCATGATCTCGTCAATGTTGCTGGTGGCGTGAATCTTGTTCGTGACCAGCTGCAACTGCTTCTGGAAAGCCAGCCGCACGTTGACGTCGGTCTGCGTTACCGCTGGATGACTGAGTACCGCGCTCATTGGACTCTCCCGTACATGGGTAGGCTATCGTAGCCTCGGGTGGTGGACCATTCTACACTCATCCCTATGATTCTTAATCAGAACTCGAATACCTGCCCGTTGCGCAGCATGCGCGGCCGATGGCGGCGCGCACCGTCCACGATCTCCCGCATTGTCAGTTCGATTTCGCCCGGCTTGAGATGGGTGATCCAGACCTCGGGATCGAGGTCGAGCTTCGCCAACTCCTCCGCGAGCATCGACGGACACAGGTGTTTCGATAGCACCGCCAGGTCGCGCTCCTTGTTGGAGAACGCGGTCTCGACGATCAGCACCTTGAGATCCGCAATGGCGTTGACAATCACCCAGAGCTCGTCGTTCGGCCCGGTATCGCCGGAAAACACCAGGCTCCCGGCGCCGCTGTCGAGGTGGTAACCAACCGCGGGCACCGTATGCATCGCCGGCAGCGGCGTGAATTTCCTGCCACCGAGGAAAACGGTGTGCCCGAGCTCGACTTCCTCATAGCGCATGAAAGGCGCCTCGACAGTGGGGATCTTGGCGAAGTCCGGCCACAGGGCCCAATTGAACAGGTGGTTCTTCAGGATCTCGATCGTGGGCCCGGTCGCATGGACGGTGAGAGGGCGCTTGCGCATGCCACCCACCGTGTCCACCAGGAAAGGGATCGAGGTAACGTGGTCCAGATGCGAGTGCGTGACGAAGACATGGTCGATCTGCGTGAGCTCGGCGAGCGACAGTTCGCCGACGCCGGAGCCGGCATCGATCAGCACGTCGTGGTCGACGAGGAACGAGGTGGTCCGCAGATCGCGTCCGCCGATGCCGCCGGAGCAGCCAAGTACGCGCAGGCGCATCGCGCTGACCGCCCTATCTCTGGTGGAACTTCGCGTTCGGCACTTCAGCCTCCTCCGGCATTGCCTGGCCGGGGACCAGCCAGCGCCATCAGCCCTTGAGGAAAAACTCCATCTTGATGCCGGCGATCTCGACCAGGTCGTGGTCCTTGAGCGCGTGCGGCGTGGAGCCGATTGCCTGGCCATTCACCGTCGGATGCTGGGCGCCCTCGACATGCGTGATGAAGTAGCCCTGCGGGCGCCGCGTAAGCACCGCGACCTGTACGCCCGGCTTGCCCAGGGTGGTCAGGGGCTTGGCGAGTTCGAGTTCCCTGCCGGCGTTTCCACCCGACAGCAGCTGGATCGCGCCCAGCGGCTGCGACGCTCTGGCAGGCGCCGCCGGAGCGGCAGGAGCAGCGGGTGCGGGGGCAGCGGTAGCTGGCGCTGGGGCGGCGGCGGGAGCCGCCGGTTTCTCCGAGATACCGGCGGCCTGGGCCGCGGCACCGACCGCCTGCAGCGCGGCCTGACGCGCGGCCTGGGCGGCCTGCGCGCCGGTGCCGCCGGCGGCCTTGGCCTGTTCGGCCGCCGCCTTCATGGCCGATGGGCGCAACACCATCGTCTTCTCGAAATCCGCTGCGGCCGCCGCCGGCTGGGCGCCCGCCTCCTGGATGAATTTGAGCTTGTACTTGCCAAGCTCGATGACGTCGTTGTTCTGCAGGAAATGCTTCTTGACTGAATTGCCGTTGACCAGGGTGCCGTTGGTGCTGCCGAGATCCTCCATGAACGAGTCGTTCAGGATCGTGACGATCACCGCGTGCTCGCCGCTGACCGCCAGATTGTCGATCTGGATGTCGTTATGCGCCTTGCGGCCGATGGTGGTGCGCTCCTTGGAGAGCGGG
>Ga0315281_10000189_pt1 | contig 78882 bp, 71 predicted proteins | sample YL17G07_0_MG_FD_204540 | JGI IMG/M metagenome (GOLD analysis project Ga0315281, IMG submission 204540) | Sediment microbial communities from Yellowstone Lake, YNP, Wyoming, USA - YL17G07_0 | ecosystem: Environmental > Aquatic > Freshwater > Lake > Sediment | place: USA: Wyoming | collected... | reverse complement strand
AGCCGAAAAGCTCGCTCTCCAGGAGCTGCTCGGGTATGGCCGCGCAGTTGATCGCGAGAAACGGCTTCGCGGACCTGCGGCTGTGACAATAGATCGCCTTGGCAATCAGTTCCTTTCCAGTGCCGCTCTCTCCCTTTATAAGTATCGTCGCGTCGGAGGGCGCCGCCTTTCCGAGCTGCTTGTAAACCGCGAGCATTCCCGGACTTTTTCCTATCACCCTCTCCGTAGCAACGGCATCCTCCGCCTCCTCGAAGGCAACCACTTCCTGCATCAGTTCTCTTGCCTTAAGAGCGTCTTTTATTCTGATGAGCAGTTCGTCGTTGTCGAAGGGCTTCGCGAGATAATCGCATGCGCCGAGTTTCATGGCCTGAATCGTCTTGTCCATCGTACTGTAAGACGTCATCATGATCACCTGAAGCTCCGGCCGGTCTTTCTTGATCCTTCCCAGAACCTCAAGACCGTCCATCTCCGGCATCCTTATGTCCATGATGACGAGGTCGGGTTTCCTCGCATTGACGATTGAGAGGGCCTCGACGCCGTTCGCGGCGGTAAGAACCTCATATCCTTCGAATTGAAGGAACCGTTGGATTGAGTAGCAGACCGTTTTCTGGTCATCGACAACGAGGATCGTATTCATATTCATAGGCCCACGGGAAGTTCCAGTTTGAACGTCGTCCCCCCTTCATTGTTTTCAAAACGGATGTCGCCGTTATGGAGTCTTGCTATATTATACACGATGGAAAGGCCGAGCCCCGTGCCGTCGGATTTTGTGGTGAAAAAGGGATCAAAGATTTTATCTTTTACATTTTCCGGAATGCCCGCGCCCGTATCCCCGACGGCAATGCTCACCTTGCCGTTTTCCACCCTGCTCGATATGGTGAGCCTGCCGCCGGAGGGCATTGCCTCGATTGCATTCAGAACGAGATTCAGCAGGGCCTGTCGGATCAGCGCCCCATCGCCTTTAACGGAAGGCAGTTCAGCCGAATCCATTGATACGTCGATGCCTTGGTTTTTTATCTGAAATTGCGTCAGGTGCAGGATCTGTTTCAGCATGGGATTAAGGTATACGTCCGCGGGATGAAAGTCGTCGCTTCTTGCGAAACCGAGAAACCTTGTAATAAGGTCGTTCATCTGCTCTGCGGCAGAAAGCCCCACGCTGATGTCTTCCCTTGTCATGCCCGGATTATCCTTGAAGGTTTGGAAAAGCACTTTAATGGAAGTAAGGGGATTTCTGATCTCATGGGCCAGGCCCGCGGAAAGCCTTCCCAGCGCAGTCAGTTTCTCCGTCCTGAGCATCCGCCGATAGGTCTCCTCCATCCTTTCCTGGTATGACTTCAGTTCCCCGGAGAGTATGTTGAATGTTTCCGAAAGGTCGCCTACCTCGTCTCTTGACCTTATCGTTATCGTTTTGCCGAATTCCCCCTTGGAAAGGGCATGGGTGAATTCCACGAGCGTCTTGAGCGGTTTTGTCGTGAGCCTGCTTAAAAAGAACGATAAAACTGAACCGATCATTGTTACAACTATCGTCAGCATTACAATGAGATTTCTGATCCTGTTTAAAGTCAGTCTGATCCTCTCCTCCCTTATGCCGATATGAAGTTCGGGATTCATGCCCCCGAACATCCGTACCCCGACATCCCGTATAAGTCCCTTTTCCGTGTCAAGGAGTTGTACGGACAAGAGCTGATCGACACGCAGGGGATTCCAGCGTAACAGGTCCGGCGGATGCCCGTCGTTAAAGGTGTGAGAAAAAATCTCCCCGTTTGCGCTGGTCGCAAAGACATACTCTATATCCTTTTCCTTATCCATCACGTCCCGCGCCGCTTCCCCGACTCCGTACTGGTCCTTCAAAAGGACTGAATTCGCAATCCTGTCGGAAAGATTTTTCGCTATGGATATCCCCTGTTTCGTCAGCTCTTCCCGCATCGATTCGGTTACAATATCCCTTATGGCAAGACCCACCAATACTCCGAGACTTGCGATAATCAACACGTTCAACAGAAATATTTTTATCCAGAGCTTCATAAAAGGGCGTCTACCGCCGCGGAAAAGAGGGCTGCTTCACCCACGCCTCCCCCAAATATTTATCAACGAGTTTCTCTATCTCCTTCAGGGACCGCTCCCTGTATTCCGTAAAACCGTTCGGCATCTCCGTTGTGTCCCAATCCACAAGGAATTCCCTGTGTGTTCCTCCCGGTTCAAAGGAAAGGAGCGCCGTCTTGACTGCTTTCAAGATAACCAGGTCAACCTCCTTGTTGAAACAGATAAGACTGCTTGGATAGGGCTTCGAAGTGGCGAGAATTTTGATCTTCCCCTCGTTTATCAACCGCTTTGCGAGGTTGTCCTGTATGGCTCCCGCGTCATATTCGCCATTCAGGACCGCCCGTGCCGTATTGGCGTGGGAGTTGGTAAATACATAAGCCCTTAAGTCTTCCATAGTTATTCCCACATCTTCAAGCATCTTTCTTGGGATGACATGCCCCTGTGTTGAGAATCTATCGCCGAAGGCAAAGGTCTTTCCCTTCAGATCTTTCAGGCTATGCAACGGACTGTCTCTCCTCGTGAATATTACCGAACGGTACTCGGGCTTCCCGTCTGAATTCAGACCCATCACGAGGCAGCCCGCGCCGTAGCGCTTTTTCGCTATAACGCAATTAACCGGGCCGAGTGCCGCGAACTGAGTGATTCCTTTGCCAAGATTTTCCACGGTGTCCTCATATTTTTCAGTAAACCTCAGGGAAAAGCTGTTCCCTACATTCTGTTCAAGATAATGGAGAAAAGGGAGGTATACCCTTACCTCCTGCTTTGGCCCGAGCCTGAGGTCGAATCCGAATTTCAGTGAACCGGCATCGGATTCCTTAATATCGTCTCCAGTGACGGGCGCCCTTGTGTAAAGGCTTACCTTTTTAAGAGTTTCTCTGTCTCCGCAACCATAAATCAAAAAAGGCAGGAATATTAAGGGTAAAAACTTTCTCAAGTTTAGTTTCCAAACGTACATACAGGTCACCTGCGCTCCTCGCGGTTCGGACACAATCCGCCATGGCTTAACACGGAGAATTCCCCGTCACCCTACGTCATCATTGTATTTCAAACCAAGATAAAATGCAATCGGCAACAAGGGAATGGGAAACAGCGGGTCAGGCTTGATTTTATCCGCGACCTCTGATAAGGTATGCGAACAGGAGGAAACCTTATGGCTGAAGTAGAGCTTCCCAATCCCGAAGAGCTGAAAGAAACCCGATCAAACGCTTTCACGCGCGGGGTCGCGCTGACCACGGCGATCTTCGCCGTGCTGCTCGCCGTTACTTCTCTCGGCGGCAACAACGCCATGAAGGAGATGCTGCTCGCCCAGCAGCAGGCGTCTGACCAGTGGGCCTTCTACCAGTCCAAGGCCATGCGCGAGCACCTGTACCGGACGAACAGCGCCCGCCTTGAAGTGGACCTCCTCGACCGGGGGCCGGCCATGAGGCCGGAGGCAAAGACGCGATATGCCGCGCTGCTCAAGAACATGCGGGCGGAAGAGGCGCGGTATCATGAGGAAAAAATGAAGATAGAACAGGACGCAAAGCGTCTTGAGGCTGAGAGGGACAAAAATCTCGTCAAAGACCCGTATTTCGACTACGCCGAGGTCCTGCTGCAAATCTCCATCGTCATGGCCTCGATCTCGATCCTTGCCGTTTCACGGCCGGTCTTTTATTTCGCGCTCCTCTCGGCGTCATGCGGCACGGTCCTGATGCTGAACGGGTATCTGCTGCTGTTCAGACTGCCGTTTTTTCATTAATCCGCTTGATGATAGCTATAAGCATGAGCTCTCTCGATAAACAAAGGCAGACGCTCCCATGAACCCTACTTCCGCTGTCCTGCTTGCGGTAATGCCGGTCATTCTCTGGCGGAGGTATGAGCGGATCAGACGACTGGTGGTCCGGCGGAAATCCAAAGGATGGCGGCAGTGGCTCGCAGCGATCTTCTTTCCGCTGCTGGTCCTGTTGCTGGGCTCCGCGGTCTGGCGGAATTATGCGGGTCTTGCCGGTTTGGCGGGCGGAATAGCGGCGGGCGTGGCACTCGCGGTCTGGGGACTTCGGTTAACGCGCTTCGAGAGCACCCCCCAAGGTTTGTACTACACGCCCAATTCGTACCTGGGGATCGCGCTTTCTTTTTTGCTCATCAGCCGGATCCTCTACCGTCTTTTCGAGATGTACGATACTGACGGCGTTGTCGCGCCGCCCGCGGCGCAGGACTTCGGGGGAAGTCCGCTCACCTTGCTGATATTCGGCATGCTGGCAGGCTACTACGCTACGTATGCCGCCGGCCTTTTGCGCCGGCGACGCACTCTCCGGCAACAACCGGCGCCCGGCAGTCATGAATGATCTAAAACCCGCTTCAAAATCTCCCTCGCAGCCACGACCCCTGATATGGAAGCCTGGACCAGACCTCGCGTGACCCCCGCGCCGTCGCCGACGGCAAAGAGGTCCTTTACTTCCGTCTCCAGGGCATTCGTCAATTTCAATTTCATGGAATAAAATTTCACTTCAACGCCGTACAACAGCGTATCGCCCGAGTTCACGCCGGGCGCCACATTGTCGAGGGCTTCGAGCATCTCCGTGATGTTGTGGAGATGACGAAAGGGAAGCACGAAGCTCAGGTCTCCGGGCGTCGCATCGGTAAGGGTGGGCCGCACCGAACCCTCGTCAATGCGCTCAGGCGTCGAACGTCTGCCCATCTTGAGATCGCCGAGCCGCTGGACGATCACGCCGCCTCCCAGCAGGTTCGCGAGGCCCGCGATATATTTTCCGTAGGCTATGGGCTCGTTAAAAGGCCTGGTGAAGTCCGTGCTTACGAGCAGGGCGAAGTTGGTGTTGTCCGTGGTCCTGCTCCGGTAACTGTGGCCGTTCACACTGTAAATGCCTTCGCTGTATTCCTTGACCACTTCGCCGTAGGGATTCATGCAGAACGTCCGCACCCTGTCGCGAAATCTGCGGGAAAAATAAATAAACTTTCCTTCATAGGCCACATCGGTTATGTCTTTCAAGATCCGCGCCGGAAGCTCCACCCGCACGCCGATATCCACAGGGTTTTTCTGGACCGACAAGGAAAGACGCTGCGCCTCAGCCGACAGCCAGGAAGAGCCTTCCCTGCCGGCCGCAACGATGACGAAGCGCGCGTCGAACTTGTTGCCGTCCTCTGTTGCAACGCCGGACACAACGCCGTTCTCCGTCCTGATCTGTTCCACAGGAACATCAAAAATAATGTCAATTTTCCCGGAAAGATGTTCCCTGATCCTGCCCAGGACCTCCTTGCACAGATCGGTGCCAATATGCCTGATCCGCGCGGGGATGAGCTCGAGGTTATAACCAGCCGCCTTCTTCTTAAGACAGGCCAGCGCGGCATTGTCCTCGCCGTGCACTTCTCCGTCTGCGCCGAAGGACCGATACAACCCATCGACATATTCTATGAAAACATTGAGGTCTTGATCGGAAAGATATTCTTTGAGCCTGCCGCCGAACTCGGGCGTGAGCGTGAGCTTTCCGTCGCTGTACGCGCCGGCCCCGCCCCACCCGCAGAGGATGCTGCAGAGGCTGCATTGCACGCAGGGAATGCCCGCTTCGACCATGGGGCAGGCCCGCTGTCCGATGTCGCTGCCCTTTTCGACCATAAGGACCTTGAGGCTGGAATTTTTGACGAGTTCAAGCGCCGCGAAGATGCCCGCGGGCCCGGATCCGATGATGATCACGTCGTAGGTGGAGGTCATGCTTAAGTATAGCTCATGAGTGCAGGGAATGGTGCGAACAAGGGCCCGGCCGCACCCGTCTTCAGAAGCGGGGCGGAAACGTGCACATGTTCACAGGTTGAGTAGGCGCCAACGAGTAGGTTGTCGTAGAGAGAGGCGCTTGCCGGTATGCCTCGTTGCAGGTCTTCCCAGACAGAAACAGGGTCTATTTAATTATTAATGTTTTACAACACATCACTCAATTCTATTTTTCTGCTCCGCATAAAGTTCCGCAGTTTGAGAATGGCCTGGTTCTCGATCTGCCTTACCCGCTCACGGGTGATCCCGAACTGACGGCCGATGCTTTCCAGGGTCTGGGGATTCTGTTTGTTCAGGCCATACCGGAATTCGATGATCCTGCGTTCCATTGCCGCGAGTCCGGAAATCCATGCGTTGATGCGCTCCTGCCGGAGGCGATCATCGATCGTTGCCGAAGGGTCCGGTATGCTCTCGTCAGCCAGCACATCCTGGAGCGTTTCCTCACCTTCGCCGTTGATCAGCATGTCGAGTGAATAGGTATCACGGATCACCTGCGAGACCGCCCGTACGCGCTGGACGGTGATGCGCATTTTCTTTGCGACCTCCTCGGGAGAGGGCTCGCGATGGAGTTGCTGCGTCAGCTTCCGCACGGTGCGGATATAGACACTGGCGAGTTCCGCGACATGCACCGGCAGACGGATGATGCGGACCTGGTTCGCGATGGCCCGCTCGATGGCCTGCCGGATCCACCACGTAGCGTAGGTGCTGAACCGGAAACCGCGTTTATACTCGAATTTTTCAACGGCCCGGATCAGCCCGATATTCCCCTCTTCGAGGATGTCGGAAAAAGGCAGACCCCTGTTGATGAATTTCTTGCCGATGGACACCACGAGTCTCAGGTTGGCCTCGATCATGTGTTTGCGCGCTTCAAGGTCGCCCTTCTGGACGCGTTTTGCCAGGGACTGTTCCTCGGCAAAGGAGAGAAGCGGAGTTTTCCTGATCTCCTTTAAATATATTTTGGTCGCATCGGGATTGGACGACGATAGGTCCTCCCGTCCCGTCCGGAGGCCACCGGTTTCTTTCAAGCCTTCGGCGGTCCGCGTCTCATCGGGATTCCTCGCAGCGTCCTCGTCCCAGACGTCGGTGAACTGGTCCTGCTCCTCCAGATATGCCGTTGCTGTAGCGTCGCTCATACGTCCTCCCTGATTACTTGTATTTGAAAGCGGCCAGGGCCGCCGAATCATGCTGCTTCACCGTTCTCAAGCTTCGTAGGACCCTGCCGGTTTTTTGTCTTCTCGGCGTAAGCTCCGTTACGGGCCCTCAACGGGCATGACAGGATCACTTCTGCGATCTCATGGAGATCCAGGGGCTTCTCCAGGTAGTTAAATATTTTGATCCCCTCCAGCCGGTCCTCGACGGACTCCCGCGTATGGGCGGACATGATGATGAAGGGCACGTCAGGGCGCGTCCGCTGGAGCTGCGTCAAAAGTTCAAAACCGTTCATCCCGGGCATGTTCAGATCGGTAACCACAATATCGATCACCGCGGTAGTTACCATCTCCAGGGCTTTTTTCGCGCTGTCTGCCGTAATAACCTGCAGGTTTTTTGAATAGAGCCTAAGCCCTTCCGCAAGGTCCTTGAGAAAAGGCTTTTCATCGTCGATAAGCAAAACATCCACCATAGCTGCGTACTCCTTCCGTCTTGTTATAAAGCAAACCGCGTGCCACAAATAATTGCGATTACAATATGTTATAAATCAGTTTGTTATGGTATTCGGCGCGATGAGAGACAAGTCAGGCTGGTTATTCTGAGCAGTCCAAATTGAACTGGTGCTTTGCTTTAAACGGTGTATTCCTTGAGCTTTCTTTTCAAGGTTGAGACGGAGATGCCGAGTGCCTTTGCAGTCTGGGTGATATTCCCCGAAAGCGTTGCGAATGCGCTTTGAATAATCTCCTGTTCCGCCCTGTCCAGTGTTTTGATCTGCCCCGGCGCGGCGCTTTCCTGCGCAGGAGGCCTGTTGTTCATGAGCGTCTTTTCGAGGAGTTGTGACGGGGTGAGGGCCGCTCCTTTCTGAAGAAACAGCGCGCGTTCTAGAATATTCCGCAGCTCGCGCACGTTGCCGGGCCAGTCGTAGGCCTTCAGTTTCTCGACCTCGGCCACGGGGACCTCCGCGGACCGGCCGCCTGCCATAGTGGAGAGCAGGTAAGGGCAGAGGAGAGAGATGTCCTCGCAATGTTCCCTGAGCGGCGGGATATGGATGCGGACCACGCTGAGACGGTAGTACAGGTCCTTGCGGAAGGTCCTGCCAAGGGCGTTTTCCAGTTCGGCGTTCGTGGCGGCAATCACCCGCACGTTCACGGGAGTGACGGTGGTGCTGCCGATGCGGCGCACGACCTTGTCCTCCAGCACGCTCAGAAGCTTGCTTTGAAGATGAAGGGGCATATCGCCGATCTCGTCGAGAAAAACGGTCCCGCCGTCGGCTATTTCGAAGAGGCCTTTTTTTGCGCTTGTCGCGCCGGTAAAGGCGCCCTTTTCATAACCAAAGAGCTCGGCCTCTATCAGGTTTTCCGGCAGGGCCGCGCAGTTGATGCTGATGAACGCCGACCGGGAAAAGGGACTTTTATAGTGGATCGCCTTGGCGATGAGGTTCTTGCCCGTCCCCGTCTCGCCGGTGATCAGCACCGGACCGTCCACGGCTGCCGCCATGTCCACGAGGCGGACCACATCGGCAAAGGGGCCGCCGGCGCCCACAATATTGGTAAATGAGCGTTCCTTGTCACGGGCGTAATTCTGGATCTGTTCGACCCGCTCCAAATCCAGGGTCCGGATGGTGTTCTCTATGGTAAGCTTCAGCTCTTCGAGGTCGAAGGGTTTCGACAAATAGTCATGGGCGCCCATGCGCACTGCGGTAACGGCGTTTTCGAAGCTGGGGAAGGCGGTGATGAAAATGATTTTGGCCTGGTCGTTCTTCTCCAGGATGGAGGCGGCCAGGGCGTGGCCTTCCCCGTCAGGGAGCTTCTGGTCCAGCAGCACCACGTCGGTCTTTCTGTCGGCGCAGATCGCAAGCCCGTCGGCGCCGGTGTGCGCGGCAAGGACCTCGAGCGTCTCGCTTTCAAGATATTCCTGGACCGTGTTGCAGAACACCTTTTCGTCGTCGATGATCAACAATGTTTTTTTGCCGCGATACGCCATTGGTGCCTCCGGTTCTTGTTTCCCGTTCGGACAGGTCCGTTGTCAACAGTCAAAACCATGGGACAATCGGGTCAATCGTTCTTTCCACTGCCGGATAGTTCGCTTCCCCCGGGCAGCGTGATCTCGACGCTGGTACCGAAATCCTTCCAGCTCCTGACGTCGATGGTGCTGTTCATCCGGGCAAGCATTTTTTTAACGATCACCAGCCCGAGGCCAGTGCCGTGTTTTTTCGAGGTGTAAAAGGGCTTGAACAGATCTTCCTGCTGTTTATCCGTCATGCCGCAGCCATTGTCCGCGATCTGGAGCAGGACCCCGCCCGACGCGGCGTTGAGCGCGACGGTTATCGCCGGGTCAGCGCGGCTGGCCAGCGAATCCACGGCGTTGGCCATGATGTTCAGGAGCACCTGCTGGAGCGCGCGCGGGTCCGCCAGCGCCCATTCAGCGCCGGCAGGTATGTTATTGACAAGGGCGATGCCTTTTTTCGTAAAATCTTCGTTGATGAGGGTGAAGAATTTTTCCATGAACAGCGCCAGGTTCAGGTTTTCCAGCTCCGGTTTTTCAAAGAGGTTATAGTTTCTCAGGTTCTTGAGCAACTGCTCAACACGGCCGATTTCGCTGAGCGCGCGCTCGACGTAGTCCCGGACAACCTCCTTCGAGGCCGTGTCCAGCTTGTGATTCAAAACGCTGAGACTCATTTTGGCCGAGTTGATGGGGTTTCCGATCTCGTGGCGCACGCCGGAGAACACATAGCCGATATTGTTCATGGTGTTCACGGACTCGGCGATGGATTCGAGTCTGAGTTTCTCCGTCACATCGCGCTTTACGGAAATGAAGTTGATGATCTCGCCCGACTGGCTCCGGACCGGAGAGATCGTGCAGTCCTCGAAGTACTGGGAGCCGTCCTTTTTTTTGCTTACCAGCCGGCCGCGCCAGACGCCTTCGTGCAGAAGTCCTTCACGGAGCTGTTCATAGAATTCCGCATCGTGCCTGCCGCTGTCGAGCATATGCAGTTTGCGGCCCAAGGCCTCCTCTTTCGTGTATCCCGTGGTCTGTTCAAAGGCCGGGTTGACATATTGAATAACGCCCTGCTCGGGCTCGGTGATCACCACGGCGTCGGCCGAGGATTCCACGGCCGACGCGAGGCGGCTCCGCTCCTCTTCTATGCCGAAGCGCTGGATCGCCTCACCGATGATGAACGAAAGGTACTCGAGGAATTCCACCATCTCAAGCGGGAACAACCCGGGGCGCTCATCGGCCAGGTGAATGACGCCGATATTTTCGTCGCGGTACCGGATCGGGATGACCGCAAGGGACCGATAGCCGCTTCTCCTGCAATGGCCGCGGTAAGCGCCGCGGTCGTCCGGATTGACGTTCTCGGCGAACTTCAGGGCGTCGCGCGAATAAAAGGACCCTCCGCGCGTCATGGACGTCAGGTCCGCGGGTTTCGGCGCATTCCTGGCGATCCTCGTGCAGATGCAGTCGTCCTCGAGCAACGACAGGATAGTCTCGGTCGTCAGGAACATTTTATCGTATCCCTTGCTGGATTCGAAGGAAAGGTGCGTCTGCCGGTCGACAATGCGGATCCCCGCATGGCGGCAGCCTACCCACGAATTGACGACGCCAAGCGCGGCATCAAGATACTCCTTCCGGTCAAGCTTCTGCGTGAACAGCCACAGAAGCCTGTTGGAAATCTCAGTTCGTTTTTCAGCCTCCATCCGCTTCCGCTCATTCGCCAGGGCATCTATGGCAAAGGAGACGTCCTCGGCCAGGGAGGTGAGGAGTGTCGTCTCCTCCTCGGCAAAGGACTGCGGATTGGCGCCGTATATGGTGAAAGCGCCAATAACAGTGGGACCGGCCTTCAGAGGAAAGGCCGAGGAGCTGCGAAACCCGTTCCGCAGGGCCTTTTCGCGCCAGGGACGCATGATCAGGTCGTTTTCCACGTCAGGGCAGATCACGGAATGGCCTTCGAAGACCGCCCTGCCCGTGGGACCTTTGCCCAGAGGAACGTCGGCGGCATAAATCTCAATTTCTTTCAGGTAGCCGCCGCTGTCCCCGTTACTCGCGACGGGAACGATCCGGAGCGTGCATGGATCGGTCAGGCCGATCCATGCCATTTTGAACAAGCCATTCTCGACGGCAATGCGGCAAACCTGTTCATACAGCTCCTGGGGCTCATGGATGCGGACAATCGCCTCATTGACCCGGGAGAGCACGGAGTAGATACGGTTCATCCGGGACAGACTCGCCGCGGCTTTTTTGCGTTCAGTGATGTCGTGGAAATAGACCGTAAGTCCGGCATCACTGGGATAGGCCCGCACCTCGACCCAGGTATTAAACAGGGGCGAGAGCGCCTCGAAGCTGACCGGCGCCTGTTCACGCAAGGCTTTATGGTACTGTTCGTCGAAAATGCCGCCAACGGCCTGCGGCGCGACCTCCCACAGCGTTCTGCCGAGCAACTCGGCGCGGTTTTTTTTCCAGAGCCTGGTCGTTTCGGTGTTCACGTAGGTGAACCGCCAGTCGTGGTCGATCGTGAAGAACCCCTCATTGATGTTTTCGAGTGTCACAAAAAGCTGCTGCCGCGACTGGTCCAGCAGGTCCTCCGCCTGTTTCCGCTCACGCCGGTCCTTGACGTCGCGAAGCTCCCGCTCAACAGCCGGAACGAACCTCGCCAGGTTGCCCTTGATGATGTAGTCGTGCGCCCCGGCGCGCATGGCCGCCACGGCGATGTCTTCGCCGATATTGCCCGAAACGATGATAAAGGGAAGGTCAAGTCCGCTCTTGCGCAAAAGCGCAAGCGCGGCAAGACCGCTGAATTTCGGCAGCATGTGGTCCGACAGAACGATGTCCCAGCGCCCTTTTACAAGCGCCTGCTTCATGGCCTCGGGCGTTTCAACGCGTTCGAACACGGGTTCGTACCCGCCGCGCCGCAGCTCCCGGAGAAGCAGCAGGGCGTCGTCCTCGGAATCCTCGACGATTAATATGCGTAGGGGAGTGCTCATATTTCAGATTGCGGATTGCGGATTTTAAATTAACTCCGAACTCCGAACTCTAAACTCCAAACTGTCTTAAGGATCACGGCGCTTCATTCAGCACCAGCCAGTACAAGCCGAGCTGGTTTACGGCGTCGGTAAACTGGTTGAAGTCCACGGGTTTGCGGATGTAGCTGTTGGCCCCCAGCTTGTAGCTCTCGACCCGGTCCCGGTCTTCGCTCGAGGTGGTGAGCACCACGACGGGCTGGAGCTTCGTCCGCTCGTCCTCCCGGATGCGCTGCAGCACCTCCAGCCCGTCCATCTTCGGCATCTTGAGGTCCAGCAGCACCAGCTGGGGTTTCACGTTTGTGTCGCGGCCCGCGTATTTGCCCGTGCCGAACAGATAGTCCAGCGCCTCGACGCCGTCCGGGGCCACGACGACTTCGTTCATGATTTTGCTCTTCTTCAGCGCCCGGAGCGTAAGCGCCACGTCATCGGGATTGTCCTCGACTAAGAGAATTACTTTAGATTTCATGATGCCCTCCATTGATGATCCGGCATAAAACAATAAGCCGGTACAACATGTCTTTCTCGCACAAAGCCACTAAGCCACAAAGAAAAAAGCAGTTCCTCATAGCGTCTTGCGAGCGCATGAATCATTCCTTAGTCGTTCCAAAAGAATCACTCGACAATCCCATTCAGAAAACGTGATATGCCATCTTTCATCAAGGCTTCACCAAAATTCAATAAATATCCCAGCTTCTTGCCGGTCAATTTGAGATGAGTCAAAACCTGTTTCTTGTGCGCTTTACTGGCGCTCTCGACTGACTTCAACTCCACAATGACTTTATCTTCTACGACAAGATCAGCTCGAAATCCCACCTCGAAACTGATGCCGCGAAACTCTATCGGAATAGGGACCTGGCGCTCAACCTTCAAACCGGCTTCCTGAAGCATATGAGCAAGAATTACCTCATAAACGGATTCAAGCAAACCGGGTCCAAGTTCCTTGTGAAGGCGCACAGCGCAATCCACTATGATTTTTCCAATTTCGTTTTCATTCATTTCTTCGTGCGCTCTGTGGCTTCGTGCGAGGATATGGTTTTAAGTCCTGAGCAGTCACCGACAATCTGTGCTTTTTTTCTTTTATGGTCATCTTGTTGCATTTTGGATGCATAACATATGCCGCTTAATATCGCAGGCTAAAGCCTGCGGCTACTATCAACTTCATTCCCCATTCCGCAATCCGAAATCATTTCATCCCAGCGTAAAATACACCGTCGTGCCATTGTTCTTTTCACCCTCGATCCAGACACGGCCGCCGTGGCGCTCGATGACGCGCTTGACCGTGGCAAGACCGATGCCCGTGCCGGGAAAATCTTCATTTCTGTGCAATCGCTGGAAGGGGCTGAAGAGCTTGGCCGCATACGTCATGTCGAACCCCGCGCCGTTGTCCTTCACAAAAAACGCACGCGAAACACCCTCCGCGAAAACACCGAATTCTATCACAGTGCGGTCCTGTTTTCCAGTAAACTTCCATGCGTTGCCGAGAAGATTTTCCAGCGCGATGTTCAGCAGGCGCTCATCGCCGTTTGCCGTCAGGCCTTCGGCGATGATGCATTCCGCCCGCCGCTCCGGTTCAAGCTCCCTGAGCCTCCCGGAAACCCTCTTCGCGATGCCGCTCAGATCCACGGTCACCCGCAGCATTTCGGTCCGTGTGATGCGCGACAGGTTCAGGAGATCGTCGATGAGCTGGCCCATGCGCTTGGTGGCGGCAATGATCCTGCCGAGGAAGTCTTTCCCTCCCGCATCGAGTTTGTCCGCATAGTCTTCAAGGAGCGCAAGGCTGAAACCGCCGATGCTCCGAAGCGGAGACCGCAGGTCGTGGGAGACCGAGTAACTGAACGCCTCCAGCTCCCGGTTGGCCGTCTCAAGGTCCAGAACATGGCAGCGCAGCGCTTCGTTCAGCGTTTTAATCTCCTCCGCCGACTTCCTGCGCTCGGTGATGTCCTGCACCATGCCGGCCGACCGGAGGACCGCGCCGGTCTTGTCCCTGAAATGCTGGCATTTTTCATGGACATACCGGATTTCTTTCGTGGCTTTCCGCACGACCCGGTGTTCGATCTCGTAGGAGTCCCTTCCCTCGCGCAGTGATCCGGAATACGCGTCATTGACCGCCGCACGGTCGTCCGGGTGCACTGCTTCGAGAAAGGCCTCATAGGTTGCGCCGAATTCCTGGGGTTGTAACCCGAAAATCCGGTACACCTCATCAGACCAGGCAAGGGTATTTTTGACAAGGTCAAGTTCCCAGCCGCCAAGGTGGGCGATCTCCTGCGATCGTTTCAGGCGGGCCTCATTTTCAGACAGCAATTTCTCGGTCCGCTTGCGCTCGGCGATTTCCCTGTTCAATTCATCGCGCGAAGCGGTAATCACCTTTAAATCCCCTGTCATTTTGTCAAAGGTCCTGGAAAGCTGTCCTATTTCATCTTTGTAAGTGCTTCCGATTTTGTAATCCAGGTTCCCGCTTCCGATGATCTCAGCGCCTTGTGAGAGCATTTTAATAGGCGCCGAAATAGTCTGGGCGATCGAGAACGCAATTACGCCGCTGAGAATGGAAACAATGAGGAGAAGGACAATCACCAGATCCCTTAAACGGACTGCTTCGGCAAAAGCTTCCTGAGCGTCCATTTTGGCCACGATACCCCAATCCAGCGAGGGCATATAGCGCCAGGCTGAGACAACGGGCTCGCCCCGGTAATCAATGGACATGCCCACTCCCGCCCCGCCTTCCACCGCCTGCTGCATTGGCATTCCGGTCCGAGCTCCCATAGGTATCTTTTTCCTCAAAGCCGCTGTCTGGTCGTGCCTGAGCGGGTTTAAAAAAAGCACCTCATTGCCTGTTTTTTTCCCCAGAAGCGTCTCGCCGGTAACTCCCAATCCCCCCACGTCCTGAACAAGCCCGAATATGGGCCCCATCTCCACTTCAAAAACGATTACCCCTATAAAAGCTCCGCTCAAGTCATGGGCCGGAGCGGCAATCAGCATTTCCAGCCTGCCGTCACTGACTTTAAGGGGGAAAATATCCGAAAAATAGATCCTCTTTTTGCCTTCCCTGAAGGTCTTTTGCTCCGGGTCGGGAAGGAGCTTCAAAAAGTCCTTTGCAGTATGCCCGGGACTGCTCGAATAGACGACCTTTCCTTGCGGGTCAACCAGCATGATGTCGGCAAGCCCTAAAACCGGCGTCATCTGCCGCAATTGCTCATCAAGCATTCCCTTGGCTGCGAGAAACTCCGGCCCTTCCGGCCTCCCCGCAAATCGGGTCATGAGCGGAAGATTTTTCTTAATGTTGTAATATCCCTGGGCCACCGCTATATTGGCCTTTAATCCGGTAAAGTAGGTCTCTATTTTGTCCGCCTTAAAAGCGACAATATCCTGCAGCTTCGACAGGAGAATGGACTCCAGAGAATTTCTATAATTCTTGAAAGTCAATAAGCCGATAAAAAGTGACGGGACCAGAATAAAGGCCAGAAAAATAATAGTAAGTCTTAATCTTATAGACATAGCAGTCCTATTCCTAATAGAATGAACAATAGCGCGGTGTGCAGGGCAAGGCCTGAGCTTATACCTTCACGGAAATAATAAAGAAGCGGGGCATTCAGGATATAGCCGACGACCGCCAATGCTCCGATTGCTCCGACTATCAGGCCGATCGCGCGTAGTTTTGTCCGGACCTTTGCCGGATTCAGCAGCGTTAATACACCAGCGGATGCGATCAATAAAAAATTCAGCATCGTGGGTATTGACGGCCGGCCGGGAGCTGCGGTCTTTACCGCGTCTGCCCACTCGTGAACAAATAAATTTTCAACCCCGGTATGTATCTTCAGGAGGGCCGAGAAAAACAATGTCCCCATAAGAAGGACAAGTATCAATGAGGTCAGGGAAAGCGCTACCTGCGCCTTTTCGATTTCGCCTTCCCTCGCCCTGACAATAGAATAGAGCGTAATGCCGCTCAGGACAAAACTGATGGCGGTGGCCAGTTTCATGGAGACCCATGACGGGGAAAGGCTTTTTAAGACGCCGATGTCGGATATCCAGCCGAAGATCACCATGCAACCGCCGATTATCACCGCCAGCGACAAACCCTTGGCTGTCTTGTTTTTCTTTTTCTGGGTCATCCTGTAATCCGCCTGACCGGGTTTCCCTTGCCCGGTATATTTTGCGCGTCTCTGTGCGCCGGTCTCCAGTCCCAAACCAAAGGTTTTATTGCATCTTCAACTTGAGACTTTTTTACAGCGTAAAAAAGACCGTTGCGCCCTTCTCCACGTCCCCTTCCGCCCAGATCCGCCCTCCATGGCGGCTGATGATCCGGTATGCTATGGCCAGACCGATGCCGAGGCCGGGAAACTCCGAATCCCCATGGAGCCGTTTGAAGGGCTTGAAGAGTTTGTCGCTGAACTCCATGTTGAAACCAGCGCCGTCGTCACGCACAAAATAAACAATTTCGTATTGCGGATTTGCGATTTCGGATTTTAATTCCGCAGTCCGCAATCCGCAATCAAGTACGCCGAATTCAATGTTCGCCGCGTCATGCTTGCTCGTGAATTTCCACGCGTTATCCAGGAGGTTCTCGAGCACGACGCGCAGCATATCGAAATCTCCCCGTGCCTTGATGCCCGGAGTAATCACGAACGACATTCTCCGTTCAGGCTGTTTATTCCTGAGCTCATGAGCGACGAGTCCGGCGAGCCCGCTCAAGTCCACCGTCTTTTCCCGGAGTTCGCCCTTTGTCATCCGGGCCAGGACCAGCATTGCGTCAATGAGCTGCGACATGCGCCGGCTCGCCGTGGTCACCCGGTGAAAATAATCTTTCGCAGTTTCGTCGAGCGAGGCCGCATGGTCTTCCAGGATTGCGGCCGTAAAGCCCTCGATGCTGCGCAGCGGCGCCCGGAGATCGTGGGACACGGCGTAAGAAAAGGCCTCAAGCTCCTTGTTGACCGTTGTCAATTCGAGGTTGGCCTGCTTCAGCGCGTCCTCCCCTTTTTTGCGCTCCGTGATGTCGCGAAGAAATACGAACAGCCGGCCGCTGCCGTCGGTCATGCGGTTTACACTCACTTCCAGATCGACGACTCCGCCGTCCTTCTTCCGATGCCGGGTCTCGAACCGATCGGAGCCCACGTCCATGACTTTTTGAATGTGAAGGGCGGTCACTTCCGGTGTTTCCAACAGTTCCACATCCTGTATTCCCATGCGGAGAAGCTCATCGCGGCAATATCCGACTATGTTGCAATAGGCCTCATTCACATCAAGGAACCGTGCCTTGCTGTCTACGATCCAGAACCCGTCCATTGCGGTGCGAAGGATCGTTTTTACGTCTTCCTCCATTTTTTTACGCTGCGAGATATCATTGAACGCGATAACGGAACCGGTGATGGCACCTTTTTCATCGCGCAGGGGCGCGGCGCAAACATGGGCCATGAGCTGTTGTCCATCGGGCCTGGTCACCAGCATTTCCACGTCGCGGATAATTTTTCCTGTTTCAATGGCGCGCATGCCCGGCAATTCGGCGGGTTGAAAAGGGGCGCCGTCCGGCTTTGTCATGCGCATGTCACGAACGCGCAATTCCTGGTCAGCGGCATCAAGCGGTTTGCCGAACAGTTCGGATACCTGCTGGTTTTGAAGAATAATTTTTGAAGAGGCGGCGTCGTAAACAATGAGCCCCGATGGCACCGCATTAAGTATGGCTTCAAGCCGGAGGCGCTCACGAATCGCGGCGTCGCGCGGCAAATCAACCGGGTGCCGCGCTTCGCTTTGCTTCAGCGCTTCCTGGGGTCGATCACGTTCCGGCATATCGCTCTTCGGCCGTTTCCGGAGGGAATCAGGCTTTTTCGCTTTCGCCGCTTTCTTTATTGTTTTCGATGTTTTCTTTTCGGGTTTTGATGGTTTCATGGATAGCTGTTTTTTCGGGGTTTCTCGTTTCGAATTCATTCTGTTCAGTTTTTAATTATTTATGAGACCGTCAATCTCAAATAATTATAGCGTAAAATAAACCGTCGCGCCCTTTTCCACTGCCCCTTCCGCCCAGATTAAAAGGATGCGTTTATTGAGCTGGAGTTGTTTCGTACTGCCAAGCATCCCGGCACCGGCAAGGTTTACTTCTTTGATCAGGCCGTTCTTGTCGAATGAAAATAACCCACGGGCGAAAAAGGATAAAGATCCGCGTATCTGTCGCGGGAAGATTCCAGCTCCCTCTGCGCGCTGCGAAGTTCCTCGTTCTGCATCTCCAGTTCAACCTGGTGCGTGCCGAGCCTATGGACCAGTTTCTTCAGGCCAATGGCCGAGAGCTCTTGCAGGCGCTCCTTTTGCTTTGCGAGCTTGCCTTCGGCGCGTTTGCGGAGAGCGGGGGGGGGGGCGATGTCCGAGATTGAGGAGAGTCCTTTTTTGCCGCCTTTGTCCGTTTTTTGCCGCTTTTCTTTTTAAGCGCCATTCGTCACCTGTTCTTCGAAGAGTGACGCCCTTGCGGACCAGCGAGATAAACTATCGAACAGAGATATGACAACAGGACTTTCTGTGCCTTTATTCCGGCGCATTTGCATTTGCATGACCTGTATTTTACTCTCATTGCAAAACCGGGTCAAGGGAGGAAGCTGGGGAGGCCAAGGTGGGCATGATCGATCCCGATGAAATAATCCCGGGTCCCTCTATGGTGTATGGGGCAGATTTCTTAGATTGATGCGGATTAATAATTTCGATGCACTTGCGGGTTGAGCTGAATAGTTGCAGCCCCCCGGTTGCGGGCCTACCGGCGGTCGTGTCCGGGAATTGCTTCTTCCCCGCCCTTGATGGCGTGGAACTCTTTCAGGGCTTCATCGTTCGCCGTCGCTTTTACACCCATCAGGTCCTTAAAATGCCGGTCAACGAGGGACACGACGTTGCGGTCAAGCTTGTTCTCTTTCCCCATCTTCCAAATTATTTTCAGCGCATCCCTGGACTGCAGGGAATGCCGGTACGACCTTGTTTCGGTCAATGCGGAAAGGACGTCGGCCACCGCGACAATGCGGGAGCCGAGGGGAAGTTCCTTTTCCGTATACCGAAAGGGGTAGCCCGATCCGTCAAGGCATTCGTGATGCAGCGACGCCCAGGCGTTGATATCGTCAAGCCCCCCGATTTTGTCCAGCACCCGATAGGTATGGAAAGAATGGCTTCTCATGATAAACAGCTCGCTCGCGTCCAGAGGCCCGTGTTTTTCAAGGACCTCCACCGGCACGGCAAGCTTTCCGAGATCGTGGAAATTCCCGGAAATATGCAGCAACGCGGCTTCCTGCTCCGAAAGCCCGAAAAGCGTTCCGAGAGCTTCCGAAAGGTACGCCACGTCTTTCGAATGGGTCGCCGTAAGCGGGCTCCTGAAATCGATGATCATGCGAAACAGTTCGGACAAGTGCAGGAGCAGATCCATGTCCAGCTCGATGTTCCAGGAAGCCGTTGAACCGCTGTTCTCAAAAGAGGAAATGGGATACACGGCCTCAAGCCAGAAAGACTCGCGTTCAGAGAGCTGCATGAACGCATCAACGGCTTCGGGCGCGAACATTTTGTTCTTTTCCTGCTGAATCCGCTGACGAATGGACTGGACCTGGTTCAGAACGAACTCTTCGCCCGAGATCAGCACCGCTATCCTGTCCGCGAGATGGATGATATGGCTTCCGTGGGGTACGCGGGTTCCGTTCACCTCCATGCCGAGCCCATTGCGCCAGGGCAGATGGTGATACCGTATCAGCTCCGCAGACTTCATAAAAGGCCGGAAATTCTTGAGCAGGTGGTAGCCCAATTCTGCGTGTTTCGTCATGCCGTCGGCGTCGAACGTGAGCGTGAATTTCTCGTTGAACGATATGGCGCCGATATCATGGAGCGCTGATGCATAGGCGATCGTGCCCCGGTCTTCTTCCGAAAAGCCCAGCTCCGCGGCAAGCTTCATGGCAAAGGACGTTACCTGCCGGTGGTGATTGACGACGAACCAGTTCACCAGGTCAAGGGCGGAAGACAATCCCAGGATCATGCTGGAAAGTTTGATATGAGGATTTTTCATCATGATATGCTTATTTCCGATGACCTCGAATTTTCCCCCGATGATGCGGAGCATCGGGAACATGAAGGAAAAGAAGCACTCAGAACGCGGATCATACCTGCAGGCCTGAGTAGTTATCGTTATATGATATTAGCGTAATTGCGGCAAGAATCAAGGTCAGATTAAAAGCGACCCCCTGCCGCCATTCGTAAAGCGCCGTGCAAGCAGCAATAGTTTGAGGAAGTACCGGTCGATGCAGGGCACAAAGTCCTCCACGGACACCGACAGCGGTACACCTGGTGCGCCGGTCCTGTACATGAAGCACGAGAGGGTTGAACGCCCTCCCGAAAAAAGCTCGATCCCCTCTTCCACTTCCATCTCAAGCACCCCGTCCACTTCTTCTTTCTGCTGCGCCAGCGCTTCAGGCCGGATATCACGACTGAGCAAAAAGAGGTCCTGAAATTCGTATTCGATCACTCCGGGAGTAAAACAGTACACAAACACCCGCCGTCCGACGGGCAGAAGGTCCGAGAAGCGCACCTCAAGCCCCAATTCCTCCCTGATCTCCCGCGGTCCCGCGATCTTCGCGTCCTCACCAGCGGCATAGTGCCCTCCCACGCTCACGTCAAGCTTGCCCGGCGCTATTTTTTTCTGCGCGGACCGTTTCTGAAAGAGCACATAACCCCTGTTCGCACGCTTTGAGACGATAAGACAGTGGAAGGCCCCATGCCACACACCTTTCCGGTGCGCTTCATCGCGCGCGATGACTTCGCCGGTTTTTTCTCCCCGGCAGTCCAATATATCGAAATACTCCGTAGCCATGTTCACCTGCGGGTGTGGTGCAACAAAATAAGACGAAAAAAATCTACTAATGAAAAAGCCACCAAGTCGTCAGGATGGGAAGAGTTTTCTCTGAACGAGACAACTATCAGCTCCCTGTCCGAACGTCTTCGTGGCGATAGAATGCGCAGTAAGGCGAGAGGTTACCCTGGACCAGTTTGGCCAGTCATGACGCCGGCTGCGAAAGGAAGAAGGATCAGACCTTCCCGTCGACCATTTCCCTCATTTCTTTCCCGGCCTTGAAGAACGGGACTTTCTTCGGCGGCACGGATACGGTCTCGCCGGTCTTCGGATTCCTGCCTTCCTTGGCACGGCGGTGGCGTACTCTGAAACTGCCGAACCCCCGGATCTCGACCTTGTCTTCGCGGGACAAAGCGTCCTTGATGCCGTCCAGCACGGTGTTGACAATGACTTCCACCTGTTTTCTGGTCAGTCCCTGCTTTTTCTCGGCAATTTTATCGATCAGCTCCGCCTTGGTCATGCACTCTCCTCCTCACCCCATGAGTCTCACAAATTTAAATTACAGATACTGTAATGCTACGGAACTCCTGCCGATGCCGTGCGCAACTACGTCGGCGATCCAGGCAGAGGACTCCTCCTTGAGATAGTCAAAAAAAGGCCTCTTTTTTCTTTTTTCAACAACATTCGGCTTCCCTTTGATCCCCGCGAGCTTGCCGGCGACCTTGATGCTGTCCGCCAGGTCTCCCAGCTGGTCGACGAGTTTAAGATCGAGGGCCTGCCTGCCGGTAAAAATGCGGCCGTCGGCAATGACGCGTATCTCGGCCTCCTGCATGTTCCGGCCCTCGGCAACGGCCTTGATGAACTGGGTGTGAACGTCATCGATCACATCCTGGAGCAGTTTTTTCTCCTGGGGAGACATGTCCCGAAAGGGAGAACCCACGTCCTTGTATTCCCCCGCCTTCACGACCATCCCCTTCACTCCGATCTTTTCCAGGAGTTTCTCGATGTTGGCGAATTCCATCTTAACGCCTATGCTCCCGGTAAGCGTTCCGGGATTGGCCACGATCGTGTCCGCCGCCGCGGCCACGTAGTATCCGCCCGATGCGGCAACCGTCCCCAGGGAGGCAACAACTTTTTTCCCTTCTTTCCTCGCGTTCTTGACGGCATTGTAGATCTCCTGGGACACGACCACACCGCCGCCGGGGCTGTCGATCCGGAGCACGATCGCCTTGATCGAGGAATCCTCGGCGTAATCGGTCAACTCCTCCACCACACGTTCCGACGTGACCAGCAGCCCCTCAAGCCTGACGAGCGCCACCCGATCCGATCCCACGACGCGCAGGTTCGTCGTTGTCCGCGTGTTCCCCGTCAGCAGCGAAGCCAGAAACACCATGCTGAAAAAAACAGCCCCCAGAACCACTGCGGTCACACCAACGATCAGAACGGGGTTTTTCTTCATACAGGAATCAGCTCCGTTCCTTTAACAAAGCGCCGATGGAGGTATCAGGTTTCTCCTGCTGGCTCATGTAATCCTTCAGGGATGAGCGGTCACTCCCCTTGATCTGCGCTTTGATCGAGAGGGCGATCTTTCGGTCTCCTTTGTCAACCTTGATCACCCGGACGGTCACTTCATCGCCTTCCTTGATCGCCGGAGCGTCTTTCATCATCTCCGATGCGGGGATCAGGCCTTCGATGCCGTGTTCGAGTTCGACGAACGCGCCGAAGTCGGCGACTTTCGTCACCTTTACGGTTTCATCCTGACCGACCTTGTACCGCTCGGGGATCGCCTTGTCCCAGGGGTCCGGCGTGAGCTGCTTGAGTCCCAGCGAAATACGCTCTTTTTGCGCATCAATGGAGAGAACAATGGCCTTCGTCTTCTGTCCTTTTTTGAGCAGCTCGGAAGGGTGCTTCACATGCTTGGTCCATGAGAGGTCGGAGATATGGATGAGCCCGTCGATGCCCTCTTCCAGACCGATGAAGGCCCCGAACTCGGTGACGGTTTTGACCTTCCCCTCCACCTCGGCGCCCACGGGATACCGGTCGCCGATGCTGTGCCAGGGATTCGGTTCTATCTGCTTCATGCCGAGCGAAATCCTTTTGCCGGCCGGGTCCACGGCGAGCACCTGAGCTTCGACGATATCGCCGACAGCAACGACCTTCGACGGATGTTTCACCCGCTGCGTCCAGGACATCTCGGAAACATGGATCAGCCCTTCAATGCCGCGCTCCAGTTCAATAAAAGCCCCGTAGTCCGTGAGGCTTACCACCTTGCCGCTCACCCTGCTGCCAACGGAATACTTCTGGGAGGCCGCAAGCCAGGGGTCCTCTGTTTTCTGCTTGATGCCGAGCGAAACCTTCTGCTTCTCCCGGTCGTATTTCAGCACGACCACATCCATCTTGTCGCCCACCTTCAACAGTTCCGACGGATGGCTTATCCTGCCCCAGGACATGTCCGTTATGTGCAGCAGGCCGTCAATGCCGCCGAGGTCCACGAAGGCGCCGTACTCCGTCACGTTCTTTATCGTGCCGCTTACGATCTGCCCCTCGACGAGCGCAGCCAGTGTTTCTTCCTTCTTGGTGTTCAAATGCTGCTCCAGGATGGCCCTGCGGGAGAGGACGATATTGCCGCGCCCCGAGTTCATTTTGAGGATCTTCAGGTCCAGGACCTGGCCAACCATCCTGTTGAGCTGGTGTACCGGTTTGGTGTCGATCTGAGAACCCGGCAGGAAAGCTTCCACGCCTCCGATATCGACGGTCAATCCACCCTTGATCACCGAGAGCACGCGTCCCTTTACCGGTGCGCCGCTCTGATGCGCCTTGTTCAGGTCGTCCCAGATCTGGAGCTTTTTCGCCTTTTCTCTCGAGAGCATCAGGTTGCCGTTCGCGTCTTCCGCGGCCTCGAGCATCACTTCAAGCTCGTCGCCGGGCTTGAGCGCCTTCAGCTCTTCCTCGGTGAATTGCTCAACGGGAATGATGCCGTCGGACTTGTACCCGAGGTCAAGCATCACGACGCCTGACCGGATCTGGAGCACCCGCCCCCGCACCACCGTCCCCGACTTGAAACTCTTCAGAGACTGGTCGTAAAGCTGTGCAAACTCGGACTCCTGCTGTCCTCCGTCCGGTGCATCGTTTTCCTCGTGCTCGATGTTCTCCCGTGTATCGCTCATTAAAATCGCCTACCTCCCGAAAGTATATGGCCGCCGATGTTATGCGCCGGCCTTCTCGCTCCTCAATCTTTTCAAAACATCCTCCAGCACCCAGTCGGGCGTGGACGCTCCCGCTGTAACGCCCACCTTCTTCACTCCCGTAAGCCACTCATTCAGGATCTCGTCAGCCACTTCGATGTGGTGCGTGGGCCGTCCTTCCTGCTTGCACACCGAGACAAGCCTGGTCGTGTTTGCACTGTTGCGGCCGCCCACCACGATCATGACGTCAACCTGACCGGCAAGACTGCGCGCCGCGTCCTGGCGTTCCTTGGTTGAATTGCAAATTGTATTGAAGACCTTTAATTCTTTGGAAAGACGTAACAATTTTAACACAATTTCCGAAAAATTACCATACGATTGCGTGGTCTGAGCAACGACCCCCAGACGGGGCTTGAACTTGATTCCCGCTACATCATCGGCGGTCTCAATCACGACCGCATTGTCACCCGCATACCCCATAATACTCTGCACCTCGGGATGCTTTTTCTCGCCGACAACGACGACCTGATAACCGTCCTTGCAAAGCGCCTCGGCGTCACGCTGAGCCTTGCCGACAAACGGACAGGTGAGGTCGATGATCCGGAGCCCCTTGGCCTTGGCCTGCGCCAGCACCTTCGGCGGCACGCCATGGGACCGGATGATGAGAAACTCTCCGGGGCTCAGGGATGAAAAATCTTCCACCGTCCGCACCCCGGACTGGCGCAGCCGCTCCACCTCCTGGGGATTATGGATCAGCGGCCCGAGACAATACACGTTCCCCTTCACCGCGGTTTCAAACGCCGTGTTGATCGCCCGCTTCACCCCGAAGCAGAATCCCGCTTTGTCAGCCAGTAATACTTCCATTATTCAGTCACTTCACCTTTGCGATCTCGGACACCATCCGGTCGATCACCTCATCGATGCGGAGGACGCTTGAATCGATCAGAAGCGCATCGTCCGCCTTCCTGAGCGGCGCGATCGGCCGTCCGCTGTCCTGTTGGTCGCGGTCCTTGATCTCCTGCGTGATCCGCGCGAGATCCACGTCCATTCCCTTTTCCTTCAGTTCACGGTACCTGCGCCTGCCCCGCTCTTCCGCGGTCGCCTCAAGAAAAAACTTGCAGTCCGCGTCAGGGAACACGACGGTGCCGATGTCCCTGCCGTCCATCACCACGCCGCCGTTTTTGCCGAGCGCCCGCTGCAGCGTGAGGAGCCGGGCGCGGACCGCGGGGGATTTCGACACGGCGGACGCCATCATCCCCATTGCGGGCGTGCGGATTTCGCCGGTTACGTCGAGACCGTCCACATAAAATCTCGGATCGCTGTTGTCCTTCTTGATCGTCACCTCGGTCCGCGCGCAGAGGTCTGCAAGGCCCGTTTCATCAGCCGGGTCGATCCGCTCTTGCTGTGCTTTCCACCCGAGAGAGCGGTACATGGCGCCGGTGTCGATATAGATATAGCCCAGGCGCTGCGCCAGAAGCCGGGCCACCGTGCTTTTGCCCGCCCCCGAGGGGCCGTCAATCGCGATAATTAAACCGTTTTTTTTCACACCAACGCCGCTATGCATATGCCGCCTGCCGCAGCAACCGCTCGAAACCAGGGAATGACGTGTCGATCCATTCCGTATCGCGTATGATTGTCTCATTTTTGGCGGCAAGGCCGGCCACTGCCACAGACATGGCGATCCGATGGTCGCCGTGGCTGTCGCAGACGGCCCCCGTGAGTCCGTCTCCACCCATAAGCTCCATGCCGTCGGGAAATTCGTCCACAATCGCGCCCATCTTGCGAAGCTCCGCGGCCATGGTCGCGATCCGGTCGGACTCCTTCACCCGGAGTTCAGCGGCGTCCCTGATGATCGTTTTCCCCTCGGCATAGGACGCGGCCACGGCAAGGACAGGGATCTCGTCAATGGCCCGGGGAATCATGTCGCCCCCTATCTGAACTCCATGAAGTTTCCGGTGCCGTACCCGGACATCAGCCGTTGGTTCTCCCGCCTGCTCACGCAGGTTCTGGAGCATGATGTCAGCGCCCATGCTCAGGAGGATATCGACAATCCCGGTGCGCGTGGGATTGACTCCTACGTTCCTGATCAGAAGATCGGAACCCGGCACAACGGAAGCCGCAACCATGAAAAACGCAGCCGATGAAATATCGGACGGGATCTCAAGGGGCACTTTGGCGCGCAAGGGCCGGCGCCCGCGCACCGTCACCGCGTTCCCCTGCTCACTAACCTCCACGCCGAAGAAGCGTAACATGCGCTCGGTATGGTCGCGGGACTTTGACGGTTCGCTTACCCTGGTCTCTCCTTCGGCATACAACCCGGCAAGAAGAACTGCTGACTTTACCTGGGCGCTCGCTACCGGACTGTCGTACTGGAGAGAGCACAGGTTTTTGCCTCCGCCCCTGATCGCGAGCGGCGCAAGCTTTCCGCCCGAGCGACCGTCGATTTTCGCGCCCATCCGCCTGAGCGGCTCGACGATCCTGGCCATGGGCCGTTTCCTTAAGAACCGGTCTCCCGTTAGAACGGAAAAAAAATCCTGACCAGCAAGCAACCCCGCCAGTAGCCTCATGCCCGTACCCGAGTTTCCAAGATCGAGCACGCTCGAAGGCTCGGCAAGACCGTCCAGGCCCTTGCCATGCACCACGAGACTATCGGTCCCCAGTCCCTCGATCTCGATACCCAGGGCCTGCATTGCCTTAGCCGTGTTCTGCGTATCCTCTCCGGTAAGGAATCCGGAGATGTGCGTGTCGCCTTCGGCAATGGCTGACAACAACACGGACCGATGAGAGATTGATTTGTCTCCGGGCAGGGTAATCTCGCCATGGAGTCCTTGAGAAGGTTGTATGCGGAGATCGGCCATAAACTACTCCAATCCCCTTCTGAGTTCGCTCGCCGAATGAAACAACTTCTCTAGCTTCTCCCCGTCCTTATGCTTGATCGCATTCTTTATGCTGTTGAGCGCGATTTGGTAGTGTTCTATCATTTCAACGATATTTTTTCCATTCAACAAACAGACGTCCCTCCACATTTCCGGGGAACTCGCTGCGATCCTGGTGAAATCACGGAACCCGGCTCCGGAAAAATTCATGTAATTCTTTTCGCCGGCATTGAACTCCGCTACCGTGCTGACCATGGCGAATGCAGCCGCATGGGGGAGATGACTCACTGCGGCAAAAATATGGTCATGGGCCTCGGCATCCAAAAGGACCACCTTCGCGCCCGCCGCAACCCAGATCGCTTTGACTGCTTCAAGAGCTTGCGTGTCGGTTTTGGCTGTCGGCGTAAGGATGCATCTCGCTCCGCGGAACAGGGTCTCCGATGCCTCAGCCACGCCGTGTTTTTCCTTGCCCGCAATCGGATGGCCGGGAACATAGTGGACGCCCGGAGGAAGCATCCCCTCGATCCGCGCAACCAGCTTGCCCTTGACACTGCCCACATCGGTAAGAATGGCGCCCTTCTTCAACCGGGGGCAAATCTCGGCGACGATATGCTCGAATGCCCCGACAGGAGAAGCAATGACAACAAGGTCTGCGCCTTCGACAGACAGTAACGAGGAACGGCCCATGTCATCGATCACGCCGAGCTTAAGCGCCAGTTCAAGCGTTTCCCTGCTCCTGCCCGCGCCTGTGATCCGGCCTGCAAGACCTTTGGTTTTCAGAACCTTGGCAAGCGAACCGCCGATAAGCCCGACGCCGATGATCGTGACTTTTTTAAAGAGAATAGGCATACATTATCTAGTCGTACCTGCTCAGGTAAAAACAGTATCCGCAAATTTCACAGATTAAACCGAACCTGAGTTATGGTTTTAAATCTCCCGTCCCACCGCTTTTGCTATCAGTCTCAGTTCATCCATCAAAATCTTAAAGCTCTTGGGCTTCAGGGATTGCTCACCGTCGCAGAGCGCTTCTTCGGGATTGGAATGCACTTCGATGATGAGGCCGTCTGCGCCCGCGGCCACAGCCGCCTTGGCCATGGGCGCCACAAGGTCCCACTTGCCCACAGCGTGGCTCGGGTCCACAACGACCGGCAGATGGGTCATCTGCTTCAGCACGGGGATGGCCGAGAGGTCGAGAGTGTTCCTCGTCGCTGTCTCGTAGGTGCGGATGCCGCGTTCGCACAGAATCACGTTGTGGTTGCCCCCGGACATGATATACTCCGCCGACATGAGCCATTCCTTGATCGTGGCCGATATGCCGCGCTTCAGCAGCACCGGTTTTCTGCAAAGCCCGACTTCCTTGAGGAGCCGGAAGTTCTGCATGTTCCGTGCGCCGATCTGGAGCACGTCTGCGTATTTGGCTATCATCTCGATGTCCCGGGGGTCCATCACTTCGGTCACAAACGGCAGTCCGGTGCGCTCCCGCGCTTCGGCCAGATATTTGAGCCCTTCTTCTTCGAGCCCCTGAAAAGCATAGGGAGAGGTCCGCGGTTTGAAAGCACCTCCGCGAAGGAAATTTGCGCCTGACGCCTTGACCTCCTTCGCGATCTCGACGAGCAGTGTTTTGTTCTCCACGGCGCAGGGGCCGGCCATGACCGCAATCCTGTTGCCGCCGATCTGTTGTCCGCCCACGTCGATGATCGTTTTTTCTTTTCTGAACTCCCGGCTGGCAAGCTTGAAGGGTTTCAGAATTGGGAGCACCTTTTCAACGCCGGGAATGGCCTCAAGCGGCAGGCTCTGCAGGACCGCTTCATCGCCGATAGCGCCGATAATCGTCCTTTCCGTGCCCTTCGATACATGGGCCTGAAGGCCATGGTCCTTGATCTTTTTTATGATATGCTCGACCTCTGCCTCGGTCGCATCGGGTTTAACTACGATAATCATGATGGTTCCTTTCTTTACACGAGCTTCTCCAGCTCCTCCACAAACCGCTTATTCTCTTCCGGCAGGCCGATCGTGACCCTGAGCCGTTTGGGACCCATGGGCCGGATGATCACGCCTGTTTTCAAAAGCCCGTCGTAAAGGTCCTTGCCGTCAAGCTTTGTCTCGAACATGATGAAGTTCGTTTCCGTCGGGATAAAGGAAATCCCGAGCCGCTGGAAGGACTGATACAGGAACTGCTTGCCTTCGTTGTTGATCGCCACTGATTTTTCCACGTGCTTCCGGTCGGCGAGCGCCGCCAGGGCGCCGACTTGGGCCAGCGAATTGGTGTTAAAGGGCTGCCTGACCTTGTTCATCAGTTCCGCGATCTCCGGGGTCGTGATGCCGTAGCCGATGCGAAGTCCCGCAAGCCCGTAGATCTTCGAGAACGTTCGCAGGGCGAGGATAGTTTTGCCCGCTTTCAGATAGTCCAGAGAATCGGGATATTCGGAATGGGTCACATACTCGAAGTATGCTTCATCCACCACCACGATCACGCTGTCAGGCACTTTTTCCATGAACCGGTCCATTTCCACGATTGTGTTCATGGTGCCGGTGGGATTGTTGGGATTGGCGATGAAGACGATTTTGGTCTTCGGCGTGATCCGCTCCGCCATGGCGTCAAGATCATGGCGCATGTCCTTGCACGGCACAATAACATTCGTTCCACCCGTTGTCTGGGTGACCAGCTTATACACGACGAAGGATGGATCGGCGGAGATGGTTTCGTCCCCGGGCTGGACAAAGGTGCGCACCACAAGCTCAAGGAGTTCGTTCGAGCCGTTGCCCAGGATGATCTGGGAAAGCTCGACGTTGTATTTTTTAGCAAGTGCCTGGGAGAGATAAAAACCGCCGCCGTCAGGATACCGGTTCAGGCCTTCAACCGCTTTCTTGACCGCAGCCATGGCCTTTGGCGATGGGCCGAGGGGGTTTTCATTCGAGGCAAGTTTGATGCTGCCGCTGATCCCAAGTTCCCGCTCAAGCTCTTCAAGCGGCTTTCCGGGAACATAGGGGGTGATGTTCTTGATGTGATCAGACACATTAATCATGAATTCAACTCCAATCGACTTTTAACTCCGAACTCCGCACTCAACACTCCGCACTCAGGCTACCGGCTCCTCGGGTAGGAGCCCAGAACTTTCAGGAACATGCAATCCTGCCGCAGACGCTCGATCGCCGTAGCGACCTTTTCGTCCTCGATATGGCCTTCCATGTCGATAAAAAAAACGTAATCCCAGACATTCCGTCCTGAAGGACGGGCATCGAGCCGGTTGAGATTGATGCCCGCCTCGGCAAAGGGCGCAAGCATGGAATAGAGCGCACCGACCTTGTCCTTGATCGAGAACATGATCGACGTCTTGTCGCGGCCGGTCTTGCCCGGAGATTTCGGGGCAATGACGAGAAACCGCGTAATATTACTGGTGTTGTCCTCGATCTTTTTCCCCGCGATCTGGAGTCCATAGAGCACAGCGGCCATTTCGCTCGCAATCGCCCCGGACGTATGATCGTCTGCCGCCATTTCCGCGGCCCTGGCCGTGCTCGGCGCTTCCAGGACCGGCACACCGGGCAGGTTCTTCTCAAGCCACTGCCGGCACTGAGCGGCCGCGGGCGGGATCGTATAGATTTTGGTTATATCTTCGAGTTTGCCCGACTTGTTCATGAGGTGCTGCGAAACCTCAAGCACGATCTCCGCCGAAATTTTGAGGTCAGAATCGATGAACATATCATGGCTGTAGATGACGGCCCCGGACGTGGAGTTCTCGATGGGCACGACGCCGTAGTCAGCCCGGCCGCGCTCCACTTCCGTGAATACATCCTTGATGCTTTCCACAGGCACGTACTGGGCGGCAAGACCGAACTGCTGCATGCCCGCCATGTGAGTGAAGGTCGCACGCGGGCCGAGGTAGGCGACTTTCAGGGGACGCTCCAGGGACAGGGAAGACGAAAGGATTTCGCGGTACACTGCTCGCAGAGTGTCCTGGGGAAAAGGGCCTTTGTTCCGGCTGGCCAGGCGTTCAAGAATCTCCCGTTCCCTGCCCGGCGCATGGAAGTCGAGCTTCTCGGTTTTTTTGATATTCCCGACTTCGATAACTATGCGGGCGCGTTCATTCAAAAGGTCGATCAGCTTGTTGTCGAGCTCATCGATCTTTTTGCGCAGTTCCGATATTTTATTATTAGACATGGATGAAAACCTGCCTGAGGGGGAATTTGTGAATTATAGTTTATTTTTTAAGTAGTTGCAAGGACTTTTTGGCTCTTGCCGAGAAAAATAACGGGGCAGGTATCTTCTGCTATGTTGATAAGAAACATTCTTTGCTTCGGATCGAGACAAAATTGCATGGGCGTTTGGGAAACGCGCCAGGGGAAATCGCGCCGATATGCATTTTACCGACAAAATTGTCGCATACCCTCTTTAGAAACGGCCGTTTTCAGCTGCTCTTCAGGCCTGTTTGTACCTCAGGGGACCGTTCCTGGACCATCACCACTTTGTCGGCATGAAAATGTTCCGGAATTTGAGCCACTTCTTTTCCTGCGCGGTCATAATCTCGGGAGCAAAGAGAGTCTTCATCTTGATAAGCGACAAGCGATCTGCAAGCCCGACAAGGCCGGTAACAAAGCGGCCGATCAGAGGAATGCTTCCTGTGTGAAGCGCCGAAGCCAGGTCAACCACGAATATTTTGCCTTCGATGAGCAAAATGTTCGACCGCCGATGGAGATCGAGGTGGACCCACCCGCGCTTGTGCAGATCTCCGACGATCCGCTCGAACTGACGGATCACCTCCAGACTGACCTCGCCCCGCTCAAAATCGCCGAGGTCCCTGCCTTCAAGATACTCGATCGCCAGAGCAGCGGGTGAAAGCCGCTTGAATTGCGGCGGCAGGCCATGAACCCCGGCGAGCGCCGCATAGGCCCTGGCCTCCCGGGCGATCACCATGCGGCCGACGATATTCCGTTCCCAAAAACCTTTTTTTGAATAGTCCTTCACCACAAACCGATGGTCATGAAACCGGGTGATGAACACATCGGCTTTATAGAACTGCCCCTTGATCAGGACCTTCTCAAGATGAGAGATCGCTTCGTTGTATGTCAGAGCAGTTATTGTCGTTTGCATAAACTATATTAAGGCCGACCCGAACCGTCACCGTCGTCGCCTGCGGCATAGTCCCTCAGGAACTGCGTCAGCAGCCTCACCCCGATGCCTGTCGCACCTTTCGGGGTATAAGGGCGTTCTTTGTCGGTCATGGCTGTCGCGGCAATGTCCAGGTGCACCCAGGGATACTTTTGCACGAACCGGGAAAGGAGCGCAGCGGCAGTGATCACGCCTCCTGCCCTGCCGCCGGTGTTTTTCATGTCCGCGATATCGCTCTTGATCTGCTCGTAGTATTCCTCCCAGAGCGGCATTTCCCATACGCGCTCGCCTGTCTTTTCGCCTGCCCTCCGTATCCGCTGCTTGAACCCGTCATCAGTGCCGAGCATGCCGGTGGCCTCGGCGCCCAGGGCCACGCCGCAAGCCCCGGTGAGCGTTGCGATGTCGATGATAGCCGCCGGCTTGTAGGTGCAGGCATACGTGAGCGCATCGGACAGGATGAGCCTGCCTTCGGCGTCGGTGTTCAATATTTCGATGGTCTGGCCGGACAGGGTGCGGAGCACGTCGCCCGGTTTGTACGCCCTGCCGCCCGGCATGTTCTCCGTGACCGGCAGGAGCCCGACGATGTTCAGCGGCAGTTTAAGCGCCGCCGCAGACCGGATCGCTCCAAGCACCGCCGCGCCGCCGGACATGTCATCCTTCATCTTGTCCATGTTCTCGGCGGGCTTGATCGAGATGCCGCCGGAATCAAAAGTGATGGTCTTGCCCACGAGGGCAAGAAAGGGTTTCTTGCCGCCCTTACGGTATTCTATGATGATGAATTTCGGCGGCTCTGCGCTGCCCGAAGCAACGCCGAGCAAACCGCCCATCCCAAGCTTCCGCATATGGCTTTTTTCAAGAATCCTGACCTTGAGACCGAACTGTCGCGCAAGCTCTTTTGCCTTTATGGCGATCACCGCCGGCGTCATGTCCGCGGGCGGATGGTTCACCAGGTCCCGGGCCATGATCGTGGACTCCGCGATCACCTCGCCGTTTTTCATGCCTTTCGTCATGCCCTTGACCGCGCCTGCATCTTCCGTCAGGAGGGTGATCGTCAGGATATCCTTTTTGCCGCCATTCTCGTCATTGGTTTTATATTTCAGGAAACGGTAGAGGCCGAGCAGGCACCCCTCGGTCAGCGCCTGACCCAGTTCTTCGGCTTCCAGACCGGTCCCGTCAGTGACAATCGCAACACCCGTTGCACCGACGCCCCGGAGAGAAAGCGCCGCCTTTCCCATGGCCTGCCGCAAGCGATTCAGGGTAAGCTCGTTCCTCTTGCCAAGACCTGCAAGGAGCAGACGTTCCGCTGCGACCCTGCCTGCCGGGTAAAGCAGATGGACCGCGCCAGTTTTCGGTTTGAAATCTCCCTGCTCGAGAATCCGCGAGAGCGTGCCGCCCAAGGCCTTATCCACCCGCCCGGCAATGCCCCTTAATTTTTCATTCTCGAACAGCAGGAGGATTGCTCCACTTGTTCTTTGTTTCTCTATTGTGCCTGCAAGAACGTTGATCTTCATAAACCCTCGTATGAACCTTCAGTCTTTTCTCACCACGATCGGTTCCAGCCCTTCGAGGGTCAGTTTTCCCGCCACCTGCTCGGCCCGCGCTTCGGATGCGTAGGCCCCCACGCGCACGCTGTAGAACAAGGCGACGTTCGTCTCATACGGAACGATCGTGACCACTTCAAACTTTTTATTCAGTCGCTCCTTCAGCAGCCGCGCGTTTCCCTCCTCCACGAATGCGGCCGCCTGTACCGAGTATTGACCGGCGTCACGCACGGCATCAAGGGCTTCGATCCTGATTCGCGCGGTTCCCTGGGCCACGAACCCCAATTCCCTGGCCGCGCCGTAGGACAGTTCCAAAAATCTGCTTTTAACGAACGGCCCCCGGTTGTTTATTTTAACATTGATACTTTTGAAATTATCAAGATTGGTTACACGGATGACCGTGCCGAGCGGCAGGGTCCGGTGCGCGGCCGAGAGGCCGTTACTGTCGATCACTTCGCCGCTTGCTGTTTTCCTGCCGTGAAGTTCCTTGCCGTACCAGACAGCGGGCCCTGTTTCACGGTAGAGCTGGTCCGGCGCTAAAACCGCGGCAGGAGCTGGAGCGGGAACTGGAGCAGGAGTTGGAACTGGGGCGGGGGCGGTATTGGCAAGGGAGGCTGACGGCGCCACTCTGCCTGCGCAGGCGGAGAGTATGGTGAACGCCAGCAGGAGAACGGTTCCAGACAGCCGTACCGTCGTACCATACAAGAGAAATGAGGACCGCACCCTGCCGGACCGTTTACGCAGATGCAACGGGCGCTGCATCGGTCGCCTTCTTTTGCGTCGATTTGTATGCCTTTGCCGTGCGAAGCTTCCGCTGCGCCCGCTTCACCTTTTTGAGCGCCGTGCGTACGACAGGATCAGACTTGCCTGCGGCTTTCACCTTTACTTCCGCAGTCGCCTTTTTCAGTTTGGCGATCTTCTCCTGTAACTTTTCCTGATTAACCTTGATCATCGGTACTCCTCCTTAAAATTCGGGTATTCGGGGCTGACCTCGAATTGACATAATAGACAAAACCCTTCACAAAATCAAGGAATTTGTGCGCCAACCCGGTGAGTCCTCTCCGGCACTTCTCTTTCAGCAGCGGACCAGAACGCAACAGGGAAAAAAATCTTTTTTTGGCGAAAAAAAAGGGAGTCACCCGTCAACCGGGGACTCCCTGTGGAAAACCCTTTTGTTAGCAACCCACGGCTGCTTTGGGCTTCTTGGCTGCTGCCGGCGCTGCTGCCGGTGCTGCTGCTGGCGCTACGACTGCGGCTGCGGCCTTGATCTCTTTTACCATGTCCTTTTCGACTGAGATCTCGACTGCTTCGCCTGCCTTCACTTTGGTGAGGTCAACGGCTTTGTCGGCCTTCAGTGTTTCGTCCTTGCCGCCAACGGTGACTACGATCGTGCCGGCCTTTGCATCTACGCTCTTTACCGTTCCCTTTTTTGCTTCAGCTGCAAAACCGAGAGAAACCAGAGAAACAAACAAAACCATTGCAACCAGAACTGCTGTAACCTTCTTCATGTGTTCTACCCCCCTTAGTGGATTATTAAAACTTGGTGCCTACCATACCACAAGTCTCAGGATTACTCAATTTATTTTTTAAATAGAGTTATTTAAAAACCTTGTAACTCTTGACCGCAAAGTCAGGAGATTTTAACCGCGGAGAACGGTGTCACTAGGCCTGAAGAACTCCTACCTGGCCGGAAATAACGATATTGCGGAGTTATCCACATACCCTTAAAATACCCCGTTTATTTTCTTTCTTTTATCCTGATACCGCGCTATAATTTCGCCAGAAACAGTTTCAAGCGGCATGTGCTTTCGGCGAGTTCCTCCTCAAAGAACCAGGAAGGGTTGACATGATCAAGGACCTCCATTGTTCAATCGCATTGATGTGCATTGTACCGAAAACATCCGTCTTCAGCTTAAGGAAACTGCCGCCTCAATTCATGTTCGCCTGTCACTGCTCGGGCAGTGATTCCGAATATCGGTCAGCCACAATTGCAGCTTCATCCCGGCCCGCTGAGACTGCGGCCATGCCATCACGACCGGCAAAGCACGCAGGTCTGTTTGAGATTTTTTTCAGCGACTCCAGGGAAATCGACCAGACCGCTTTATGGCACAACATTACCGGGGAGGCAACAATGGCTAACCCCAGGAATGGAGAGTTCTCTCTCAGGCTGGTGGACATCAAAAACGCCCACGAGATCAAAGTGGCCATTCAAATTCCGCTCGGCACGAACGGATGCAACGTCCGAAAAGAGATGAGCAAGTGGTCCGATGTCAGGATCGCCCTGGCGGGAAGCAATGACCAGTATAAGTTTATTTCAAAACCAATAGTCAAGGTAACGGGCAAGGCCTGTTACGGCAAAAACTACTCCTTTAACGGAGATACCTCAAGCCGTTTCTTTTCCAGCAGTACAGACCAGGCCAACCTGGCGATGTGGGAAATCTACCCGGTCATGAAGCATGACCTGATCCACGACGCCCGGTCCTGAACACCAGCCTTCTCCCTTCCCGGTCCACAGTCACCTTCGCGCCTTCTTTCACCTCTCCCGATAGTATCTTTGAAGCCAGCGGATTCAGCACATCACGCTGGATCACGCGTTTAAGAGGCCGCGCTCCGAAAGCCAGATCGAATCCTTCCTCGGCCAGAAGTTCTTTTGCGTCCTCCGTAAGCTCGAGCTCGATCTTTTTGTCAGTCAGCCGCTTCTGGACCAGCCCGACCTGAATGGAGACGATCTTTTTCAGCACCTCCGCATCAAGTGGATGGAAGATGACCGTATCGTCCACGCGGTTCAGGAATTCAGGCCTGAAGTGCTGCCGCATGGCCTCCATCACCCTGTTCCGCATCTCCTCCTCGTCGTTCTGGAGCTCCTGGATAAGCTGGCTCCCGATGTTCGAGGTCATGATGACCACCACGTTCTTGAAGTCCACGGTCCTGCCCTGTCCATCGGTAAGCCTTCCATCGTCGAGGAGCTGCAGCAGCACGTTGAACACCTCGGGATGGGCCTTCTCGATCTCGTCGAACAGGATGACCGCATAGGGACGTCGCCGCACGGCCTCGGTGAGCTGGCCGCCCTCGTCATAGCCCACGTATCCCGGAGGCGCCCCGATCAGGCGCGAGACCGTGTGGCGCTCCTGGTACTCGGACATGTCGATGCGGACCATGGCCTGCTCGTCGTCAAACAGGAATTCAGCCAGCGCCCGGGCCAGCTCGGTCTTGCCCACGCCCGTGGGTCCCATGAAAATGAAGCTCCCGATTGGCCGGTTCGGGTCCTGGATCCCGGCCCGCGCCCTGCGCACGGCATCGGACACGACACGGATCGCCTCGTCCTGCCCCACAACCCGCCGGCGCAGCCGGTCCTCCATATGCAGAAGCTTCTGCATTTCACCTTCGAGCATCCTGGTCACCGGCACCCCGGTCCACTTGGACACGATCTCGGCAATGTCCTCTTCATCCACCTCTTCCTTCAGTATCTTTTGATGCTCCTGGATAACGGCAAGCTTGCTTGATTCCGTTTCGAGCTGTTTTTGAAGATCCATGAGCTTGCCGTACCGAAGTTCGGCGGCCTGGCCCAGACTGCCTTCGCGCTCAGCTTTGTCAGCATCGATCCTGGCCTGCTCGATCTGCTCCTTGATGGTCCGCATCGCCTGGATGCCGCCCTTTTCCGCCTGCCACTGCGCCCGCTGACCGCTTCGTTTTTCAGAAAGCCCGGCGATCTCCTTCTCGATCTTGGAAAGATGATCCCGTGACGCCGGGTCCTGTTCTTTTTTCACCGCCTCGCGCTCGATCTCAAGCTGCCTGATCCGCCGCTCGACCTCGTCAAGCTCGATGGGCATACTGTCGATCTCCATGCGAAGGCGCGATGCGGCCTCGTCGATCAAATCGATTGCCTTGTCGGGAAGGAAACGGTCGGCAATATAGCGGTGGGACAGGATTGCGGCATTCACCAGCGCCGAATCCTTGATTTTGACGCCGTGGTGCACCTCGTACCGTTCCTTCAGGCCGCGCAGGATCGAGACGGTGTCCTCCACCGACGGCTCGCGCACCATCACCGGCTGGAACCTTCGTTCGAGGGCCGGGTCCTTTTCAATGTGTTTCCGGTACTCATTCAAGGTGGTGGCGCCCACGCACCTGAGCTCGCCGCGCGCAAGCGCGGGTTTCAGCATGTTCGATGCGTCCATGGCGCCCTCGGCAGCGCCCGCGCCGACCACCGTATGCAGTTCGTCGATGAACAGGATCACTTCGCCGCTCGCCTCGGTGACTTCCTTCAGCACGGCCTTAAGCCGGTCCTCGAACTCTCCCCGGTACTTTGCCCCGGCGATCAGCGCCCCCATGTCAAGTGCGATGACCCGTTTGTTTTTGAGTCCTTCGGGCACGTCGCCGCTCACCACGCGCTGGGCAAGCCCCTCGGCAATGGCGGTCTTGCCCACGCCGGGCTCGCCGATCAGCACCGGATTGTTTTTCGTGCGCCGCGACAGCACCTGCACCACGCGCCTGATCTCCTCGTCCCTGCCGATCACGGGATCGAGCTTGCCGCGCCGCGCCATGTCGGTCAGGTCCCTGCCGTATTTTGTAAGGGCCTGGTATTTGTCCTCGGGATTCTGGTCCGTCACCCGCTGGCTCCCGCGGATGTCGACGAGGACCGTGAAGATTTTGTCCTTGGTCACTCCATGAGGGGAAAGGACCTCGCGCCCTGCGCCGTCGCCGTCCGCTGCGGCGATCAGGAGATGCTCGGTGCTGACGTACTCGTCCTTGAGCCGGTCGGCCTCCTGCTCCGCTTTCTCAAAGAGCCTGCCGAGCCTGGGCGAAAGATAGGTTTGCACCAGACCCTCGACCCTCGGCAGTTTATTCAGCGCCTCTACGAGCTCGGCCTTGATCCTGTTGGTGTCCGCGCCAAGCTTCTTCAGGATCGGGACAACAACACCGTCAACCTGTTCGATAAGCGCGAGCAGCAAATGCTCGGGCTCTATCTGCTGATGATGGGCCTTGCCGGCTCCCTCTTTTGCCGACTCCAGGGCTTCCTGGGATTTTAAGGTAAACTTGTCAAAACGAGCCATAGTGACCTCCAATCAAATCCTTCTCACCGGCACCAGGGCGTTATGCATCTCTTCCCTGCGCCTGATCTCGCGCTCAAGCTCACTGCGCAGCAGCCGGATCGTCTCTTCCATTTCATGCTGCATCTGTTCCATCTTTTCCCGCATCGAGAGGACTACCTCGACCCCGGCGAGGTTTACACCGAGTTCCCTCGTGAGCCGCAGGATCATCTCAAGCTTTTCCACGTCGTCTTCTGAATAAAGACGGGTGTTCCCCCCGCTCCTCTTGGGTTTAATAAAACCCTCGCGCTCATAGATCCTGAGCGTCTGCGGGTGGATGTTCAGCATTTCCGACACCACACTGATCATAAACAGTCTATTGTCACGAGTAACCATATGTCTCGCCTCATTTAGTTAAGCGTTGGGAGTTCGCGTAGGACAATTGGTACACCTTCCGCACTCCGAATTACACTTTTCACGTGCGTTTTCTGAACCCTTTGAACGTTTCCTCGCGTCGCGGGTCCGCGTGATGCAGCGCGTCGAGCTCGCGAAGCAGTGTTTTCCCTTTTTCTGAAAGCTCGGTCGGCGTGACCACCTTGATTGTTACATAGTGGTCTCCCACGCCGCCCCCGCCAAAGTGCGGCACGCCTTTCCCCTTGAGCTTGAGCTGCTGCCCGGTCTGCACACCCTGAGGCAGGGTGAGAGCAACCATGCCGTCAACGGTAGGGATCTCTATTTTTTCTCCCAAGGCAGCTTCTTTCACGGTTACCTTCGCCTCGGAATACAGGTTGTCGCCTTTGCGCTCAAAATATCCATGGGGCCTCACTTTTGTGACAATGTATACATCTCCGGCTGGTCCGGCCTGTTCACCCGGCCCGCCCATGCCTGCAACGCGCACCTTGGAACCGTTGTCCACGCCGGCCGGGATCTTCACGTTGAGGCACTCCGATTTCGGAACAATGCCTCTGCCGCCGCAGATCTTGCAGGGACTGGGATTGATCGTCCCGGCACCCTGACAGGTCTGGCAGGGTTGGGCGCTCTGCATGAATCCTCTGCCCTGGGCAACTCTCCCCGATCCCATACAGGTGGGACAGGTCCGCCGCGACGTGCCCGGTTGAGCGCCGGATCCGCCGCAGCTCGTGCAGGACGCGTCACGCTGCAGATCAACCTGCATGGTGCGCCCATAGATCGCATCCTCAAGATCCACCTCAACAGCATAGGTAACGTCCTCGCCTTTTACCGGACCACGCGGACGCGCTCGTTCATTGAATATGTTACCGAAAATGTCCTCGAAACCGCCGCCTCTATAAAAATCTCCGCCCTGCGAAAAGCCCTCGAAACCCTGGCCTGGACGTCCCTGACCAAATCCCGGACCCGGGCCCTGTCCGAAGCCCGCGTCAAAAGCGGCATGCCCGAACTGGTCGTACTGTTTCCTTTTCTTGGGATCGGAAAGGACCTCATAAGCCTCATTCATCTCTTTGAACTTCTGTTCAGCGGACTTGTTATTGGGATTCACGTCAGGGTGATACTTGCGCGCAAGCTTCCTGAACGCCTTCTTAAGCTCAGCCTCGGAAGCACCCTTCTTTACACCCAGTACATCGTAGTAGTCTCTTTTTGCAGCAGCGCTCATATTCACTCCTAACATTAATAGTATTTATATTATAAAATCTGAGTGCTGTATTGTCAAGTATTGGGCAAAAAAAATATGCCTTTTATTACATTTCTAAATTTTTAGCTACTAAACTCATTTTTCCAACCGTTATTTTAGACATTTCACCCACTACAACATCAATAAATGCCCCATTCCTGCATATCCATGCCACTCCAGCTTCATTTACCATACCCTGCGCGACTCTCTTCACCTTTTCCCGATATTCATTTGTCCATAGATTTTTTTGGCATACATTTGGCCATAATGCCTCGACAAGCTCAAGAGTATAAATCCTTATCAGCGGGTTTTTGTCCATCAGAGACTTGATGATAATTTTCTGGTAGCCGGCAACCAGTTCAGGGGAAACCGCTGCAATCCGCGTCAGGGCATACACCACACCGGGCCTGAAGGTCTGCTCCTCGATGTCATACACTTCGGCGATCAGCGGGACTATGTCGGCAAAACCTTCCGGATCAGAGCTCACGATCTCGCCTAACAACTCGGGCGCGGACCAGCCGATGCCTCCGGACTCATCGGATAAAGACCAGAGGAGCTTCCTTATGGTAATGCGCAGAAATTCGTGATCGATCTTTGCCAGCGCTTTCGCAACTCGGCCCACAGCCTTGATAGCCCGCCAACTCACCAGCGTTTCCTTGTCGTATGCCATGCGGACGAGCAGGCTCATCGCCTTCCTGCTTTTCTCTGCTATCGAAACAACGGCATCCAGGTCGTTCGACTCAAGGGCCTGGTGGATGATTTTTTTCATTTCAAGCTGGGTCATGAGGTTTTTTAAAAACTGCGCTCTTTTTCCGCGAATCTACTCAAAACAGTCCACGCTGCGCTGCTTGTGCATCTCCATGTGCTTTTTTTCGCACCAGATATGCCCAACCTGCGGCGTCTCCCCCGTCGGTTTGGTTTTCTTCGATTTTTTACAATCCAGACAGTGTTTTGCCGGACCGCCCACGCAAGGAACAAAGCACTGCATGGACCGGTGTTTCGCCATCTGGATGCCGCGGTGAACGCACCACACTGTTCCCGGAGAAGGTCGCTGTCCCCCGGGCTTCTCTTCCTTGCCGAATTTGCACACCAGGCACGTATTTGCCATCGCGCACCCCAACCTGCTAAATTATACGATTGCGTCGAGCATCATAAATAGAATATTTTCCATAATGAGGACGAGAATTGCCAGCACCATAAAAATCTTCGATACTTTTGAGGCTGATACACCGATGAGGCCGCAGAGACCGCTGGTCGCCACAAACCAGAAAAAAGAGACCCACATGAGGTTCCACGGGGCCACCCAGAGGATCAGAGCTGATATGTATGCGCCGAACGCCAGGTACGGACACCACACCTGAAGAAAGTAATTTTCTCCCTTATGAGCGGCCCTTCTGGCCCTGAGCGCGGTAATAACAAAGACCTGCCACCAGGCGCCGAGAAAAAAAAACATCACCCCGTACCGGTCGATCCGGTGAAGAACCTGCTCCATCAAAGGGTATCGTTTATATTCAAGACTGAAGATCGTGAACAGGAACATCGCCGGGATCAAGGCAACGAACACATACCCGAAGGCATCCATGGCGACTGCCCTGGCAATCTCTTTTCCCTCTTTCCTGCGCTCCGCCTTCGCGGTCAGAAAAAACTCCACCCCTGCGGTCAATGGTACAACCAGATACGAAAACTGCTGGAACCGGTAACCTTCCATCGCAGACCTCCCTCAAAACATCGTGAAAAGAAGGACCAGAAAACGGATTTTCGATAACCATCATTGCCTAACAAACCTGCACCGGGATATTAAAGTTTGCCTGTCCCGTTGTCAAAGAAAATCGAAACTATTTGATTGCTGAGGGAGAAATTACGATTTGCAAATGAATTGACCGTTAGAATTTGAGCGAGAAAATTTGCGCGTATCTTACCGGTAGGGGTTTCTTGGATATGAAAATCCATGGATATTTTGCCCTACTACGCCGAAAAATTATTTTTTATAGTTCCGCACTATGGTTCCGTCGGCTAGCGACGGTTTCAATCGGACCCACTTCTAAGCTTTTGATTCTAAAGAACATCGACAATAAAAGGGCTGATCGCTATTATCTTAGCCTGCGGAGCAGTTTGTCAAGAGTGACGAGCGTGAAACTCTCTTCATTTTCGACTTTCAGCCGGAACCCGCATTCGAAGCAATTCATATATTTTTGTGCGAAGCCGCCTTGCTTTGCGCCGCCGCAAAGCGTGTGGGCGACGACCCAGCAGGATCGGCCCGCATTCTTGCCTCCGTGGATCTCGTTAAGCCGGTTCTCTTCCGCGGTCGTACAAACACCGAACTCATTTACCTTGTTTCCGCCAGGTTCTCGTCCACATTTTTTGAATTCCCAGCAGTTCATTTTCCCCATACGCATCCTCCTATTGTAAAGTTCCCAGAATATCCATATTGAAAAATAATAAGTCGATAGATTCTACCAATATTATTTTTTCAGCGCAATAAAAAAAGTCGCTTAGACTGGGATTTATTTAAGTAGCGCTAATGCTGCAAAATAAGTATGAGGGTTATGAAATGTGATAAGTGAAGGACCGATGATATCGGCTCATTTTGTGAAAAATAGTTGTCAGTACAAATGGCTCACGCATACTGTCCGGCTGCAAATCCCGAGGCCCAGGCCCAGTGAAGGTTGTATCCACCGAGCTCGCCGGTCACATCCACGACCTCACCGATGAAATACAGCCCCGCTACCTTCTTCGCTTCCATGGTCTTCGAGGAGAGCTCGTCCGTATTCACCCCGCCCGCGGTCACCTCGGCGATATCGTATCCTTCGGTCCCCTTGGGAATGACCTCCCACGCATGAAGCCCGTCGGCGATCTCCTTCAGTTCCTTATCAGAACACTGATTCAGCGGCTTACTCTGGACCCAGTGGTCACACCAGGTCTCTGCAAAACGCCTGGGGAAATGGGCGGAAAGCAGGTTGTACAGCTCCACCGCGCCCTGTTGCCTGGACAGGAACACGTCGAGAATGTCAGTATCAGGAAGGAGATCGATCTTCAGCGCTTCACCGGGCTTCCAGTACAGAGAGACCTGGAGCGCCGCGGGACCGCTCAGTCCGCGGTGAGTGAATAGAATGTTTCCGCGAAACCGCTTCCTGCCGCAGGAGATGGTCACCGGGAGGGAAATGCCTGCCAGGCCCTGAAAGACTTTCTGGTCCTGAGCCGGGAACAGAAAGGGTGTCAGCGCCGGCCTGATCTGCGTGACCTTGATGCCGAACTTCCGCGCTACTTCCAGGCCGAACCCGCTCGCCTTGAGCTTGGAATAGGACAGCCCTCCCGTTGCAATGACCAGAGCGTCGGACAAGAACGTGCCCGCGCTTGTCGTTAGGGTATATCCTTTTTCGTGACTGATTTCCATGACCCGGCAGGAGAGCCCCAGTTCCACGCTTGCGTTTTTGCATTCCTGTTCGAGCAGCGCAATGATGTCCTTGGCGCTCTTGACGCAGAACATCTGGCCTTCTTCTTTTTCGTAATAGGCGATATGATGTTTCTCGACAAGGGAAAGGATATCGCGGGGCGTGAACCGGGCGAGGGCTGACTTGCAGAAGTGGGCGTTCCCGGAAAAATAGTGGTCGGCCGAAGCATGAAGGTTCGTGAAATTACTGCGCCCGCCGCCGGAGATGCGGATCTTGGAGCCGGTCCGGTCTGCATGGTCCAGCACGAGCACAGACCGGCCGCGCTTGCCGCATTCGATGGCGCACATCAGGCCCGATGCTCCGGCCCCGATGATGATGACGTCTTTCTTGATGTTCACGTGATGAGAATAACACCAATTTCACGCGAAGACAAGCGGTTCAATGAAGTGATTCTAGAAAGTGGGGTCTGCACCAAAATTGCAGGTACGTCGGTCAAAAACTGTATACAGGGTAATGAGCCGTGTTTCCTTGTATTTACTTGATATAACATCCTATCTATGCTACCATTTTTTTAAGATCACATGGTGAATTGTGGAAATCCGGCCGTCAACTCGCCGGCCGTTTTTCTCCTCCATGAACCTGCGGAAGTCCTTCATCTCTATCAAAGCATTATTCGGGTTCCATGGTGTTTACAACAAAGAGGAGCTTCCATGAAAACATACAAATTCGACGTTGTCATCATCGGCGCGGGACCTGCCGGCGTGGCCGCTACGGGCACTCTGGCGGGAACAGGAATTTCCGTCGCCCTGCTTGAGGCCGGGGTGTACGCCGGGGCCGAAAACTGGTCCGGCTGCGTTTACTTTGCTGAGAGCCTCGCGGCAACAGAATGCTTTGGGCCGGAGGCTGTTGCTAAAGCGCCATTTGAACGGCACGTGTATCGTCGCGGAACGCTGTTGCACAACGGCCTGGACGCGGTAGGGGTGGAACTCACAAATCCCGCGACGTTCGCGAACTGCTATACCGTGCTCAGACCGGTCTACGACCCCTACTTCGCGCACCTGGCGCGCTCCAAGGGCGCCGTGCACATTACGGAAACCACGGTCACCTCTCTTATTCGGAACAACAACAGAGTCATCGGCGTGCAGACAAACCGCGGTCCGCTGTACGCCGGCGTCGTATTCATTGCCGAGGGCGACGCCTCTCATCTCGTCCGGTCCGAGCGGCTCGAACGGGTCGCCCAGCCGCACTTTCTCCAGGGCGTGAAGGCCGTGCTGTCGCTTCCCTCCGAAGAAATTGAAAAACGCTTCAAGTTGGAACCCCTCCAGGGAGCGGCATACGAACTTCTGATCCGGAACGCCTCGATCGGAGGCAGGACCGCAAAGCTGAACATGGGCGGCTTCCTGTATACCAACCAGAACAGTCTTTCGCTCGGCTACGTCCTGCCCCTCGACAATCTACGAAACAACTATCGAGGCAGCCACGATACGCTCTTCGAATGGATGCGGGGGCTTCCGTACCTGCAAGAGCTCACCAGCGGAGCGACCCTCTCCGCCTATGGCGCCAAGATCATCAGAAGCGGCGGATGGAAGGAACGGCCAATACTCGTGGAGGACGGACTCGCAATCGGCGGCGCGTCGGCCGGGCTCGGCGTGGATATCCCCTTCCCGAACTTCACCGGCCCGGCTTCCGCAACAGGACTTTACTTTGCACGCGCGATCAAGAGCCTCCTGAAGCAGGGGAAAGCGCTTGATGCCAGGAACCTTACCAGGGAATACCTCGCACCGCTTAAGGACAGCGCCTATGGCAAGAACGCGCAGTACCTCTCCGCCTGGCCCGGCTATTTCGGAAGATCAACCGTGCTCTTTGGCAGGACCGTGGACATGGCCTGCGGCACGGCCCGTTTTCTTTCAACCGGAAGTCTTATTAAGACCGGCAGGTTCCTTCGGAGTCACCTCCTCTCATTCCGCGGAATCAAAGAGTTTGTGACAGACAACCTACGCGCGATCAGCAGCCTCAAGCTCTGGACGCCAGTGCTCACAACACTGCTCCATCCCGCTACGATCGGGCGTTGGATAACGAATAGTACAACAAAAACACCGGCACGGGGCCCCGGACTCGGCATCATTCTCCATATCAGCGGCAACAATGTTGATGCGGCAACGCTACCCTGGCCTGTTAACGCGCTGATCAAACGGCTTTCCCCGGCCCTTCTTGTCTCCCTTGAACAGATTTATGCCAACGACGGTCAGCCGCTTCAGGCAAAGTTCGCAAAGGCTGTTCAGGCAATGGTGCGCGGTATAAGGATTATTGACCTCATCCTCCTTCCCGCGTTCGGGCTCGGTCTTTTTGTCATCGCCCTTGGGACAGCCATCTACGATGCCTTCCGCTTTTACGTGCTCAAAACCCCGGTCGCCAAACTTCTCGCCGAGCCGGTCATGGCGTACAATGCATTGCAAAAAAAAGCGCGCGACCTTGATGCGATCAAGCCGTCCCTCTCTCTCGAAGCAAAGCTCGCAACCAATAGCTATGTCGTGGGGAGCACATCGCATATTCGTACGCTCTGGCCCGAGTCCGTCGTTTCCCATCCTGATATGTCCCAGGCCGGCCTCTGGTGGGTCTGCCCCGCCCGGGTGTATGTCTATGAAGCGCCGCTCTTCGGCCGGGGCAAGGTAACTGTGAACTATGAGAACTGCATAAAGTGCGAATCCTGCTGGAGGTCCGAACCGGCCCGCGTGCTCTGGGGCAGGCATACAAACCACAAGCTCATCTACCGGCCTGAAAGCGCGGCGCTCCTGGTCCTTCTTAAGGCTCTCGACAAGAACCTTGACGCGCCAGGCGGCCTCACAGGCGATTCAGGAAAGATTGAAGCTCTTGACGAAGAGGTATGGAATCTCACGGACGAAGTGCAAGGCCTGTGCAGGTCCGCGCTTTCCGCCTCAGCGGCTTTCCAGGATGCGGTTTCCAGGCTCCCCGCATCAGCCGATCGCGGAAGAAAAGCATGGCCTCTTGCGCTCGGACGACGGCTTGGAGAAAAGCTGTTAAAACTTGAGACCGCGCTCTCGAACGACGGCAGGACCGCCCTTGTTCAGAACCTTCAGATTTTGCGAAAGGACCTTGAACTCAGGCTTGTGGAAGGTGGGCTGTTTCACGCGATCTATCGCTGCCATTGGCTGGAGCAGAACCTCGGCCTGTGGGACGTCAACCATGACCGGATTCCTGAAGACACTGCTCGGATAACCCTGATTACCTATGAAGAAGTCTCGGCGCTGTTTCCTGACAGGATCGTGAAACAATGGGAAGATGGACCTATGCCCGAGGAATGGGCGGGAACGCTGCGCGCGTTCATCGACGGGCATCGTGCCGACACGCTTCCCTGCATAAGGGCCCTTGCAGCCAAGAGCCCCGCCCTCGGCCTGATCGCCGCGCACCAGCTTGCCGCTGTTTCCGTGCTGGGAAGGGCCAATATCAAACTGGAACCGGGAATCTGCGCCGTAATTGGCGCACATCTTGATATCCAGGAGACCATAGACAGCGTTCGCATAAAAGGAACTCTCAACCTCGTACCTCAAGCAACGAGCCACACGCTTCTTGTCCTTGCCCACGGCAGGGGGCACCTCATCCCGCTCTCCGCCGCCGGCGTCTTCATCTCCCCCACTCCTGCCATCGGATTCAGGGCAGCGGGCATGGCTGACATCACACTCGACTGCACCGTAAAGAAACTCGCCATCATCACGCAGGAGCGGGAAAGTTCACCCGACGCGGCATCCTACCTTGCCATCGCCTTAGGCGCCGGGGACTATCTCTGCAAAAGAATAAAAGAACACGCCCTCGGACGGATCCAGTTCCCCGGCCAGATGCTCGATACGGAAGGCCGCGACGGCATCGCAAAACTCGGCGCGGTCAAGGCCCTGATCGCGCGCACCGAAGCCTGGCGGCTCCTGCTCGAGACTTTGCATGTTTTAGACGTTCACTCCGCACTCCGCACTCCGCACTCCGAAATATTAGTTAGCCTTCTTCGCTCCTCAATCGCGGCCATGGCCTTCAGCCCGGAGCCCGGGACCATGGGATACGATGCCGGCCAGGTATTCGGCGGGTTCGCCTATTCCGAGGATGACCTGCTGTCACGGTTCTACCGGGACAGCTCCCTGTTCCGGTTCCTTCTGCCCGGGTATGGGGCTTCGGCGCAGTTGCACACCCTCCTTGGCAAAGACGGCCTGGACCGCGCGATCTCCGCCCTCGGCAGCCTGGATGGCATTCGCGGAGAACCCCTGGGGCCGCTTGCTGCGAGCTTATCGCGGGTCGCCGAACACTGTTCATTGTTTCCTCCTCAGACCGATGCCGCATGCGCCGGTGAAGCGCAGGCGCTTGCGCTTTCGCTCCGCTGCCTGCTTGTCTCAATCGAGAAAGGGCTCAACAAAGGTAGCAGCATGGAAACCGAAACAGCTTGCGCTGAAGTGGTGCTCGGCCTTGCGGAAGAAGCGATTATGAAAGCATTGCTGTCCGCGGGACAAGGGAGTGTTTCTCCCTCAGCCGTATTTCCTATTGAACCGACGGGTGATCCCGTGGCCCTTGACCTGGACTACGCATCCTTCTGTGCGCTCCAACAGGAGCCCCACAAATCCGGCGCATTTCTGCTGACGAGCTTTGACCGTTCTCCGCGTTTTGTTCCTGAAATGCAGCTCCATGACCAAAAACTCAGGGCACGGTGGATCGAGCTCTCCCAATGGTTCCGGAAGAATTGCAGCGAAAAACAATTTGAAGGCCTTCACATCGAGCGCGCCATTGAAAAAAGACATGGCCTGCCGGGCGAGATCATCGAGGCGATAAAGAAGAACAAGTGGCTCGCCACCTACATTCCGAAATCCGAAGACGGGTTGGGCTGGCATAAGGCGGAATATTACATCCTGAATTCAGCCGCCGGAAGCTTCGGCGACGCGGGCATCAACCTCCTGATCATGGCGAGCACCAGCATCGGCACCACGCCGATCCTGCTCGGCCTCCAGGACGAGCTCCCGCGAGTGAAAGAAGAACTTGCCCCGTTTGCGCAGGATGTGTCGAGGCTCGGCGAGCTCGCTTCGCGGCTTGCCAAATTGGTCCAGACGCTGCAAAACCCCAATCCGGCATGGATCAAAAAAGAATATGAAGCGATCATGGCGCTCGTGGACACGCGCATCCGCCGCACTCGTGTAGTCAAATACCTGAGCGCAAATTTCCTGCGCGCATTCTACGGCGCGGGCCTTTCCGGAAAGCGCGGCGACTTCGGCGGGTTCATAACGAACCTCAAGCACGCAGACGAGCTTTTTGGGAAGATCATGCCTGACGTTCGCGCCGCCCTTGAAGAGATCCCACGACGTGAGCGATGCCACAAACTCTTCCTCCGCTACCTCGGTCATGGCGGTGTAAGCGCCTTTGCCTTGACCGAACCCACGGCAGGATCGGACTCGGGCGGGGTCAAGACCCTGGCAAAGCTGCTGAGCGCAAAGCTCACCCCCCTTGCTGACGGCAGGTATTCATTCCTCCTTAATGAACAGGACGCGACCACGGTCCGGTATCTGATCGATGCGGACCGGATCGTGTTCACAGACAACGGCCTTGCCTATCAAACCCCTGATGGGCAGCCGGCGGAAATCAGGTATGATGCCTACGACTACGCCACGGACCTTGGCGTTCGTTATTATGCCTTGAGCAACATCAGGTGCGAGTTCCATGACATCGGCCAGGTCAGAAAAACCGATGCAGGTATGTTCTACGAATTCTACTCCCTCACCGGCGCGAAGATGTGGATCACGAACGGAAGCATCGCGACCCAGTTCTGCCTCTACGCCCAGGCACCCGAGGGGGTTACCGGGTTCATGGTGGACCGCCATGCCGAAGGGCTCAAGGTGGGCGCTGACGAGAGCAAAATGGGGCAGCGCGGCTCGCCCACGAACGAGATCTCGATCGACAGCGTGCGGGTGCCGCGCGAAGCCGTGATCGGGTACGAGGGTCACGGCCAGGTGAACGCCCTCGAGACGCTGAATGTGGGACGTTGCGGGCTTTCCGTGGTCTCCGGCGCGCTTATGCGCAAGCTCATGCGGGAAGCTGTCGCGAACATTCCTCGTTCTCCTGAGCGGGACGTGCTGCTCGGCGAGGCCGCCGCGATCCAGTTCGGAAGCGAGTCAATGGCCTACTATCTCGTCGGCCTCTTCGACCGCGCCCACGAGTCCGTACGCATGGAATCGGCGATCGCCAAATACGCCTGCTCCGAGGACATCCATGAGTTCATGTCCCTGGTGGAGCGCGCGTTCGGACCAGCGGGCCAGACCGAAAGCTATCTGCTCGAAAAAGCACGAAGAGACAGCCGCATCCTCACGATCTACGAAGGCACCAACGAAGTCCAGCGGTTCCTTATCATCAAGGACCTCTTGGCCCAGGCCCCTGCCTGGCCTGAATTGCCGGAGCCTCTGAATGACGCCCGGGCCGCGACATTGGCCTTATGGAAGAACAAGCTCCGAAAATTTGTGAAGGACGCCGCAACCCTGCTGGGAGACGCTGGTTGGTCCGATGCCATGCTTCAGCCGGCGCTGTTCCCGCTTGCCGAAATAGCCGGCGAGATCTTGCGGCTTGAATGCATTTATTTTCGCATGGAGTGGCTTGACGCGCGGACCGGCCAGCTCGGCGCCGCGTATGCAGCTCCTCTGCTGAAAGCGGGAGAACGGGCAGTTCAACGAACACTAGCGCGCCTGGTTCACCTCGGCACAGGGTATTCAGCAACACAGCAGCAAGTCGCTCAAGGGATGGACATGCCCGAAGTACGCGCAGCCGATGCCGCGCTTGATCGCCTGGCAATGACGCGGAATCCGGCCCAGGAAACTTCAACATCAATACAGGCGCGCCTCCGCATCCTCTCCATCGTGAGGCCCGTTGCCGATCTTTCTCCCTCGCCGATACTGTCTGACAACACTATCCGGGAGCTTGTCTGGAAAAGTGACCCCCTTGATCAGGCCGGCTTGAGCCAGGCGCTGGCGCTTAAAACGGGGAATCCAGCACAGGTCACACTGGATGTTCTGATGGTAGGAGGCGCTGCGCACGAGGACCTCCTTCGTGCCAAAGCAGGTGCAAAAGCCGATCGTCTCATCAGATTGAACGAAGAGAAGACCTCTCCCGCGGTGCTTGCGGATGCGGTGCGCACTCTTGAACTCCTGAATCCGTATGACCTTGTCATCATGGGTTCTGAGTGCTTGAATGGAGATCAGGGGACCGGCGCCTATCTCGCGGGCAGCCTCAGGCGGACGTTGTACCGGAAAGAGCTGGTCCAGGTCAGGCACGACGGTCTGGGGATTGAGCGCGTGGCGCCGCCTGCCGTTATGTGCATCACTGCCGCGGTTCCTGAAACGTTGATGGATATGACAACTGCCGTCAGATCAATTTCCACTCCCGTTCTGATACTGGAGCCCCCGCGGAAGACGATATCTGCAGCGAACTATGCAAAGCCTGCTCCAGCCAAGGTAACTGCTCAAATCATCGCCTCGGCTATTGATGCGGCGGAATACTTAAAGCGCTATGCTGCGACAGCGGGCAGTGTGCATGTGGAAGATTACACTGCTGAAGTCGGACTCGGCAGGTTGCCGGACCACAATACGGTCTGGGCTGTGCTCGATCCTTCTGAGCATAAAGTGAACAAAGCAGTGCTCCAGGCGGCCCGACAGATCGCGGACCTGTTGGCACGGCCGATGAGCGCGCTCATCCCCGCGCCAAAAGACGCCTGGCCCGCGCTTCTCGGTGCTGCCCTGGCAAATGGGACGAATCAGGCCTTCTGCATGAACACGGGAACAGGTATGCTCTCGGTCGAGGGAAAAAGAGAAGCTCTGCGCCTCATCGTGAAAACGACGGATGCGCCCCTGGTCGTGGCAAACAGTTATTGGACCGATGCCTTTGGATTTATATCCGGCGAAGCATCACAGGCGTTAAAGAAGATACGCCTCTTTGGAGATATTGTCGAGATCAGCGCAATCGGGAAAAGCTCCCTCATCCTTTCGCAGCCAGCTTACGACGGCAGACTCATCAGAAAAGAGACGATGACTGAGGGACGGGCATTCATCACCGTTGCCCATGAGGCCGAGTTCCCTTCAACGTCGCTGCAAAGCGGTTTTACGGCCTCGGCCCTCGATAGCGCCCCCGGCCTTGAATGGATCATGCCGCTCCCGCCCGGGACGGGCCAGAGCCTTGCCCAGGCAGAGGTCATCATCGACCTTGGCTACGGGATCAAGGACCAGACAGGGCTCACGCTCGCGCGCGAACTTGCGAAAAAACTCGAAGCCCTGGGCCTTGCCCCGATGTTCGGCGCCACGCGCAAAGTTACGCAGGATTTGAAGCTCCAGCCGCTCGAAGCCCAGATCGGCCAGACCGGCGTGCGGGTGAACCCGAAACTCATCATCGCTCTCGGCATCTCCGGGGCTCCGCAACATATCGACTATCTCGGCACGCGCGCCGAGGTCCTCTGCTTTAACAAGGATGCCGACGCCCCGCTCATGAAGTTGAACCAGTCACGTCCGGCCCCGCGCGTGCACCCGATCGAGGGAGACCTTTTCGTTACGGTGCGACAACTGATCAGCCTCCTGTCGCACAAGTAATGATATAAAAGCGGCACTATTAGCCGCCAGAACGCAAGGAACACGGAGAGAGCTAAAACTGAACATCTGCATTCGTTCTTTTTCTTTGAGCTCTTTGCGTTCTTGCGGCCAACCCGGGCAGTTACAATAGGGAGATCCTGCATGCGGGCAAAAAAGGATGAGTCGTTCAGGGATTACATACTTGACCAGCTGAGCGGAGTGAACTCCGTTGCTTCCCGCTCAATGTTTGGCGGGCACGGGCTGTACCAGGGACCGGTGTTCTTCGGCATTCTTTGGAAGGGCAGGCTGTACTTTAAAACTGACGAGCAAACACTGGCGCTGTACCGGGATCGAGGCATGAGACCTTTTCAACCGAGCGCGAAACAGACCCTCAAAAACTATTATGAAGTCCCGGTCGATATTCTGGAGGACCCCGACCAGCTCAGCGACTGGGCGCAAAACGCCATACGCGCGGGGCAACCTCGGTGATCAACTTAATTTCTGATGGTTTCTCACCGTCATTCTGGCTAAAATCATGCCGGGTTGACGAGAAAAATTGGCACAATACCATCAAGAACTATATTTACAGTGTACTAGGATTAATAAATCAAACGGTATTCACCATTTACCCACTGACACTGGCGACCCGATCAACACCTACAACTATGGAACGGACGATTTGTCAACGGTGTAGCAGACTTCCAGTTGTATCCTACATATGAATGCGCGGCTGACCCGCCGGGCGAAGCCCAGACGGTGTCGAGCCGCTGGCTGGAATCATAGCGTTGGATTTTACATTCCCCGGCCCTCTCGAATAATAAGCACTACTTTAGCCGGTCAATCCAATAGTCCGGCTGTCGGTGTAAATGCGCAAATGCGAGAATGACTATTTTATCCGCTTGAATGGAATAGAGAATCTTATATGGGAATTTGTGGACGATGTATCGCCGAATTTCCTTGCGCTCTGGCGGCCATGCTTGAGGGTATTGTTGAATACGTAGAAGCGAGTGCTTAATTTGTTCATCAAAATGTGATCCTAAACCTGGCTGTTCTGTTTCATAAAACTCCTTAGCCTCATCAAATTCCAGGCGGGCAATTTCAAGAATCTCCATCGTCATTTAGCAAACATTTCCTCGAATGAGACTGTTTTAATCTTGCCGGCCTTGTATGCTTTGAGTCTTTTTTCGGCTTCAACCGCCCATATCTTTTCAATTTTGGGATCGGGGATATCAAGGCTCCGAAGCAGGGCTTCGATAAGAAGGGATTTTTCCACTGGCTTAAGGTTTAAGGCTTTTGAAATTATTGTTTTTGTTGGAGTCATATCTACTAACCTCGCAATCGGTTTATTTACTGTTGTGTTGTACCGCTGCAATTATATCTTTATTACGTTTGTTTATCAAATGGTTTTTCGCTATACGAATGCGCAGTCTTCTAGTTATTCCTCCGTAAAGTAGTCGGAGTCAATTTTCTTTAAATCATACGTGGCGATTGTGGACACCCCTACATTGTGATCGATCATCAATTCGGCGAGAGTTTCTCCACCAATCAGCACAATTTTGGTGTCAACGCGAGTGACGTAATCGAGGGCCTCACTTGAGAAATCGGATGTGGCGATAAATAGCCCTTTTTTCGCACGTTGTCCAGTCAACGCGCCGACAAACTTCTGAATTTCCGGCAGCCCGACAGTGTTCTCCCACCGTTTCGCCTGGATGTAAATCGTGTCCAAACCGAGTTTGTCTTCTTTTATAATGCCGTCAATCCCGCCGTCGCCGCTTTTCCCGATCGCTTTGCCTGCGTCCTGCCGCGTTCCGCCATAGCCCATTTTTACGATGACTTCAACTACAAGACGTTCAAAAAATGCTGGAGAGGAGGATTTTAAGCGTTGTAGTAATTCTGTTGCGAGGTCCTGCCGAATTTTTTCGTATGCATTTTCCAGCGTTTCTTCCGGCGTGGCAGGATGATCATTATCAGAATCATCCGTTTCGGTTTTTATTCGCTTCGTGTTTCTGAATTGCACATATTCCGGGAATTGGAACAGATATTTCAAATTGATGGCCGCCGGTTTCTTTCCGAGGACATCTATGCCTCGCTCGGTTATTTTGAACACTCCTCGCTTTGGACTCTCCAATAATCCCGCCATTTTCAAATGTGATTTTGCCCAGGCCAATCTGTTGACGAAGATTTCCTGAACTCCGCTCGGAAGAAGAGTTTTCCTCTCGTCGTTCGTCAATTTGAACGTGGCAGCCAATGCATCAGCCGTTTCACTGGTGGTGTGCTCCCTGGATTAAAATTATGGAACAAATTATTATTTAATTCAATCGGAATTGTGGATAGTTGCTGTTGCAAAATGCCATCCAAAAGTATGAGATATTTTGATCGCATTTCAATCTATCTCGTCCGAAAAATATCGGAATAGCTGTCCGATGCTGATTGGAATCTGCACTGATCGTAGTGTGGAATCAAGACGCGTGGAAGCCTGCTATTTTTCTCTTCTCGCCAAAAAACATCCGACTCCGCGTTGGCCTTTACTTTCGGACCTGATCACTTACAAAAAAAAGCAGGGAAGAATATCTCCCTGCTTTTTTAAGACAGCAAACATTTTTACTATGAAGCTATTTTTCTTTCTTTGCCGCAACAGGGACGCTCTTGAACACGTCCCCTGCCTTCATTGCCTGCTTCAGGATCTCGACGGCCTTCTGTATCTGGATGTCGTCTTTCTTCTCTTTTGGCGTGACTTCCATCATGAAATCGTCTTCCACCGCAGGAGTGTCGGTCTCTTTGCTTCCTTTCTTCTTCACATCTTTTTTCTCTTCCTTGACCGTGTCGTTCTTCAGATGACGTTCGAGGTCCTTCTCGCGCATGATTACGTGTACTGCATCGCCATTACCTTCCTTGACCTCTTTGACCGTCGGCAGTTTCACCTCGATATCAGGCGTAATGCCCACATTCTGGATCGAGCGGCCGCTCGGGGTGTAATATTTGGCCGTCGTCAGCCGGATGCCTCCCCCGCCTTCGAGGGGGAAAACGGTCTGGACAGACCCCTTGCCGAAGGTCTGCGTGCCCACGATCACCGCGCGCTTTGAATCCTGCAAAGCGCCGGCAACGATCTCCGATGCGCTCGCGCTCCCCGTATTTACGAGCACGACCATCGGATACTCCCGGGGCTTGGCGCCTTCGCTGGTGAGGAAATCCTTCCGATCGGCCTTCTGTCTGCCCTGGAGATACACCACGAGCGAGTCCTTCGGCAGGAACTTGCCGCTCACGTCCACGGACGCGTCGAGGAGTCCGCCCGGATCGTTCCGCAGATCGAGGACCAGCTTTTTGATCCCGGTTGCCTCCAGTTTTTTCAATGCTTTTTCGAGTTCGTCGGTGGTCTGGCCCTGAAACTGGATGATCTTGATGTAGCCGATCTCGCTGTCCAGCATCTCCGACTTGACGCTGACCACCTTGATGACATCGCGAATGATTTTGAACTCCTTCGGGTTGTCCCATCCATCACGGTAGATCAGAAGGCGCACCTGCGTTTTCTTGGGGCCGCGCATCCTGTCCACGCACTGCTCTATCGACAGGTCCTTGGTCCACTCGTCGTTGATCTTTACGATTTTGTCCCCGGCTGCAAGTCCCGCGCGGAAACCGGGGGTGTCCTCGATCGGGGCGATGACCGTGAGCTGCTGGTTCTTGATGCCGAGCTGAATGCCGATGCCCGTAAACTCGCCCTTGATGTCCATGCTCATTTCCTTGAACGACCGCTCGTTCATATAGGACGAATGCGGGTCCAGGCTTGCGATCATCCCGCGAAGGGCGCCCTGGATCAGTTCCTTGCTGTCGGGGTTCTCGACATAGTTGCGTTTGACGAGTTCCATCGCCTGGGTGAAAAGCTTCAGGTCCTCATAGGCGTCGGGCTTGGCCTGCACCATCCCCTGGCCGATCAAGATGCCTGTCAGCAGCAAGATGAGCGCGGCAATGAGAACCTTTTTCTTGTTGATCCGTATCATATCATCATCCTCCAGATGGTTTTGCATAATCAAACTCCTGAAAAATATACAGACAAAAGGTATCGTTATTGGAATTATTGTTATTGCCGGATAGGCTGTTTCGCGGTGTTCCCTTTTATCATCGTTTCGCCAGCCAGACCAGCGGGTCCTGGGCCTCGCCGTTCCTGCGTATCTCGAAGTACAGCTTCGATCCCTTCATACTGCCGGTCTCGCCCGCCAAACCGAGCGTCTGGCCCCCGGTCACACGGTCCCCCTTGCCGAGATCCAACCGGGAGAGATTGCCGTAGAGCGTATAAAAGCCATTGTTATGATCGATAATCATAAGTTTCCCGTAACCTTTGTACCAGTCCGCGTACGCCACCTGGCCGCCCTGTACCGCCCGTACCGGTTCCCCTTCACGGGCCTGAATTTCGATGCCCCGGCGAAACACCATGGTGCCGAACTGCGGATGGCGCTGCATGCCGAACCGCGTCAGCACCTGACCTTCGAGGGGCCAGGGAAGCCGGGACCTGTCGTTTCCTGCCGCATCCTTGTATGACCGTGAAGCTTCGGATGCCGCCTTTTTCGCCGCCTTGCTCTCCTGCTCGTCCTTCTTGATCATGGCCCAGAGGCTGGCCGATGATTGCTCAAGCTCGCGCAGAGACTGTTCGTACAGGCCTTTCTTGTGCCGCACGCCCGCGAGAATGCCGGATTTTTTCCGCCGCTGTCCCTCGAGCTCCGCCTTCTTTGCAGCCATCGCCTGCTGGCGAGAAAGAATGTCGCTTTTTTTCCCGGCGATCTCCGCCTGTTGCGCCGCAAGCCTTGTCAGGGCGCTGCCGTACTCTTTGATGAGCATCCGGTCCCGCTCGGCGATCATGCCGAGATATTTGACCCGTTTCAGCGTCTGCCCCAGCCCGTCGGGGGAGAGTATTGCAGCGGCGTATCCCGCCCTGCTCATCTTATAGAGCGCCCGGATCCTCTGGCTATAGAATGACTTCAGGTCGGCCAGCTCCTTGTTGATGGCCGCATTGTTCCGCTCAACTTCCCGCAGAGACGCCTCTGACTCATGAAGCCGCGCTTGCAGAAGGGCGAGTTCCGCGCTTCCCGCCTGGATGTCCCGGTCGGTCTTTTCAAGATCAGCGAGGATAGACCGCTCTTTGCGATCAACCCGTTTTAGCTCCTTTTTTTTCTCGCGCATCTCGCGCTTGATGCGCTGGAGTTCTTTCTTGTCCGTTGCCTTGTCAACGCCCGAGGCCGAAACGCCGCTTAAGCAGAAAACCAGCAGAAAAAGCATGATACATCGGGGCCCGGTCTTCGTCCCCATGCGTTACTCCAGGAACCTGCCGACCGAGACCAGTCCGCCGGCCAGCCCGAGCAATCCGCCGCCGATGATCATATATGCTACCACCGAAAGCGGTAAAAAGTCCAGCCCATTCGGCCGCGACAGGAAGAGAACGACCTCCTGGGGCAGCGTATAGTACACGACCGCAAGCACCCCGACGGCAAGCGCCGAACCAAGCATGGAAAGCATCATGCCTTCGATAAGGAACGGCCCCTGGATGAATCCCCTGGTCGCCCCGATCCACTGCATCAGCTCGATCTCCTGCCCCCGGGAGTACAGCGCAAGCCGCACCGAGTTGGAAATGATGAACACCACGGTCACGCCGAGCAGAACGGCCAGCGCCATCCCGCCGTAGGTGACGACTTTGTAAAAGCCGGACAGCAGCTTCGCGCCCTCTTTCCCATAGGACACGTCTTCCACGCCCCGATATCCGGAAAACTTCCTTGCCAGGGCTTCAAGCCGCTCCGTATCAACAGAACGGCTGTCAAGGACCACCTCAAAGGAATCCGGGAGAGGGTTCTCGCCCAGACCCTGGATCAGCGCCTCCTGGCCTTTCAGCTCCTTCTTGAACAACAGAAGCGCCTCCGCCCTGGACAGCGCGGTGACCTTTTTCACGCCCGGCTCAAGCTGGATCCGGTGCAGCAGAAAATCCTTTTCGTGACCGGTCAACCCGTCCTTCAGGTACACGGACATCTCGAAGCGGTCCCCCAAGGCATCCACCGCGGTCTGGAGGTTCAGAAAAACGATCAGGAAAAAACCCACGATCATCATGGCCATGCTGATCGTGCTCACGGCAAGAAGGTTCACGAGGCTGTTGGCGCGAAGCCCCCGAAAGGCCTCGGCAACAAAATAGAACAGTCCGTATCCCTTCACGGCGCCTCCTCGACAGGCTTTGTCCCGGCCGCTCCGGCATGCGGCTTGAGCGGAAGAGGGATACGCGGGTCCGGACTGCCGTCATCGACAACTCTGCCGCGCTCCATGGTGATGATCCGGCGCTGCATCTTCCGCACCGTCTCCCAGTCGTGGGTGGCCACCAGCACGGTCGTGCCTTTCATATTGATGTCCCTGAACAGGCGAAAAACCTCCTGGGCGCTCTGGGGGTCCAGATTGCCCGTTGGCTCGTCGGCAAGAAGCACCTGGGGTTCGTTCACGAGCGCCCGCGCCACGGCGACCTTCTGCTGCTCACCGCCCGAGAGCTTCGGCGGCGTCAGGTGGCGCTTGTTTTCCATGCCCACCTTCTTGAGCACCTGGAACACGCGGCGTTCGATGTCGCCGAAGGGCGTACCCACCACCTTGAGCGCCAGCGCAATATTTTCGGAAATGGTCTTGTGCGGAAGAAGCTTGTAGTCCTGGAACACGAACCCCATATTACGCCTGAGGTAGGGAATGGTCGAGGATTTCAGCCGGAAGGTGTTCATGCCCTGCAGAATAATCCGGCCCTCGTCCGCGTGCTCGGCGCAAAAGAGAATTTTAAGGAGGGTGGACTTGCCGGCCCCGCTCGGGCCGGTAAGGAAAGCAAACTCGCCCTTGGCCATGGTGAAACTCACCTCGCGCAGGGCGGGAACGCCTTCATAGTTTTTTGTTACCCGGTAGAGTTGAATCATTCATTAACACCAAGCTCGAAACACTAATTTCTAAATCCCACATAATCAACAAAATTAACTGTTTGAAATTTCGAGTTTGGATATTTACTATTGTTTCGGATTTCGAAATTTGTGTTTAGGATTTCAACGATTTTTTCTTTCTTATTACTTCCTTTACCGCGTTTGCGATATCGTCAGCCGACATGCCGTAGTGCTTCAGGAGCCCTTCCTGATCGCCGGAAGTCCCGAAGAGGTCCTTGACGCCGATGCGCACCATGGGCACGGGGGCCGATTCCGCGAGCACCTCCGCCACTGCTCCGCCCAGTCCTCCGATGATCGAGTGCTCTTCCGCGGTCACAATCGCGCCGCATTGCTTTGCGGCCGCGATCACGGCATCGGCATCGAGCGGTTTGATGGTGGACATGTTGATCACGCCCGCGTCGATCCCTTCGGCCTTCAAGAGGTCGCGCGCCTTGATCGCCTCGGCCACCATGAGGCCCGTGGCAATGATCGCCGCGTCCTTGCCTGCATTGAACACATGGGCCTTGCCGATCTTGAAGGTATAGTCCTCGCCAAAAAGCGTCGGGACCTTGTTCCGTCCCACGCGCACATAACAGGGACCCTTGTGCTCCGCCACTGCCTCGATGGCCTGAAGTGTCTCCGGGCCGTCCGCAGGCACGATTACGGTCATGTTGGGAAGAACGCGCATCACGGCGATGTCCTCGACGGACTGGTGCGACCCCCCGTCCTCACCCACGGTGATGCCCGCATGGCTCGCTACGATCTTCACGTTCAGGTTCGGATAGCAGACGGACTGCCGCACCTGCTCCCAGGCCCTGCCCGTGGCGAACACCGCGAAGGTGCTCGCGAACGGCAGCTTGCCCGCGATGGCGAGCCCGGCCGCCGTACCGATCATATCCTGCTCGGCAATGCCGATATTGAAAAACCGGTCCGGGAACACCTTGGCGAATTTACCGGTCTTCGTCGAACCCGAGAGGTCCGCGTCGAGCACCACCACGTCGTTCCGTTTTTTCCCCAGGGCCACCAGCGCGTCCCCGTATGCATCTCGCGTCGCAATCTTCGTCACAATATCCCCCTCTTGCAGTGCGGAATGCGGAGTTCGGAGTGTAGAGTGAACATCATGATTCTTTCGGACCAATTCCGCACTCCACACTCACAACTCCGCACTTTCGTTATTTGCACACCGTTTCTTCCGACAGCTCCTTCAGTGCAATCTCAAGTTCGTCCTTCGACGGCGTTGCGCCATGAAACTCCACCTTGCCCTCGAAGCACTTCGAACCTTTGCCCTTCACGGTCCGGCACACAATCATCGTCGGCTTGCCTTTGATCGTCTCGGCCTTGTCTAGGGCCGTTGTGATCGCGGCCAGGTCATGTCCGTCGATGTCAAACACCTCCCAGCCAAAGGCGCGCCATTTGTCCGTGATCGGCTCCACGCCCATCACCTTGGCAACAGGCCCGTCGATCTGGAGCCCGTTATTATCCACGAACGCGCAAAGGTTGTCGAGCTTATAGTGCGCCGCGGTCATGGCGGCTTCCCAGACCTGGCCTTCCTGCAGTTCACCGTCGCCGAGCAGGGCATACACCCGGTTCGGCGCTTTATCGAGCTTGTGCGCAAGAGCGATGCCGTTGGCCACGGACAGGCCCTGGCCCAGCGAACCCGTGGAGATCTCGACGCCCGGCACATACTTGCTGTCCGGATGGCCCTGAAGCCGCGAGCCGAGCTTCCGGAGCGTGCAGAGCTCGGCATGCTCGATGAACCCCGCATGGGCAAGCACGGTGTACAGGAGCGGCGCCGCATGGCCCTTCGAGAGGATAAAGTTGTCCCGCCCTTTCCAGTCCGGTTTCTTCGGATCGTATTTCATCTTATAGAAGTAAAGGGCCGTCGCGATATCGGCCGCGGACAGGCTGCCGCCGGTGTGGCCCGAACCGCACTCCGTCAGCATCTTCAGGATGTCGATCCGGACCCTTCTGGCCTTGTCCGTCAAGGTCTTCAACTGCTCTTTTGAAACCGCCATGCAACTGTCCTCCTGAATGGATCTATAGTAAGCAACTATCCTTTTTTTTCCCGGTCTTGCTGCTCCTGCGCCAGAAAGTCCAGAATAATATCGTCGAGCCCCTTTTCCTTCACTTCTTCCTTTGGCGGTGGCGGCGGAGGTGGCGGAGGTGGCTTTATCTCGGCTGGAGCAGGCTTCGGAGCGGGCGCCGCAACTTTTGGCGCGGCCGGAGCGGGCTTGGACGCAGTGGAAGACACATACGTGGATTCGTGAGGAGCATTATTAAGATCGAGTTTACCCTGCATCAGGTCGCGGATCATCTGCTTGTGCTGCTCCATCATGATCTCGCGGACAACTTCATCAAGGATCTCGGCTTTCAGGATATCGGCATAGCTGGTCTTGCGCGAGGCGAGGATCGCCCCCTGAAAATAGAGAAGGGAAGTTATAAAGGGGCTATTGACCCCGCCGTCCTCGGTCTGGCAATGGTAGATTTTTCCCTGGAACTTGAAGTCGGTGTTGTAGCCGGTAAGCATATCATGCTATTATACAAACCCGGGCGGGAAGTTGCAAGCCTTTTTACCCCGCCGTTAGAGATTGAAGTGTGCGTGCTTGCCAATCAGGAAATTTCAGCATTCACCTCATTTGTATCTGGAGCGAAAAGACCGGGTTGACGATCTCTAACGGGGTGAACTTGACAGCTTTTTTCTTGACACCAACACAGGGTTAGTGTAAGTTTCCAAATGCGCCGGTGTGGTGAAACTGGTAGACGCAGAGGACTCAAAATCCTCCGGGGGCAACTCCATGACGGTTCGATTCCGTCCACCGGCACCATTAATAAAACAAAGGGATAGGCTGATTTAAGCTCTATCCCTTTTATATTTTCGTTTTTCCTGGCTAAAAACTGGCTAAAAATGGTTAAGCTAGGTCGATGCTGTAAACTTGCCAAGAAACTCACTTAATTCTTTGTCCCGATTATTCTGAAGAATGATGTAGTAGTGGTTATAAAGCTCGTCATGAGATGCTCCGTGTATTACCTTGAATTCATCCGAGCTCGGAGGTATGTCAATTTGTTTATGAGAAATATACTCGATTATTGCCGCATCCAAATCACGATCCATCTCAATAACCTTTTTCAGGTTATCCGCCAATGATTTAAAGTCTGGAAGGAATGCGGTATGAGTAAAAACAAGCAAAATCCCATATTCATTAGAGGGCAATTGTTTCCGATCTATTTTATATGCAACTTTTCCGCTGATAGCATTCATCTCATTTATTATAAAACTGAAACTGTGGATGTATGGTGGCGAATAACCTGTGTCGCTTTTCCATGCGTGAATCTTTATGCCATCGACTATGACTTTTGTTTCATCGGATGACTGAAACATGTCATTAACTTTGGCTTCTATCAGTTCTGCATTCGTTTGTGCTTTTTCCATCCGCATACCGTTAAAATCAACTTCCACAAATCGGTCATGGGCGCTACATATTTTGTCCAACCTGGTCATCAATTCCCAATAGAGTCGGTCAGCTATAATACTTTTCCCGGGCCATGTTCTTAACGTTGTTATTTCAAAATTGATCCATAAATTGCCACTCCGTACTCTAATATCGGGCGTTCTTTTGTTCTGTTCGGACTTTATTAATTCAATACAGAAGCCTGCTTTCATAATATCGACCGCAACTTCAATCTCCGCTTCAGCGCCATACGAGTTTTCTAAATTATCCGCAGCCAGACGTTGCTTTATATCTTCGAAATTATTTTTCCCTTTTATTGCTTTCAGCTTGTTTCCAAATGTTGAATTCTTAAATAAGGCCCATGGAGCAAAGTTATTGAGAAGGGAACGAGCGACAGAATTTGAGGACATATTCAAAAAATCCTCACCCATTAGGTTTCTTATTTCGGCGTACCCTTCAAGAACCCATTTCCGCTTATCCTGAGGCATATTATTCCTGTCCATAGATTTAGTGACCGTGGCAAGGAGACCATCCCATGTTCTTAAATCGTTCATTTTCATTCGTCGCCCTTAGCTCGCTCCCCATGGCCCCAGGAGGCATGTAACTATATCGCAATCATTGAAACGATTTTAGGAATCTTCGGTTATCCTGTCAACAAATATTTAAAATATAATAAGCGCGGATGACATTGATGGGCAGTGCGCCCAGCACTTTGCCCGCTTTAATGCCTCAATCCATACAATGGCAAAAAATATGGGATAGGCTGATTTAAGCTCTATCCCATTTTTATTTCAAATTCTCTCCGCTAAAGAATGGCTAAAGTCTATTCGTAAAGCCAAGTAGTTGAAGATAACGTTGAGTCGTACTAAGATTGCTGTGTCCGAGCCTCTGCATTATCTCGATGGTCGACATGCCGCTATTGGCCCAGATCGAGGCGATGCGGTGCCGGAGATTGTGGAAGTTCCACGGCTTCGGCTGTTTTAATGCCCTTACGGCCTCCTCGATGAAACGGGCATTTTGAGGTTTCCACTCTCCTTTCAGCCCGCTGTAATCCCGGCTTAGACATTCCGGATTAGGGATGTGCCTCGGCGTCAAATTCGAGTTTTTCGCCTTGCGGGTATAAAGAGTTATGAGGTTGCGGCTCCTCTCGGGATTGTTGAAGAATCTCACAGCTTCGTTTATCCTCGCCCCGGACTCTTTCACAAAATCAAAAAGGATTTTCTGCTTGGGATTCAACAAGACATAAACGGCTATGATCTCCTCGTCGCTCGGGATGTATTTCGTCTTGATGTCGATCGGGTAAAGTTCCAAACCCCAGCACGGATTCTTCATGTCGAGGTCGTGAACCCTGATCCCGTAATTGAACAGGGCCTTAATCACCCGCATCATCTCGTTCAATTTGTGATGGGTCTTGCCTTTTGCGGTGAGCCTCCTGGCCTCGTTTTCAAAGAGCTTGTTGACGGCCTCCTTCCTGATCGTAGAAACAGATAAATTGCCGACATGATCGAGGAGCTTCTTGAAATAAGCCTTGCTCATCCGGTAATAGGTAGAGCTCCGTTTGAGTTGGAGCTGGTCAAGGCGGCTGTTGATAAGATCCAAAAGGGACATCTCCTTGTATTCAGGATTCCGTAATTGCTTATCCATTTCGGCGATGTGTTTCCGTTCGGCGGTTTTACATTCACTCTTGGTCAGGTAGATGGCTTTGGAATGATAAAACTGATGTAAATATGAGCCAGAATAGAACCAGCGGGTTCCTTTATTGAGTTTTCGAGAGTATTGTCCCAAGGTTTTCACCTCCTTTTCTATTTTCTTTTAAAGAACTATTTTGCTATAATCGATTTATTAATCGGGTTATCAGGAGGAGGTAATTCTAAAATTCAGGAGTTAAGGAGGTTGGAGGAAATGGAGGCTGTATGCAGTCACCTTTCCTCACGGCGGATGAAGTCTCGTTGCTTCTCCGCAAGTCCACTAAGTGGACATATCAGAGGGCAAAGGACATCCCCGGCTCGTTCAAGCTCGGGGGTTCCTGGTTCTTTGATAAAGACATCCTGTTGTCCTCGCTGAAAGAATTAGCTTCAACTGGTAAACCAAAGCCTAAACCATCAAGGTCTGATGGCCGACATGGTGTAGGCTGAAAAAACGGGAGTAGGGTTACTGCCCTACTCCCACCCCTTGAAGCTGAAACTGCGCAAATCATTTTGCCTTGTAATATTTTTTATCCGGGTGAACGTGGTAATGATTGTGCACAGTGCCTGTCTGTGTTTGCTTCTTTTTCTTTGCCGGAGTGAAACCGAATACCTGTCGGCCCGCCTCTCGTACGAGACCGCCGATTAAATCGTGTGTCACGGCCCTGTAAAGATCATGGCTTAGTGAGTGGTGGCTTTTCCTCATTCGCCTTCCTCCCTTTCTTCTTCGCCTGTCCATTGATAGCTTCAAGATATTTCCTGATTCCCCAAAGTTCATTCTTGATTGTCTCAAGCTCCGCTGACTTCTTCTTTTCATCGGCTTCCAGTCTTGCCAGTTCCTTTTCTGCTTGCTCTTGCAATGCGCTTTTCATTTTTACTTCCTCCTTGGTTTGATGTGACTTATGAACGTGCTACGAAATCCGACCTCCTTTCTGATATGGATTATATGGAGATGCGTTGACAGTGTCATTGGAAGCAATGGGAAGATTTGGGATGCTTTGGGAAAAATAGGTGTAATAGCAGACGCGGTAATCTTTATCAGTTATCCATCACTTTGAACTCATCCGGCGACAGCGTGATGATCCTGCCGCCGATCTTTTCCAGTTCCACGCCGGTTTCCCAGCTTGCTTCCATCCGGGCGGCGCGGGTCACGGCGTTGGCGATGCCGTACTTGTCATGATCGGGCTCGGCTCCGAAGGCCATAAGGATATTCGCCTTCTGGTTCTCGTTCAGGCCATAGTGCTCGACCAGATTGTTGATCACGGCCTGGATGTTCCTCACCTTGATCTCGGTGTTGTCCCGCAAGGTTTGGATGATCTCCCCGAAACGGCTGAAGAGTTCACGGATCGACCGTCTGATGGAAAGATAAATCATATCGTCAGACTCGCCGCCTCCGTTTCCATTGCCACTTCCCAGGTGGACCTGGCGAGTCGTAAACTGCTCCAAAACCATGCCGTTCGTACATTGGACCCGGTAAAGACGCGGTTCCAGGCGCAGGGCCTTGTGGCCGGTCTCAGAATTCGTGAGGAGAAGCCCGCCGATCATCAGGTCGCCCCGGTCCCGGATGAAATCTTTGAGCCGGTTGCTTTTCACTTTGATGTTCATCTCCGTCTCGGACAGGTAGCAAGCCTCTATCTCGACATCATGGCCCTGGAGCTCATTCAAAGCGGAGTAGAGGAAATCCAGATGATCGATCACCCGGTAACGGTCGCTCAAGACCGCCCGCACCGAATCATCGAGCCGCCGGACAAAAAAATCTTTTTTTGTCCTGTCGAGCCAGGTATTCACGTTCTCGGCCAAAAGTCCCGGCGCTTCCGACACCATGCGGTGGTAGTATTTTGCCGGGATATCGAGCCGCTCGGCAATCTGGGCGTGACACGTTTTGGTGACGGCATGCGGGTCGCCGCCATTGATGCGGAACCTCACGTCGCTGTCAACGGCCACCATTTCCATGATCGATGAATGAACCTTCCTGTCCCATTTCAGGGGCTTCTGTCTTTCCAGTTCCTTGACCATTTCGTCCAGCTTCATTGATTTGTTTCTCCTTTCGTTTTTGATATGGCGTTAGCGGCTCATTTACTTGGACTTGGACTTCGACTTCCTGTAGCGCTTTACCGATGATCTCGTTGACAAACGTGGTCATCCTGGTGCCTTTGGCCTTGGCTATCCGGTAAATCTTGGGAATGTACTCCTCCCTTATTTTCGGGCTGTACATGGCCCACCTCCTTTCTTATTTTGTTTTTGTCTGTACAACGTGCGATAGGTTTTGCATGGGGATATGATTCGCAGTGTAGAGCACTCCGGGGAGTGCTAAAAGGCGGGGAAAATTGTCGAGTGAGGTTAGCCTTGGTATTTGTCGGCTGAAATGAGGAAATATGAGGCCAGGCTCTCAGAATAACTTGGCTTGTTTGCGATTGTCTTTTGCGAGCGGGTTTTCATTAAACGCAATCTCCCTTTCAACTTCTTTCCTAAGCCTGCCGTATCTTTCCCGCGATAATTCTATGATCTCCATCTTATATGACCTCATCTTCTCGGGCGGGGGCAGCGTTGTGGCGCTGAAGGCATTGGATGTGACGCCATCAATCATCAATTTGATGCAAATATCATGGTTCGGGAGATTCACCAGGTCGTTTTCGTTAAAGACCGGGTAGAACTCGCGATAAAGAAACTTCGCGTCTTCCGCCCCTATCCGGAAGGATATAATCGTCCCTACGTTCCCGAATATGGCGGCACTGATTTTTTCGTCGAGTTGCTCGATGTATTGGTGGGCGACAGTCATATTCAGGCCGTATTTTCTGGCTTCGGATAGGATATTAGCAAAGGACAATGTGAGAAAATTGTGAACCTCATCAACGAATAGATAGAACGGCCTCCGTTCTTCTTCTGGTACGGTCGCCCGACCCATGGCTGCAAGCTGAATCTTGGTCACGATCATTGCGCCGAGAAGCGACGTGACATCTTCCCCGAGCTTTCCCTTGGCCAGGTTGACGATCAGGATTTTACCTTCGTCCATTACCGTCTTCACATCAAAGGTGTTCCGCTTCTGGCCGACTATGTTCCGCAATACCGGGCTGGTCAGGAACTGCCCGACTTTGTTTAAGATGGGAGCCACCGCCTCTGACTTGAGCCAGGCTGAATACCTCTCGAATTCATTAAACCAGAACTCCCTGACCTGTTGATTGACGACCCTGGCTACTTTTTCGGCTCTGAACTCTTTGTTCACGAGAAGCCGAGGCAGATCGATTAGGCTCGACCCCGGACATTCAAGTAGGGTCAGGAGCGCATGCCGCAGGATATGCTCAAGACGAGGCCCCCAGAATTCCGGCCAGATTTTCTTGAATACCGAGATGAGGCCGGAGGCCACGAGATAGCGTCCGTCAGGGGGCACTCTTTCCAGAGGATTAAAGGCAATCGGATATTCGATGTCTGACGGGTTGAAGTAAATGACATCGCTTATCCTCTCTTCCGGGATAAAATCCAGTATCTCCTCCACCAGATCGCCATGCGGATCGATCAAGGCCGCGCCGCTGCCATGCTTGATATCTGAAATCATCATGTTCGCGATGAGCGTTGACTTGCCGGTGCCGGTCTTGCCGATCAGATAAATATGACCCCGCCTGTTTTCTTGCTTGATGCCGAATACCTTCCTGATATCCCTCCAATTTGTGATGGCCAGAGGGGTGATCCGCTTATTATCGATATGTTTTTGTGTGTTCATGATTCCATGATAACAATCAACGCGGGAGTCAAATAGAACGGGATAATTGCCTTGCCCGGCATATATGCCATCCTTGGATGTCTTGATGGAAAGAATATGCTGAAGGCAGTTCTTTTAAATCTAAAGGAGGGCAAAACAATGGAAAAGCAGTCGGAGTGCATCAAGGTGAAGACCAGGGACGGCAAAGTTCTTTTGAGCCTTTACCCTGGCAAGGACGTAGTGATTGAAAGCGGTTCGGTGAAAGAAGCAAGTCAGGGAACGGGGGTAATGGAAAAGAGCGCGGGCATTAGAAACGGAAAGAGTAGCGGCGTTGACGACAGCATGACCTTTCCGCAAAAAAAGCTCCTCTTCCGGCTCCTCGCCGGCCAGGGGATCGAGGCGGATAAGGCGCAAGCTCGCCTGACCGCGCTCTTCAAGGTCGATAACCTGAAAGAGGTCGGGAAGATAGAGGCGAGCCGGATGATCGAAAGGCTTCTCAAGGAGGCGAAAGGAGGCGAAACACATGAATCATCTATCGGCTAGTCAAATAAACCTGTATCTTCTCTGTAGCCTCAAGTATCGGTTCAATTATGTGGACAAGCTGCCGAAGCCATTCAAATCTTCTGCTCTGGTTTTCGGCAGTGCCGTCCACTCGGCCATCAACTGGTTCCATCGGGAGGAGATGAACGGGAACGGGGTTACGCTGGAAAAGCTCTGCCGGATCTTCGATTCGGACTGGTACGTCGAAAAGATGGAGACCGACATCCGCTTCAAGGAAAGCGAATCGGAGATGGAGCTGACGGTACTCGGCAAGGAATTCCTCGGTCTCTATTTCCGACATCCGGTGAAAGAAGTCAAGGGGAGCGAAGTTCCGTTCACCATCCCTCTGCTCGATCCGTCAACCGGCAACGGTCCGGGGATCAACCTTGAGGGTTTCTTCGACCTCATCGAGAAGGACGACACCATCGTGGAGTTCAAGACCTCGGCCCAAAGTATGAGCCAGGAAGACGCTGACGATCATATACAGCTCACGGCGTATAGCTATACCTACGAGACTCTTTACCACAAGCCGCCGAAACTCCTCAAAATCATCAACTTCGTCAAAAACAAAAAACCGAAGATGCTGACTTTCGAAACGAGGAGAAACAAGGAGGATCACAAACGATTCTTCCATCTTGCTGAAAAGGTCCTGGAAGGAATCAAAAATCACATCTTCATTCCGAAGGCAGGGTTTATGTGCAAGGACTGCGAGTTTGCGGAGCCGTGCAGGGAGTGGGGGAGGAATTGAAACAAACCTAAAAGGAAGTAGAGATACTTCCTTTTTTTAATGATAAATCAAATCACAACTGAAGTTCATTGCTGCGGTTGTGACCTGTCAAACCACAAATAATAGAAGGACCAAAAACGTCAATAAAATCCGTCTTTATTTGTTGATATTTATCTTCGGCACTAACCACGGAATTATTAACTATATCAAACACAAATAAAACCCGCTTTGTTTCAGAAATTATTCTTGTTTCATGACAGTCCTGTAAATTCCAGTATCTGCAAATTACTTTTTGAGCGTCTGCATATATCACTTCATTATTTTTTGTTTTTTCCAGTTGCTTTGGGTTCCCCAAGGGGACAAAAGGCTCATCCTTCTTAGCAAATCGCAAAATGATATCTCCCCTCAAGTTTGATTCATCATATGCAGCCATTGGGATTCCCTCGGACAACGAATATGCATTATAAAAATCAACAATAGGAGAAATTGCATATAGCTTCTTTTTTTCATCATAATATTTGTTCAATATTTCTAGTGAAGAACTATATTTCGGTTTTGCACCCATCGTTGCAAATATTTTTTTCCATGAGCCGATAGAATCGTTAACGTAATCTTGTTTCTTGCTTATGTTGTTCATCAAGAGCGTTGTTTTCTCACTGAGCTTTGTAGCATCAACAATCGCAATATTGCCGATAATGCAAGTAAAATTCTCAGGGAATTTTTCAATAATTTCTTTTGAATGTACAAATTTCATATTTTTTCCTATTAAGAGTTTCTCAATGAATAATTTATGACTATATAGCCCGTCTCATGTTCATGTGAAAATCGAATTCAGGTTGAGACGATATTCCATCAGCTTTTCTATCGTAAGCTTGTGATATTTCCTGCATGGCTAATTTCCAGTAGGAATATATCTCATTTCTATTTAGCAATACTTTTCCGTCTGACGATATGGTTTCATATACAGGCAAGCCATACCCGTACATGTCACAATTCATCCAATAATTTCGAAAATCATGATCTACGATATTTATTCCTGCGGACTTAGGATTATTGCTTAAAAGAGTGCCGGGAAATGGGACGAGCGTGGACAAATGGACAAGATCAATAACTCCCTCATCTATAAGATCACAGACAGATCGAATTGTTTTTTCTACAGAAGCTTTGCTTTCAAAACCTGTACCTATTATAAAATAAGCTTGTGTTGATATCCCATTTTCTTTGATAATCTGTAATGATTTTTTCCATTCTTCAACAGTGAGATTCTTGTGCATCTTTTTTAGCAAGTCATTGCTTGCGGTTTCGCATCCTATTGCTATTTGATTGCATCCCGCTGCCTTAATATCTTTGATCATGCCATCATTAATACAATCGGCTCTCGTTTGGCACCACCATTTAGGATGAAGCCCCATTTCCTCACTTTTATCAGCTAATTGCCGACAAAATTCTTTGAAATACCATTCAGTTTCAAAAAAAGTCAAATCTCCCATGATTATCTTTTTCCCATTTCCCCAATCTTTAAGAATCTGATCAATTTGCGGGAAAACGATATCAGCGCCTTCTTCATACAACTGTCTATAATATTGTCCTGCACTTCGAGAATGAAACGAGCTCACGGAACAAAAGGAACAGCCGCTATTACAACCTCTCGTAATATAGAATCTTCTAACTTCGCAATCGGTATAGCTGGGCATTAATGAATAATCAGGCAAACTATCAATTGCAAGTTTATGAGGCGGAATAACCTGTTTCTGTGGCGACGTAGAGTAACCTGCGATACCATTTAAAACAAAGGGGCTTTCACCACCGTAGATTATCGTCTTGCAAAATGTAGCGAATTCATAATCTCCCTCACCTAACATGATATAAAGATTTTTGTCATTTCGTTTGTTTAGTATGTCTTGCCAAAACATTGACGGGTGTATACCGCCATAAACAATCGGCGTTTCACTGTTCTGGCCTAAACTTCGAATTCTTGTATAGAGTATGTCCTCCCAATTTCCAAAAGTGGAGGTCATGTAAGATATTCCGTATAGCCTCGCATGGCATCGTTTTAGTATTGATTCTACGAGATCGGCGCTAAGCATGGCGCCCTTTTGACGTAATATAAAATCAATATAGTTAAAATCAAGTATTTGAACCTTGATATTGCTCTCTCTCAGCCTCGTCGCCAACGTCAGTATCCCGTAGTTTGGCTCCACTGGGCTATCACCGGATAATTCACCCACTCTGCGCAAACTATTAAAGTAATGGAAAACGTCAGGATCAACAAATGCTTGTTGAAACAGTGTAGACGGCTGAATGAGGAGAACATCGGTTTGTATATCAGTATTGAACCAATTTAATATATTATCAGTAGTTGTCATTATTAATTTCCACTTTTATATTCTTTAAAATTTAAGACGTTATAGGTAATTGCTTACTTGCTTTCCCCCAAATATAGTTAAAGGATCCGATGCATTTCTGCACGTCAGGACTCACACAAGAAATTTCAGATGTCGTATCTTCAGAACGTGCTCTCGTTTCCACGTTGAATTTCTCTCGGAAAACAAAGCTATGGTTGACAACTACAATATCCTGCAAATGTAAAACGTCTTTTGCAACATGATGTTTACTTTGCTTTAACCAATCGTATACACAAAACTTCGTTTCAACGACTCTCCGGCCTTTTTTACGATTAATTTCGCTTTCTACTTCTCCAATTTCTCTAATAATTGTGAATAGGCCTCTTCCATCAGGAAGAGGATCGGGTATTTTGCAATCTTCATGGTGTCTACATTTATTTCGTTGGCATTTTGTTCCAGGATTTTGGCATGCAAGATGTTGCCATTCATCCTCTTTAAGCAAGAACAATCTCTTAAGCATAAAATCTCTGCCTTCAAGCGTAGCTTGTTCAAGAGTTATCGCAAGAATATCGTTACTATAGTTAAATGTATTGTCGCCATTTGAAGTGGGGCGTGCCCCCTGATCTGAAATCTCCTTATCAATTTCTTTCCAACGATTTATATCATGATCGATTATGAGAAACTCATTACATTTAGTTAAAGAATCTCTTACATATCTATATAGCTCGGAGCTGTCAACATCAAATCGCATTCCTTCTTTGCACTGTTTTACAGAATTCAAAGCGCTATACATTCTATTATGTATAATGCCCTGAACATGCGAATCTATATTTTGCTGCATGTGATCTATGTAATCTTCTGGGGGGATGTCGAGCAACTTTTCATTGTAAAAAAACTTTTTAAACGCTTCGTTCAAGGCAGCTTTATAATCATCGCTCAATATCGCTTTTGTGATTGACTCCATCACCTCACGTCTTGCTCTCCGCACTAAAATTACAATGAGTACATACAAAACTATATATTTACTGTGTTCGAGAGCACCTTCTAAAAACTTGTGGAAAGCATCAACAAAGGTTAAGCCCGGTGACTTATATAAGTATAAAACATTAAAAGCAACGTATAGTATTGGGCCACCAATCTCCCATCGGTTATCCAAGAGAAATGCTAATGTCTCAGAAAAGAAATTTGGGGACTTCAAGGGGCGAATCTTGTTGGCAGGTTCGGGCAATTATTGCTCCACAAATCAATTTTACTAGGCTCGGCATCGATGCTGCCAGATCACATCATCTTTTGATAATATTTACCGATAATTATGGGGATAGTATCAATTAACAACGTACGTGTCAAGAATAATAATATGGAATTATATGAATACACATCGCATCAATCCAACATAATTTGCATTTTTTCAACCAAGGATAAAATCCTCCCATCTGATACGAAATTAAACCTGTCGTTTAAACTTTTTTCGAATATAATGTTGATTGCAATTTTCTTCATGAAATAATATTTTCAAGAAAAAACCGAGATGCTTTTCTCGGTTTTTAAGTCGTCACCATATTCATCAATCGGAGTGTAAGACTTCAACATCATCATAGCTAAAAATCAATCCCTTTCCTTTGTTGAGTAGCATAGTTAGCAAACGAGAATATAGCTTATACTTTTTCGCCTCATTTGCAGCCCCCAAAACATTTATCGCGTATACAAAGTGAAAGGGGGCGCCAGGGTGGAGTGACTTACTTGCTAGATACCCTTCCTTATAATTTGAAGGTGCAATCTCGCCTGAACGAGCCTGCATTACAAGCCCCACGAAGTCTTTTTTTAAATTAACTTCCACCTTGTCTAAAATCGGCATATCCGGGACAGCGACTATTTTAATAATCATATTTGCCTCCTCTAAGTTAGAATTGTAAAAAGACCAATTTGCCTGCTTCAATAAAAGTTTGCTTTGATCCGTAATTCAGCATTGGAATCGCAGGTGATCCATTCTTATTTATGGTTACTTATGTAACACGTTCCACTAATTACTTTTCATTCTCTTTCTCCACCCCTCTCTCAAAAACCCTATACATCACCCACATAATACAAACAAACCCGATTGCAATATACACCAATGACATTTCGTAGCTTCTCGTAAGTTGGCTGAAGCCGACCAGGAAGGTCATGCCGGTTAGGGTAGCCGCAATCATTTGCGCGATGAATGGCATGTTTTTATCAAGAAATTTTCTCATAGAGATATTGTTAATTGTAAATTTTATGAACTTGTCTTGCCGAGAGTATCAAAGATAAACTTGAGGATGGCGTAGGCTGAGAAGATGGCGATGAGACCGAGTGCTGCATAGAGGACTATATCCCTGCCCTTCGTAACCCTTTCGGACGACCCGGCGGCGGTCATCCAGGTGAACCCGCCCCAAATAATCATCGCCAACGCGATTGACCCGACGACGCCGAGCGCGCCTTTGATGACGCGGGCGATGAGGTCGGGAATGCCAGGGTTTGTTCCGTCAGGGTTGGCGAGGGGGTTGTTGAGGCAGACTTGATCTTTAGGGCAGGTGTTGCTTGTTCCTGCTCCAACAGCAAGCACACTATGGGCAAACGAAAAGAATAGAAGAAAGCTAAAGGCAATGATGAATGACTTCATATTTTATGCTTAGTATTATTCACATTTCCAGCATAGCAATTTTTCAAAAAAAAGAAAAGGGAGAGTGTTGTACAATACAACATGAGCCCCAAATAAAACCCGCCTCTAATGCAAAATGAGCACGAAAGCTCATTTTGCGTAGATTTGTGTGCGTTGCCATAATTGATTTATGACAATAACTATGAACGACTCACACATGATGAGTATCGCACAAATCAAGCAATTTTTGAAGTTCTCGCAAATCATCAAATTTGAGGGGGTTTCGCAAAAGGAAAAGTATCTATGGCTAGAAAACGTTTTAAATCGTTTTCGCTACTTCGGGCTCAGGAAAAAAGACAAAGGCATTGTTAAAACGTACGTCAGAAAAATGACTGGCATCTCCGATGCCCAGCTCGGGCGGTTGATCAGGCAGAAGAAAAAAATCGGCAAAATCTTGGCTTCTAGCAAAAAACGTAATTCATTCCCGGCTGTCTACAACACCGATGATGTCGCTCTGCTCATTAAAACCGATAATGCTCATGAGCGATTATCCGGTTGCGCCACCAAAGGGATATTTAAACGAGAATGCGAAATATTCGGCCATACCGAATACTCGCGGCTCAAAAATATTTCCGTCTCGCATATCTACAATCTGCGCGGACGCAGACAGTATGTTTCAGCTTCGCTGACCTATACTAAAACTCAGGCCACGCAAGCGCAATTCGGGGAACGACGGAAACCGTATCCGGAGGGCAAACCCGGCTATATCCGCGTAGATAGCGTGCACCAGGGTGATTTGGACAAAGAAAAGGGCGTCTACTATATCAACATGGTTGATGAGGTCACTCAGTGGGAGATTGTCGGGGCGGTTGAGAGAATATCCGAACAATATTTGGAGGTATTATTGGAAAATCTGATCAATCAGTTTCCGTTTAAAATCATTAATTTCCATTCCGACAACGGCACGGAATATATCAACAGAACGGTGGCGTCGTTATTGAACAAATTAGTCATCAGCCAGACCAAATCACGCTCAGGGCATTGCAATGACCAGGCGCTGGTGGAGTGCAAGAACGGTGCTGTCATCCGCAAGCACATGGGACGAAGCCATATCTCACAAATCAATGCCGGACCGATCAATGACTTTTATGGAAAATATTTTAATGTCTACATCAACTACCACCGGCCATCCAGCTATCCGACGATTACCTATGATGAAAACGGCAAGCGACGCAAAAAATACCAGACCTATTTAACACCATATGAAAAATTTAAAACCATCGAACAAGCCGAAAAATATCTGCGTGATGATATCACTTTCGAACAGCTCGAAATAATCGCCAAAGAAAAAAGCGACAATGAATATGCCGCTTTGATGCAAGAGAAAAAATCAATTTTATTTAAGAACTTTTATACATAGAGCCAATTAATGGCTGCGCTATTTGGGGCTCACATGTTGACTGGAAAATACTGGGAGAGCGTTTTGCTCTCCCTTGTTAGTTGCCAAGTCTATCTTTGACTCACAATCATTGTTATTGCTGGCTGATCGGTTACAGCCCTTAATTTGAATTTATACTTGTTTCTGGGCAGCGTTGTAGCTGACCATAGATTGACGACCTCGCCGTCATCATAGATTGCCTGAAATTTGCCATCCGGTGAATCCAAATTCCAATTGGAGGTTACACCTGATGGAAATGTAATCCATGATTCTGTTTGTTCTCCGTTCTTGAGTGAGAACGTGTATGTGCCGGGCTGGTATATCCTCTCAACCGGCAACTCTCGCTCCACTACCGCCTCGCCCAGATACTTCTTAGCCAGAGCCTTGTGCTCGTTGGCCACCTTCTCCTTGCTTGGTTTCCTGGCCCACTTCCTGGCTTCTTCCAAATGGAAGCGACCGAGATTCTCCCGGTTCTCCTGGTATTCGTTCGTCTTGGTGTTGTCATACTCCGCAGCCTTGGCCAGGTTGTTGACCTTGCCTTCCGCGCCTGTCGCGGATTTGCTCTGGCCGTAGTAGTAATCACCGATGGCCTGCTTGAGGCCAGGATTCAGGCGTCCGGCGAGATAGAGAAAACTATCCTTGCCAGTTGCCTTGCCTTGAGCAAAGAGGCTGTCTGCCGTTTCTTTGGCCAGTGCCGGATTGTAATTTCCGGCCTCAAGGTAGAACCCCTCGGCCTGTTTCACATCCCCGGCATTAAGCCTGGCGTCACCGGCGCTCTTGTAAAGCCCGGCGATCTCATTTGCGTACTTGGCCCTGACCGGACCAGCCGAGAACCTCTCGCTGGCGCATCCGTAATTGCCGGTGGCAAAGCAGTACTTTCCTTTGAGAAAGTGCGCTTTGGCATTGGCCGGGTCTGCCGCGATGATCTCATCCAGGCAGTTCATGGCTTCGGACTTCATATTGAAATTCCACCGGTCCTCAGCATCGCCAACTGACGAACACTTCTTTTCTGCCGCTTGCGAGACCGCAGCCGCCAGAACGACAACCGCAATCATGAATGTCATAAGCTTCTTCATTTCCGTGCCTCCTATTCTATATGCAGTGTTGAATTTTTCTGGTCCGTCAAAGCGTAAATCTTGATCGGACCGCTCCTGGGCCATCTGGCCACGTCCGTTGACGGGATCTTCGCTCCGCCCGGCGTGAGGATAAGAAACCCTCCGTCCGGCGAATCAATCCAGTATCGTCCGCTCCCTTGCGGCTCAATCCAGCCGGAGAGTTCTCCCGCGCCCTGGCTCAAAGGATAAATACCCTTTTGCAGTTCAATCGGGTTGATAGAGTAGGATGACGCTTCCGCATTGGGGAGCACCAGCTGCACGATTCCGCTCCTCTCCACTTTCCGCGCGATTGTAGAATCCGCCTTGTCCCATCTTGCTGATATAGCCTTGGCCGTTGCCGGCACAAAGCAGAAAATGGTGTTCACAGCGAAAACGAAGATGACCGAATATCTGATGACCTTCCTGTACAATTTGTTTGAGCCCCAAAGATGGCTCGTAAGGACGATGAGCAAGGCGCATAAGGCGATGATCGGGACTCTTGACGGAGCGTTCCAGTAGGGAACTACCGAGAAGAAGAACGAGACGATGAGTTGCCACAAGAGAACCCCGAGGGCAATATTCATCCAGCCTTCAGCCCATTTCACGCCGCCTTGCAAGGCGCTCTTGAATCTGCCTTGGACGACTTCCGCCGCCATGCCGATAACTCCGGCGAGCGGTGTCCACCATGTGAGGATGATGAGGATGATCGGCGCGATGAGCAGTCCGACCATGGCGTTGAAGATGCCGGTATCAAATATCCAGCCGAGAAGAAACCCGACGAGATTGAGTGCCAGCACTGTAATCAAGCCGACGATGGCGACCAGTCTGCCGAAATTCCACCAGACGACAACACGGTCTCTGGCACCGCCCATGTATCCTTCAAGTCCGAGATTGTTCGTTTCGGCCTGAATCCATTCCCAGGTAATCGTTATGAATTCCCATATCGTCATCATGTCGTTCCTCCAATAGTCCTTCGATTGTTGAGTGTTGTGATCCGCGCCCGCATCTTCTCTGCGAGAGTGGCCATGACGTTTTGCGTCGTCGGGTGCTTTTCAAAACTCGTGATAGCATCCCCGATGCTCGCAATCCCCTGCCCCAGATGGTCGAAAAATGTATCCATAATTCCGGACGCTTCGCAAATCGCGAGCTTTTCCGGGTCTGTAAGACGGCTGAAGCTTTTCAGAAATTCGATACCAAGATTGGTTCTTACTTCCTTGGAGCTTTCCTTGACGCTGGGCGTTCCCTTGAAACGGGGAATGGTTTCCTTCGTCTTGTTCACTTCCCTGACATACTCCGTTTCGGCCAAATGGCCGACCACGACCCGGAATCTCCGTCTCTGACCGTCCGTGAAAGAGGGACCGTTCAAAAAGGCCGAGACCTTCGAGGCCACGTCCTTGCTTGCCGGGTCCTGTTCCAACTGGGCCATGAGCGCAAGATAGGCGGTTTCGTCGGTTAGGTTGAAAAGTCCGCCGTTCTTGATCTTCGTGACTTCCGGCCCTGCCATTCCATCCTTGCCTGCGACGGTTCTTGCCGCCGCTTCTTTGGCGAGGATTTTCTTCATCATGCCTATGCTAAAAAATTCGCTGACCAGCTCAATGCCGAGCTCTTTCAAAAACCCTTTGACTCCTGATGTCTCCATGGCGTAAGCCTCCTTTATAATTGTGAGATTGATTGTCAATGAGCGAACGAAACCCCTTCGCTCTGCGGACGGACCTGTAGCGCTTGCGGTGCGGTTGATATGCGTCGGAATGTAATCGGGACTGTTGCGGACGTGTCTTTATCGGAAACTGCTTTGAAAGGGTAACATCTCTTTGTAGCATATTTTCAAAATTCTGTAAAGAGCACGCGGACGGAAATGGCCAAAGTTAGCGAAAGTAATTTTACATCTGAGGCTGGTTTGTCTCGTTTTCCCCTCTTGTCTCCTCAGAATCCGATCCGGCCAAGCCGCGCACTCACTTGACAGCCTTTCTCCCTGAAATTACAATGAAGTCAGATTTAAGCCTCTCTTTACAAAGCGGAGCTTGAAAGCCGAGTGAAGAGAGGCAACCGCAATTTATGGCCAGGAAAAGGAGAAAGGCCGTAGCATACTGCCGCGTCTCGACTCTGGAACAAAAGAAGAAAGGGTATGGGATCGATATTCAAATCCGGGATGCCACTCTATGCGCCGAACGGCACGGCTTTTTAGTCGAAATGTTTTATCGCGATGAAGGTGAAAGCGGTGTAAAGGAAGAAC
>Ga0315281_10000188_pt1 | contig 79204 bp, 99 predicted proteins | sample YL17G07_0_MG_FD_204540 | JGI IMG/M metagenome (GOLD analysis project Ga0315281, IMG submission 204540) | Sediment microbial communities from Yellowstone Lake, YNP, Wyoming, USA - YL17G07_0 | ecosystem: Environmental > Aquatic > Freshwater > Lake > Sediment | place: USA: Wyoming | collected... | reverse complement strand
TGAGATACCGACATATTAACTAGTCTTTATTTGAATGATGCCACTATTGGTTTCAGTTGCACTCATAATAGGTACTATAGGAGTTCCTGAAGGACCTACTCCAGTGGGATGCATATGCTCATTGAATAGCTTCTTCAGCTTAGTTCCTAATACTAAACCATCAGCAGAGTCATCTCCATCATCTCCTATTTGAATCTTTGTCGCGTGAATAACCACAGTTCCGTCAGCCTTTATTGTTAAAGTAGTTCCTGTAGCATGCTTGATGCGCACAGTCTTAGCAGCTTCCATGGTAGCCTTATCAAATCGGGATCCCTCTGACAGATCATCACTATCGGTTAATACTGTATCGCTTATAGATATCTTAGTTCCATCAGGAAAAGACTCCTCAAAATCCCCCTTATAGTTAATCTTTTGCCAGTATCTTGATTCATGCACGTACAGCTTTCTACTAGGACCATCCGTAGGGGTAGACCTAGTAGACCGATTAGGAGCCTCTTCCGCATGTGCAGAGGTATTTGGCACGCTTCCCAAAACAATCGGAAAATAGCCTTTCCCATTTAAAAACCCCAAGACAACGCGTGTCCCAGGGGTTGGTAGATCGATGTCAATTGTGGACATGCATGAGTCTGATTCAAGATCCTCCTCTTTAATAACTTCGGTTATCTTATGTTCCCCATTCACAGAAGAAGACACGTATCTAGCATTTTTATAGTTGTCAAAAAACTTTGGAGCCATAACAGGAACATTCTGGTATAGCATCCCTATGTCTGTGCTGACATCCACAGTGTCCACTACCATAGTTGGGTCGTCTGTAGCATCGTCTGCATAGTTAGTACGCCTTACCGTACCCACCTGAAGGGCTGAAAAGCTATTAGGCACAATATCCTTCTTGTATGTATTCGCTTTAAAGTGTTCTTGTGGGATCCACATAACTAATTTCCAAACCTCTTTTCAGTAAATCTCTGGTAGTCTACGTACATCCCTAGTTCCGGATCCAAATCCCACAGCTTATTAAATAAAGACCTCTGATAGAATGATGCCTGCCCCAACAAAGCTGCTACAGTGTCTTTATTTCTCATACTTATATTTAAAGGATTAATGTCCAATAAATTACCCCCAAATTGATTGGAGTTTATAGCTAACTCTACTGCAGAGTTGTAGTCTCTATCGTTATAGTACTGCATAAAAGAAGCCGCAGGGGTTCCAAATACTGTGGAGTTAGCTGCTGTACCAAACTTGTTATATGGGGTGCCTCCAAGGGGATATATTGCATTTGTACCTGGGTCCGAGTAGTTAAAAGTAAGATTAAGATTGCCCCATGCCCTATTGGTAAGAGAGGGATCTATAGGTACTGCAGCTGTGTAGTTGCTGTTGACTGATCCGAACGAGCTGCCCACACCTGAAATCTTACCCTCATTAGTAAAGGGGGTATATGTTGGAGCCTTCTGCTCTGCTGGCTTCTCACTCTTGATCACAATTTCAACTTGCCCTACGAGCTTACCTTTTGACTTATTTGCGTTTATTCCCAGAGCTCCTACGAAGTCCGTGAGAGACTTGCGCCTATAGTCAAGACCCTCTCTGGAGTGCTTTAAAAAGTCTTTCCCAGGAAATACCTCATTAGCATCAATGCCACGAACAACGTCTATACTGGTCTTATAGTATTCAAAGCAAACAAAATCATGGACTACGGCCTGTATATAAAAAGACGGCTCAGGCTTGTTAGTTTTTGAATCTCCAAGAATTAACAAGGTACCTATCTTAGGATCAGGGTTACCCTCAATAGTAAAGCTGCCAGAAAGATACTCATCTTGGTATACATTCCAGTCAAATAAAAGTCTAGAATGCTCCTTAGCATACTCTACAAAATCTCTTTGAGGAACTAATTCAGTGGTATTGATCGCTTGCTTAATCGCTTGTAGAAGACTCTGAACCTCTGCCTGTTGTGCCGGAGCTGCCCATATGGGGATAAGTAATCCTTCAATCTGATTGAATATATCTGAGTTGGCTTTAACTTTAAGGTCACTTTTCCGTAGTACCTTAATACTACCTAGTCCAAACTTGCCATCAGGGTTTGATATCTTCAGAGTTGCTTGAGCAGTCTTCGCTAGAGAGCTTACCTCATTCGCATATTTAACTGCTACTGGAACTAGTGGAGGTGCCTTTCCTGATGACACATAAGGCTCTCTTAAGGCCTCTGGCATGATGTTTAGTGTGGCATTTACCTTGCGAGGTCCATACACCCCCATGGTTTCTGGGCATGCCACGGACCACAGGGTGGGTTTTTCTTCAGAACTATCTGCGTAGTATGTACTACCCAGAAGATCGATATCCTCACTAAGATAATCTACACCGAAATAATTACCCACCTCATGAGAAGATCTAGTAAGGGATTGACTTATAATGTCCTGAGGGTATATATGAGTACTAGGCAAATTCTTGTAAAAGAATGTGCCCACTTCTGCATCAATAAAAGGTACCCTTCTAAACATGAGCCGTATCTGGCACTCTGAATCAGGATCTCCGTTAGCGCTGAAAAAACTAACAACACTTGCATCATCCTTTCTAGTAAGCTCCTCCGAATAATCGACAGTAACGGTTTGTGCATGGATTCCTTCAGAGAGCTGAAAGTCATAGTCCTTTATGTAACCTGCATAATTACGTAGCTGTCTTTTAGGTATTACATCTACAAAGAGCTCGTAAAAGGGTGCATTAGAAATCCCTTTAAAAGAATCCCAAAAAGACCCCTCAGGTACTATGAAGTTAGATAAAAAACTTGATACGTATCCTTTTGAACTCCCAAAGGTATATGTTAAGAAGTCTGACACAGTCATCGACTTACCGTCATATAGCCAAGTAGCGTTATGCCTAGGGTAAAACAACTCCTCCATGAGTGTATTGATCATTGCTTCCCGCTTTACTAAAGTGAGTGCGCCAGCTATGTCTCTACCTCGAAATACGAAAGCCTTCTTACTGTCCCAATAAGCAAATATAAGTTTTGCATCATATAAAGTCTTACCAAAGTCTGCACCCTCAATTATTATACGTTGCTGAGGTGACATCCCGAAAGTGGAGTTTATAGAGATACTCTCTATAAAACCCACCATAACCACTTGAGGGTCAAGTTGATGCTCTGCTGAAGATCCCCCAGAAAACCTTATTATAACGAGGTGCTTCATATCTAGTGTATCTATAAGAGCTACGCCATCTGGAAAGATTCTATTGACTAGCTCCAATGTAAAAGTACCAAAGGGATCCCCAAGGCTCTTTGAGGTTCTACAACTTACCAGGGAGTCTGCGAACTCATCTTGGTTATTATATCTAATGTTATTGTTGTAATAATTGTCTACTCCTGTGTTGGTCTTATATGGGATATCTTCCTTATTGGCCACCCCTGTAAAGGTGAGTACTCCTATTCTAGAGTGTATCTCTACATGGCATTTCGGTACTGCAAAGAGACCATCAGGAGTAACCATAGCTTAAGCTGCTCGCTCTTCGGCAATGTTTGCTGATGCTACCTTATTATTCTGGTCTATCTTTATCTTAATCTCCATTAGACGCTCTGTCGGATCTTTTTGAGTAGTCTTGGCATCCCCATTTAGAAGTTTCTCCATGAGCATCTGAATAATGGCTCTATACCCCGCCCCCTCTGATTTTTCATCATCGGTCCTCTTAAGGATACCGACAGATCGCTTCCAGGCTCCTTCTGCATTATATTTGGCATCTATGAGTTGTCTCGCATTCTCATCTGTACCCAATAGGGATAGTGCAGCATTCTCTTCCGGAGAAATACCCTCAATACTACTTCTTCCATTTAGTTTACCAGTCCAACCCTCTCGCATTGCGTTGTCTGTCGAGTAGTCTCCGATCTTCCCAGAGAATGTGTATAGAGGGTCGCCCTTCGTCATAAAGGACGCAAGATTCCCATTCTCAAGGTTGTTTTTCCTAGCCTTATCCCATACGTCGAAAGCTGCCATCTTCCCAGGAGTTATGTTTAACACTTTTCCAGCAAACTTTATCAAGACATCTCCTGCAAACAGTGCAGCATGCTCTAAAGGAGCGCCTATCCTATTAGCTATACCAGTAACCGTCTTGGCTTCCTTGGCAAGCTGATCATTTAGAGTCTTAGCTCCATCCTTAATAGTCATGAGATCTTTCAACCTAGCATTTTGTTCTGCAGTTCTTTCGGTTAACCCAAGAAGTTGTGTTGCCTCTTGAGCCTCAGTAGGCTTCATTCCGAAGCTCTCTTTCATAAACTGGGTTACATAGCCTAAACCACCCATCTGATTGATATTAGGCATGATTTTACTAAACATCTGTATAGCTAGTCCTGGGTCCTCTGCCATAGACTGCATAGACTGTATACGTGTCCAATCATTTGCTCCTGGACCATTAATCCCAGCCATAATTGCACTCTTTGCTCCAGCTCCTAAAGTACTGCCTAGGGGCCCTGTGGAATTCACCATAGCGGCCATAGTTCCTGGGTCTAATCCACCTGATTGCATCAGCTGCATTAATGACATCATCTGGGTACGGGGCGCCGCCATACCGGCTAGAATGCCTCTTGACATCCTGCCAGCACCCTCAGTAGATAACATACCGTTTCCTCTTACATACATCCCTGCGGTAAGTGCTGTTGCAGCCTTAACCTGATTCTCACTGAGACCTGGTAGGGTTTGATTCAACTGCTGTAGCGTCTGGTTTAAGTTTTCTAAGAAGTTTGGAAGATCTGCTTTGCTTAAGCCTTTGGCAAAGGCACCAGCTATCATCTCTGGAAGACGGGCGTTATTTCTTTCCCCCATAACCATTGTACCGGCCATACCTCCAAAAGCACCACCAGCCTCTTCCGCTGACATACCGAAACCCCGACTGAATTTGGCCATTGAGTAGAACTTACTGTCTGATACCATTCCACCTTGTCTAGCGTATGATGTTGTTAAGTCGGCTGACTCCCTACCATACATACCCATCTTATACCCTTGGTTGAGTATGGAGTCCATATTCATGCCACGAAGTCTCATAGGGTCTGCCTTGGCGTTTATAGCTAGGGATGTCGTAATGGATTTTTGGACAGCCATACCTGCTACGGCTGCAAGGCCTAAGCCCAGACTTGCTGAACCCAGAAGACCCATACCTGGAACGCCAGCATTAGCACCGAAGGTACTCAGATACTGCATACCTGTCTTCCCTGGTCCACCACCTTTAGCGGGGGGATTAGGGAACTTATTTTGTACCTGCTCTACCTGCGTATGTGCTTTAGCACTCTCAGCATTTAGGAGAGACTGAGCGTCTCTAGCTTCTTTAAGAGCCTTTTTGTATCCCTCTACCTCTTGCGTAAGATCCTCAAAGTGCTTGATATCCTTATCTTGAAGAGAGCCTCCACTCGTCATATTGTCAAGCTGTTTCTGTAATCCTTTGAGAGACCTAGAGAATGAGTTTATATGAGTTTCGGCTGAGGAAGCTGCTCCCTTTACTACATCAAATAGGTGTGTGTTACTTCTCTCAACACTCTTACTCGTCCCACCCTCTTTTGCGATACTAGCAGCATTATCCTTTATTTTTTGGATTGCAGACATACCCTCAGTGAGGTTATGAAGGGCATTGGCTTTATATTGTGAGGTTCTTGGTGCCATCTATTGCTCCGCTGGTAAAAATTGTTTTGTGACGTCTTCCCAATCGGAAACATCCCCACCCTGTTCAAAAACACGCAAAGCATCTTCCACTCTACTGATGTACTTCTCTGTTTCCACTTTAGGTGTTTTTCTCCTGTCTACTTGATTATCATCGACTTCCTTATCGATGCTATCCATAAAGGACATAGCTTCAGGACTAATATCCACAGTAGGGGGCTGGTTAGACTGCTCATTCCAAAATAACAACCAATCAATCTGCTCTAGGGTGAGGTTTAGAAAACGAGGATCTGTAGGGAGTACCTTCCACTCCTTACAGATCCAGAATAAGACTCGATGAAAGTTGTTATCTTTTAATAGAGGATTTGTTGAATTCAATCTTGCTATTTTTTCTAAATGATTCTACGACCAATGCGTGTTGGACATATATAGACTCTAGCAGCGCTAAATTGTCAAGCTCTTCAATCTTAAACCAAGAGGGCCAATTTACGAGCAAGACCTTCAGTGTTGCCTTCATAAATGCAATGTTCTGAATTTCTGGGGAAAGTGTGGCACGATTTGTTACTCCACTGTAGTAGGAGCTTTCAAGAATACCTATTTGGATAATGTCCCCAATACTGGGAACGCGAGATTGAAAAGATCCTTCATACTTCTGGCTATCATAGTCCGTGTAGGTTACACTGAAAGTAAATCGCTTATCCTTTCCTACGATGATGTCATCTACGTTAAATTGATCTAGTTCTGATCTCAATGCTTCCATTGAACTTGTAGTCTCTTCCGTTAGTTCTTCCATTGGTTCCATAAAAAACTCCTTTTCCTGATATGAAGACTAAAATAGCCTCTGGGTAGAGGCTATAAAGTTTTAAAAGATGACTTTATTGGTTCATGTAGTCGGTAACTTTGTGGCTGTACATTGGAGTGTCATTCTTAACGTCCATTGCCCACCACGTGGCTCTTTCACCAACGATATTATTGTGTGTAACCGTAAATGATCTTGTAATTAGAGTACAACCGAGAAATGTTGTTAACTCTTGTGAAGTAAGAAGACTATCGATGAAAGCAATATTAATTGGCTCCATTGCTAGAATACCGCTTCCACTTGCTGCTAAACCCATTTGGGCTAAGCTGTGGTTGCGTAGATAAAACTTATCCATTTCAATATTAGCACTCCACTCAGTAGCTACATGCTCTAAAGGCATAATACTACCAAATCCTCGAGAGACAGGTTGAACATTAAATTGTTCTGTGGCTGTAGCGGACTGTCCTACTCCGATGTTTTTACCACCAACCTGCAATAAAACCGTTGCAGAGGTATGTACTTTTTGATTTGTTGCGCTTGCCATTCCTATCCTCCTTTATTAAACCACAATCGTGGCTGGTTTGAATACCGCCGTAATTGTAATGTAGTTGATCGGCTCAACTGGGCTAATTTCGTAAGTTACAATACAGGTTCTGTTACTGAAGCTGATATTGATGTTTCTATATGCCATTACTGGAGTTCCTGTTGTAGGATCGATACCACCAGTGATGATTCCTGATCTCTCATAATCCTTCAATTTACTTACAACCGCACTTTCAATCGAGCTGATTGAAGATGTAGTAGCTTTTTGACCGATGAACCGATTCTCTAAGTAAGTTCTTAGATCCTTTGATACATAGTCAGCTACAGCTGATACACTGTCTTCTACGTTAACAACATTATTGTCTTTCGTGTAAGTAGTTCTGCCCTGACAGATTCTCCATCCAAGGTTTCTAGCATACTCAAGTGGCGCAACACCAGCATCGAGAAGCTCGTCGATATCTGTAGGACTCCAAGTCTTTTCCATACCCACTATGTTGAGAAGTTTGTATGTTGCAGGCTCAGCTACGTTATCAAATCCAGCCATTATCCCTGCTACTGCAGCAGCAGCTATATAGGAAGGATAAGTTGTGACTGTTCCGTCGAACTCTCTTAACTGAACACCAGGAGTAACTAGAAGAGCTCTACGGCTGTTTGTTGTTGAAGCCAAGGCTTTTATTTGTTGTTTTGTGTATCCAAGAGCTGTTCCATAATAAGCTCTGCGCTCTCTCTTTGTTACACTCATATTCTCTACGTGAGAGGATACAAGAGCCATAAGAGAAGTGTCAGCAGTTAGAGGAACAATAATATCGGCATCTTCATTTTCCAGAAGCGTGAGAGCTGCTGTCCATTGTGTTGCTGTGTTACTACCCTCTGCACCAGGAGTTGTCCATGCTGTTGAAACATTGGCCATTGGAATAATTGTTGTGAGCTCCGCACCAGGAGTTGTTTGAGCTACCGTAAGAAATTGTGATTCATTTAATGCCCAATCAATAATTGCTCCAGCTTTAGCTGTGATCGTAAGATTACGGTCTTGTTTAGCTGCGACGCGTATGAACTTATCAACGGCATTTATATATGCTGTACTTAGTTGTTGGTTCCTAAGGTACGGAGAGACTTCTGCGTAAAGGTAACCAGTCCCATTAAGGTAATTAACTAACTGAGAGACTGTTGTGAATCTTGAGTCAGACAGACTTAATGAGAACGATTCGGTTGTTGTAGCGGATGTGACTGCGAAAGTCGTAGCTGCCCCAGCCGGCACTGTCACTGTAACCTTACAAGTTGCAGCATTACCAGTATATCTAACTGTAAAAGCTGGACCCAAATTTTCTTGTGATTCCCACGCACCTGTAGGAGTGTACTGGCTAAACCATTTAACTCCATTTGGAACGATCGTTACTACGTCGGTCTTATCTGCTGTAGCTAAATTAGCCTCAGTAACTGTTACTGTAAGATAGTTTGTTGATGAGCCTGAAGCGTAGAGAGTAAAAGATCCACCTAGATGTACGTCTACTGCAGGACCACTAGCCCATGCTAGAGTTGTTCCCGAGGTTGTTCCCGAGAACGTGAATTGCAGGGTTCCAGAAGAAGAAGCTCCATCACTTACTCCATCAATTCTAACACCATCAATGGGAACTGATTCCCCTATGTTGTCATAGTCAACTCTATCTGCCGTTGCTGTTGTCACTTGATATTGTATACTTTTTGTGTAGATGCCATAGTCTTTAGTTGTAACTGTTAAACCTGTGCTGCTTGCTGTATCTACTGACTGGGTAGCAGCGTTAATTCTGATTGCTTTGATAACTGATGCACCATTTTGGTTAGGGGAAGGGGACCAGGCGATACCTACTGCTTTAAGAAGGTCACCACCACGAAGAACCGCGTTAGCTACTGAAGGATCATTGAAAGTCTGTATAACTCCAGGAACACCACCTGTGGCTTGCCCAATTAAATAGATGTTTCGAGTTGCTCCAGCGTCTACACTAGAAAGATTCGAAATATCAATTTTTGATGCCGCCTGTGGCTTAACTAATCTCTTACCGTTAAAAAATATTGACATCCTTCTTTCCTCCTATTAACCTTTGTAATAATCTTTCCATGCAACATCCGATGGTTTATCCATATATGCCGAGAAGATTTTTTCCCAATCGGATTCATATAGGCGAAAATTGTAAGTATGGTCAAGCGTTTTTACGGCGCCTGCAATACCCATGCCATAACTGTAAGCCATGGCGTAATCAACAGCGGTCATATAACGACCTGTATTCTCTACAGGAGGGGTTACAACTGCAACCTCTTCTTGAATTTCCGTATTAATGTTTTCGTCCTTTTTGGCCATGTTAATTCTATTTAATTATACACCAATAAACTAATCACTACCCGTAACCCGAAAGTAAGTATGCATTGTTAACCCACAAATATGCTCTGCCTGTATCCTCTGCTAAGTATAGTGTAACAGTGTTACCCACAGCAGGGAAGCTAGCTAGATCTGGATATTTAGTGGTGTGAAGGCCATTGAGGCCTCCTGATAGCACAAACTTATCACCTGTCCACAAGTAAACTAGGCCGGTGTCTTTAGTAAGATATAGGGTATGAAGCACACCCACTACAGGGAAATCAGCTAGTGTATCATAACTGACAGCCTCTCCTTCAAACTCCTTCGTATTTACGTTTGCGTAGTACTCGGTCTCCGTAAGATTGATTTCATCAATAATAGGAGGCATTACTCTACTCTCAATAATGAAGCTGTTGATCAGACTGATGTTAAATATACCAAAGAACAGAGCTTTGCCACCAGGAAGCATTGTGTGATCTTGGCCGTCCTGACCATTTTCTAGTCTAACCAGATAAACCCCCTGGTTTTCTAAGTACTCCGTTTTACCCACCATAAAGATCTTCATAAGTCCGTAGCTTATGTCATCACGCATCTCTGCGGTGCTTGCCCAGACTCTTAACTCGTAGGCCTCATTAAAAAACCTACCTGTCTGGTTGTTCCCTGTTTCACCTACGTCAATTACTTCTCCGATAAACTGATCGGTTTCAGCTGTGGTTGTTCTAAATATGGTAACGCAAGGAATTTCAGTACCGGATCCTGGAGAACCCCCGTCAATGACAGGATCTCTAGTGAATACGTTTACTTTGTAATCAGAGGGAGCAAGAACAGCGAGCTCAGTAAAGCCATCTGTAAGTAGCTTACGCAAAGCATCCTTGGTGTCAAGGAAGGAATAGTCATAGTTCTTAAATACTACCATTAGTTTTCTACCGCCAAAGGAAAGCTTGAGTCTTGCAAGAAGTTGTACCGCTCAATTCTTCTAGCTGCCATGCGTCTAGGAAGAATGACCTGCCCATGGAATCTCTCCTGAGCTATCTCTCTCCAAATTATATACTCTCTTCGTGCGTTATAGGTGACGCTGTACATCTCCTGTCGCTCTGGACCTCGGAAGGTACCTGGAACATTTGGATCAGGAAGCCAAGTAATGCCCCGCACATTGTCAAATATATAATCTACGCCCTCAACATACTTGTTGTATCTATCACTAACGTCTATAATATTGACTACTGTGTCATATTTTAGAAAGTCTACTACATCCCTCTGTAACAGCTCGTTTTCACGCGTTACTACCTCATTATCTAAAAGAGTAATCCTATCACGCTCTCCTATGTCAAATGCCGGACTGAATGTAATTTGCATGTCTCCGTCCTGAACCGCACCGATACCCAAGTATCTCTTCTGCTCAGTTAGACTTGTCATAATAGCTCTGATGGGCTCCATGTACTGGTATGTCACTGAGATGCTATGGCTAGGATCTACTACATCTGATAGCTTTATTAGGGTGTCTGTGAAGTAGAGATGAGTTAGGGCCACATTAGGCTGTGCCGTTGTGTCAATGATACTAATTACGTTATCTATGTATTTGTGTGCTACTCGTATCTGGTCATTATGCTCAACTAGAGGCTTTACTACCTCTACTGATGAGTTTAAAAGGGTGCACTCATAGCTGACGTATATGCCGAAGCTAGAGCTCAATGTGTTTTCGTTTAGTGTTATGTCATTCCCTGAAATACTACTTACAGTATACTCATCTCCAGTCTTCTTTCTAAATATCCTAATGATCTTAGTAGGAGTGTGCTTAACTCGGATCTTGTTTGCAGAAAGGACTACTGCCTTCTCCTCATATACTTTGTTATTTGAAGGAGCTGTATAGTTGTAGCCTCTGCCCTTACATACGGGGCACTTATAGTCAAAGTCAACCACGTTTACAGTTGTAAAGGCCAAGCTGTCTGCGTTGATCACATCTCTAGTAATGCAGGTGCATCTAGTAGCTCGCTCCCACTTAAATAGATAGCCTTGTGCCTCAATAAGTTGCATGAACTTAGTGGTATCAAACTTTATTGTCGAATATATGTTTGTTGAGGGAAGCATTATTAAGCCACCGTCAGATTAGCACCATGGTAGTAACGATAAGCATCTTGATAAAACTCCTCTAGCTGCTTACCATACATATCAATTCTTGCTTGATAAAGTATTTGTGATGGACTGTTTGTGCGGCTGTAACTTATGTTTAAGCCGTCCGCAGATATGGAGCTGCTTGATAAGCCTTGTGCATTGGCATCCAGAATTATGAGGATCTCGATAGCTGCTACTTTGCCTATTGCATCCCAAATATCGTCAGGAATCATCTTGAAGCCTGTTGTATAATGTATACGAAACATGGATGGTAGGTCTCCCAAGATACCTGCAGAAAGCATTGGTAGATAGTATCCAGTGCCTAACATGACTTGTGATAATGTACCAGCGGTAGGAACTAGGTTGATTTGTCCGTGGTCTTTTCTCAATTTGATCCATGGAGTCGGAATGTCCATGATTTTCTGTCCCGTAGGATAGATTAACTCCATCTTATCTACTTTTTGTACTGGCATTCTATAGAGCTTCATAAAGCCCCACTTCCAATAATCGTTAAGCTCATAATCATAATTAGGCTCTTCAACGTCAAAGACCTCACCCGCTGCTGGAGTACATATAACAACTCTGGGGTTGATGTCAATATGAAGCTCGCGCTCTACCGTCTTAACGGCAACAGCGATAAACTTCTCTAGAGTTGTGTCATCTATGTCTTCTCCACTAGTGTCTGTGAGGTCCATACCCTTAAGAAATTTATTTCTTAGATCATCTACTGTAACTGCATTTGTTGGGGAACCTATACGAATAACAACGGTCTCTGCTGCTGAGTTCTGAGGTCCTGGATTCTCTGGAGTAAAGTACCAAGTATCTAGTACCGTCTGAGGATGTGTATTCCAGATAGAGCTTGTAGTAATCTCGTAGTAGCCCACGCTGATTCGTCGAATATCCACAGCGGGAATTGACTCAATTACAAGGTTTGTCTGACTGTCAACGAGGTCTACTCGGTCTACGCTATAGGGATCGAATCTCTGCCCCAACTTAAAGAACAGAGTTCCTAAAACTATATTCGTGTTTATAGTTGCTGCTGATCTGGTGGAATTTGCCACGCTATACTCCCGTTACTTGATAGGTTGTGTTGGATAGAATGCCGTCCACCTTTGTTGATAGTATCTCTAAGGAGTCGGTAGTCGCATCAAATGTGCTACTTCCATCCTTATTTGCTATCTTCATTAGAGAAGGTTTTGTTGCGGCTAGATCCCAACCCGCTCCCTTTACTTCAATGTTATCTACATCGGAGAACTGCAGTGTATCGATAGATGCACTTACGAAGGGAGCCGATACCTTATATTGAACTGTGTAGTCTCTTTGAACGCCACCCTCATCGTGGGTTTGGTTGAAGTCATACCGATATATACCGGTGTCATTAAATTCAAATAGGGGAATATCCTTGAAAACACCGGCTCCAAAAGTATTGTCGCCATAATCATAATAAGCGTTATCACTGTTCCGATACAGATTAGCTATACAGGTTGCTCCATGAATTGGGTTGCCTTCTGCATCCTCTAAGTAAAGCTGTAAATGTACTGTGCTGCCCTTTTGAAAGTTTTCCATGCTATTTCAATTATCGCCCTTAGTTCAGTGTGTAGGATAGGCCAAGATATACCGGAGTGTTAATTAGGGGTATTGTAAGTATGTACTTAGATAAACCTACTGACATCTTCGATAAGTTTACACTGTAAGCAAAGTCCACGACTAGAGGGAAGTCATCTAATTTAGGCTTCTGCTTGATAGTATAGGCATTATGAATTTGCATCTTCCAACTTCGGTCATACAGGCTAGCGTCCATACTTATAGTCTTAGGTGGAATGCCTCCTACTATCTCATAGGGGGCTATGGTTACATTCAGAGTGTCGTTCTCAAAGTGGATAACATCTCTCTGGTAATTTGTGGCTACTTCCACAGCATTCTGAGTGGTGATTACTATCGTAGTAGTGGTGGAGTTATTCACAGTAACTACTTTTGTGATATACCTAGTCCTCCATACTGGAACTTCAACATTCTGAGTAACTATTGTAACCACCGGTTTAACGTCTACTACTCCAGGCTTTACTGGATGTGTTACACTGCCTATTTTATACCCTAGAAAGCCTCCTAGAAGAAATATAATACAAGCAATAATTATGTTGGTTTGGATCTTCACTGTTGAGCCCCTTATTTCCTTTAATTCTAGCCTTCACTGAGGAGTGAGCTATCTCTATCATTATGCCATTAAACTCGTTCTTCAGACTCTTTAACTCATCTTGAATCCGACTTACTTCCCGATAATTTGAATCCATCTTTGCACGCATATCATACACTTGACTAGTTATAAAGGTTCCCCAAGCTATAAGTGACGTCAAAACTATAGGTAAGATCCACTTATTGTCCATGGGAGCCTCCTTAAGTAAGCTCTACTTCAGAATATTCATTAACGGTGCAGGAATCTTAACTGGTCGGCCTGTTTTGGTGCTGACACATACAAGTTTCATGCTCGCTGTAACTGCTACTTTTCCTTCTTTAATGATCGTATATTTTGTGTCAATAGCTATCTTACTAGCTGCTTTCACCTTTACTTCTATAGTAACACGATCCTCAAACATCGTCGGACGCTTGAACTGAAGATCACATTCAACGGGAACGAACGTGATGTGATCCTCTGAGATCATCCTAAGCATTGGCTTATACTCTCGCTCAAGTAATACCAGCCTAACCTCCTCAAACCATTCCAAATATCTGGAGTGATAAACAATGCCTGTGCTATCCGTATCATATAAAAACACTCTTCGCTCAACGAATTCCTCTAGCGTCATAAAAACCTCCGATTAAAAAATTATTAAAGCTTAGGGGCGTCTTGGAAGTGTAGCCGTTTTAGAATAGCCTCTTCCCAATCCATCTTCACTTGCTCTTTATACTTTAGTACCTTTTCTTGTACTAATGCTTTGCGTTTTTCAAGACCAGCTCTGCGGTCTACACAGATGCTGAGAATATCGGGAAGGTATATATCTATTACTCTAGGGTATAGCTCTTTATCTATCTGCTCTACCACCTTTAATACGGCTTGAGGAATAGCCTCTACTTCCCAGATGCGGAAAGACTCGGCTCTTCTCTTAGCTACAATCTCCAGGAACCTATCAACGAAGCCACATTTTCCCACACAATTACCGCATGCTGCCAGAGCTCCATTAAAAGCCTCATCAGCAGTTGCGAAAAGCCTCTCCTTAACTTCAGCCCACTCTTCCTCATACACGTCAGCCTTTTTGATAAAGGCGGCAGCGAGGGCGGCGCTGAACTCTTCTACCTTGCCGTGAAGAGTATTGGTTTGATTAACCAGTCCTACTAGAGTTTTTGTAACTGCAGAGAAGGCTCCCTCCTCATCCCTGATATGATTTACTAGAGTCTTCTGTACGCCATCCACGCAGTCTTTAACTTTGACGTTGTTTTTGTTGAACACTTTTAGAAAGTACGCGAACATCCCCGTTAAGAGAACAAGAAGCACTAAATTTACTATGCCTAAAACCATTCCAATATACCTCTATATTAAGATTTTATGATCGAGAGCTTACCCTTAAAGGTCGTCATAAATTCCCTAAAGAATCTATCCTTTAATGTGTTTGCTTCCGTCTTGATAAGCTCGGTAACCGTGCCATTACCCCTCATTGTCTGGAATCTCTCGTAGAACTGTATTATCCAAAAAGCAAATCTCTCGAACATTTCCCCCTCGGTCTCTTCCCATAACTGTACAGTTCTAGGAGATACCCCTTGGGTTACCAGCTGTGTGTGATATTTTAATCGATCCTTCTGAACATCCTTTGTAATGTCATGGAGTAACTGGTCGTTACTTATGACTACTCTCTCTGGATGATCTCTGAAGCTGATAAGGGCCTCTGATAAAATGTTTGTAGCGGCTGTTGAGGAGTAGTATACCACCGCGCCTATCTTATCCAACTCATCACTAAGCACCTCGTGGTTAACTATTTTGTACGTGTTCATGTCATCCTTTATAATTAGTAACTGCTCATTATTAGCACGTATACCCACATGAATCTCTTCCATCTTAGTCTCTATTTGATTGTGCTTTATGTCCTCGTTATCTTTATAAGCCTTTACCGTGTTTTCTACTGACTCAATTCCACCAGTTACTTGGGAGATCCCTAGTAGGAATTTATCCTGGATAGTCCTGAGTGTGGCCGTGAAAGCAGGAGCTACGAATAGAGTGTGATAGGCATAAAAGCTCGCAATAACGAGCGCTAAAAATAGTAGTAATATGAGTATGGCAGGGGCATGAGACGCAAGAGTTAGAAGAACCCCCCAAAACCACGTAAATACCGATGCCATTAGTACTCCTATGCGTAATTAAAATGCTTTAGTTTAATTATAGGAGTAAGTGCTGCTAGCCTATGACTTTTTTCTCGTTATAATACCCGGTATATTCGTGAATAATAAAAGCGTCGGTGGTCTCATCATAAACTGCCTTCGTGTAATACCCATTTGATATGTCGGTAGGCTCTCTATAAGCTGTGTAATAATAGAACTTAAGGACGCCTGCATCCAGTACTCCGTAGAGTCTCGTCAGGTCTAGTCCGGGATACGTGGCCATGAATTTATCATATACTGTACCATGGCTGGCTTGAACAGAGTCAAAGAAAGCTGTGTTTGTGAACTGGTATCCGAAGGTATCATCACCCTCTACCCAAGCAACACCTTCAAAAGGTGGGTGAATGTCTGGTGTGAAAGTTGACAGATACTCAAGAGTAAATCCATCGGGTAGGTGCCCTTGTAGATACACTGGTTCTATCCCACTAACTACCCCATCCGTTATAACCATTCTCAAGACATATACTATTGCTGCATCATATTGCCTAAATATGAAGCTACTGGGAACTCCTTTTGACACAAGAAAGTTCTTAAGCTTTTGAATATTGGCTTCGTTATTGACTACAACCACGTATGATTTCTTGAGATCTCCTACGGATACCACTAGATCGAATATGTACTGAAATTGCGAGTCACTTAGATACGCAATCGTAGTATTGTATATGTCTCTATGTGCTAATTTTACGTTGCTGTAAACCTTTTTAAGAAGTTCGTTGTCATCTACTTTATATATTGTTTCTGTCATAGCGTTGGCCTTTCTCCTCGAGTAATAGCACTAGCATCGCTGAGAGACTAGTTAGACTCGTAGCATTGTCGTGGTATATGTATGTTACCTGAGGGTTTGTATTGTATATCTCAAAGAGAATGCTCTCGATAAATTTTATCAGGTAGGTCAGTATCTGGCTCTCATCAGTAAGAGATGTGTCTAGCCCAAGCTCTCCCTCAGTAAGGTCTATAAACACTCTAGACATCCTCAGGAAGTATCGGATAATATTAGTCATGTATGAAGTCCTAGTGTTGTATATGTTGTAACCTGACTCAGCATCCTGGTTAGGTACATTAAACAGCTTATAGAACATTGTTTCGATGTATTGCACTAAATCCAATTCTTCAAGCTGCTCAGAAGTTGGAAGGTTATATTGCCCTATAGATTGCATCTTTTCTGTGTAGTACATGTATTCGTCCCACATTATCAGCCGAATTCTGCAGTAGTCTCCCCTACCTATCACGATCCTGTCGTCTTGAGCCACATAAGATACTGCTGGGCAGATCTTGCAGTTTTTTACCCTACACTCTCTGCAGCCCTCATGGGCACCTATTTCTCCAATAAGCTTTAAATCCACTCCAGTAAACACGCTCCCCATAGACTGTGGTGTGTTTGTGGCTATAGGCAAGAATCGTTGACAGGCATACACCTCACCATCGGTATTAACTGACACATAGTCCTCTCCTGCTGCGCACATTGGGGGGATCTCCTCAGTTACTTCGTGAAGAAAGTTACCAACATTAAAGGGTATCTCTGGGCTCTTACTATGTAACTCGAATAAGTAGTCCGCGATTAGGTGGAAGCCATCTCGCCAAACTTTAAAGTGGTGCTCCTGCCATCCATGCTCCATAATAGGAAAGAAGTAGAAGGAATCTAATCCCAGAGAGACCATTAGCTTCACAGATTCTAGGAGGTTTTCTGCAGTAGTTAGACTCTCACTACTCATGGTTGCTCTCACAATAACGGGAAGCTTCGTTGCAACGTACCTCTCGATGTTACTATGAATTTTTTCCCTAAGAGTGGTGTTGTTATGATCCTTAAGATGATTGTCAACACCCTCATTAGATATCTGTATTGTAACCAGTGCTTTTGACTCTAAGAGTACCTCTACTAGCTTCTCAGGAAATACAAAGCAGTTGGTGAATAATAAGAATCTCAGACTAATCCGATACTCCCGAGCCATCTCGGTTGCGCGATTAACTGTGTACACGCAGGTGTCCTCTGCAAGAGTGGGCTCTCCGCCAAAGAGGTCTATGGAAATTATGTCAGTATTCCCCCATAAGTTGAAGAAGTACTCGAGAGTCTTGTCGACGACCTCATTTGAAATAGCTACTGCTTTAAAATCCCTTTTATGTTGCTCAAAACAGAAGGAACAGTTAGCGTTGCAGCTGTTAGTTGTTATAAAATTAATAGTTCTCATTAGAAAGCCTGGTTGTAGTTCTGCCAGTAAGCGGGAGCTGTATTAGAGTTTGGCGCATCTATGGCATTCCTGATCTGGTTTATAAACTTCTTATCAACTGCATTCGTTGTCACTCGTGTACCTGCCCCTGAGGTGTCTCCGGTTTCATTACTGAATGTGTATAATGCCATAGTAGAAGAGTAGTTATAAAAGTACTGGGAGACGCAAGTACTTCCCATCCAGCAACCTCCAGTATTATGACAGACGCAACACCCGTTTGAATCACAAGTGCATCGATATACCAGCTGTCGTATTTTATTGACAGCTGTTCTTAGTTCGTTAATATCTGGGTTTCTAACTAGAGTTCCAGCAGGCATTCCTGTAGGTGTGTCAGCCCATGTTGGAGCAGTTACTTGATGTTGTGCGTAGAAGTCTTCAAGAGCCTTTCTCAGCTCGTTTGTATGAGCTGCTCTTATGTAGCCCTTAGTTGGAAGTATCGTGCTGTTATACGTGTTCGATGTGTTGGCATTACACCCTGACCCATTTGTGTATGTAAATGCCATGCTACACCCCTAATAGGCACATTACTTGGCCGTCCTTATATGCGTCTTGAGAAATTCCCACATACTGAGTGAACACGTGAAACCATCTCTTTTTTACAATTTTTCCACTTCTAGTTAAAACTAACTTATCTCCAATCCTGATGCTTTGATCTCTAGTGTTAACTGGAACAGAGCCGATTAGGGCAACTGGAATACCTCCGCCCATCTCACCGCCCATAGAAAAACCGGGGATAGTGCTTCTCACCCCTGCATAGGATTTTCCGTTATATTTTCCTACCGTACGCAAGTCAGTGATTGAAACGGGGTCACCGCAAGCAATTGTATCTTTAGTAAGGAAATACTCTGCTAGATCCGCGTAGTTGGCCTGCACAGTACCACCAGCGGTAACATTTCCTGAAATATATAAGTCTGCTGCTGTTAGAGTTGATGTCATATTATTCTCCTTTAATTATACCAAAGTCATTACGGAGTTCTTCCTATAATCCTCTTGTGCCACTCCAACAAGAGGTAAACCCAAATGATACCATCTCTTACGGATAACCGTACCTTGCTTTGTAACTACTAATTTGTCTCCTAATTTGATGCTTCGGTCTCTAGTGTTAACCTTTACGGACCCACTGAGGGCTATTGGAATGCTGCTCTTACTAATGTCTCCACCCATCGACATAGCTGGCCTAAAGCTTCTGATACCTGCATAGGCTCTTCCACTGTACTTCCCAACTTTTCGAAAGCCTACTATAGATGTAGGGTTTCCGCACAGAATTGAGCCCTCCACAAGAAAGTATTCTGCTAGATCCGAATAGGTTCCCCTTACCGTGCCTCCAGCAGTTAAGTTCCCCGTTATCTCAATATTACTATTTAGGGTTGATACCATTATTGTCTCCATCTAAATTATTGTCGAGCATTGACACTGAGAGCACCAGACACATATTGAGACGCTCTTCATAAGTCATTTCCTTGGGTGTCCATTGTGTACCTATTATTCTATTATGCAGAGTTATGAGACCCTTCTCTAGTTCTACTGCGAATGCCTCAAGTGTACTAGGATCATCGTTTCCGATAGCCAGCGACACTGAGGCGCTAGGTACATCTAGTATATTGAGAATTGTGTCTAGTAGCTCTGCGAATAGTGCGATCTTATATTTAAAGTCAGAGCCGTTAAACCCGTTATTAGTGTCAGAGGTGCATCCAGAAATATCAACGAATGAAAAAGTCATCTATACCCCTTAATCTAATAAACAATTCAAAAGAGTCTCACTACTGCCGTTGGGACCAAACGAGGTCTTCTTGTATTTCTCTTGCGCTATCCCTACCACAGTCAAAAATAAGCTCCAAAAACGCTTTCGAATAATCTTACCCTTTTTTGTTAATACTAGGGTGTCCCCAATTTTTATGCTTGTGTCAGAAGTTCTTACAGGCACCGTGCCAGCTAGGGCTAGGGCTATGGCTTGAGTGCGACTCCTACCTAGCATTACTCCTGGCTCTGTACTAATTATTCCTGCGTAGTTCTTTCCATTGTAGGTTGTGAGTGTACGAAGGCCTGCAATGGACGTGGGATCCCCAGGCTTCAGGACGACGTCCTTTTTAACATCAAAATACTCCGCTAAGTCGGCGTAGTTGGCATATATTGTGCCTGCAGCAGACATGTTTCCTGATATAACTGTGTTTCCAGCTACTGTAATGTTCCCAGTAAAATTCAAATCAACTGCTGATATTGTAGATACCATATTATTCCCCTACCTTAATAGCCTTCATTTGCTCTATTGTGAGCCTATTATGAACTCTCTTTGTAACGTCTCTTAGCGCCTGCTTACGGGCTGAGATTTCCGCCTTAGCAACGGTATCGCCAGCCTCATCTGCACGGAAGTGTTCAACATCGAGCGCAGTTAAGAGAGGTGCACGCTCACGTCGTAAACGCTCCTTTGTTACCTCTGCGGCTTTACCCATATTGTGTATAATCCCATCCTGCTCATGCCATTCCCAAGCGTTAAAATACTCGGGATGCTCCATTGGAAGGTCATAGCGAGTTGCAACTACCTCCCAATCCTCAGGAATATTTCCCCACTGCTTCAATTCCTCAGCATGCTCCTCAGGAGTCCCTGCATTGCTAGCTAGGTGTGTAGTTGATATTCCACCATCAGGTCTTCTCCATACTATATTCATAAGTTCTTCCTCCTATCTTACATGCATCCCTATCACGGGAGCTTTTTTATACTTTAAGTATATATCTGAATACAACCCTGGGTCATATCTTCAAAACCACTTGAACCCTCAGATACCCAAGACATCGATTGGTATACTAGTGTTGATGACTGAATTGATAATCCCGTGCCGTTTCTATGAGGATCATATGCACCTTGAGGGTATGTCTGACTTCCGATGAGACAGAAATTAGTGTCTGCAAGAACACCAGGAGTAATATTAATCATATACCCACCCACACCATTTCTAGTGATTGAAGGAATATTAAAAGAAGCCCTGATAGGAACGGGCACGGTTCCTATTGCGTTATAGTTCACCCAAGCCTTGCATAACTTACCCTTTACAACATCAGAAGAGTTTGTAATCGCTGGAGGAGCTGTCGTTAGACTCTGAATTGTTTGTACATTTACTGGCATACTATCTCCTTATGACCACATCTGAACATGCATGGGATGATCCTCATAGGCTGTAGCATTTTCTGTTACATACCCAGAATTGCAGGGAAGCTGTGTAGCCGATTGAGCCGCAAAACCGATTCCCTTTCTATGAGGGTTATATGTGCCACTCGCACTATTACAGCCCATTATAGCGTAATTAGCATCTGCAAATATTCCCACTGGTATATTTATTCTGTACATACCAGTTCCATCCTTAGTAACTGAAGATACGTTGAAGGCTACCATACCTAGAGCAACCCCATCAAAGTATATCCAAGCCTTGCATAGCTTCCCAATCTCGGCTCCTGTAGAGTTCCTAAACACTGGAGGAACTGTGTTCTGTACGCTATAGATACTATCTGTTGCCAATGTGCTCATTATATTATCCGTGTCCAAATAGGACAACGCTGACCATCATATCTTCATAAGTACTCGCACTTTCTGTCACATACCCTGTACTACAGTAGACTACTGATGTCGATATGGCTCCTACTCCTAGGCCTCTCCTGTGTGGGTTAAAAGTCGAAGTTGGGAGCATAACAGACGTCCCTGCTATAGAGAATGTTGCAGTGGCGAAAGTCCCTGGAGTTATATTTGCCCTATAGTTTCCTGTGCCATCTTTTGTGATTGATGGCATGTTAAAGTTGGAATTAACCACCCCTGTAGATCCGTTGAAGGCGATAAAAGCCTTGCAGGGCTGACCTAACTCCGCCCCAAGAGCGTTTTTAAATGTTGGGGTGGCTGCTGTTATGCCTTTAATGGTGTTAACATTTAATTTCATACATCACTCCTTAGACAATAGACCAAGAAGCCCCACTTGGAATAGTGACAGTAACACCACTGCTAATAGTAATGGGTCCTGCTGATAAACCATTCTCTGTGGCTAGCATCGTTATGTTTGCATCAATTTGCTGCGCATTCGTTCTAATGACGGGTGCCGTAGCATTTATACCACTAGAGTCTCTGTAATAAGTCCATCCACTAGAACCTCCACCTGTAGGTGCTGCCCATGTCGCTGCACCACTAGATGCCCACGTCAGAACATATGTAGATTGACCACCCGTCGGAATATGATTATATCCGTTACCGCTAGCATGATTCCAAGTCTGTGCTGCACTACCATTAAAGGCTGTACCGGATAGTCCTGTTCCTGCTGTTAGAGAGTTAGTGACAGATCCAGCAGTTGTAGCTGACCCGGCTGTATCGGCACGTGCAACTCTGGCACCAGGATTAGTAGGATGGTTACCATTAATATACCAATACGTGCCATCCCAAGTATGCTCTAGATAGTATGATGTAGGGTGACTCGTAGAGAAGAATCTCGTAGTAGACGCCGCTGTTCCTGTTACATTGATGCCCCAGTTACCACTGGCACCACCACCCGTTAGAGTTGGTGCATATGACCCAATGTTACCGCTGTGCATGATTGTGTGTTGAGTACCCCAAGTAGTATTTACGCCACCCTGTAGATACCATAAGTCATCATTACTTGCATTTGCTGGCCCTATAATTCTCCAAGAAGCATAACCACTTGACCAACCCTGTATGTTTAAGAAAGATCTCCAACCTCCACCATTCATATTTGTGAAAGCTGACTGCACCTTATTTGCGATCATACTGTTTGGAGTAAGTGCTGTATCTCTGGTATCTGCGACATTTAGATATGTGGCATTAGTGGCGTTAGTAGCCGTAGTTGCGGAATTTACATTAAAGTTACTAGGGTTCCACACATAGTATGCAACTCCGTCGCTTGTACCCCATAACCATGACGGTTGCCCAGCTTGGCCACTATAGTTAAAAGGCTTACTTGACACGTTAGCCCAAGTCACCGATCCAGCCGATCCACTGACGTTACCTGTTACATTTCCTGTCAGAGGTCCTGCAAAGCCCGTAGCACTTAAAATTCCCGTGCTAGGCACGAAGCTAAGCTTCGTACTAGATACCTTTTGAGGTATGTTTCCAGTATTAGCTGTAACCCATGTAGGATACATTGTAGCTGCCGTTGTTGTATCATCTGTGATGGTTGTATTTGACGCGTATGTTGCTGATCCAGCATTACCTGTTATAGTTGTTTGATCCCCTGTGTTTGATCCACTAACGGTAGCATTCGCTGCAACTGTTAGAGTTAAACTTGCACTAGAATATGCTAGTGTACCCGAATTTGTATTAAGAGTTAGGGTTCTACCTGCGTTATTTACGCCAGTACCACCATAGTTAGAGGCTATTACGCCGCTAGTCCATGACCCAGATGTAATTGTACCTACTGTGGTAATATTCCCAGTACCTGCCCATGTGGACAGTGCTGTATTTTCCACGGCGCTCAAGCCTACATCAGACTTAGTAACTGTTAGAGCGTGGCTGTGTGTTGTAGTTGTTACAGCATTTGTTGTGGCACTTGTCACTGTGGACGGTGTGCCCATTCCAATTACTTGATTAGTTAGTGATAGACCATGATTCGTAGCTAGAGTTACATCACCTGTGTTAGCGTTGCTAACTGAAGCTGCTGCAGTACCTATAGTCAGCGTTGTACTTGCGTTCGTGAAAGATAGCGTACCAGCATTAGTACTAATGGTTAGAGTTCTAGCACCGTTGTTTATACCTGTACCACCATAAGTCGCACCTATTACACCACCTGTCCAAGTACCAGATGTAATTGTACCTACTGTGGTGATATTTCCAGTGCCTGCCCAAGTAGATAGTGCTGTATTTTCCACGCTGCCCAATCCTACATCTGACTTCGTAACCGTTAGGGCGTGGGTATGTGTTGTAGTTGTAACGCTATTTGTCGTAGCGCTTGTAACTGTGCTAGGAGTTCCCATTCCAATTACTTGATTAGTTAATGATAGGCCATGATTCGTAGCTAGAGTTACATCGCCGGTATTTGAGCCAGCTACTGATGCGCTAGCACCAATAGTTAGAGATGCTCCTGTGAATGTTAGAGTACCACTCTGTGTTGCAATCGTTAGAGTTCTACCACCGTTATTTACGCCAGTACCACCATAGACCGATTCTACGACTGTACCGCGCCAAGTACCTGTTGTAATTACTCCCACTGATACAAGATTTGATAGAGTTGTAATAGCTGTTTGAGAAGCTCCTGTAACCGTTGCCGCAGATCCACTAACGCTTCCTGTGATCGTTGCAGTAACTGTAAGAGCACTTAGTGTACCCACACTCGTAATATTCGGTTGGGCTGCTGTGGCTAGGGTTCCTGTTATATTTCCTGTTACATTTAATGCTCCACCAATATATACTGCACCAGCGATACCGGCACCACCACTGAGAATTAAAGTACCCGTTGCTGTAGAGCTCGACACTGAGGTGCTGGTTAGTATTAACTCACCAACACTGTTTAGAGTCATCCAGTCGGTTACTGTGTTTCCACCACCATTATTTGTTCCAAATATAAGCTTTGATTTTGTTAGAGACGCATCTCTGATGCCTTTAATATATGTGGGATAAGTACCTTCAGTAAGATATATAACACCACCAGCAGATCCTGTTCCTGAGACTCCTAGTAAATCTAGTCGTGCCAGAGGATTGGATGTACTCGCTTGATTCTGTTGTAATACTGCAATCGCTGAAGCACTGTTTAAGACGTTTTGTACTGTCAGTAGGTTAGATGGTCCTGTGGTACCAATACCAACAAGTCCACCATTCGTAATAGTCATGGCGTAGGCTGCTGCAGATTGGTTGTTTACCTGAAAAGCATGTCCCCAATCGGCAGTGTGAAGCGTATCTGCACCAGTACCACCACTATAGCCAATATTAGAGTGCCAGATCCTTAACTTACCTCTAGTAGCTGCACTACCACCATAACGCTCAACCCATAGCTGATCTATGGCTCCTGTCGTGTATGAGTGAATAATTGCACTTGGAGCATTCGTTCCAATACCCAGTCTTTTGTCTGTGTTATCCCAAAAGAAGTTAGTAGCGTCTTGCGTTAAGGCAGCAGCTGCTCCAGTAAAATGTACAGAGCCAGTTGTAAAGCCTGTAGTTGTTAGAGTGCTTGCAACGGTTAGAGTGCTATTGGCATTGAGTGCTCCACCAACTGTGAAAATGCCGTCAGTCTTTAGAGTACCTATTGCGCTTCTATATAGATTTGTGTCATTAGTTGCTGCACCAGTACCTAAGAGTAACCCTGCTAGGTCACTTCCCCCCGCGTCTTTGCTTAAAGTCCAGCTCTCATATACATTACTGTTATAGCGACTACCTGTCATTTATTATATCCTTCTTAATTATAGGTTTGTGGCTACAATGCCATCGCCAAATAACTGAGCTCCAACGGTTAATACGAAAGCTGCATCAAAACCAGCAATTGTAACACTGAGTGTTTTTACATTAGTCGATGTTCCTGTGATGTTAAGTACACAAGTTTCACTGGTTCTGTTGATAGATCCTAATTGAGTGATATTACCACCATCGTCATATCTGCCCTCAACGCTGTATGTTTGAGAGACTGCCTTACCAGCCTTCCAGGCTTGTACTGTGATAAGACCACTATATGCTGCGTCAGCAGCACCAATAGTAGCAATATTTATTGTTCCATTAACCTGACCAGTCATTTTTCTTGAGTAAGTTAAGCCTGCTGGACCATATATCATGCCTGCCGTTGTAATGTTACCCGCATTCGTTATATTTCCTGTAGCCGCTGCAATTACTGCTTTATTTGTTGCGATCTGTAGGTCGCCACTGAGGTTTAAAGTATCTCCTGAGTTGCGTAATGTTACTGTGGTACTTGCGCGATCCCAGAGGTTCTCTACACTAACTGCTGAATCAACGTAAGCCGTAGTGGCAATCTTCGTTGAATTATCCAGTGCTGTCTGAGTAGGTGCTAGAGGACTTCCTGTAAGGGTTGGACTTGCTGATAGTACTACTGTCGCACCTGTACCGGTGTACGCATTTATCTGATTTGCATTAACTTTAAATACGTTGCCTGTTGCGGCCGTGTCAAACGTCTTATTTGTGAACACATCCACGGAAGCTGGACTTGTGAACCCTGTGTGACCCGCACTTGCATAATCTAGACCCGTTAAGAAAGCATGATCTTGTGAGCTACCGGCACCACCACCAACTAAGGACTGATTAAATGTGTTTCTTGCCACGGCATAATCTGCAACATACCCACCAGTTGCGCTGTATGCTACAATTGCATAACCTAATTGACATGGCTCGATTGTTTCTACTTCACCCGCGGCAACCGCGACAGCGCCGTTGGCAACTGCTTGTTGAGCTGCGAGCAGCGTCGTGAATACCTGTGTATCCATAACTGCCATAAACCTCGGTGTGGCTGTGGCTAGGTCATCTTGTAAAGCATACAGAGTATATACTGCGTAAGCATTAACAGCGTCTAGCGCTGTAGGAGTGCCTCCATTGTTGTATTTAATTGGAAGCTCTGTAGCTGTGATATTTTGCACCCACTGTGCAGAGCTGTTAGTATTAACAACTATCCAAGATACCGGATTAGTAAGTGGAACTGCTGTTGATAGACCGTGGTCATCTATGGAATCCACACCGTTTGTTTGTATCTGCCTATCAGCAGCGAGGGTTCCTGTACCAGAACCTACTCTGGAAATTACTACTCCTGATCCTCGAACAATAACATTGATTGTGCGGTGGAAGAATGTGGCTGTAGCTGTGTGGAAGGAGTAGGGATGATTTTCTTTTTCTACAAAATAATTGGTTCCGTCAAACCAGTAGTAAAACAAAGGAATTGCATCTGTGTATATGGACCCAACTGATGGTGTTTGCAGTAGTATTCCTGAACTGTCGATGTAGAGCCATCCAGCCGTATGGGCTGGTAGGATTGCTGACGTTACTTGGTTGGCTGCCCAAGATACCTTTTTACCCTTAATAAAACCAAAACCACTCTTAAGAAGAGTAAAGAACCCAGAAGCTATAGAATAATATCCAGCTTCAACTCCCCATTGAGCGAACCCTGACATAACCTTATAAAACTCAGAATCATCTAGATTAGCTAGAGCTGTATTGAGGTCTGTGGAATTTCCAACATACCGAGAAGTTACTGCTACGTTTGCAGGTGCCCCAGCTGCCCCTGAAATAATTCCTGTAGTCATTAGAGTACCTACATTGGATACATTTCCTAAGTAGTCCACATTAAACTTATTAACGCCATTTACTCCACCATTGAATAAGCTTCCGGCGAAGCCCGTCTGCATATTTGCGTAGAACGCGTTTGCAGTTGTGGCATTTGATCCTTTAGCTGTGAAAGCGCTATGTGCTACTGCTGAAGATCCTAAATCTACTTGAACACCTATTAGGGCGTTTGACTGTGTATTACCTAGTGTTATGCTATTTCCAATACCACCAGAAGCGTAAGCATTGCTCATTACTTGAACTACTTGAGTTCCAGTGGCGTTAGTAATACTTATTCCACCATTTTGAGTAGATAACCCTACCACATTAATTGTTGAAGAGAAGGAAGGAGCTGTGTCATATACCAGCTTTCCAGTACCAGTTGCGCCTGTAGAAGTAACCCCCTCGAAAGTTGTATGTCCCGTAACTGCGATTGTTCCAGCAATAGTAACATTACCTTGGTAGTCTACTTTAAACTTCTCTACGGCGTTCAGTACACCCAAGAAGTAGTTTCCAGTATAACCTGTCTGCATATTCGCATAGAATGCATTGGCTACTGCTGTGTTTGATCCCTTTACTACGAAGGCACTGTGTGTAACTGTGGAAGATCCTAAATCTACCTGGTTACCTATTAGGGCGTTGGTTTGAGTATTACCAACCGTTACGGATTGACCTATACCCCCCGATGCAAAACTATTACTCATTACCTGAACTACTTGAGTTCCAGTGGCATTAGTTACAGAGATACCACCATTTTGAGTGGATAACCCTACTACATTTAAAGTCCCAGCAATATTTGTGTTACCTTGATAGTCTACTACGAACTTATCGACTGAGTTTAGTGTACCATGGAATAGGTTACCAGTAAAGCCTGTTTGCATTTCCGCCATAAAGGCATCAGCTGCAGCTGCGTTAGACCCTCTAGCCTTGAAGGCATCGTGTGCAATCGCTGAAGACCCCATATCCACAACTAATCCTATTAGAGGATTAACTTGCGTATTTCCCATAGAAATACTTGTTCCTACTCCATTCAAAGCGTAGCTATTACTCATTACCTGAGTTATTTGGGTTCCTGTGGCAGTTGTTATACTTATTCCACCTGTTAGAGTAGATAACCCTGCTAGAGTCAAGGCTCCAGTTACATCTAGAGTTCCTTTTATAATCGTGTCACCTGTGGCAGCTGCCACAGTAAATCTATCTGTAGATATTCTAAAGTTTCCAGATAGATCTGTTATGCCTGTTACGCCTAGAGTACCTGCGATTGTCGTGTTGCCTTGATAGTCTACTATAAACTTATTGACTGAGTTAACCATGCCGTGGTACAGCATCCCGGTAAATCCTGTCTGCATGTCTGCACAGAAGGCAACGGCTGCTGAGTTATTTGAGCCCCTTGCTTGAAATGCGTGGTGAACTAGGCTTGAAGCACCCATGTCTACTTGAACACCCATCAAGGCGTTGGTTTGAGTGTCTGTCATTACAAGGCTATTACCTACACCTCCAAGAGCATAGCTATCACCCATTACTTGAGCGACTTGTACTCCTGTGGCACTAGTTACTGATATGCCTCCGTTTTGTGTGGATAGCCCTACTACATTCAATGTTCCAGCAATGTGTGTGTTACCAGTAGCATTGGCCACTGTAAACATCGTTGTGTTTACTTTGAAGTCCTTGGCTACATCCAATGTACCCGCTATAACGGTATTACCTGTTGCTGAAGCTACTGTGAACTTTGTTGTAGCTACTCTCAGATCGTCTGTGAGATCAGTTATACCTTTTACGCTAAAAGTTCCGTCTACATGAGTGTTGCCTGTAGCATATGCCACAGTGAACATCGTTGTATTTACTCTGAAGTCCTTGGCTATATCTAGTGTACCTGCTATAGCTGTATTACCATTAGTGCTGTCGATTGTAAACATATTAGTGTTTACATAGAGGCTCTTAGTAACATTTAATGTCCCAGCCACAAGGGTGTTACCATTAGTGTTATCAACGGTAAACATATTTGTGTTTACTTTAAGATCTTTGGCCACATCTAGGGTACCTGCAACAACCGTATTACCAGTTGCGGCCGCCACTGTGAATTTTGTTGTAGCAATTCTCAGGTCATCAGTGAGATCGGTTATGCCAGTTACACCTAACGTACCAGCAATAAGTGTGTCACCGTTGGCACTATCTACGGTAAACATATTTGTATTTACTTTAAAACTTCCTGTGGCATTAAGTGTGCCAGCCACCAGAGTATTACCTGTAACACTATCTACTGTAAACATGTTTGTATTTACTCGTAAATCCTTGTCTAAGTCAGTTATGCCATGTACATTTAGAGTCCCGTCTATATAGGTGTTGCCTGTGGCGTATGCAACAGTAAATACATTTGTGTTTACTTTGAAATCCTTGGCCACATCCAATGTACCAGCTATTATTGTATTACCAGTAGCATTAGCTACGGTGAACATATTTGTGTTAACCTTGAGGTCTTTAGCTACATCCAGCGTACCTGCAATAACAGTATTACCTGTTGCTGAAGCTACTGTGAACTTTGTTGTAGCTACTCTCAGATCACTAGTTAAATCTGTGATGCCAGTTACACCCAGCGTACCTGCAATAAGTGTGTCACCTGTGAGATAATCAATATTAAACTTATCTACAGCTACTGCAACATCCTTAGCCACATCAAGAGTACCAGCAATAGTGGTGTTCCCTGTAGCGCTGTCAACCATGAATTTTGTTGTGGCTACTGTGAAGCTATCTCCTATATCCAGTTTACCGGTTATAAAGGTGTCACCTGTTACAGCGTCTATTGTTATTAATGATGTATTGTATCTAAAACCTATTGTAGCATGAAAGTCTAAGTAACCATCCGCTCCTGAATATACGGTACTGTTTCCATTTCTTAGATTAACAGGAGTATCATCGATTAGGGTTAATTGGTTGAATGTGATAAGACCGGAGAGCTCAATAGTGTCTCCCCAGTTGTGGAGATATACCCTCTGTAGAGTCGGGTCTCTATCCCATATCTCATCTACAACATATCGGGCATTGTCAACATATGCCGTAGTAGCGACCTTATTGGACCCGTCTCCTACTGGCTGGGTTGTTGACATAACGCCGTCTGCTAAGTAGCTTCCAGCTGTAAGTGTTGCAGAAATGTTATTTGCTACAACTGTTCCAGTGGTTGTTATGTTACCTGTTGTAGTATCTAATATAAACTTATTGCCTGTAGATCGAAGTGCTCCTAAGTGGTCTAACTCTAAGATTCTAGCATTCGCCACACTGTCAATTCTAAAATAAGAGTCAGTACTAGCGAAATAGCTGGACTTGCCTAGTACTAATACAGCCTCTGGTGACACATTATGGTCAATGCTCGTGATATCTTTTCCTATAGACGAGTATTTTTGAGCGATGAAGTCTACCTTAGTAAGGGTACCCGCGCTATTTGTGACAAAATTAGTTCCAGCAGTCAGTGTTCCTGTATTTGATATAACGATGTTTCCACCAATACTCAAGTTGTCTGTAGGAACAAGGGATGTTATTGTGTTACCAGCCCTATCCCAGAAGCTCTCACCAGAAAGTGCTGCATCTACATAAGCAGTAGTAGCAATCTTTGTTGAATTATTAAGAGGTGCTTGTGTTACAGCCGTAACAGTACCCGCAATACTAGATCCGGCTTGGAGTATACCAGTTAGGTTTCCTGTTACATTTCCTGTCAGAGGTCCTATAAAAGAAATAGCTGTTGCTGTACCCTCTTGTGTAGTATTACCTGTTATAGGATCTACTACAAACTTCGTTGTGTTTACCTTGAAGTTACCATCTACGTACAAGCTATCTCCGGCTGTACGAGAAGATATAATCGTCCCACTTCTGTCCCACATATTTTCTGGGGCAATCGCCGCATCTACATACGCTGTTGTGGCTATTTTTGTGCTATTGTCGTTTTGTGACTGGGTTGAAGCTGTAACTCCATTTTCGAGGCTAGAACCTGTTTTAACTAGACCAGTGACATTACCAGTCAGATTTCCTACGAAACCTCCAGTAGCGGTTAAAATTCCTGTCAATGAAGCGTTTCCTGTTGCAGTTCGAATTATAAACTTATTATTTGCTAGCTCTACGTCTCCAAGAATACTTAAAGTGTCTCCAGCTGTATGAGGAGTTATTACTCCACCAGCACGATCCCACATGCTTTCGGGGGCAACAGCACTATCCACATAAGCTGTTGTTGCAACTTTTGTGCTATTATCATTCTGAGCCTGCGTAGTTGCTGTTACGTTAGCTAGAACACCGTTGTATGTTTTATTCGTTAGGACTTGTGACGCGTTGATATTTACGAGCTCTACTGGAGCACTTGCATCACCAGCCGTAAACAGGCTCGCTGTTGTAGGATCGTAAAAGATCCCCGCTAAGGCAGAATTACCATTTCCTAGTACTGTAAAACCTGCACCAGGAGCAGCAGCTCCACCACCATTTTTATTTACACTGATGTTTTTGTCTTTGACTTCAAGAGTTGCAACTTCGAGATCTACACTGGCACCGTCAGCAAATAGGGTTCCATGAACTGTTACATTCTTAGCCTCAATGCTTGCGAATTCTGTGTCACCGAGATTTCTAAATTGGACATCACCACTGGAGTTTTTAAGTTTTACTCCCGCAGGACCATTCTTTTTAATATCGAAGGAGTCAGCAGTAGTACCTGTTAGGTTCTCTGCTATAGTAGTTACATCGGTTCCAGTAGAGAAAGGATTGGCTCCAGATGGATTGACAGCATTTTTTATGGCTGCAATCTCATCAGCTGAGAGGATTGGAGGAGTTAATTTTTGAACCATCTTTAGTGCTTAATTCCTTTACGTGACTTATCTACTTAATTATACACCTTGATGGAAGTACTATATGGTCTAGTTAAGCTGCGTATAAGCTCTTTCTCCGGATTCACCCTCCCTATACCCATGTTCCACTAGAGAACAGAGGTAAAGTCATTAAGTAGCCATAGCCCTGGGCAATGTAGTTGTCAGCATCCATTGCTGGAGTGAAGCTAAAGTCTCCCATAAGTACACCCTCTTTACCCTCACCAAAAGCTGTAGGTGTGGTATAGGCTCTTACCCTAGCTGTGACTGTATACTTATCTCCTATCATACTGTCTAAGCGACAATATGCGTATGGAATAACAAATCCAAACGGTGTCTCGTAATTTTCTAACTGAATTGCCATTTTTCTCCCCTTTACTCTATTCTTATTACTTCAAGTCTTCTATTGTAAACACTTACTGTATTCGGAGCATTAACATAGACATCTATTACCTGAGAACCGTTAACCGTTACTATTGCAGCCGTAGTTATTGATCCTCTAGCTGCCGTTCTTAACATCAATGCCCTCGTTGAGTTAGTGTTTGCTACCCCACCAGCACGAATGGTAAGTGTTGCGTTAACACCTCCCGCAACTGTTGAATCACAGGGAGCTTCAAAAAATACCTTGTAGATACCCGCTGGTGGAGTTATCGCCATACCAGTAACGAGAGCATCGGCACCAGTACCAGTAAAAGTAGCAGCAGAATAGACTTCATTACTATATACAGGGATATTTACTGTGGTGTCCCAAGTACCAGCTGTAGATCCATTCGATGTAAGAAGGAGAGTAGCGACTGATCCTGACGTTAGAGTTAAAAGCAGTGTTCCACCATTTACATTGATTGTTATGGATCCACCAGTGGAGTTATTAAATATCTTGTATTCAGCTCCTACAGATAGTGTCGTTGCGTTGGGAAGAACCAGGGTTTGTGTAGTCGTACCCGTGAACTCCCGGTAGTAGTTGCTACTAGAAGTTAGAGTTGTTGTACCGGCCGCTGTAGCGGTAGAGGTTACTGATGTTATACGTCCTGCAGCAGTAGTCATACCATTCACATCTCTAGCAACTAGGGTTGAAGCGGTTGCAGTGCTTGATACACCCGTTCCTGTTGGAAGACCTGTAAATACTGGAGTTAATAGAGTAGGAGTACCGTTGAATACTAGATTACCTGTGCCAGTTGCACCTGTTGAAGTTACCCCTTCAATTGTTTGGTGTCCTGTGAAAGTATTAGCGGCATCCGTTCTGGCTAAGGTTGCTGAGGTAGTTGGAAACGTCATTGTCGTTCCATCCGTACCGGCAAGAGTCAGAGTATTTGAAACTGTTAGAGTTTTTGATGTCGTTCCACCAGCAATAGAAAATCCGGTTGCTAGTGCTGTCAGTGTTAGAGCATTATATGTCTTGCCTGTAAGAGCTGTGGCAATCTTCCCGTCAGCAATAGTTGCTGCATTCCATGTACCAGTTGTGACTGTTCCCAATGTAATGACATTAGCAGTGCCTGCCCATGTAGATAGTGCTGTGTTTTCTACAGAACCTAGTCCTACATCGGACTTCGTAACTGTTAGAGCGTGTGTATGTGTTGTAGTAGTGACGCTATTTGTTGTAGCTGATGTGATAGTGGACGGTGTACCCATATTTAGGGCTTGACCGGTAAGAGCCATACCACTATTTACTGTTAGTGTGACGTCCCCTGTGTTTGTCCCTGTTACAGAACCATTTAGAGTTCCTGATGTGATTGTTGCACCGTTGATAGACGTTGCTGTCGCCACACCTAGGCTTGGCGTTGTAAATGCTGGGCTTATTAGGTTAGCCTTTAGAGCCAATTGATCGTAAACTAGTTTTGCACCAGTATACTGAGTATTTGTTGAAGCTCCTGATAGAGATGTAACTTTATTGGCGACGTCTTCTGCCACGTAGGATATGTTCGTATTTAAGGTATTCCAGTTTCCTGCTGTCTGTCCAGGAGTATCTACGGTTGCGATGATCATGTCTCCAACTTGAATTGCTACTCCACTAAGAGTACCACCAACGGAAATTACATACATATCACCTTTTAGAACCGCACCAGCAGACCCTGACCCACCCGTTGTTGGATAGGTATTAACTGAGGCATCGTATCCACCTCTGTAGTCAAGAAGGCCTACGACCAATCCATCTGCATAGTCCTTTATGGCTTTTACAGAAGGATACTTCGTCGTAGAAGCAGCATCCGTTGCAATGTTATTTGATTTATTGGATGTGACCTCAAAACCTGTTATGGCATGAGTGTGCGTTGTCGTTGTTACTGCGTTTGTCGATGTGTCAGTTATACTTGAAGGTGTACCCATTCCAATGACCTGATTCGTTAGAGCTAGGCCATGGTTAGTTGCTAGGGTTACATCGCCTGTGTTGGATCCAGCTACTGATGCACTAGCGCCGATAGTCAGAGAGTTGCCATCTGTCCCTGCTAATGTTAAACTATTGCTAACTGTAAGAGTTTTTGCAGCCGTAATTGATATTCCATGAACACCCGTTTGTAATGCTGCGTGATTGCTGACTGCGGTAGTTGCTGCTCCAGAAGCATCATATGCTGTCGAGGCAGTGTAAGCTGCAGTTCCTAGAGTACCACCTGTACCAATATTTAATGTGGAAGCATCCGTGCCACTAAGAGTTAAACTATTGTCAACTGCTAGAGTCTTGCCATCTGCTAAAGTTAGGGTAGCTCCATTAGTTGGTGGAGTTAGTGTAATTTTATTGACTGTGCCTTGAAAGCTGTCCGAACTATTATGCCGCATGTACTTCTCCTAATATAAACCCCTTCGTGTACTTTTTACAATACACGAAGGGGTCGCTGTGTCTACCTAAAACTAGCCAATAACTACTGCATATCCTGCTTGAGCGTCATGGAAAGTTACTGTCGTAACAGAAGTACTTGTTAGCGTAACAGTATCAGGGTAAACTTGAGTGTCATCAGAGGCATAAATTACCACTGAAACCTCTTTTACACCTAAGTTGTGTGTTAGTGTCCAAGTTGTGCTAGAAGTCTTTGGAATCACGACTCTACGAACAATTGGAAGAATAAGGGTGTTATACCCAGCTTCCCATAATTTATCGCCTTCGTTCCATTCGATAATAGCGTTAACTGCCTTAGCAACCGTACCAGCTGGAAGTGCTTGGTCTGCAGCGAATTCTTGGAAGACTGGGTCGATTGTGATCGAAGCGCCATCAATACTTGCTACTGCATAGTAACCATCATTTAGAGGGTTAGTACATCCAACGAGTTGGATACGATCACTTGCTACGATACCATGACCTGCATCACTAACTACTAAAACATTAGATAGCTTCGTGATTGATTCGATTGCTCTACCTGTTGCGGTTTCGTCATCAAGTCTCTTGATTTCGATACCACCACTTGCGTTGTTTGCATTATCAGCGAGGTTTGAATTCAACGTGATGATCGGGTCAGCGATTAAGATGTCTGTTGAATCAATGTGTGTTACATTACCTGTGAATGTAGCATTCTTTGCTTTGAAGTCTGCGTAAGCATTATCTGCTAGATTACGAAGCTCAAGAACTCCACCAGCTGCAACCTTTAACTTAACACCAGTCCCACCACTAAGGATGTTGAATGATGATGCAGTTGTACCTGTGTCTGTATTCTGTGTGTGCTTTAGAGCAACTGCACTGTCTAGTTGAGTTGATGTAGAAGCAAGTACTACATCTTCATTAATCTTAGGACTTGTAAGAGTCTTGTTTGTGAAAGATTCAACACCAGCGAGAGTTGCAAGAGTTCCAGAAGCTGGAAGGGTCAAGCTTGTTGTAGCTCCTGCTGCTAAGGTAACTGCGAAGTTGCCTGTAGTAGTGAATGAGTTAGCAAGGCTAATTGATTTTCCACCAATTTTCGAAACTGTAACAACGCCTAGCTTAGTAGTGACAGCGTCACCAGACATTGATACATTTTTCCAAAGAGCATCAGAGTCATCAAACAGAATCATCTGTGCTACTGTTGGAGTAGCGATTACAACGTCAGATAGGCCGTTTAAGCTTTGATCACCAATTTGATGATTTACATATGTTACGATAGCTTTTTGAGTAGCTAGTACCGTATCGGAGTTTGCCGCGAGAGTTCCATCAGTATCAATAACGCCGGCTGCGAACATCCCTGTCGTTAAATTACTGATTGTGTTGTTCGTTGCGTTGATTGTCTTAGTCGTTAGAGTCTGATTCGTAGAGAGATCGACGATATCTGCTGCGTCTAAGCTTCTGTTTGCTGCTAGACCACCAGTAGTGATCGTGAACTTTTTAACTGATGATCCACTGTTAATAACAAATCCAGCATCAGTTGTACCTGTGTCTGTATTTTGTGTGTGCTTTTTAGCAACGGCATCGTCTAATGTCGTTGAAGTTGCTGCGAGAACTACGTTCTCGTTGATTTTAGGACTTGTGAGAGTCTTGTTTGTAAGCGTTTGAGAAGCTACATCAACAACAATGTCCCCTGCCGTATCAGGAATCGTGAAAGTCCTGTTCGCTGTCTGCGATGCGTTACTTAATATTACTTTGTTTGTTTTACCTAATTCTAACTGCCCATAGATGGTTACATCTGCATTGATTATGGCCATTATTTTCTCCTTTTTTGTAGTCTGCTACTTATATTATCGTTCAGTTATCCTATCAGTATAGCCCTCCCTTGTTGTTCCGATGTGAAGGAAAGCATGAGATTATTCGCATCTATTACTTGCATATTAGCAATAATAGAGGTATTAGTATCACTCCAGATAGAAACTTGAAGGTCTGTGGTTTTAAGGGGATGGTTGATATTCCAGGTGTCTGATAGGGTATTCTGATAGAATGTGTACTTGCCCATTAGCAGAACTACCCAGTAGCCGTCGAGATATGTATAAAGACCTGCAAGGTCTACAATGTAGAGAGTCATACCATTTTTAGGCTCGATATATTCCCACTCAGTGCCTGTATACCAAGCAATCCATAGAGGATTGCCTATCCAAATGCCTGTGGGATGACTTCCGACAATATATCTGTCCCCTGGTTGTGGGGCTACGGGAGGAGTGTTAACATCCTTAGCTAGAACTGTAGGCTGCCACTCGAAATTAGATAAAGACGGTACGTATATTTTTGTCATTTATATTCCTCTATAAGTTCATTACTACACAGCCCAAGGCTAGATTGTAGCTGGTTGCTATGGCCACTGCTGCGTTTAATTGCGTGGATGTCGCCGTTAATATTACGTCTTCATTAATTTTAGGACTTGTTAGAGTCTTATTAGTTAGGGTTTGAACTCCTGTAAGAGTTGCAACAGTAGAGTTAATGCTAATTACATGCACACCACTTATTGATATTCCTGTACCTGCTGTGTATGCTGCACCACTACCAATCTGTCCATATAAAAGTGGAGTTACGCCTATAGTTATCGCATCAGCGTTAAGCATCCATCCAGTATCTGCATTAGTGATACCTTCTCGAGCAAACACAGCCATTTGTAGCAGCTTTGCCGGGGTGTCTGCGTCAGTAGCCCTTGTCCACCCAGTGTTAGATACTACCCAAATACCATTTTGAGCGGGATCCTGTTGATCTTTAACTAGGATTCGATCTCCACTAGATGCTTGTCTGCCATCGACAAAGGTTGGTCCAACGAAGTTCATTTGCTCATTGTTTGCCGTAACGAGCTTTACTGATTGCTTCCAAGCAACACCCTGAAGCACACTATCTACATAAGTCTTTACGGCATGTTGAGAAGGTACTTTAAGATTGCTGTTGGCTGTTAGAGCCACGTCAGTATCAAGATATGACAGAGGCATCTGAGCTACATTAGTAACATTTCCTAATCCTACGTCACCGCTTACTAATCCCAGAGGAGCTGTAATTGTTTTATTGGTTAGTGTCTGCGCGCTGTCCGTTGTTACGAGCTTAACAGCATCTACTGTAGTATTTACTGATAAGTTTGTTGTATCGAGAGTTAACTTCTTCGTAAGGGATGTAGAGTTTATGATCCAAGTAACCTGTGTAGTGCCTGTATCTGTGTTCTGTACATGACCTCCACCTGATCCATGAGCGTCAATATATGTCTTAACAGCCTTTTGTGAAGCCACTCTAGTATCGCTATTGGCTGTGAGAGTACCATCGATGTCTAGATAGGATAAAGGCATCTGTGCCACATTAGTAACATTTCCTAAACCTACGTCACTACTCACTAGGCCTAGAGGAGTAATAAGAGTCTTATTTGTTAGGGTTTGTTCGGCAGATCTCGTAACGATGTCATTGCCATCTATTGATAGGCTTGCCGATAATCCCGCTGTTGTAAGGGTCAGTTTCTTTGTGCCTGAGGTGGAATTAATAATCCAAGAGGTTTTATCTGTGCCTGTGTCGGTGTTCTGTAGGTGTCCTGTACCCACTACTTGGGCATCTACATAAGTCTTGATCGCTTTTTGCGAAGCTACTTTGATATCACTATTAGCTGTAAGAGTGCCATCGATGTCTAAGTAGGATAAAGGCATCTGTTGGACATTGTCTACGCTTCCTAAGCCTACGTCTCCCTTTACAAGACCTAGAGGAGTAATAAGAGTCTTATTTGTTAGTGTTACTGAATTATCAGTAGTAACAAACTTACTAGCGTCGATTACTGTGGCGGTTGACAGCCCTGACGTATCTATCGTAAATCGCTTAGTACCTGATGCTGAGTTAACTATCCAAGAGGTAGAAGAAGTTCCTGTATCCGTATTCTGAGTATGCTTCTTTGTAACTGCGTCGTCAATAGCTGTTGAGGAAGCTGATAAAGCCACCACATCATTTATCTTGGGGTTCGTTAGAGTCTTATTAGTTAGAGTCTGTATATCGGTTAGTGTTGTAACATTTGTGTTGATTCTTATTTGGTTACCATTTACAAGGATACCATAGCCACCAACATAGGTGCTGCTACCAGCAAACTGAGCGTATGTTAGAGCTGTGGATTCTAATGTAATACTATTATTTGTTAATACCCATGCGGTATCAGCCAAACTATCACCTTCACGAACAAATACAGCCATCTGTAGGAGTTCATTAGCGGTATTAGCGTCAGCGGATCTTGTCCATCCCGCAGCAGAGGCCTCGTATATGCCATTAGCAGCTGGATTCGATTGATCTTTAACCAGGATTCGATCTCCAGGAACAGTTGACTTTCCATCAACGGTTTGAGTGCCTGTTAGAGTCACATTTAAGCTGGCTGTGGCGAGTCTTACTGACTGCTTCCAGCTTAATCCAGTAATAGCGGCATCTACATAAGCCTTAGTTGCCTTCTGTGACGCTACTTTAACATCACTATTGGCTGTTAATGCGCTATCTGCATCTAAGTAGGATAAAGGCATCTGTTGGACATTGTCTACGCTTCCTAAGCCTACATCACTACTCACTAATCCCCAAGGAGCCAGGATAGTCTTGTTTGTTAGGGTAGATATACTAGTGGTAGTTATATACGCTGTGGGATCGAACACCATGTTATGTGTTAGTGTAGAGGTGTCTATAGTTAGTCTCTTTGTTCCTGAGGTGGAGTTAATGACGAAGGTACTGGCTGTTGTACCTGTATCTGTATTTTGTGAGTGTCTTTTTGCTACAGCGTCGTCGAGAAGCGTTGAAGTTGCTACTAAAGCAACATTTTCGTTTATTTTGGGGCTTGTTAAGGTCTTATTAGTTAGAGTCTGTATATCAGTAGTTCCAACAAGGTGTCCACTAACTCCGTGAGTTGTAGTTAAGCTGGCATGAGTTGTAGTTGTACCAGAAAGGTCAAAACTAGCCGAATCAAAACCACTATCCGTTAAATTTCCTGTAACATCGAGCCCAGCAAAGTTACCAGCTACCGCACCAGCTACCTTATCAGCCTTAACTGTAGTGTCTAAAGCACCCCAAGTCCCTGTGTAATAGTAGAGAGATAGGGTCGCTAAGTTAAACGCCACCCACCCAGTTGAGGGTACGTCATAATTCCAGTTAAGCCCGTCAAACCATGCGATCGCCTTCTCATGCCCTGTCCAAATATCTGTAGGAGCAGTTCCTACTATGTACCTATCTCCTACTGTAGGAAGATCTGGAGGAGTGTTCAGTATTGATATAATAGGTTGCTGCCAGCTAAAGTACTCATCTACCGTTAGTCTGTAATTGTCTGTAGTTATGTAGGCATGAAGTAAGCTATTATATACTCCAAATTGCTGGAATACGTTAATAGTACTTCCCGATCCTGAGCCTGAGCCAGCCATTAAGGACCCATCGCTAAGGATGTCCACTATAATGGGATTTGGTTGTGTTAAACTTACTTCAACTGGTGTGATTACTCCCATTATGCTATTCTCCTAGATACGTCTTTTACAAAATTCATAGTTCCCAGCAAAAATGTACCAACATTACCATTTATGTCCCTAAATTGAAAGTCGTATACGTAGCTTCCTACAAAGTTTGCTGTATCAGTAGCACTTAATACTAACTGAGTTCTGCCTTGATTTGCATCCACGTGTATAACAATATCCCTCTTAAGCACCGCATTAGCGTCTGAATCGTTAATCTTGTTCTTCATTGTGAAGAAGAAGGTCCATCCAGAGATATCCATAGGAATCCCATTGTTCTTTATTTGAATGGGTAGAGTAAAAGTATCTCCTCTTACTGCGTTTAAATTCATACTAGCTCCCTCTCTATACTCGAGCTGAATCCTCTGGCTTTGTAGCCGTCCAGCTCTTACTGTTATCTGTTACATTAAACATAAAAATCTTTCCAGGTACTACTCCACCGCGTGAAGAGCTATCTTTTTCTGTCATAACGTCAATATGGTTCCAACTAACATTAAGCTCCATAGCAACTAGCTTAGGAAACTTAGCCATATTCTGTATAATAAGCTTCTGCATAGTCTGCGTAGGAATGCGTTTCCCAGTTGCATCGTAAAACTTTATATCGGCGGCCATTCCCTTGTAGTGGGCTCCACCAATAACCCCGACATTACAGCCAACGGGACGATAACCACTGTACTTGTAGGGGCTACCTGTAGCTTCGTCATACTTGCGAGAGGCAAAACCCCAAGAGTCAATGATCATGGTGTATCCAAAAGCAGCTTTAAGCTGTCCTAAGACATCTAGTAGCCTTTGATCCATAAGAGCTAGAGCTTTATCCTCTCCGAGAGCAAACGTCTCAGGAGGCACTAGTTCTTTAATCCCAAATCCTTGTGGCAATGTATTCACTACAACGCCACCATGCTAAGACTAGGATTGAAGAATATTCTGGTAGCGGACATAGCTATTGCTACAGGTTGCACGAACTTCCCTGCACCTACTGGCTTAGTAGCGGTCATAAGACCTTCGGTAGCATCAGATACATATAAAAGCTGTCCAGGAGTCCAACTCCAGGTAGATTTATCTAGAAACCCTTGACTCATTACAAGAGCTTGTTGTGGTGGATGATCAAAGCCCGTCTGACACGCCATAAACACGGCAGGCAGCGTTGTTGCACTGTCGGCTTTTGCTTGTACTGCGTAGCCATCTGCTCCTACTGTCAACACATCACCAAAGTGAATTTGGTTATTATTCATTGTCATATTGAAGTAGATGCCTGAGAATAGGTTAGAACCTACTGCTGAATTAAATTGTGCAACTTGTCTGACGTTATCTACATTGTCTAGACCTACTGCAGATTTTGACACTGCTATAGGAAATAATACACTCTGTTTTACAATATCAACGACATTCATTATAGGGTCCCTTGAACCACTACAATACCTGTAGGCTTTGTTGTATAAACTGGATCCGTGTAGGTAAGAGTTGTTACTTTAGTAGGCGCTCCTGTTAAAGCACCAGCTTGGTATTCAGTAATAGTCTTTACTTGTCCCACACTACCTGCCATATAATCAGCACTAATATCTGCTGCTTGTACATAGACTAGTGCAGTAACTGTGTCAATATCGTCTGCTCCAACTCTAATTGCGGGCATTCCAAACTGATCTTTAAAAAACTTCTTATATTCTATATCACTGCGTGATAAACCATTTCTAGCATTGGGGTTATTGTTGTTCATCTTCGACTCCTTTTATTTGATTATTTCGCTAGGGCTCACGCCCAAGTGACCGCCGGTTTGAGCTGGCATGCCACTCAATTTAATTATAGACGGGATGGAGACAATAAAAAAGGCCTCCGAAGAGGCCTTTTTGTAGATCAAACTAACTAAGAGTTACTATGCAGCGGCTCTTAATACTTGGTAACTGATCTCAGCATCATTAGATGTGTTTGCAGCAGAAAGTACAATTGTGATCGTGTTCAGCGTAGGTGCAGCAGCTTTAATGTAGGCAGCCTGTGTAGGAGCTACAGCAATGGTGCACATAACGATATCAGTAGCAGCGACTCCAGCAATTGTTGTTGCAAGACTTGCTCCGCTTCCTGACCAAGTGATTGACCCAGCTTTCACAACGATATGTGAAGGAGTGATCCCAGGAGCCAATTTGGCTAGGGTTACGTTTGCATTGATTATTTTCACTGACGACACAGAGTCAGCTGTTAATTTTGCTGCAGTAATTGAGTTATCTGCAACTGTTCCTACTTCAATATTATCAATTTGTGTTGATAAATCTGTGAGAATATCCTCAAAGTGAACTTTCTTAAATGCTGGTTGGTATCTATCTAACTTATTCGCGATCGGGTGTAACAATGCCATTTTTCTTCCTCCTATATATTTTGCCCTAAGGCTCTGTCCTAATTATAGAGGAGGGTTATATGATATTACTACCACTATTGTATCTCAGCTTCAAACTTTTCTTGTAAAACTAGACGAATAACATCTTGGTAGGATAGCCTCCCACCAACCTCACTACTTAGTTTTGCTGCTATCACCTTGAGTGCCTGAATCTGCTCTTTCGGTAGTCTCAGGTTCACTTGTTCTGTCCTCATAATAATCTCCTATCTTAAATTCATATTTCATAGCGCTGCAATAGTCACTACACATCGCACAAAGCTCTGCCACAAGTAATACATCCATTACAGTCCCCTTATTAAAGGCTATAAAAGTATTCTTTACCTCGTGGTTTATGTGTATTCTATAGAAACTATTTCCAATGTAACCCTCATAAACCTTGATTGGGTCAATACTGTACCGTAGCCTGAGCGTGTCTAGAGCTGATACGAGCCCAAATTCAAATATAGACACGTCGGGAGTACTTTTCGGAAGAGCCTCCACACATTTAGCCTTTATCACACCATCAAGCTGTTCCTGGCTGATTATCTTTTTGCTACCATCGGGCTGAATCATCACAATATCCCCGATCCTCTCAGGACGAGACAGTTTATAATCTCTCTCAGGGAAATCTGTGTGAAGTGTAAGTACGTCGGGATACCTAACAATGCCTCCCTGAAAAGGTACAAAGGTTTCTTCCATGGGCTCATTATTGCTATCGAGACGAGCAAGGTATATTCCTCCCTCTTGGAAGGCTCTTTGAGCCTCATCTCCATCTAATTGATCTAGTATTGAGTTCATATCTTAATTGTCGTGGGTAATATTACCCTAACACGCCTGTACCTCTCCACACGATACCGTGCTTATCCAGCAGAGCCTCTCTTTGTTCTTTAGCCCATTTTTGACAATCTGCCTCAAATCCCTCATTTATCCAGAGCTCTCCTAACTCCTCAATAAGATCTACCACTAATTTTAATACGCCAGGAGTTATAGGTTCCTTCTCTAGAGTAGCAACTATATCTCGCTTACGTCTTCCCATTATACAGGTCTCACAGCTACATTCACTCATTTTGCTTCCTCCATGATAATAAATTCCTCATCCTCACTGGGAGAGGGTGTAGGAGTACTTACAGTATTAGACTTGGTAATCGGAATGAACATACATTAGACTGTAATGGAAAAAAATAGTACTTTACAAACGAAGAGGGCCCCTTTCGGGGCCCTCCAAGAAACTAACCTAAGATTCTAAATTCTATAGATTCCCGATATTCTTAATTACAACCTGTTTAAGAGGACTGTAAACAATCGGTACACCATAAAGAAGAACCATAAAACGATAGCTTGCAGCAACTGTTGCAAGATCCATCTTCATCAAAGGAGCTAACTGTTTGAAAGCTAGACCTTGGTCTGGATCGATCATTACGCCATATGCTTTTGACGTTCCTGGAAGATCTGCGTTAGCATCAACGAAAGTTGTTGTTGCTCCAACAGTAGCAGGAATTGTTGTCATAAGTAGATGACCAGTTGTTGTACCAGCAGGAGCGCGGTAAACCTTGTATCCTGTAGCACCAGTCACGTTAGTAATTACAAGTTGTACACATTCTGTGCTACCTGCAACTGCTTGAGCGAGTTGACCACTAGGAACTGTTTCTCCGGCTGCACCAATGGAACTGATTCTGTAGCTGTACGTTGCACCAGCAGTAAACTGTGATGTTTGTGTAATAGCTGACTTAGCAATACCACCAACGAGTAGTGGGTTTACGATTGTTCCTGTAGCTGATGTACCAGCGTCTGCAACAGTAGGACAAGGTCCGCCTGCTTTAAGGAATACGTTTGGCTTCAATTCGTAGGAACCAACCTGCGAATCAAAAAAGCGAACTCTGTATCCAAGACGTCCTTCTTTGTCACCGTAAGGTAGACTGAAACGACCATTTGGAAGAATCTGCTTGGAAAGGTCTGTAAGGACTTTGTTTCCAGCATATAGAGTTGTAAGAGTACCGAAGTTGTCTGCAACGACGCGAGATAGATTTTCACTTGTCTCTTCATCAAGTGCAGCACCACGAAGGTCAATTACGTTTTCTTGAAGTTGTGAAGCTGCATTAGCAGTAACAACTTGCTTTTCTAAACCATCAAATGCGAATGGATTAATTGCAGAATTACCACCGAAAAGTGCTTCTTCTACTCTCTGTAACAGCCACAGAGTTCTGTTCTTCGCTTCACGACCGATAACATCACCATGCGCAGAACGCACTAATGTTAAAGGATGTGTTACGACACCAGTTGTACCCATAAATTTCACTAAAGCTGTTTGACGAACATAAGTACTGTCGTCCTCGGTTGGAAGTCCTCCTTCACTGAAGAACCCACTACCTGTAGAACCGTACGATGTTAATTGGTTATATTCTTCTACAGTGTTAAAAGCCTGTAGTTTAGGAATATCTTTCCAAAAGACGATGTTTCTATCTTGATACGTTACAACCTTCAAAATTCCTTCTAAGCTCTGAACGCGGAAAGGAGCTCCACCTTGTACGTATGTACTTGTGTTTGCTGTACCAGTTCCTAATGCTTTCGCGAGATCGTTCAACTCTTGAGTTGGGACTCCGAAAGAATCACCTAAAACGCCACCTAAAATATTACTCATGTCTTTCTCACCTTCCTTTCAATTGTTTTAATTTTTCAAACTTAACACACACTAAAAACTACTACTTACTGGCCTGTGTGAAATAGGACATATAAGAAGGATCAACCTGTCCAGAAGCTTCTGCATTCGCAATTAGCTTTGAAGCTACGTCTGCGGAAGTTTTTCCTTCGATCATGCTTTTATACATAACGTCAGAGAATTCTTGAACTGATGGGAGACCTTGATCACCTTGATCAAATGACTTGTGGAATACACTAACTTGGCCTTTTGGCTGGTTTGGTGTACTTCCTAGATCATCTAATGCAGAAGCGATACTCTTGTTGAGAATAAAACCCTTTGCTTCTACTTCAGCGATTGCCGAGATAGAGTCTTGAATTACTTCGTGACCTTTGCGCAGAGAAATGATTTCTTCAGCAAGGAAATCGATAGCTTTTTTGAGCTCTTCTAAAGGCAAAGAAACGTCGAACATTTCCATTGTGTCAGAGTCGGAACTCTTGTACATATCGGAACTTTTTTCTAACTTTTCTTCAATTTTTTTGACCTTTTTCTTAGCGTCTTTAGCATCATCTTCTTCACATTCTTCGTCTTCTTCTACATCCTCTAATTCCTCTTCTTCTTCCTTTTTATCGGATTTGCGAAGATGAACCTCAGCTTGCTTCGTAGACTTAGGAGTTTCACCTAATTTTCTTTCGACAGAAAATACTTTGTCGGTTGCGTCTGCTGCTTCATCTTCTGCAGCAATGTCAGCTTCCTCAGGAACAGATGAGTCTGGGCTCTTTTGAATACCCTTTCCCTGATCTTCCCTTTTCTTTTCTACCGTAAAGACACTGTCAGTTGCGTTCGCAGCTTCCTTTTCGGCCTTTGCGTCTGCTTCCTCCGGAATGTTTGACTTATTTAACTCACTCGCACCATCGATAATGTTCAACATACGCTCGATAGAGCTCTGTGAATCATCAATCGCCTTGTTAAGTGTCAGTTCTTCCTGATCATCACCTAACGACTTAATGAATCTTTCCAAAATTTTCATCTTTACTTTTCACCTACCTTTACTTTAATTTTTTGCAACTTGTTCAGTTATATTTGAGCTATTACTAGCAGCTCGACCTTAGGTTACCTACCTTTTTCAGGCAAGCCTTATAATGTTATTACTAACAACCTAATTATAGCGGTGATATGACCGAATGATACCCCACAGTTTACTGAATGGGGCGAACCTGACTAAAGTCTTTGATGTTCTGAGTATCACGAGGATCGGGATTTACGTGGTCTTTTATCTGCCTTACAGCATTTTTAAGCGCACCTTCAACCTCTTTCTTCATCATCTCAGCAAACTCGCGAATAACGCTTTGTATGGCGTACTTGTCTTCTTTCCACAACTTGGCGAAGTTAGCTGCTTTAAGTGCTTCCTTACCATAACTAGATCTGACATCATTGAACTTTTTCAACGCTTCAGCTTCAGAAAGGGTATTTGCATCAATTCTATTGATACTGTCTAGGATATACTTTTTGTGATCGTCGTTAGCTGCTTCAGCTTCTCCACGGATACTGTCTCTTACCTTAACGTCTAGATTCTGGGAGGTAAGTTCTTCTGTAAGAGGTATAGAAGGTACGTGCACAGGGATAAAACTAGGATCTTCATAAGCACCATATATAACACCATCTTTCTTATAAGGGGCACTCATAGGGTTCACATAAGCATTGGCGATATCGGGACCTAGAGGGGAATCGGCGTATAAGCTCTTAACAAAATTGTCATTACTAAACACTTCCGAAAACTTCTTAACCAGATGCCTCTTAATAATTCTGCGGCCGTACCGGTCTAGGTCCCTACTCTTAAGAAAAGAGTCTACATTTACGGCTTCTTTGTCGCCGTCACTCATAGCTTTAACCAAGTTGATATAGCACTCAACGATCTTTTCTTTGTCTGCGTCACTTGCTTTAGCAAGCTCGCGATCTTCCATAACGTCCGTTGAGTTGTCTGTGGTATTTATAGTAACATATGAGCCGTCGAATTCGACTGTGTGTTTATTCAATTTGACAACCTTCTTTTTCTTTTTATCCTCTTGTGTAGCCCCCTCTACTTTATGTTGGGCTTCTAGATCCTGTCGTACTATGGGATTAACGCCTTGTTGAACTCCACCGGAGCCTTCAGACACTGGATTACCCATTGCAGCCATATCTTTTTGTAGGTTATCAGAATCTTCCCACGCCTCATTTTTTAGTATGTCTTCAAACTCGTCTTCTGAGAGTCGTGAGCCTGTTGATAGGCTTTTGAAGAAGGATGCGTAGGATTCATTAGTTACCATAGTGTCTTCATTACAAGGGAATGGTGTTACGGCAACGTGATTGATCATAGCTCTGGTAACACGGGTTACATTTTTGTTTAATTTTGGATCATAGGTTTGGTATCTATCAAGAACCTTACCACCGACACTTAAGCCAAGTGGAGCTCCTGCTTTAACGAGATCCCATACTGCATCAGCTTTTGCTACACCTTTGTATATCTCGGCTTTGAGATGCATGCGATTCTGGTCATCCCAATGCACATTCATAGGCTTACCTATAATAGCGGAAGGATCTTTCTTAATCTGGCTTTGGTGATCGTAGTCAATGAGACCCTTTTTAATGAAGAATTCAGCAGACTTCTTTAGTCCAGCCGCTTCCACGATCTCATTTGCTTGGTCAGGACTCTCTGAGGACGCGATACCATAAATGTATCGTTTACCCCCCTCTTCTTTTCCCTTTACTAAATCAAATCCAAAATTAAAAGTGTCAGTCATGGTTGTTCTCCTTAATTATACAGAGCGCTAATCTACTTCTACCCCTTGGGCAGAAACACCCTTACTATCTAAAATACCTCAACCCATGACTTTGTCATTGAGTCCCACGTTTTCAAATGCTTTTCCATTGTCTTCAGTTTATCATAATACTTAGGATCTTCTGAGATATGGTCCAAAGCTATTTCCTCTTCTACGGCTGGATCACTTGAGTGCTCTTTCTCAAACTTAATACCCTCTTTAAGTTCTTGGGGGTTAGCATCTTTGGCCTTAAACTTAGCTTTAGCTGCTAGACCTGAGTCTCCTCCAGGAAGGGCCGCTCTCTTTTGAAGGCCTCTATTACCCGTCTTATCTTCGGACTCATCATCTTCTGGGGAATCTGTATCAACTTTTTTAGGTAAATCTAGTGTAGCTGCATCTCTCTCTTTTATTCTCTGTATAACGGTGGCGGGTATATATGAGTCCCTAATTTCATGCTTAACTTCTTGATCATCCTCTATAGCGATCTCTTTTATGGACTTTCTGTTGAGCATCTTGTCTACGGTCTGCCCACTGTAATCAGGATCAAAGTTATCAGGATCTATTTTTCCGCTATAAACTCCGTATCTATAGGCGCGATCAGCATTTAAGAGTAGTGTATTAGGATATAGAGATGGATTACTTGTCTCTTCTTTAGCCTTCTTGTATGCTTCAGAGTCATCGAGAACTTCCTCAAAATCAATTTCAGGGATCTCTGTAAGAGGCTCGTCTGCGTCTTTTGTCTTTTTCTTCTTAGACTCTGCTTTAGCTATGCTCTTAAGTAATTCATCGCTTTTCTCAAGAACATGTGCATGAGCTTTCTTCTGAGTGATAAAGTTGACAAGACCCCAATTACCCTCTGCAGTGCCCTTTTGACCCTTTACAACACCTTTAGCCTCTTTCCAATCCTTTTCAACAGCCCTTACGGACGTCTTATTTTTCTTGGCGATACCCTTTAGTGCTGCTACTGGCATGTTATATTAAAAGAATTTCTTTGAGCCTGAGTCAAACTTAGCTTGCTGTGCCGCTTTTCGCTCTTGCGCTTTAGCATATCTTTCGTTGGCATCCGCTACAAACTTTTCTTGCTCTGGTGTTGCTTTTGGTAATGTATTAGCTTTTGCTGCGTGTTTTGCCTTATCAGATTCGTGTCTAGCAATAATTTGTTGAAGAGTCTGGCCTTCTGTGCCTCCCGCTCTCCCTTTACGCTTTACATATTTGTAATGCTTACCCTCAATAATAACGCTAGACTGGTCCTTTTTATAGGAGTCGTCTTTAGATTTCTTGTGTTGCTTAAATTTTGCATCCTCGTGGCCTATTCTACCCTCTTCAGTCATTTTCTTTGTATCGTACTCACCCTTTTCATTTTTGGGTGCAGGTCCGTTTAATAGGGCATTTTTAATGTTTCTGCGTTGATCAGCGTGCTCAGACTCTGTAAGGGGCTTAGCTGGACGCCCTCTTCCACCAGCTTCAGGAACTTTTATAACCTTTTCTGGAGGGGGTGTAAATCCTGGTTGTTCATATTTTGATCGGTATTTATCTATACCAGAAGATGGCTCGTCATTCTTAAAGAAATCTTCACTTATAGCCTCAGCAAGGAGGTCAAATCCCTCATAGTTCTTAGAGAGAACCTCGTACTCATCAAGAAGCGCACTCTTAAAGAGTTCTTCTACTTCATCAAGATCTTCTACCCCAGCTAAAATAAAGCCTTTTCTCATTTCGTCAATGAAATAAAAGTCTGGAGTAGTAATATTTTCTAAGCAGGGTACGACTACACCCTTATAAAGGCTGCTGAGCTTTTCCTCGATAACATATTGTACATATGCCGTGTTTGCGTCGTAATCTGTAATGTCGTTGTCCATGCTCTCCACTCCTTTATGTAATTTCTCTTCTTGATGCTTGTTATTAGCATCCCTCATAGCTTCATTTACTGGGTATTCCTTAAGCTGCTTAAAGGGAGGCTTATGAGTCACAGAGACTTTCATGTGCTCAGAAAGATCTGTACCTTTAACCTTCTTATTTGCTTTACCAGGTTTTGTAGCATTATCGTTTATATTGTGCTCGATATGATGATCTTTTAGGTCTGGGTCATATTCAAGGGGACTACGAGCTGGTTTCCACCCTCCCGATTCTGTCTTCACATTGATAGCTTGGTGCTCAGGCTCGTGCATAGATTCTCTTATCTCATCTTCGGATAAGAGTAGGCTATGATCTAATCCCTTTGTGATGTCTTCAAGAGCATCCAGGGCACTAGCAAAAGACCTTGACAGATAGCCAGTTCCTTCGAGCATCTATACTTCCCTTTGCTCCTCAATCTTTTCAACTTCAGGTTTAACTACTGCATTTTTGGAGCCCACGGGTCTACCTTTTGGCTTCGTGGTATGCTGATAATCCTTTTGTAGGCCGTCAAAACGCTCTAAAAGTGCGTCAAAAGACTTTCTAAACCCTTTATTATCTGGGTTTTTAGGACTGAAAAAATATTTTTCTTCATCACTTAAAACGCTCTCAGAAATACCCTTCTTCTTTGTAGGGGCTCTGTGAATGATTGTAGCTTTGGTATTTGACTTTGAGTCAAACTTCTTGGCAACGGGATTACCATTAACCACTTGGGGCTTTTGGTCACTGGTCATCTCAGTACTCTTCTTGAGTCTGCTGACTAGCTTACTAAAACTTGCATATTTCTTCTGTAATTCGGATTCTCCACCCTCAAGTAGCATCTTAATAAATATGCGCTCAACTTTGTTAACGTCTACAACACCACGGTCCGTTAGACCCTTATGAAGTTCCTTCTTAAAGTCTACTTTATCCTCTTTATCTGCAGCTTCATCGATAGTGTCATCTTCAGGAGTATCCTCGTCCTCTCCATCTAAATCAACTTCAACATCTTCGAGGTCCTCGTCTTTTTTCTTTTCTTTTTCTTCAAGCTCTTCTGCAACCTTCTTTAATAAAGGCGTCCATACCTCATTATATAGCTCAGCCATCTTCGCTAATGCTCGATGGTCAGCGTCTTGCTGTGCCACTGGGGAGCCTTCAAACTCACTTAATTGGCTATTCTTGACGAAATCCACTAGATCAAATTCACCTTCAGAAGGAATACCAAAAGTATCCCCTTTATATAAAGCAATAAGCTCTGGAGAGACTTCAATCGGCTCTAAATCGGCCATCTTGTAGATAGGAGCATCTTTTACCATGTTACCTCTACGTTTTGATAGGTATTCTCCATACTCTTGATCCTCTGACCAGCCTTTAAACAGCTCTTGAGAGGGAGTCTCTTCGTATGTAAACTCTTCCATGAAGTTAGTTTTGATAAGCTCAGCCCTGTCTGTAGCATTTTTTACTAGTAATTGGTAACCTATCTCACTATTCCCATCTCTGTACTCTATCATGTTAGCCTCCTGTGCGCTCTTTTCTAATTTGAAAACTTTAACTGGTCCACCCTCATGTCCTTTTGGATTAAGGTCTGGATCCTTTAGTTCTATTTCTGGATTTTTTGCATGCTCGACTTGATCGTGGCTCGAAAGTTGCTCGATGCGTTGGGCAGCGGGAACCTTCTTAGTAACCTTACCATCCCTATTTATGTAGTGAGTTTTGGGATCAAAATTTCGCTCAACAGTCTTACCCTTCTTTATCTTCAGGTCATCGTGCTGGTTCTTTGTTAGGTCTGCCGAAAGAGGCATAATAGTATCAGGAGATTCCTTTTTTGCTTTAAAAGGGTTTAAGTTTATTTTGGGTTTCTTAGGAGTAAAATCCTTATGAGGTATAATGATACTAGACGTTTTTGCCTTTAACCATAACTCTATTTTGCCGTCATCCATATTAGTCTCCTTGTACTCGGGTTTCTCTTTTAATTGTACCCCCTTAGATAGTTCTTTTGGTCTACTGCGAGTGACTATCCCTTTAAAGGTGCTCCAGGACATCTCATCAATACCGCCAAAAAGTTTCTTATCCATACACTTTATATAACAATCTTTTGCTGCCTTCGCTGAGGGAAAGAAAAGCATATACTTCCATTCATCAAAAGACTCATAAGCAGTACCACCTTGCTTCTCAGCCTCATACTCAGACTTTAGTTGTTTTATTTTATACACTTTTTCTGTAACTTGATCAGAGCCTACATATACATCAATGTCCTCTCCGTCACGGCTTGTGGTATCGTGTATGTAACCATAATCGGCGTGCATGAGCTTCTTAAAATCGGAATTTTTGTATGATCGTATAGAACCTTTGAGCCATTCTACGTGGATACGGAGACCATCGTGTAGTATAACCTTTTTATGTGGATCATTTTTTATGAGTAACCCAGGACGCATATACTAATTATATGGCTAAGTTTTGTGTGAGGGGGTGTTTTGTTACCGGGTACACCCCCAAAACCTCGATAGAGCGGCGTGTCCGCCTAAGTTGGGGTAGTCTGGTTACCATGAGCCAGCACACGCTTGGGGCATCCCCCACTCTGCTCAAGCTGAGCATCGATTAGCCGTGTACCATCCCCAACACGCCTCTTCTAAAAAGGATGCAAGCATCCTAATAGCTCCTCGTACACTAGGTACGTGAGTGACTTAATTATACTAGTTGTTGTTTTGAAGTATCATATTGGCAGCCTTCTGTGATACCTCTAAGGCCTTCAAGAACTTCTCATTCGTTACCGTATTGAATAAGTTAGCTATCTTATAGCCTTCCCTAAGCTTCTCAATACTCCCTATCGCGATACTTTTATGGAACTGTCCACCATTAGACTCTTTATATGAGAGTCCTCTTTTATCAAGATGCTCAATAAGGTCTCTGCTATCCGCTTTTAAACTATTTGCTGTCATACTCTTCGCATCCTTCTTCCCATCCATTCTCATAGCCTTCACTATAGGCATCCTCAATAAGATTTTGAATCTGTCTAGTGTTTACAGAATGCTCAATAGCTGCATTCCATACAGCATCAGTATACTCCTCAAAGCTCATCCTAGACAGAGTCTCGTTGGGCTCATTCCGTAACTCCTGCAACTTCTCAGTAACTAGTTTAGAAGGGTACATCCGCATCCTTCATAGTAGTCTCTAGTTGCCCCAAGTGATCTTCAGTTAGTTGTAAGAATAGTGTAGTCAATGCCCTAATCTTCACATACTCGTCCTTAAGCTTCTTTTCCAGTTTCTTGCAGTTTTCACATTCATCCATGGCAGTTTACTCCTTTTTGACTTTATCTAGCATTACTTGCAGTTTATCATCTTCTAGGTAAAAGAGGTCTTGTGCCAGCCCTATATTGAAGAGTAGTTGGCAAAAGCGCTGATCGGGATGCTTCATCCAAATGTGGCCTAGAGTTACGAGGATTTCTTCGATGCGTTTAGGGTCTCTCATCAGTTCTTTGGTCCTGTCCAGGCATCCGTAATTATATCTTTAAGGGCTTGAAACATATCTTTCTTCCTTACCTTAGTCAACCGCAAAGCGTCTGCTACATTCGCAGCTACTGTGGCAACTTGGATCAACTCATCTATGAGCTCCTGATAGTGTCCGTCATAATTATCGTAGTTTTTGTCAAACATCATCTCTAGGTAGGCTCGGTTGCACTCCCCCACCTCTTCTCCTAAAATAGCTAACCAATCCGCTATAGGCCTATCCTGTATCCCCCACTTATCTATCTGTCGGGCCTTCTCCGCTTTAATGTCTTGAATAGTCTGATTACCTAGCTGCGCTGCGTCTCTTATCATTTGAAACTCCTTATAACGTCATCAAATAGCAGGGGTTTATACCCAGTCTTTTCTACACTTACACACCTATGTTGATTATCGTCTTCGCGTTGGCTGTGAGTGTGTCCGTGTATATTTAGGAAACCTCCAAGGTCACCTTCAAGGGGCTTATGGCTTAATATAAACCTATCACAATAGACATAAGGATGTTTATACACCTCATCAAAGCCCACCTCATACCACCACTTCACCGGCTTACTGCGATCATGATTTCCAATGATTAAGATCTTCTTTCCAGGAAGGTTGGCGAGGAGCTTTATCATCCTCTCCTTGTTAATATACATGGAGAGATCTCCTAAGTTAATAAGGGTATCATCCTTCTTTACAAATGTGCGCCAGTTGTCAAGTAGTTCTTTATCCATCTCATACACATCTGTAAAGGGACGATTCTCGTACTCAATAATCTTACTATGACCTAAGTGAAGGTCAGACCATATGAGTACTCTACCCATATTAGTCGAGTACCTTTGGTTCCATATACTCTTTAAGAGCTCGGAAGAGGTGTCTGTGTTGAACCATGATCTGGGATTCTGTGAGCGTTGCCATGTCAAACCAGCGTACTTCACACACATCATCACCGGCAATGGGCGCTCCACTAATCACATCCGCTACCCAAAAGGTTGTACAGATCTTGTCTACTTCACTTCTATAGCGCCAATCATCTATACGCATTGAAGCGATGTATTTAGGTTTATCCACGTATAAGCCAGACTCTTCTAGAACCTCTCTTTGCGCATCAGCCTCAATACTCTCACTTGTTGGATCTGTAAAGCCTCCAACAAATCTATATAAGTTCTCATCTGACTTACGTGCTAATAGCAGTTTGCTGCGGTGATCCCGCATAATAGCAACATCCACGCAAGTGTAGTTCACAGGAAAGTGGTTGGCTGCGGACCAACAAGCACCCATACGAAAGTCTTTACTGCTGTGCATAGACCTTGTAATCTGCTTACGAATCTCCGTGCCACTGATAAAACTATCACTTTCAAGCTCATATGTATCATGTCTACCTGAGTAAACCTTAATGAAACTATCTCTAGATCCATAGAGTAGAGGTTTTTGACCAGGCATCATATTATCGCTGAGAACTCCATCTAAACTCTTACTCCACAAGCCATCATCCCATACATCCTTAACATAGAGGCATGTTAATTGAGGGTACTCTTCCTCAAGCATGGCTTTACGCTGAATAAAGTCAAGAGGATTTCTTAGCGTAGTCTTTAGGGGACTCAATCCAATGATACAGATGACCTTTTTATGGTTCTTAAAAACAAAGTCAAATAGCTTTCTGTGGGAATCATGCAGCTCAGGCACCTGAAATCTGCCAATGATCACTCCTAAATCGTAGTTACTAGTATTCATAATATCTCCTTTAATCCGTCGACAACATCGAACCAATCGTATGGCACAAAGCCAGCTTTATCGTCGAATAGTAAGTCAAAATAAAATTTCGCATAAAAACAACTGAGCTTATTGTCTACTACTTCAGGGTTGTCGTTGAAGTAGTTGAATTCAATCTGCCACTCTTCCTTGAGCCTCTTAGCAATTTTAGCCACATCCTTGGGATGACTACCAGTAAAGGTGATCAAAACAATATGTGGACTCTTGGAGAGCTGCTGCAGAGGCCATAAGGCCTCTGCATAGAACTCAATCTTGTCTGAGTAGGTGGGCTTACAGACTACACCATGCAGGTCAACTGCAAGATACAGCTTATCCCAGTTACCACTCTTATACTTGCTGAGAGCACGTTCGATGGCATTACTGAGCATTAGCTCTTACCTCATCAAAACTGTACTTCTTCAAGATGACACCATTCTCAAACACAGGAGTCAGGAGATCGAAGCCTAAAGAAGAGACTCCAGGAGATCTCTGCTTCATATATCCTGAGACGGTTTTAAAGTCGTCGCCATTCCTGGTAAGCATTAATCTACCGCGCTTACTGTTCTTTACGAAGCCCTTGTCAACAGGGTCCTTGTATACATCGTGCCATTCGCCGTTTCTTTGCGTTGCACTGCATTTGAATGCGAATCTCTGTGTGTCTCTGTTAACTTTCTGTAACAACCCACCACCCATGCCAAAAACGCATGTAGATGCTGCCCAGCCATGTAGGTCAAGAGCAAAGAGGATTCTATCTATAGCTGATTCATCTAAGCCATCACCAAAGATGATTCCTACTTTAGGATTCAACACTCTGGCACCTTTGCTATTCATAGTGTATCCGAAGATATCACCGAGAGCCTTCGCAATGCCAGTTACCATGGTAAGAGGATCTCCACTATCAGGACGAAAGACGAGTTTACCTTCTCGGGCTTCGATCTGCTCTTTATACCTAGCACCAAAGCAGTTGATAAAGTTCCAGATGTCATAGCTATCGCTAACTACTGATAGAATACCAGAAGGATAATTCTCGAGAAGTTCAGCAAAGACCTGCTCTTCTCCTTCTTTACCTCTGATTGTCATAACACTGTGCTCAGTGGCTGGAACGGAATACGCAACAGCTCCTTGAGCTCCATAGTACTGTTGTGCAAACTTCAAGGCATGAACTGTGTCAGTTCCCATGAAGTTAACTAAGTGGGCTAACCCACCAATTCCAGCACTTTCATAAGAGGAAACGCCTCTACTACCGAAGTCATGCAACATAAACATTAAGCCGTCTCTGTTATCACAATTTCGATCGAAGTAGGTTTCCAACGATTTTTTTACATTATAGGATTTGCTTGCTACTGTGGATGCATACCATACTCGTGAAAGCAGTGTTTCTACAAAGTTGGTCAGCCAGTAGCATTTAGGATCCGTGTTTTCTACCGTCATTAAAACATTGTCGACAGGCACTGGTGTACCTTCTGCAACTGCTTTAATACGAATAGGAAGTTTGCCTTGGTGTACATCAAGAATATACTGCCAGCCCTCGAGATTGAAGGCGTTAGGCCCTAAGTGCTGATCCATGAGCGCCTTGGCTTCATCGATGTCAGCTTGTGTGACTACTTCACCCTCAAGATAACTCATGAGGATATACTGTAAGCCAAAGAATACGGTTTTGTCGTACTCAGCTCCAATACGAGCTTCAAAATAACTATAAATTGTCTGGGTGTCCTTGGGATACTGATTCCAGTGTCCCTGCTTGTAACTATCTGTGTCAAGAATAATGTTGTATCTTTTATCCATTATATTCTCCTTCATATGATTTGTGATGTCTCTACCTTTTCTTTGCTCTACCACTTCCTTCCTCTAAGAGTAACCACAGAATACTATCGATTATTGTAGTCAATAGTAGTACTGCTGCTGTTACAAAAATTATACCCGCAATGATGGGGTGAGCGAACCTTACAGTCATAGGGACATAGTCGTATAGAGCCATGAATCCCGCTGTGGCAAAGAACATTAAAATAACGAAAGATATGAGTTGTAAGGTAATTTTCATACCGAATACTAGAAAGAGAAAAAAACTTACTTATTATTTATGGAGACTGACCTTGCGCTGTAGGGGACTTGCTATAATAAACGCATTATCCTTGTTAAGAGCTTCGTCGGTATACTTGCTAGATACTATGTCATGAACAGGAATAGTAGAAGCTACTACCACTGAACCCTTATCAGCTTTAGGAGGTACAGAGCTCCATAGGGATGCTGGACTGATATCAGCTTCTGCTGTATATTGTACTGCACCCTTAGTAGCTGCAGTCTCGTTGTGTGCTTTATCTAGTTTTTTGTATGTGGGATGATTCTTGTTTAAGTCTAGGGTTCTATATAAAGTCATCTCTTTAACACCTTGAGCATTTAGGTAAGCCCTATTTGCAGCAGAACTGACGTGAACGTACTTGGTGCTGAATTCTCCTAGATCAACAGGCTCCGGTTCAGCCTTCTCTTTTGACCCGGGTTTAGGCTTTACTATGGGCTGAGGTTTTGTAATGGGATTATAGTCCTTATGATACATGGTTTGCATTACAGCCTGATTAAAGCTGGGGTCGCCATTTGCCGTGAAATCCAGAGCTTCAGCTCCGTAGTCCTTCATGCCATATTTTTCCATAATAGACGCAGTTTCTTTGCGAATATCTGGTGTTTTTGTGTCTATGAAGTCAACGAGGTCTTTAACATTTGTGACTGCTTGCTTTAAGCCGGAGTCATCGCTGCTCTTAAGAAACTCATCTGTGAGTCTATGATTGACATTTCCTATGACATATATGTTATCTTCAGTCTTTAGCTTGGTTAAATTCTCATAATCGGCGTATTTACTCAGCTCAGCTCTTAACTTACTGTAGCTAGCTGCAACACTCTGCTTGTTCGCAAAGGATGATATTTCGCTGCCATCGGGGTACTTATTACTATATAGGGCTTTAGCCAACCAGTCTTTCGTCGTATCGTAGGTATTCATCAGAACTTCCTGGTCTTCTCCGAGCCTTTTTGCGTAGGCCTCTATCATTTTATAGCTGTTTCTGTGCTTTATTGCGCTACTAATGACCATGGGCTCATTGCTTACAAGATCCTCGAGGTTGGCCTTCTGTATGGAATGAAGCATTCCTTTGGTATCGGCTCTGGTAAAAGAGTTATCAATGGGTACGGGCTGCTCATTACTGGAACCCTGCTCTGCTTTTCTATTTATATGAAGGGCTGGAGTAACTTCTTTTGTAACTCCCTTGCCTTGGTCTGTTGGTACTACTGGAGTTGCTTTACGTCTGGCGTCTTCGTGAGGCTTGACGTGCTCAACTCTACCTGTAACTGGATCTAACCTGTCGTAACCCTCTACATGTACCATTATTTAGCCTTCTTTTTGACATCTACTATTTTTCGAGTCAGTGTGATAATGCTTGCAAAGGCCACAATATTCAGAGCTAGTGATAAGAAAAGAGGTGTAAATACTACCCACCAGGAAAAGCTGACTAGATGTAGTAGCTTTAGTGTGATTAAAATCAATAATAATGTATCAAGGAATCCTAATGGCATAGTTTAATTATAGGAGAGCAGCACTAGGGGTCGATCTAATGCTGCTCTGACTAAGTTTAGACTAACAACCAGCTCAGAGCCATAAGCTTCTGGGCACTAATTGTAAAAGTCTCGGGGAACTTACTGGAATCAACTTGCTTAGCAGTGATCTCTACTTCTTCATTAAGAAGCTCTTGGTAGGCCTTGCTATAGGCTTCACGATCCTCATCACTATTAAACTTATTAAGAGTCTGAGTTGTTTCTTTACCTTCTGCATCCGTAGTAGTTTCCTCTGTGGGTGTAGTGTACTTTACAACAAGACCTTTTTGTTTCTCGTCAATGACATTGAGAATTGGCTCAAGGGCTTTAGAAGCTAGAACTAGGTTCAAGCTAACACCGATTGGCATATCATCTCTGTTATTGAGCTCGCGGATTGGTTCAATACTATTCAATACATCAAATACTTTTAGTTTCATGTGAACTCCTTTATAGTTTTTCAAACGCTTTACGTAGTACTTCCTCCGACCTAAGGCTTAGTATACGTTCAACTTCTTTATCATCTTTGATAAATATTAATGTGGGCACAGCTGTTACACTGTATTGCTGAACTAATTCAGGCTGTTTATCAGCATCATAATTATAGACCTCTACTTGGGGATAGTCAACTAAAATATGATTTAAAATAGGCGTCAGTTGCTTGCAGGGACTGCAAGTCTCTCTAAAAAACTTAATCAATTTACTAGGTACCCCTGTGACTTCCGCGACGTTTTCCTCTTTTTCCGCAGGAACTGCGGGCTCTACTACGATTACTACCATGTGTTACTCCTCATATTCGTTATTTTCATAATCCCAATGTCTATTATCATATAATTTAAGGTTAAAACTCAACCTAAGCACTGCGATTCGCAGGTTAAACCCTGCGTGATCTTGATGCCTAATTAGTGCAATATAAAACTCAAACCAAGTATCCTCGGCGAGAAATTCTACTTCCAAGCTCTTGTTTTTAGATAGGCCCATGTAAAAACCATAGTTCCAAAAGGTTGGTCTACGCATGATAAGCTACTCCCAGGGCTTTAGTTTGACCCCTATACTTAATTTTATACCAAGTATTGTCGCAGCATCCAGTCATCAGTCTTTGCAGGTCATAGTCTGAAGTAGTCCAATACGGTTTTCCCCACTCATCAGTTTCGACGTGGAGGACATCTGCGGGGAGGACAAGCATATAATCCCAGTCGTCGAGACAAACGTCCTGTGCTCTAAGGTCTTCGAGGTCTCGAGCTGTTAGACCCTCGTAGCCCGTAATTATATAACACAAGTATTTACTCACGACTAGTACTATAAAAGATTATTTTAGTACTTTGAGGTATAATTTAGGTAGCATGTCAAAAGATATCCCTGTTCTACTAACTAAGGCTCTTCTCATGGGTGGAAGTACCGGCATGGGTCAGCCCCGAATCACGCCTATGCCTAAACAGCTGAACTCGACGCAACTCTATGCCAAGTACCTGAGCCATCAAGCCAAGGGTACTAGTGAAGCAATAAATACTAGGAGAGACCCCAGTCTAGGCAATAGTGCTAGACTCCATAAAGCTCTGCCGGGCCTACCTCTTAATAAGGCCTATGTCATGCAGGATCCGCCTGTCGTCTTTGATGAGTTCATCAGTCCTAGGAATCGTCAATTCAGAAGAGACCGCAGAGATGCTAACCGTCAAATCAAGGATGCAGTTAATGGCACCAAGACTCCTGAGCCGCCTTCAAAGAAGCGCTGGCCCAAGAATACCTATAGCAGTGAAGAAAGAAAGAGCTTTGTACCCAAGGGTGATGCTTATGCCCGAGGCAAGCTCTTTGATAGCACCAATGAAGACAAAGAGACAAAGATTCCTAATGCCAGGGTACAAAACACCGAACCCCCTCATTTGAAGCCTGATCAAACCAAGGTTGTATACAAGCCAGCACTTAAACACGATGTCAGTGACTTCAAGACTTATGGCAAGGGTAGGAGTCAAAACTAATGCTCAACTCATTCGTAGACCTCCTAAAAGCTTATAAGTTTGACGACATACACATCAATGAGTTGGGCCCAGGGATCAAAGCCAAGCAAAAAAAGGCTAAGGCTGAAGGCAGCCCCGATCCTAATGCCGAAGTAAAACCACTTCAGGGCAAGGCCCATATAAATAGGAGCCATAACATCGAAGGACAGAACCTTAAGGTGTTTCGAGAATATGGACAGCCCAATTAGGTATAATTAGGAAAGAGAAGGTACAACATGGAAAAGCAAATGACACCGTTTCAACAATACAGAGATCATACGAAACAAGCGAATGACCACATGGCTCAGAGCCGTGAGCATGAGAAGCAGCATCACTATCACAGAGCACTGGGTCACGCACACAATGCTCACACCTGGATGTACGGAGCCGAAGACTATGCCAAGAAGTCGGGTCAAGCTCTGGATATACCCAAGGATAAGAGTAATCCCAATGCAAGTTGGGAAGATCAGGCCGATCATCACGCCCAAGCCAAAGCCGATAACTATATGCATGCACATATAAACATGGCCCGGCACCAACACGCCAAAGCTAATCATCATGCACAGCTGCATAATGAGCTGGTTAAAAAGGGTGACAACGTCCTCAGCATACAACCTCTGAAGTACCCAGAAAAATAATGGATAACTACAGCGATTACCTCAGAGATCCGAGAATGACAGAGCTTTATAAGGGCTGTGTTGAACCCCTACTCGCTGATATCAGCGCGGGCAGAGAGGTGTACTTCTATGACGAACTCAACAAGAGCTTTACCGGGTTTGCCGACCCAGGATTTGTCACGGAGATCTTTGCTGGCATCGTCCTAGAGAACCAAGATTATTTGAATAAGAGTTACAACTTGGATCCCCTGTACAGGCAGCTATGGGCGGACTTCGCCGAGAACTTCGCCAAAGCGTATATGCTTAGTACTGGCAGCTTCGGCAGTGATCCTGCTAAGATCAAAGGCACTGGTAGTGAGTGGATACGTAAGCCGGATGAACCCGCTGCTGCTCAGAAACAGAAGAAGTTCTTTATACCGATCTGGAACAAGGATCGCACCAAACAGGTCATTGCTCCCGTAGAAGTTAAACGCACTAAAAAAGAAGTAGAGATCATCGATGCGAGTAAACGCAGAGGCCATCTGCTTAAGAAAGAGGACTAATATGTACGCCAGAGATTTTGAAGACATGGTTAAAGCCTTTAAGCTGAGTAGTTATGATGCCAACAATCACAGAGCAGGCGATGACATACCTGCTCCCAATGACGTAGAGGTAGAGGGTCCCCTTCGGAGTGGGAGCAAACTCAAGGCAACTCCCAGCGCCGAAGACCGCTTAGACGCGTATAAGGCCAAAAAGGGCAAGCCCAGGCGAGTAGTTATTAACAGGATGTAATGCTAGAACACAGTGCATGCTAAAAGTGGTAAGACCATGCACGACACAGCAACCCCAATTGGCCGCTGAAAGACTACAAAGATGGAATTAACGCAGGGCGTCGTCAGCCGTTTTAACTCCAAAACCGTTTTAACCTAAAATTTTCTGCGGCCGTTTTTCCCTGGGATTAAGTGGGGTTCCTAGGTTTTTTAGCGTAAACACCACACTATGACACTCATTAACTGGACCCTCGACCGGCAAACAGATTTGGTGAAAATTTTTCTGCGTGAAAAAGCTCCTACTTAAAACTCCTATAGGGTGGAAAAGGGGTTTTCTCGACCTGGAGGCTCGTACACCACGAATGTCTAACTCATGTATCATTACCCTCATCCTAACCAACGCTCATCATACACAGAGGTGCAATGCATACCAAGGCCACAATCAATACTCATACAAAGACAATAGGATATAAGACACAGACAATTTAATCGGTAGGGAATAGTGATGGCACTCATTGTAGAACCACTGAGGATTACTGGGGGGTTTATACGGGGGTGGAATACTGCTACAAATATAACACAGACAATTTAATCGACATTTAATCGTAAGACTGGGTTATTATAAGACGTGTTTCTTACAGCCTACGTAATCATGCCCAGTTCCCGACCTCATTACAGCCCCCCTAAATGGCGACCTCGATTTGAGCTGGGTGCAGCCTCTATAGGAAGGGAGAGTTAAAGTTCTTTATGCCTTTGTACTCACTAAGGTCACTTACTTGTGCACTGTCAGCGAAGTCTATCTCACCTACGTCATCAGCCTCTCCATAATCGATCCCAGCTGCGAAGAAGTCTTTCTCTTCTTGTGTTAGTATGTCCCCTGTCTTATACCTCTCTTCTTCAGCATCCAACGTATGCACAGGAGCGTTAGGATCTACGAAAGGCAAGTGTTCACCTCGCATTGACATATAGATGATGCCTTCTATAGGTATAGATCTCCATCCACCAGCACCAATATCAAATACAGTTATAAGGTTCTTAGCAGCTGCGTTATACCTTCTACCATGTCCTGAGAGACCTTGATGCAGTAGTGACTTACACCTAATAGCCTTAATGACCCCATCACTACGCTTCCTAAACTCCAACACGAATGGAGCACCTTGGGTGGCTCTTATCCAGTTGTACACATTTTGACCCAAGTGGAACTCTGGAAGAGACCTACCTGCTCCAGGACCCTCGCCTTCATGATATATGGGATTAGCCGCTACCCCTTTAGTAACACTAGTGAACATCCCACCTATACCGAATGAAGCCATCTATTCCTGCCAGGCTATGATTGTTGTTGTGTCTGGGTTGTACGCGAAAGACCCATTAGCAAAGTAAATGCTGAGGATTGTTTCTATCGCGGAACGGGGCTCAGGAAGAGGATCGCTATCTTCTAGGATACACTTACAGTTGTAGTATCCCGTCTGTACTGGCAATCTCTCTTCTACTGGAACCCACATACTATACTACTATCTGTTTGTCGTTGCAAGCAAGAATACTACCTGTAGGTACTACTGGTGCTACTTTAGTGCGCAATGTCTTAAGTACTGCCTCACTGTGCTCTTCAAGTGTAAATGTGTGACACGTAATACCATGGATCTTTACTAGACCCTTTGCAGTCACATTTCCTGGTGTGAAGATTACCATCATATCTACGTCGATATCTTCTACCAATACATCATCTTCTGTGTTGATTACATCCCCACAATGATTCCCATACGCGTGCTTATCTATTACTAACATATTCGTCCTCCTGCTTTCCTTGGCTATCATAATTATCAGCGAGCGCTACACTAATTGCTCTACCTATGTATACAGCTTCTGAACTCACTGCTACATGCTGACCAAAGGTAGACCTATATATGTAGTTAGCCCAGAACTTGTCATGGAAGTCACTGTGAGGACCGTTATAGTTGGGCTTAGTGGAAATCTGTATTCCCCTTTACTAGGAGATACTCATCACTGATCAGCTTTAGCACCTTACGCCCTATACGGCAGTGTTCTTCCTTCAAAGGTTTAATGACCACGCCTTCTCTGACCTTCTGTGTAGGAGCTATTACTGAGTTACCAGCAGTCAGAGCTTTAGCAGCTTCAGCATTGAAAGGTCCTCTATAGAGTTCTGGTACCATTGGTAGTCCATGAGTTCTACAGAATACCTGAAAGTCAGGAGCATCCATCCACACCCCATCTACCATAATATCGAATAAGCAGAGTTTACGCTCACCTTCTTTGCATCCATACATATACCCGCCCTGTACAGAGCTTCCATAGACTTCTCCATAGAATGCCCAGCCCGGAGCCAGGTACTGCTCTATCTCGTATTTGTCGAACATCTCTCTATAGATGTTACCACCGTGAAAGGTCTTTGTGTTCTTACCTTTATCCTGGAGTTGTACGTTATGACTACCTATGCATATTTCGTATGCTGGCAGCATCCCAATGAACTTCAGTATCTTCTTCCACAGTGTAGATGGAGCAGTTGGCAGATATGCGAATCTGACATTACTACCATGTACCTTCTCAGTTATTGATACCTGCTCACCTTCTTCAAATACCGTGACATGGTTCTTGAAGTTCTCTATGTCTGTGTACTTACGGAATAGAGGATTAACCTGCTTCTTTGATGCCTGCTTGATGTTAGACTGAGGTCCTGTTCTTAGGGGTGGCTCATGCTTAGTTACACCAAGTTCTTTAGTAAGGTCGTCTCCAAGCTTTCTTGGAGTAATGCCCAGTGTATCAAACTTAGTTACCAGCCCTTGGCTGATCTGTCCACGAAGCTTTATTGTTCTAATGCGATGCTTCTCTAGTCTGATCTTAGACTCAAGCCCGAAGATACGGTTCTCTAGTTCTTCTGTGAGGATGCTGTCTATTGGAAAGTACACGCACAGATCTCCTACTTTGAAGGCATCTTTCTGTGCTACACAGCACCAACCCTTGACGTACAGAAGCTCTAAGCTATCTGCTTTCTCAATCGGCTCTATCTTATCTACGCTACATACTTCTACTGCTAGTGTTGACATCTCTGCCTCCTTTTTTCTTCAGTACACCATTACCCTTCTCATCTCTGAGATAAGCTAAGTCTAAGTAATGTGTCTGTTCCTTACCTGCTTCAAGCAGGATTATCTTTACCTTACTATCAGTATATGCTTTCTGTACCGATCTTATACGTAGCAGTTCCGCATTAGGGAACTTCTCTGCTACTCTTTCTTTTAACACTCTCTTCTGTTTAACACTTAATATCACTGTGGTGGTTCTCCTGTCGCTCCTGTGTAAGATACCCCTGAACTCCAACTATCCTTTACTCCGTATACCATTACCGGACCCGTTGTTACTCCATACATCATTACCTGATTGTTCCTTGGAGGCCAATTAGGCTCTGGCCAATCTACTGGTGCATACGGTCCAGTTCTTTCTCCTATATCTCTTTTGATAAAGGCAGGTTGAACCTCTAGTATCCTATTATCACACGCATCTTTACAACACTTAAATTCTTCAAACCTATAGCCATCAAAGCTATCTCTCCAAATACTTGAGAGTGCTCTATGATTTAGACTGTGACTTTCATCCATGCTCCACAAATGTATTTCGTCTTCTGTCCACCAACTCCTCATACTCAAACATGGAAGTACTACTCCGTCAAAAGTTATACCCACACTTCTTGAACCTGCTCCACACAAAGCCTTATTGCAATTGTCTCCAAATACTATCTTCAGTCCATTTGTTATAGCTGCATGTAGCTTTACCCTTACCAGTGCCGCCAAGCTCTCATCTCTGTAGATAGCATTGTTATTATCAGCTATTGTGAACTGTATGGTCCAGATCCTGTCTTTGGGTAGTTCTGCTGCGATTGCATCCAGCATGTGGTAGTTGCTAACATTGATATTTGTTATCAGTGTGACGTTCTCAAAGTCTTTTAGATAGACCTTGTAATTGTTATACTCCCTGATATTATTTACACTTACTCCTATCCAGTCGTACATGCGAAGGATTTCCTCTGCATCAACATTCTGGGTTGTCTGCAAGCTAATTGGATTGATTATGATCTTTGCTTTGATGCCCTCTTGTTTGAGCATTGCTGTGATTGTGTAATGGGTGTCCATGTCTACTAGTAGAGGATCACCACCACTTATGTTAACCTCTTTAATGGTCTTCATAGCAATGATGTTCTCAATGATCCTCTTCCATGTATCATCTTCTGCTTGATTCAAATACGCAGCACTTCCACAGTAACTGCACCCATTGTTGCACTTACTGGTAATTTCCCATATAACCTCTTCAAGCGCTAACACTCTGTTTTGCATGGTGTCTCCCTGTAATGATTTTAGCGGAACCCTGGAGTTCTGCATGTACCTCTATATTATATTGGAAATTGTACTTTACTGTTTCTGACTATCAGCACTTCATGATGTAGTAGCAGGGCTACTATGCTGACTTAAGCTACGCCGTTGTAGAACGTAGACTCTTCTTCAAATTCTCTCACCTATACCATCACCACCTTTCCTTTCTTTGTGTTCATATCTTAATTGTCACCGATCCAGGAGTCGCTACGCGACCACCCGGTACGCCATCGCTACTTTTTTCCTTCGACCCGACATATACCCATTTTTTGGGGTATATGTGATTACCCGTTGACCTTAGTCACTACGTGACCACCCCGGACTTCGTCCCGGGCACGTAACCACTTTTTGGGGTATATGAATCCCCTATATGATTTCAATTCTATACATTGGACTCTATGGGTGGACTCTCTATTTATAATAATATCAATACATTATAAATAATCAATATGTCTCAAGTTAATTGACTCATATTTTGTAATGTATTGATTTGTCACTTCCTAGATATATTTATAAATATTTAATATTATATAATTTTAATAATTTAATTATATAATAAATCTAAATTAAATATTTAATAATAAGTAAATTATAATAAATATGTGGAGGCATAACATGAGTGAAGTAGTAACGCAGTCCGAGAACGGAAAGGACGCGTACTACACGCGGCCAGAGGGTGGTACGTATAAAGGTGATCTATTCAGATTCTACTTCATCCGCAAGGATGGGATTATCGGTGGGTCGGTTATACAAGATGGTAAGAAGTTACCAGGAGTCAAGTACATCGGAAGATCGAACTTCTCTGAAGAATTTCTAAAAGCTGTCGGAGCCAAGCCAGCAACTGCACGTAGTACAAAGTCTTACGACGATATCTTAAGCAAGTTCGAGAAACCTGCTGAAGAAATAGAATAAAAACAAAGGGGACAAGTCTAACAAACTTGTCCCCAGTTTTTTAACAAACTCCTCTAGCAAACCCCCAAGCAAACTCTCTGGACAAACTGATCCCACAAACCTCAGTGGCAAAAGAGTTTTACAAACCACCCGAACAAACCCGATAAGCAAAATAGTCCAACAAACTGACCTGACAAAATAATCTAACAAACTCACCTGACAAAACAGTCTGACAAAAGTGATCAACAAACTCCTATGACAAATTTCATAGCAAAATCCCAGAGAAACAAAATCTCAGGCAAACACCTGACAAAACCCATCACCTAGAAACGATTTTGATAGCAAACTTCGATCTGTACTATCAACTATAGCAAACAAACTTCATCCAGGGGAAAATTCCCGGTTAAGCGTGCCATTCTTCCTCTAATTCTTTGCGGAAGATCTGTTTTGCGTTGTTCCTCTTCTGAGCTTTGTCCTTTGCAGTGAGTTGAACGCTAGGACGATACTGCTTGAAGTTAGGATTCTCTCTTTTCGCTCGCAAGTAGTTCTCGACAGCCGACTCAATTCTCTTGATCATGGTTACCTCCAAAGAGAACAGCTCCTATCATCCACCCGATCGCGAACGCGAATATTAATTTGATGATATACACGAGCGTGTTACCCAAGAAGATCATCATCTTTGGTATCGCATCCTCGAACAGCCACTTAAAGTAATCTTTCATTTGTATCGCCTCCGTAATTATATAATACTATGTAAGGAAAGAAAGAAGATCGGTAGGAGGAATGGGGAGGGAGGGAACCTCCTACCGATCATGAGGTGACGTATTAGTACTTTGTTATTCCTAATACGGTTGTATGCCTACTACTATACTCTATCTTTTCCTTACTTAACTCCTCGAATACTCTAACTCGATCGCTATTGTACCGAAATCCATTACGAATGGTACCGTAATGTTAGGTTTTATGTTGCGATCATATTCCTTACTGAACTGCTCCCACTCCCTGTGAGCTTCTTCTACGATCTTTATTACATCATCATCCATTGTGCTTCCCCCCTATGTACGAATTGATTTCTTGTTCGATCCGTGCCAACTTTACTAGATCATCCTCTGCATTCACGAATACCCTCAGTTGTTCGAGAATCCTTAACTTGATCTTGTACTGCTCTTCTAAGTGCTCTCTACTCATTTTGGTTCCTCCCGTTAATGTGTAGTTATGTGTAGTACTATAATTCTAAATTTTAATACATTAAATATTTTAAATTAATTCTAGGAGTCTTCGACCACCCCGGACTTCGTCCCGGGCTCCGATCCAGGCGGGACCCTGCTATTTAATTAAATTTATGTTCATTAGATTTTATGGTTGGATTCTCGAACCTGGTCCCTATATAATAATATTTATATACATTAAATATTTCGTATATATCGATATTTTTTAATGTATATAAATTTTTGACACTAGCTATATATATAAATATTAATATTATATTATTTTAATAATTTAATAATATAATAAATTTAAATTAATATTTATTAAAATAAATAAATTATAATAAATATATGTGGAGGCATAATATGTCAGTAGTAAAGCAGTCCGAAAATGGAAAGGACGCTTACTACACGCGTCCAGTGGGTGGCACTTATAAAGGCGAGCTATTCAGGTTCTACTTCATCCGTAAAGATGGCATCATCGGCGGATCAGTAATCCAGAACGGTAAGAAGATCGCTGGAGTCAAGTACATCGGCAGGTCTAACTTCAGTCCAGAGTTCCTGGAAGCAGTTGGAGCCAAGCCAGCAAGTGCGCGTGCAAGTAAGGACTATTCCGCGATAATGGACAAGTTCCAAACCGAAGAATAAACAAAATGCGAGCGGGCCACAAACCCGCTCGCATCCTTTAACAAACCGCTTGACAAACTCCTCTAGCAAACTCCCTGGGCAAACTGTGTCCAACAAAACTTAATGCAGCAAACTCCTGCGACAAACCTACAGAGCAAACTCCTCTAGCAAACTCACCCAGACAAACGTCCCCAGCAAACTTGACCAACAAACACGAGTGACAAACGACTCTGACAAACCTCATTAATAAACTTATTAATAAATAAAAACAAACAAACATAGTTAAACAAACTTCAACTAAAACAAACGTTTCTTCTTGCAAAAATCGATTAGAAAAACTTTTTAATAAGATCATACAAACAAACATAGTTAAACAAACTTCAACTAAAACAAACGTTTCTTCTTGCAAAAATCGATTAGAAAAACTTTTTAATAAGATCATACAAACTTCTAAACAAACTTATTAAAATCGAAAATAACAGGGATGCGGACTCAGCAAACTTGTGGTCCCAGGACCCTTCGAGACACTACTATTTAAAATAAAATCTGTTCATTAATTTTCATGGGTGGATGCTTTGGGAATACTCAAAGGGTCCATCTATTTAATAAAAAATAAATACAATAAAATTTATGGTTGGATGTAATCTGGATCCCCACTCTGATCAGGGACCCAGTTACATCTTAAGACGCTTTAGTAGCCTGCGGCCTCAGCATATTGATCATAGCAGCGCTCGTGATAGATCTTACCCCACGTGCCTGTACTGATCGTATAGTCTTGACTGTACGTATGCCTAGTAACGCCATCACAGTCCTTGCCCTCAGTCTCTGACCTGTGAGTGATCGTGTCATTCTTATCCCACTCATACTCATCTTCCTCACTGTTGTAACCACCCTCATCATTGGGCTCACAGTAATTAGTCGTAGCGATCGGATCATCCTCAGTCACATGTAAGATCACATCCTCGCTTTGACCATAGACGTGAACCTTAAACTGCACTGCCTTAACAAACTTTATATCCTTCATAGGTGCCTCCACTCCTTTAACAAACTTTTGTTTCGACCCGGGCCCTGGACCCTTAGGTTCTATCTCTCAGCCTCATCGGCACAGGCATCACAACGGTAACCCCGTCTGACGTCATCATCATTCAACACATTTTCAGTTCCGCACTGGGGACATGGATGTGTCGGTTCTGCATTCCGTGCTGCATAGTATCTTTCTGCGAACTCTGGATTCTCTTCGAACGCGTCATCATAATCTTGATCGTCGTACATAGTCTCACCTCCACATGAGTCAATTTATATATTTTTAATATATATGACCCTACTATATAAAATAATTTACATTCATTATAAATTTCAAATATGTGGTCGCTTAAAGTTCATCCCCCGGACCCTTCTCTGTCTCATACCCAGAGAAGGACCCTTCAGTATTAGCTGACTACTTCTATGCCCGCATCCTCTAGTACCTTCAGTACATCAGCCTCGTACCCATAGTACCAATCCTCATCATCACACACGTGACCGTCACTTGTATTAAGCATGACGTAGTCACTGTAGTAACTCCCTATACCATATCTGCCACTGAAGCAGAAGTCAGACACATATGCCCAGAACCTCAGCTTCTGTTCCTCTGTAAGACCCTTGTTGTGCCTCTCGGTCACTATCCTCAGATCTGCTTCCCACTTAGTCTCTATTTCCCTTATCCGCTCCCAAGCATCTCGGAGCTTCACTGACATCCTTAATATGGCGTAGTCATTGAACTCTGACACTTCCACAAACTCTTTCCCCCTAACAAACTCTTTAACCGTTTCCAGATCCTCATCACCACAATACTGACTTACCACGTCATACAAACCCTCTTCAGTACCGTTGAACCTGATGATGACGTCTCCTATCATCTGACCTGATGTATCTTCACAATACCCCACATACTCACCCTTGGACATTGAATTATCACTATCCTCACAATAAACTTCTCTATCCTCTGCATTGACATTGATTACGAACCTGTCGTCTAGTCTCATATTAAGTGCCTCCCACTTTTATTTTATCTCTTCTCAAACCTCTGCACTAGATCCTTGTAAGCTTCCTCCAAAGCCTTCTCACATACTATACCCGTTACCAGTGGCAAACACACACCGTAACCTTCTGCTTGATCCCAGTCGTTGAAGCTCTCCGCGTCGCTGACTGGCACAAACGCCATAACCTCGCGCAGATCCTCGTTGCTGTCAATTGCTGCTTGTATCTTGTCCATCGTCTTGTCACCTCCTCAGTGAGTCAATTTATAATAAAAAATTATTATATGACTCATCTATATAAAAAAATATATATTCATTATAAATTTCAAATATGTGATCTCTCACAGTTGGACTCACATGTATAGGAAGTTGGACTCACAGTGGTAAAGAGATTTGACATGACAGAGGTGGAGGTCTCTGTCTCTGTCATGTCAAAGGAATTAGTTCTTTTCTAGGACAAGCTCCAAGCTTTCCTCTTCAAAGACTGTTAACGTAAACTCATGGTCTGGATCGACGAGCGTCTCATAGATGTAATCCATGAGCTCCTCACCCTCTAGCCTATTGAACACTTCTCCAATAATGTTTCCCTGCTCATCCTCTTGATCCAGGGAAGCTTTGAACACGTCTCTGAAAAGATCCTTCTCAGTTGCAAAGGACCCTCTCCTCAGGAAGGTCTCGATGTTCCCATAGTCATGGTACTGGCTCATTATGATATAACTCTTCATAGCTGGCTCATCTCCAAACTTAGAAACTGCATGTAGGCCTCGTGATCTTCCTCATGACAAACTTCATTGTTACAAACTTCATTCATGGTCTGTGCAAACCTGGACGTGACGGGAGGAACAAACAAACACTCTTCCTCTGTCGTCATCTTAGCAAACGGCACCTTCTGTAGCTCTTGCAAACTTCTCATAGTATTCATCTCCTTAGAATTGTTTCATAGCTAGCATCGTCTCAAGGTCTCCCTTAAGCATCTTGATAAAGGACTCATCCTCTTCGGTGTTACCTTCCATGCTTTCCCAGTGAGCAATCTCACCCTCGCGATCGCTGATCCACTCATTGAAGTCATACTTGTGTGCATGTCCTTCTGGCTGAATCTCTATGATCGAATCTCTGTACTCATCCACCCCTACGAACATCTCTGGATCGTACGACACAAGTTCGACTTGATCGTACGCATTCAGGTTCATCATCTCCACCTTTTAAATACCGATCCATTATTGTCACCTCCATTTAAATACCGATCCATTATTGTCACCTCCATGACTCAATTTATATAATTTTATATTATATATGACAATACTATATAAAATAATTTACATTCATTAAAAATTTCAAATAGATGGACGCGGATGCCTGGCATCCGCGTCCCACATGACTAGGCTTCCTTGACCATTACATAGGTGTCAGTTTCATCCCAGTCAACACTGATCGCTGCTACGATCCTATCAGAGACGCGCTCAATGAAGCTAACCACTTCCTCATTCAGTGCTATCTCGATATTGCCGTAGTATTCTACCACACTGCTAGGCTTGAAGAAGAATAACTCTTCTAGGGTCACTTCGCAGTCGTAGGCCTCTTGCTCGAACCTAACTATCATCTTCATGCAGTCCAGCATGCTGTACGCATACCCTACCTTGAACGGCTCATCGAAGTGGAATGGTAGCGCCCATACCTCGATCTTGTGATTGCTCATGGTAACTGCTCTATGCAAACTATCGGGATCAGGTTGTGTGATCGCCAGCGCTGCAGCAAACTTATCTTCCCTTGCCTTGGTGTCCGCTTCAAACACCTCTTTAGTCACTTCCACATACTGGCCTTGCTCGTTGAGCATGCTATACTTATTTGTCATCTTGGTGCCTCCCACCGTTTTATTCTTCTGTCTCCACTGCCTCTTTCGCTTCCTCAATTGCATCATAGATCGGACAGCCGTCACAACCGAAGTTGCATGGCTCGAACCCTGCTGCATACATCCACCCGCACATGTCTGTCATGTCATGCTTCTTGTCTGACACTTGTATCACCTCCTCCAAGGATCAATAATAATAATTTACTTATTATATAGGTAATACTATATAAAATAATTTACATTCATTATAAAATTTGGTTGGACGTATTGGGGATGCTAGGGGTGACTTGGTTGGACGTATTGGGGATGCTAGGGTGACGTGGAGGCATACACCCTAGCGGAAATAAATTACTTACGCTTGCGTGGCGTAGCTTTCTTAGGAGCGACGACGCTTGCTTCTGCCATAGCCATTTCTGGCTCAGCTACAACCTCAGGTACTTCCTCTTGCACAGCTTCAACTGCCTTGCCGAGCTCAGCAAGGATGCTGTCGTAGCTTTGACCCTTACGGCCAGTTGTCAAGTTGTAGTGGGCTCTGAACTCTTCACTCATCGAACCCTTGCCCACAGCTATGACCTTCTTAGTCTGGATGTCCTTGCCCACGACAACTCCGTCATTGGCTCGGATGTAGTACACACGGATGATCGCGCCCTCGCGCTTACCCGATGTTACCTTTGCATAGCAAACTTCTTTACCGTTCTCTTGTACTAGCTCAATTGTTTTGTCCATAATAGACTCCTTTTCTTTTTGCACTCGTCTCACCTCCTCCAAAGTGGTCACAAACTTATTTTTGTTTGTTTGTGACGTATGAGTATTACTATATTAAAAAATTTCTATTCATTACAAAATATGGTTGGATGCACATGCGGCACTAGGTCTCTAGGCAACCCATGTCATGGATGCAATAGATGACATGGGTAATGCATATAGTATGACCCGCTCGCTGATGCCTGACCCGCTGATTATGCGGGATCCAAACTCAGTAAGGGGTCACAGAACCTTTCGGTCTCGTACTTTTTCAACGAGTCCAACGATCGGTAACGATCGTTGTCGGATCTCTCCGGCATGACCTTGCCTCCATCACCTTCTTAACGTCCTGACTTTAGGCGTGCTTTCACGGGGGACGGCCAGGGCATATCTACCCAGGCAGTAGCCGCACTTTTATGAAAAGGCTGCTAATCCATAACATCTACTACTATAACTATAACCTTTTGGTACTTTGACAGATTCTGTCCCAGCAAACCGGAAAAGCCACTCAAGGTGGCTAGAAAAAACAAACTCTTGATAAGCAAACCGCACTACTCCGCGTATCTTTGTCTCAGCTTGCAAACTTGCACTTATATCCGAAGAACGGCCCGTACCACCTTGACGGTTTAATTATCAGACAAAAAGTTTATTCGGTCCCACCTAGCCTAGGAGTCAGTGGGACCATGCAAACACTCAGTAGTTGGGGTCACCCCCGGTGTTAGAGCAAAAACACGGTCTATTACGAAGCGGACCGACGACGTCTCAGTGTCCCAGAGCGGGCCCAATTTTATCAGGGGAATGGATGAACCCCTCTTGCCGGCCTTGGCGCAAGTTCAATCTACTAGTTTGGCAGTAGAGGACCAGAGGGCAGTGAAGTCTGCCAACTACAAGCAGCGTTGCAACGCTGTTATTGTCTATCATATACTATTTCTTGTGTATTTCAGTACTTTCTGTTGCTTTGGGAGCGACAATTAAGATATGTCTTTATTGCCCCAAAAAATTGTTTGTCTTGATTTGGGTACAAACAGCACAGGAATATTCATTTGGGATCCTCAGACACAAACCCACGAGAAGTACACCATTAGGACTTCCGGAAGAGACCCATACCAGAGAGTGTTCGAGCTATACGGGAAGCTCATACCTCTACTACCCTCTCACATCAGTGCGGTTCTAATAGAGGACTTCTGGGTTAGCAAACAGAACGCTATTATCGTGGAGCTCCGTGGTGCTATAATCACCTATCTCTACTCCAAGGGAGTGAAGGAGGTAGTGAAGCTTCCCATATCAAAGATGGGGAAGACAACCAAAGCTGCCACTACTACGATTTCCTTATTCATCGTTGCCCCCACTTATGTTTGACGTGTATTCCTAAAGATCTACGCTGCCATCATTCTCCGGCATACAAGCCATAATCACTACAATGGTTAACGGGAGAAAGCCTATAATATAAAATAATAGTCGCCAATCCATAATTACCTCCTTGCGTTTGATGAGTAGTTCTATTAGAACTCAAAAAATACATTACAAATCTTCAATTTGTCACAAAGGGTAGCTGCCTCTTCATCTTTGCGCTTGCGCTGTTATTGTCATGTCTATACCTATGTCATACCTGGAGTGATACTTAAGAGGCAACATCAACGCAACACTAGGACCTCTTCCTCAGCATTATCGAGGATAGTCACCAGGTCATCAGCTACCGCCCCTAACGCAGCATGCTGCTTAGTGGGCTCCACCTGCTCAACTGCTGGCACTGGTGGAGTGGCCATCGCTACTAGCGCCAGACCGATCTCGAGCAGTGTTACCTTGCTCAACACATGGGCTATGACAGCTTGTCGCGCAGACCCCGCCATTAAGCGGTTAACTGTATCAACCTCAAGCTCTTCACCGATCCATGCCTTGATCTCGTCTCGCCTGCCATTAGCGCCTTCAAGCGCATCTAGCACGTCCTTGGTATCAAGGCTCAGGGCCTCTAGCACCTTATAGGTGTCTAGGCCCTCACAGATGTCTTCGGTGCTGAAATTGTCCTGCACCCACTCCAGAACCTTCTCACCGTCAAGGTTGTCAAGGACATCCATGTACTCATGCCTGTCAAAACTGATGTCTGATACGTTCACTTCTACTGTTGCCATAATTTATTTCCTCCTCAAATATGATAAAGATATCTATATGAAATAATTTCAATTCATTACAAAAAATCAATTTGTCGCACTATACCCGGCTCTGCCCGGCCCCGTGGACCCTCTGCCAGCACCTAAAGAGGTGCCAGGCGATGTGAGAATATCTGAGGCGGCACAGCAAACCCGCTGATAGCGCGGAAGATGCGTATCATCCCTCCCGACATCCCCCTCCCCCACCCCGCATTCTGCGCGGATCCGGGGTTCTGGGGTACCCCGGGGGACTCTCGAGCCGAAGCCCCCTGGGTTTCCCCCAGGTTATCCCCAACACCTATTTCATAGCATCGATATAATCATCTAATCGTAGTGAATTCAACTGTTATAGCGATTTGAAACGTATAATTGATATCTTACATCAGAGACGTCATCTGACGTCTAATTATCGATAATTACATCGTTATACTCGTGTAACGGGTGTAGTCTAAAAAGGGGTAATATAACCTCTATTAGAGGTGCAAACTCTTGTGCCCCTCTGATACTCTATTTCCGTAGTACGTAGTAGGTCCTGGTAGTTGTCGTTTTGTAGCATTTTGACATGCTCCTGGCTGCTTTTCAAGTCCCCTCTTAATTTGTCGTTCTCCTCGGCTAGGTTTGCTATAACCTCTAGGTTTAGCATATCCTCTTCTAGGTGCTGGTCTCCGATTTCTTCTAAAGCCTCTTCCAGTGCTTCGAAGCGCTGCTCTATTTCTCTGCGCTTCACTCCACTCCTCTGTCTGAGTGTTTCCACCTCAGTCTTCAATTCCCTGTGCATAGCAAACAATGCCTGTGCCTGTGCGTGTGTCATTATGACGTTACCTCCATGAGTTGCTTGTGTGCTGCTGATGTATGCAGGCGCTTCTGGTACTCTTTTTCCTTGCGCTTGATGAGACGCTCTGCCTTGCGCTGCTCGCTGAGCCTAACCGTATCTTCTATGCTAACTACGCCCCTCTTGATTAGAGTCGCCAGCTCCTTCAAGCTGCTCTTATTTGCGTCGAAGCGCTTGAGCAGGTGTGTCTGCTTCTTCATCTGCTTGTGTGCTTCCTTTTCCTGGGGAGGCTTCTTCGTTACTTTATGCCCCAGGTCTGCCGTCTTCTTAACCTCTACTACTTTACTCTTTGGTGGCTTAGCCATACTTCACTACCTTTCCTTTGTTCTTATGCGCGAGAATTGCAAACTCGCACATACCACGCGTTCCCATACCACTAAGTGGTGCTTCTGGCACAAATATGTCAAACCAGAAACCAAACCTCTGTACTTGTGGTGTCAGGGTTCCCCAACGATTGTTTATGATTCTATACTTTTTCATAACAGTACTTTCTCGTAACAGTGCTTGAAACGTGGGTAGTCCTCCGGGTCTAGCCCCAACTCCTTGATGCTATGTAGCAACATGGCATAATTGTTCTCGATGCGTGCTCCAAATGTGCGCACCCATTGCCCCAGGTCCTTGACTTTTACGGACTTAGTCAGGAGTATCTGTCGGGTTGTCGTACCATCCCCTAGCACGGGGTCATCTATGCCATGTATGGTGTGCACAGCTTCATTATCTGTGAAGATAACCGTCTGCTTGTCCTTACTCAGAATTGCCACGTTTTCTTCCTCACCTGCTATGTCATACATTTTTAGCGGCTTATGCATTGTCTTCCTCCTGTATAGTTTGCACTATCTCCTTGATCCAGGCCCCTGTTACTACAAAACCCGGATCTTGCTTGGCTTCGTGTATCCAATCCAGGACTTGATCATACAACTCCTTGTCAGAAAAGACCACATCTATCCCATCTATCATCATTACGTGTTGTATCATTACATCTGCTGTACGTTGTTTACTTCGTACCTCGGACTGAAACAGTTCTCAAGTTCCTTCGTTTCCCTGTTGTAGTTCTGTGTGATACCATAGATGTCGTGGAAGAAGTCGAAGGTCTGAGCCCTACTCATGTCCTCTAGTCTCAGTCCATACTTCTCGTGGACCTCACATAGGGTCTGAACTAATTCAACGATATCTAGTGTGCCTGTACGATCGAACTCCACTGCTCTGATCGCCATATGCCCTATGATCTTCTTAGCCTCGGGGCTCAACTTTGTACTCACAACTCGCCTCCATTTTATTGTTTAGCCTTGATAGGCTGTACGCTACTCTTGCTATGCAAATTAACACTATTACTGCCAGGGGCCACATCATTTGGTCTCCGGCTGGCACTTCCAAAACATCTGCAGGATCTCCACATTGTGCAAACTCCTGCCGCCCTCATCTTTGTGCTGTCGCATATACCTTCTATGATCTTCAACTTATCTGCTTGTGTCCGTACTTCCCCCTCGAGGCAGTACTCCTTGAGTTCCAGTTCTTCTACCAGCGCTTCTAGCGCTTCCATTGCCTGCTCTGCCGCGTCTTGCGATCTCTCCTCAGGCTTCCTATCTCCAGGCGTAGTTCCTCGTTATCCTTTTGTAGTTCGGGATGGCATGTATTGAGCTGCTCCGATGTTTCCTTGAGTTGGTTCCTCATGTAGTCATTGGCCAGTTGCTGCTGCTCCGATGTTTCTTTCCTCACGGCGCACTCGTGTTCCGCACGCGCCAATTGTTCTGTCAGCTCACGGATTCTGCTGTTCTTCTTTGTAAGTACCTCACCATAATCGGCATCGATACCCCTACTCAAGTTCTCTAGTACTGTGTTCATATCTTCTCTGGCTTCTTGCATACGTCTATTCATGGAATCCTCCTCTTTATTTCATTGAGCATTTCATACGTGTACATAGCAGTTTTGAGTATATCCTTGCCGTGTATGTCGAGGTGTAAGTAGTTACGCGTGCCTCTTTGGAACTCTATCTCAAAGTAGGCATTCCTCTCTCTGATGTAGATGCTGTATCTCCTACTGTCTGCGACTTGTTTCCAATCGATTACTCTTACTATCCGCTTGGGCTCGTCTTCCTTATTCAGGGCAAAGTACGCAAACCTCTGCTCGTCTTCTACGAGGTTGTCTTGCATTCCTGATAGGAACTCTTCCATTATTTTTGCCACTTCTGTAGTGGTGAGTAGAAGAACACTCTGTGGTTCCTATGCTCAAACCCTACTGTATACTCAAGCTGGGCCCTATACCAGTTTCTCACTGGTTCT
>Ga0315281_10000187_pt1 | contig 79227 bp, 61 predicted proteins | sample YL17G07_0_MG_FD_204540 | JGI IMG/M metagenome (GOLD analysis project Ga0315281, IMG submission 204540) | Sediment microbial communities from Yellowstone Lake, YNP, Wyoming, USA - YL17G07_0 | ecosystem: Environmental > Aquatic > Freshwater > Lake > Sediment | place: USA: Wyoming | collected... | reverse complement strand
ACGGTCTGAAGGAAGATCGATTCGGGCAGGCGCATGCCCTCGTCTTCCGCATATTTTTCGGCCGGCATGATCTTGCCGCGCGCGACGCCGGCCATGTCGGGAATGATCGCCTCGACCTCGGTGATCGAGTGGTCACGCAGGAATTGCTTGATTTCACTCATATAGCTCGCCTCGCGGCGCGCGCGCGCCCGGCCTGGCCAAAGGCCGCAAACAGCGCGCGGGAAAACGGATTGTCCATGACCTTCCATTCCGGGTGCCACTGTACGGCGAGCGCGAATGCCGGCGCGCTGGCAACCCGGAATGCCTCGATCACGCCATCGTCCGCTTTCGCTTCGGTGACGAGCTTTGCGCCGAGTTGCACCACACCCTGGGAATGCAGCGAGTTGACCTTGATGCGGCGCTGGCCCGCGATGCCATGCAGGACTCCGCCCTCGCTCAGCTCGACTTCGTGCGATGGCGAGTACTGCACATCGAGGGGCTGCGTGCCGTCCTCGCGATGATCCAGCTTGCCCGGCAGTTCCTGCAGCTTCTGCACCAGCGAGCCGCCGAACGCCACATTCATTTCCTGGAAGCCGCGGCAGATCCCGAACACCGGGAGGCCCGCCTCCACTGCACGAGTGATCATCGGCAGGGTGGTTGCATCGCGCTCGGGGTCGTGCAGCGTGCCGGGCGCCGCCGGCTCGCCCTGGTAACGATGAGGCTCCACATTGGAAGGGCTGCCCGTGAACAGGATGCCGTCGAAGGACTCCAGCCAGTCCTGCAGATGCTGCTCGCCCAGCGCCGGCACGAGCACGGGCACCGCACCGGCCGCCTGGGCGACCGCGTTGATGTACTTTTCGCCGACACAATGGAACCAGTGGTGGCCCAAAAGACGGCGATCGGCCGGAATACCGATGACAGGCTTGCGCATAAGCATCTGTTAATTATTTTGAACGGGCCCCCGGTATGGGGACCTGTCCAACGGGTCCATTGTCTCATAAGAAGGGGGGCGCCGCCCGGACGTCAGGGAGCGAAAAAAGGCCGATGTTCGGCCTGTTTTGGCCACTTGGGCCCCGGTTTTGCAGTGCATAATCCTTGCCCGGTCTTATGACCGCTGGGTATCCTGAGGGGCGGCCTTGCCAGGCCCGCGCCCCAAGATCTCAAACGCCAGGTGCGACATGGCCCTGCTCCAGGACGACTATTCGAATGCCCAGGCTTTCCTCGCTGCGCGCCCGGCGGTGAAGGTCGTGGACCTGCTGTTGCCGGATCTCTCGGGGATCCTGCGTGGCAAGCGTATGGACATTGCGGATCTCCCCGCCGTCTACGACACGGGCATGTATCTGCCGGGCTCCATGTTCGCGCTCGATGTGACGGGCGGGACTGTCCAGGCGACCGGCCTCGGCTTCGATGATGGCGATGCGGACCGGCCTTGCGTACCGGTGCCGGGCAGTCTGTTCGCCTCGTCCTGGCTCGGGCCCAGCGTCGCGCAACTGCAGGTGCAGATGCTCGATCACGATCGCCACCCGTTTTTCGGCGATCCGCGCCACGTGCTCGACACCGTGCTCGAACGTTACGCCGCGCGCGGCTGGCGGCCGGTCATCGCCATCGAGCTTGAATTCTATTTCGTGGACCCCGAACGCACGGCTGCAGGACACGCACAGGCGCCGCCATCGCGGCTGACCGGTCGCCGCGAGCACCGCACCCAGATCAATTCGATGGCGGATCTCGATTCCGTCTCCGACATCCTGTCCGAGATCGCGGCGACCTGCGCCGGGCAGAATGTCCCGACCGGCACTGCGCTTGCCGAATACGGACCGAGCCAATGGGAGGTCAACCTGCGGCATGTGGCCGACGCGCGCCTCGCCTGCGACCAGGCGATCCGCTTCAAGCGCATCGTCAAGGGTGTAGCGCTACGCCATGGCCTGGAAGCGACCTTCATGGCCAAGCCCTATGAAGACATGGCCGGCAGCGGCATGCACATGCATGTGAGTGTGCAGGACGAGGCGGGTCAGAATGTGTTCGCTTCCGTGGAGGATCTCGGCAACGATCTCTTGAAACAGGCTGCGGCTGGGCTGATCGCGACCATGGCCGACGGCATGGCGGTGTTCGCTCCCAATGCGAACTCCTACCGCCGGCTGCGGCCCGAGGCCTATGTCCCGACACACGCGACTTGGGGTTACAACAACCGCGGCGTCGCGGTGCGCGTCCCGGTCTCCGACGCCGAGAACCGGCGTCTCGAACACCGCGTCGCGGGCGCCGACGCCAATCCCTACCTGCTGAGTGCGGTTGTGTTGGCCGGCATGCTGCACGGCATCGAGAAGAAACTTCCCGCGCCCGCGGCATTGACCGGCAATGCCTACACACAGCGCTCGACGGCGCCGCGGCTGCCAACCGACTGGCCGACGGCGCTCGCGCGCTTCGATGCAAGCAGCTTCCTGCGCGAATTCCTCGGCGATCGTTTCGTGCGGCTGTACGAAATCACGCGCCGCGGCGAACTGCAGGATTTTGCCGCGCGGCTCACGCCGCTCGATTTCGCCTGGTATCTGGAGCCAGTATGAATCTCGCCCTGGCACCTGCACGGAGCTGGTACGAAGCGTCGCTCACGCGGCCGGCGCCAACTCCACCGCTCGCCGGCGATATGCAGGTCGATGTCTGCGTGGTCGGTGCCGGCATTGCCGGCTGTTCGACGGCACTGCACCTCGCGGAACGCGGCTACAAGGTCGTGCTGCTCGAGGCCGAGCAGGCAGGTTTCGGCGCCTCCGGCCGCTCCGGTGGCCAATTGCTCCCGGGCTACGCCAGCAGCCAGCAGAAACTCATCGCGCAACTTGGGCCCGAGGACGCGCGGCGGCTCTGGGATTTCACGCTCGAGGGCGTCGATCTGGTGCGCGATCGGGTCCGGCGCCATTCAATCGAATGCGACCTCGCCTGGGGCCAGATGCACGCCGCGATCAAGCCGCGGCAGCGCGATGAACTGCAGGAATGGCATCGTGAATACGAGGAGACCTACAACTACCGGTCGACGCGCTTCATGGAGCGCGCCGAAGTCGAGGGTCTGCTCGCAACCAGGCGTTATTGCGCTGGGCTGTACGACAGCGCGGCCGGCCATTGCCATCCGCTCAAGTACGCGCTGGGGCTCGCCGCCGCCGCGCGAAGCGCGGGCGTGCGCTTGCATGAAGGCAGCCCGGTCACATCCATCGAGCGCGGATCGACCGTGGTCGTACGCACTGCAAATGGCAGCGTGCGCGCGAAACAGGTTGCACTCTGCGCCAATGTCGGGCTCGGCGAGATCGCGCCGGTCCTTGCACGCAAGGTGATGGGCGTCGCGACCTACATCGTCGCGACAAGGCCATTGGGCGCGGAGCGCGCCACCGCGCTCATCCGGAACAACATGGCGGTCAGCGACGTCAACTGGGTGCTGGACTACTTCCTGCGCTCGGCTGATCACCGGTTGCTGTTCGGCGGCCGCGTCAGCTATTCGGGGGTCGACGCGAGCAACACCGCGCGGGCGACGCAACTCCGTATGTTGAGCGTGTTCCCGCAGCTCGCGGACACCGAAATCGAGTATTCCTGGGGCGGATTCGTGGACATCACGATGAATCGCGCGCCGCATTTCGGGCGCCTCGACCCCAATCTCTATTTCCTGCAGGGATTCTCGGGCCACGGCATGGTGCTGACCGGCATCGCCGGGAAGATCATGGCCGAGGCGATGGCAGGACAGGCCGAGCGCTTCGATGTCTACACACGCATCCGCCACCACGATTTCCCGGGCGGCATGGCGCTGCGCCGGCCAGCACTGGTGCTCGCGATGTTGTGGTTTCGGCTGAGGGATCTGTTGCCTTGACGTCAGATCAGCGGCGGCGTGAGCGCCGTCCGCTACAAACGCTTGCTAAACCGCGCTCCTCTGCTAACGAATGAGCAGGTCGAGCTGGCGCACATCGAGACCGGCCTCGCGACAGTACTTCCGGGTCAGCTCGAGCATGGTGAATCCGTCTTCGCAGGCAGCAAAGCCGCCGTTGATCCCCCTGTCCAGATAAATGAGGCCGCCCTCGACCATGAAGTGGATCAGCGCCGGTTCTGGTGAGTCGTCGGTGATGACCAGCGTGTGAGCTTCGGCGGCCGGTTCATAAATAAACGTACCAGGCTTTGCGACCCAGTCATGCTCCAGGTAGCGCCAGTGACCACGCATCGTATAGCCACGAACGGTGCCAACGTGGTAGTGGACGCCGAGCTGGGCACCGGGGAGACCTTTCAGAACAACGCTGAACCCTCCGGACGTGACGTTAAAGCAGCAGGGCTGGAACCAGACGCCATCCGCACAGGAAACCCACGGCCCATCGTTATCCAGGTTGGTGTTAGCGACAAAGTACTCGCGGTTTCTTCGATTCGGATCGAGCCCGTCGGTTGTACTGTTGAAGGCAGTGCCAGGCATCCTTACTTGCGAGTCCAACGGCTATCTTCCGATAGCGATTTAACGCCCGCGATCAGCGGCAGCGTCTTGCCGAAGCGGTAACTCGTCATCGCGTAGCCCAATTGCTGGTAGAACGAGTGAGCCTCTGACAGCTCTTGGTTACTGGTGACTTCCACCATGCCGCAGCCCGCATCCGCCAAGTGCCGCTCCGCGCTCGCAACCAACGCCCGGCCAAGGCCCCGCCCACGCGCCCGAATTGCGACGACGAGCCCCGTCATGCGCCCAACCGGCGTCGGCCGGTGCAGAACCGGGGTCACATGCACGGTAACGAAGCCGAGAACCTCACTACTGAGGGTCCCAACGAGCGTCGTCTCACCGGCTTGAGCCAGGACGCTCAGCCGCTGCGCAACCACATCGGCGGGGGCCGGAAAGCCGAGTTCCTCAAGGAGACCGGCAAGCGCGAGAGCATCCTCCAGCCTTGCGGTCCGAATCTCGAACGAGCAGTCGGCAGCGTTCATCACGAGCTCAGTGTCGGGCTAAGGTTCGCATTGAGCGAATGCCGAAGGCGGTCCGCTGGAACGCGGGGTTGGACATCTGGTTCTCGCAAGCACGGGATGGGGGGCCTGAAGGCCAGTGCGCTATTCCGCTACGCTGACGCCCGAGCCACCCATTTCCTTCGGGACGTCCTTCATCTTCGGCAACCCGTCCTTAATTCGCAGCTTCGTCTCCTGATAGTGGACATGGACGCCGGCGCTGTACGGAAAGTCCGGAATGACCGCTGCATACACGTCGGTGAGTCCCATGCCGGGATGCTCAGTGAAAAGATGACCTCCACAGGTCTTGCACCACTTGCGATAGCTATGCGGCGTCTTGTTGTAGGTGCCGATGTTGTCTGCTCCGCGCGTGATCCGCACCGCTTCGGGTTTCCACAAAGTGAAGGCGTTTACGGGCCCTGCCGACCAGCTTCGACACGATTCACAATGGCAATAACCCATTCCAGCTGGCTCGCCGCTGACCGTGAGTTGAACTGCGCCGCAAAAGCAGCTGCCTTTGTATGAGTTTCCGTTGCTCATGATGTACTTCCTTGGTGGATTGAACGACGACAAGATCCGGAGTGCGGGCTTTGACCAGAATCAACACCGGTGTGAAATTACCTGGATTCATGGATGCCTAACGTCCGGCATCAGGCGCGGGCGGCTTCTTGCCCGTCGCCTGCATGCCGTTGTTAGACCGACCTGCGTGCAACGAGCTGCGTTCGCGCTCCTCGCTACTGCGGGCAATCGCTCGTCGCGTGCTCTTTGCTGCCACAGCTACCGCACTCCGTTGAGAAGAATCCCATGACGACCCCTTTTACCGGTTCGCTCTAACCATAAGTGGATGTCATGAATGACCGCTTGTTTTAAGTCATTTCGGCCTGATAATCACCCACCGAGCCTGTAAGTCCTTGACTGGCTTCGGGGGCAACACGCGAAACAACAGGGCCGTGCCCTAGACCATTCGATCGACCAAGGCCTCGCAAAGGGCCACTGCCTCCGCAGGGCGGAAATTCTTCGGGTCGAGACACGATTCCAGCCAGAGTCCGTCCAGCAAAGCCGTCAGCCCGATCTCAGCGAGTCGGAGCTCGAAGCGCGGTCGCTCATTCGCCATCATGAAATCTGCGAGCAGGGTATGCAGCAATTCGCCGTAGCCACGACCGACTTCGTCGTGCACCTTTCGCATCTCCGGTGACTGCCGGAACAGTCCCCAGAAGACGATCCAGGCCGTCAGCACCTGCGGATCGAGATTCGGCCACGAGAATACCGCCTCAAACAGGGCCCGTAGTCGCGCACGCGGCCCGGACGGCGCCTGCAGGATGGTGGCCCGGAATCCTTCCGTCAGTTGCTGGCTGAAATACCGATAGCTCTCTGCAACCAGCGCGTTCTTGTTGGGGAAATGATGATTGATCAGGCCAATCGAAACGCCGGCCTCGGTCGCGATGCGCCGTACCGACAGGCCCTCGTGGCCATAGCGCTTGAGGCTCTGGATGGTTGCCTCGATCAGCGCCTGGCGCCGGTCATCCGCAAGGCGGCGCTGGTAACGGGGCTTGCGTGCCGCGGCCGTCACCGCGGCCGCGCAGCGTGCGCCGCATGCAGGCCCGAGAGCCCGGTCATGCCGTATCCGGGATGGGTTCCCGCACCGCACAGGTAAAGCCCGGGCACCGGCATCGCATAACAGGACGCGCCGGCGACCGGCCGCATGAACAACATCTGGTCGAGCGCCAGCTCGCCGCGCGAGGCCGCACCTTCGCGCAGGCCGAACCGCGCCTCGAGATCGGCGGGCGTCAGCACGGCGCGATGACGGATCCTGGCAGCGAGTCCCGGGACATGGCGTTCGACCAGCGCAATCGCGCGCTCCGCCACGGTATCGCGCATCGTGGTCCAGTCCGCATCGCGCAGCCGCCAGGGCGTGTACTGCACGCGCAGCATCGCAACATGCCGGCCCAACGGTGCGAGGTTCGACTGCGTGACGCTTGGGAAGCGCAGCTCGACAACCGGCTCCTCGGAACAGCGTCCATACTTGCTCGCGTCGTATGCGCGCTCGACGTAGGGGATGGACGGTGCAATGAGGATCGAGCCCGTGGGCGCCGTCGCCAGGCCCGGTATCGCGGGCAATTCGTCGAGCGCCAGCAGCACGATGCTGGTCACGCCGCGATATCGGATATTCCGGACCGCGGCGATGAATTCGGGGTCGAGATGCACCGGGTCCAGCAATTCGAGCAGGCTGCGATAGGGATCCAGGCTCGAGACGACGCTGCCGCACCGGATCTCTTCTCCCGAGGCGAGTTGCACGCCCATGACGCGATCGTCGCCGACCAGCAGCCGCCGGACCTCGGCATTGGTCTCGATTGTGACGCTGGCGGAGCGTGCGCAGTCGGCAAATGCCGCGATCAGCGCGCCGCCGCCGGTCTGCAGCCGCAGGCGGTCGCCGAAAACGCCAGCTTCCGCACCGACATGACGATGCAGGAAGTTGAGCGCCGTGCCGCCGGAGGCCGGACCCTGGCAAAGGTCCGCGACACCGAGTGCCGCTAGTACACCCTTCAACCGATCTGACTCGAACCAGTCATCGAGCAGGTCGCCGAGCGGCATTGGCAGCGCGCGCAGGAACTCGACCATGCCCTTCCTGCCGAGGCCACGGAATTTGAGGCCGAGTTTTGCGAGCGCCAGATAGTCCGCAAGGCCCGTCGCTTCGAGCTGCGGCGGCGCCCTGCGATAGAGCGCAGCCAGGAATCCCGCGAGCGCCTGTATGCGCGCAGAGAATTCCGGCCAGACTGCAGCGTCCTTCGTCGAGTGGCCCTTCAGGCCTTCGGCCGTTGCCGCAATCGAGCGGCGGAGCTGAAGCGGCTCGCCGTCGCCCAGTGCGATCGTGACGGGATCCGGCGTGACCGCTCCAGGCAGCATCGCGCCCGTTGCGCGCAGCACCTCGGCATCGACGTGACCGAGGTCGGGTGCCAGCGGCGCGGCACGGAAACCGGGCGCGAATTCGATCTCGCGGAAGGTGCCGCCGAGTTCCGCCTGGGCCTCGACGAGCAATACGGTCGATTCGGAGCGCGCCAGCGCGGTGGCGGCGACGAGCCCCTCCACGCCGCCGCCGATGACGATGCTGTCGAATACCCTGGTCATGAATCCGCCAGGATGCGTTGCGCCGCCAACCGCCCGGGCGCGCCCATGATGCCGCCGCCCGGGTGCGTCGATGATCCGCACTGGTAGTAGCCGCCGATGGGTGTGCGGTAACTCGCCCAACCAGCGGCGGGGCGCAGGAAGAAGAGCTGATGCAGTGCGAGCTCGCCCTGGAAGATGTTGCCTTCCGACAAGCCGATCTTTTCCTCGATGTCGGCCGGCGTCAGTACCTGCCGGTGCAGGATCGCGGACTTGAGGTTGGGCGCGTACTCGGACAGCGTGTCGATGACGGCATCGCCGAAAGCCTCACGCTTCGCGGCGGTCCAGCCGCCATTGACGTGGTAAGGCGCGTACTGCACGAAGATGCTCGCGACATGCTTGCCGGGCGGCGCCATGCCGGGATCGATCATCGACGGAAACACGATGTCCATGTAGGGGCGCCGCGAGAACTCGCCGTGCTTTGCGTCGTCATAGGCGCGCTCGAGGTAATCCAGGCTCGGGCTGATCGAAATGGCGCCGCGATGGTGCGCCCCGACTCCCGGCATGCAGCTGAAGTCCGGCAGTTCGGACAGTGCGAGATTGACCTTGCCCGAGGATCCGCGGAAGCGGAACCGCCGCACCTGTTCGAGCAATTCGTCGGGCAACTCCCGACTCTCCACGAGGTCGAGAAACGTGCGGCGCGCGTCGAGGCCCGAGACCACGATAGGTGCCCGGTACTCGTCGCCGTTCTCGAGCACGACGCCGGTGGCGTGTCCGTTCCTGACCAGCACCTGCTTCACCGGCGCCTCAGTGCGAAGCGTCGCGCCCGCGGCGCGCGCAGCCGCCGCAATCGCATTGCTGACGGTCCCGGTGCCGCCCTTGCAGAAGCCCCAGGCACGGAAGGCGCCGTCGATCTCGCCCATATAGTGATGCAGCAGCACGTAAGCCGAGCCCGGCGAGCGCGGGCCCATGAAGGTGCCGATGATGCCGCTCGAGGCCTTGGTCGCCTTCAGCCCGCCGAACTCGAACCACTCATCGAGATAGTCGGCCGAGCTCATGGTCATCAGCTTGTAGAGCGCATGGAATCGCTCGGCGCCCATCGAGCGCATGATGCCGCCGAGCTTCAGCATGCCCTTCAGGTCGCTGGGCGCAAGCGAGGTCGGGTCCGGTGGGATCAAGCCAAGCAAGGGCTTGACCGCGCGGGCCATGTGCTGCATCAGCCGCCCGAATTCGACGAACGCATCGGCATCCATCGGCGAATGGCGGTACAACTCGCGGCGCGTCAGGTCCGAGTCGTTCCAGGTCGCGAAATAATCTCCATTCGGCAGCGGCGTGACGCTGCTCTCGAGCGGCAGGATCTGCAGGCCATGGCGCGGCAGGTCCAGGTCGCGGATGATCTCCGGGCGCAGCAGGCTCACGACATACGAAAACACCGAGAACGTGAAGCCCGGGAAGACCTGCTCGCTGACGGCAGCACCGCCGAGCAGATGGCGACGCTCCAGCACCACGACCTTCCGGCCGGCGCGCGCCAGATAGGCGGCGGTGACGAGCCCGTTGTGGCCGCCGCCGATGACGATGGCGTCGTACTGGTTCGCCATCTCAGGCCTTCTTCCGCGGCGGATCAAAGAATGGCAGCTTGCGCACCTGCGCTTTGGCGAGCCGGTGCTGGTGCTCGACGGTGACCTCGATCTCAAGCGGCGTGTCGGGCGCGAAATGCGGCGCCTGCACATGAGCGAGTGCCAGGTACTTCTTCAGGAGTGGCGACCAGCAGCCACTCGAGGCGTAGCCGACCTGCTTGCCGTCGCGATAGAGCGGGACGCTCGCGCGCCAGGGAATGCTCGGCAGCGACGGCGAAAGGTCGTGCGCGACGTACAGCGACTCGAATGAATTCCACTCGATCTCGATGCCGACGAAGCGCCACAACGGTCCCCTCGCCTTTTCCGCGGCCAGCGCCTTGCGGCCGTTGTACGGCCCCTTCTCGAAGGTCACCGTCCAGTCGAGCGCCAATTCGAAGGGCGAGGACTTCTGCGGTTCGATCATCGCCCGATGCGAGGAGTGATAGTCCACGTCGAGCATGACGAGTCCCGCCTCGATGCGCGCGACATCCAGCGCCCAGATGCCCGCCGGCGCCAGGCCGTAATTCCTGCCGATCGCTGTCAGCGCATCCCAGACCTCGAGGGCGCGATCGGCCGGTATCCAGAGTTCGTAGCCAAGGTCACCTGTGTAACCAGTGCGCGAGACCTGGATCTCGACGCCCGCGATCCGGTTGTCCATCACGCGGAAATACCGGAGCGCATCCACGGGATGATCGGCTGCCTCGTTCAGCACCGCGCGCGACAGCGGGCCCTGCAGCGCGAGTGCGCCGAGTCTCTCGCTGATGTCCTCGATCCCGACCTCGAGCCCAAAGGCATTGCGGTGCAGCCAGCGGAAGTTCGGTTCCGCCGAGGTGAGGCGGAAGACGTTCTCGCTGAGCCGGCTGATCGTGCCGTCGTCGATGACCTTGCCGTGGGCATCGCACCAGGTCGTGTACTGCACCTGGCCAACCTCGGTCTTGATGACGTTGCGCGTGGCCATCCGGTCGAGGAGCCGTGCGGCATCGCGCCCGGTGACCAGGTACTTGTGCAGCGGCGAGACATCGAAGACTGCAGCGGCGTTGCGCACCGCAGCGTATTCGCGATCGAGCGTCCAGTCGTAGGCGCTTGCGACCGCATGGCCCGACCAGCGCCGCCAGGTCTGGCCCTGGATCAGCGGCGCCGTGCGCGCATGAAACGGCGTGGTCTTCAGATTGTGCGGGACGCGCATCCGTCAGGATTCCGGTCATTCATTGTTGAACGATCGTACAGCAAGGAATCTGGGGCGGTCAAACCGGTGATAGGATCGTCACTTCAGACAGGAGATCGCGATGCCGAACATGAAACAGATTTCGCGGACGCTGCTCGCAATCACGTCGCTGGCGCTGATGCTGCCTGGGCCGTCGCAGGCCCAGGTCGATCGTGACACGCAGGAGATCAACAGCTACGTGCTGACGGACGCGGGCCTCGCGCGCTACGCGAAGGCCTCCAAGGCTCTCGGCGCGCTCGCCAAGGTGTCCGGCGACTGCGAAGACGAGGATGACGACAATCCGAAGACCATCGACGAGATAGTGGTCAAATTCAATGCCACTCCCGGCGTCACGACGGCGCTGCAGGGCGCCGGCATGACGACCCGCGAGTTCGTCGTGTTCATGATGTCGATTTTCCAGAGCGGCATGGCGTCCTGGGCGCTCACCCAGCCGGGCGCCAAGCTGCCGCCGGGCGTTTCAATGGCGAATGTCGATTTCTATCGCCAGCATGAGGCGGCGATGGCCGGGCTGAATCAGGCCTCGGAGTCCAACGACTGCGACGCGGAAGAGCCCGACGACGATAGCGAGTGAGCCCGCAGCGCTTGCGCCCCGCCGATGCCCGCGGCAGATGAATCGGCGATCGGACGTCACGGCGCGACCCTGAGCTAAACTGGCTTGCATGCCGCTACGCATCTGCTTCGTCACCGCCGAATTGGCGCCCCTGGCGAAGGCCGGTGGACTCGCCGACGTGGCCGCTGCGCTGCTCAAGTACCTCACCAGCGCCGGCCACGACATGCGTCTGTTCCTGCCGGCCTACTCGAGCATTGATCGCAAAGGGCTTGACATCCATCCGGTCGAATTCATGCGGCACATGCTGGTGAAGATCGGCGCGCAGGATTTCACGTTCTCGGTGCTGACAGCGCGCCCGCCAGGCAGCAGCGCCTGCTTTTATCTGATCGATTGTCCGGCCTGCTTTTCCGGTTCCGGCATTTATACCTCCGCAGCGGACGAGTATCGGCGCTTCCTGCTGCTGACGCATGCCGCCTTCATGTCCTGCCAGCGCATGGGCTTTGCGCCGCAGATCCTGCATTGCAATGACTGGCACACGGCGCTGGCGCCGTTGTGGCTGCGCACGATTTACCGCTGGGACAAATTGTTTGCGCACACGCACAGCGTGCTGACGATCCACAACATGGGCTATCAGGGCATTGTCAGCGCCACCCACCGCGCCGAACTGCTGGCCGGCGCCGAAGGCAGCCTGTTGCACCAACCGGACCTCCATGCCGGCCGCATCAACATGCTACGCACCGGTGTGCAATATGCCGATCGGGTTACCACCGTCAGCCCCGGCTACGCACGTGAGATCTTGACCGCCGAGTACGGCATGGGACTGGAAGACACGCTGCAGGCGCGCAGTGACGCGCTCGTCGGCATTCTGAACGGCGTGGATTACGACGAGTGGGACCCGCGCCGCGACCGCTACCTGCCGCGCCATTACGGGGCCAATCAGCTGCGCACCAAGGCTGAGCTCAAGCAACAGCTGCTGGCGCGTCTCAAGCTGCAGGATGCGCCGCGCTGTCCGCTCGTGGGCATCATTAGCCGGCTCGCAATACAAAAAGGCTTTGACCTGCTGATCGACGCGTTGCCACCATTGCTTGCAACACGCGACTTCAATCTCGTGGTGCTGGGCACCGGCGAACCGCGATATGAAGGATTTTTTACGCGGCTGCAGCGGCGGCATCCCGGGCGCGTGCATTTCCATCACGGCTACAGCGACGAGCTGGCGCACTGGATCGAGGCGGGCAGCGACATGTTCCTGATGCCCTCGCGCTACGAGCCTTGCGGACTGAATCAGCTTTACAGCCTGCGCTATGGGACGGTGCCGGTCGTACGCCGCACCGGCGGGCTCGCCGATACAGTGAGGCACTTTGACGCCGCGACCGGCACTGGCACAGGCGTGGTCTTCAATGATTACAACGTTGAGGGCGTCACCTGGGCCATGAACACGGCGCTTGATCTATACCTGCAGCGAGGCAACTGGCGCCGCCTGGTGCAGAACGGGATGGCGCAGGACTTCTCCTGGCAACGGCAGATACAACAATACAGCGAGATGTATCAGCAACTGGTACAGGAGTAATCCACTATGCCGACGTGCGGGTATCGCGGCCGTACACCTGGTTGAGTGCGCGGCACCAGCCTGCGAGGCCATCGTCAAGCGCGCCGTGCCAAAGCTTCCAGCGCCAATTACCAGCCACGGTTCCCGGCGTGTTAAACCGCGCTTCGGAACCAAGTCCCAACAGATCCTGAATCGGTATCACCGCCAGGCTGGCCGCCGAGGCCAGCGCCGCGCGCAACAATGCTTCCGGCATCGGCGGCAGGTCGCCGTGCAGCAGGAAATCGACTCGCTGGCGCGTTGCGTCATCAAGGGCGCGATACCAGCCCAGCGTCGTATCATTGTCATGAGTGCCGGTATAGGCCACCGCGTCGCGACCGATGTGGTGCGGCAGATGCGGGTTGCCCGGCGAACCATCGAAGGCGAATTGGAGCACGCGCATGCCCGGCAGCCCGAATTCGCGGCGCAGCGTCTCGACCGCCTCGGTGATTTCGCCCAGGTCCTCTGCCACCAGCGGCAGGTCCGGCCAGTCGCGCCTCAGTGTCTCAAGCAGCGCGCGGCCCGGCGCCGCATGCCAGGCACCAGTGCGAGCATTGGCGGCACCCGGCGGCACCGCCCAATAGTCGACCAAACCACGAAAATGATCGATGCGCAACACATCGAAATTCGCGAGCTGCACCCGCAGCCGCATGCGCCAGAAGGCGAAATGATCACGTTGCGCCTGCTGCCAGTCATATAGCGGGTTGCCCCACAGCTGGCCGTCAGCGGAAAAATAATCCGGTGGCACGCCAGCGAGCAGCGCAGGCTTGCCAATCGCAGTCAGCTGCAATTGCTCCCGGTGTGCCCAGGCAGTCGCCGAATCCGGCGCCACGTAGAACGGCAGATCGCCGAACAGGCGCACCGCGCGCTGCTGTGCGTATTCGCGCAGCGCCGCCAGCTGCCGTGCCGCATGCCACTGCTCGGTGCGCAGCTGCTCCAGCCGCGGCGCCAGCCGCTGGCGCGCGGACTCGAGCGCGGCGCGCTCCCGTTCCCGCAGCGGTGCCGGCCAGTCCCACCAGGCCGCGCCACCGCAGTCTTCGCCCAGCGCCACGAACAGCGCATAGTCCTCGAGCCAGTGCTCGTTACCCTCGCGGAAGGCGTTGAACGCGCCGCGCTGCTGCTGCGGATCGGCGGTCTCCGTGCAGTCGATGAACCGCGCATCCAACGCGAATTCGGAGCGTGTCCAGTAGGGTGAACGGCTCTCCGACACCGGTCCGAGCGGCAGCACTTGCCAAACCGAGAAACCGGCACTGGACAGCCAGTCGATGAACGCACGTCCCGCCGCACCGAAGGCGCCGCGTTCCCCCGGCAGCGCCGTGGGATGAAGCAGCACCCCGGCACGCCGTCGATCAAACACCGGCCACCGACGACTGATGGCGTTCATGAATCAGGGCTGTCCGCCGGGCTCACCGGCGCGGCGCATCACGCCGCCTGTCGCCGGCTGCCCGCGTCCCACCGACAATGGTTGCCCCAGCATCGACGGCGCGGGCTGCCCAAGGGCATCGTACAATCGCGTCAGCCGATGCCGGAACAACGCATCGAACTCGCGCACCGATTCGGCCGGGTTGTATTCCCCCAGCCACCAGAACCAGTCGGAACTTTCACACAGGGCCAGATGCTGTTCGATGCGTGCACGCGCTGCCACGGCGAGATCCGGTTGCGATAGCACCGAATCGGCAGCACGCTTCGCTTCAACCAGCAAGTCCCAGGCAGCGTTCTTGTCGCGCTCGCCAATCCACGTGCCGAGCGTGCCATGCACCCAGCTCCCGGCTATTATCTTGGTGAGCGGGGACGGTTCGTGTTCGCGATCGAGAAATGTCGACAGCGTCATCAGCTCGAGCTCGGCGTGATCGGCCAGCGCCGCGTACAAGCCATTGAGAAAATAGTAACCATTGAATGGATAGTGTTCCCAGGCGTTCTCGCCATCGAGCGCAATCAGCGTCACGCGCCCATGCTGCCCTGAGTTCTCCCGCGCTACACGTTCGAGCTCGCCGACAAGGTTGCGTACGGCGTCGTCACTGTGCCAGGTCGCATAGGTGAAGCCGATCAAGTCAGACAACTCGTCGTTTCTGAAGAAACATTGCAGCTGTTGACCCGGTACTTGCCAGGCGCGGCCGAGTTCCCCCGGCGCCGTGTCGCTCCACGTCTCTTTGGGTTCCGCATTGAGGCAGCCGCGCAGCACGTTGCCACCGCTCGCCGTCCAGCGATAGCCGCAGCTCTCGATGAGCTCGAGCGTCATCGCGCTGATGGCACCCTCGGATGGCCAGCAGCCGGCAGGGCGCACGCCAAACACCTCTTCGAACACCTGCGTGCCGGCACGCATATGCCACTGCGCGCGCTCGGTGCCGCCAGGATATGCCTCGGCACGCGGCAGCGCGACGCCCGGCATGGCGTCTCTGGCGCTGTTGAAATCCACCAGTAGCGGCATCAGCGGATGTGCATACGGCGAGGTGGCAAGTTCTACCCGCCCCTGTTCCTGCAACGCGCGGAAACGCGGCAACACACCGCTTAAGAGTTCGCCAATCAGTTCCAGCAGCGTGCGGCGATGCTGTGCCATGAAATTGCGCCCACGTTCAAGCAACGCCGCGACGCGCAAGTCGGAACGTTTAACGGTCTCGCCCAGCCAGGCGATGTGGAACCACGTCGCCAGATCGCGCAGGTATTGGTCCGACGCGTAGGCCACGCGGTCTACCGTCGCCAGTGTGCCCGCCAACTCGACCAGCTCCGAGTAGTGCGGATAACGCTCGATCAAATGCAGGCGATGTGCTCGCAGGCAGGCCTGTAGCAGCTGCAGTCGCGTCTCCGCATCGGTCGGCAGCGGTTCGTCGGCCAGCATGGCCAGCACCGGATCGTGCAATCTGCCGCCATCACGGAGATGCGCCGCAACGCGCTCTGCCAGCTCTTCGAGCTGCTCGAGCAATACCGGCGTGAAATTGACCACCGCACGCGCCGCCGGGTTGGCTTCCAGGTGCGCGGCCATGTCCACATAATCCTTGATGGCGTGCAGGTACACCCAGGGCAGGATGTATTCGCCGGTCAGGGGATCGCGATATTGCGGCTGGTGCATGTGCCATAGCAGCACCACCGGATGGCGGCACGCCGCATTCATGCGTAAGCGGACACAATTGCGTGCAGCATGTCGACGGTGACCAGCACCACGCCATTGCCGGTGACATGAAAGCGCCGCGAATCGGCGGCGCGGTCGACGCCGATCTCCATGCCCGGCGGCACTTCACAGCCTTCATCCAGAATGGCATGACGAATGGTGCAGTCGGTGCCGATCCTGACGTTCGGCAGCACCACCGAACGAAAGATGTTTGAGCGTTCGTCGACATGTACGTCCGAGAACAGCAGTGACTGCTCGACGCGCGCACCCGAGATGATGCAACCGCCTGAGACCATCGAATTGATGGCGATGCCGCGCCGGCCGTCTTCATCCAGCACGAACTTGGCCGGTGGCTGATGCGGCTGGTAGGTCCAGATCGGCCATTGCTCGTCATACAGATTCAGTTCCGGCGCAATATGCACCAGTTCGATATTGGCTTCGTAGAATGCGTCCACGGTACCCACGTCGCGCCAATAGTACTGCGCGCGCGTCTTCACATCGGAAAATGGATAGGCGAACACCTGCAGCTTGTCGATCGACGCCGGTATGATGTCCTTGCCAAAGTCGTGCGCCGAATTCTGATTCTGGGCATCTTCATTCAGCAGCTGGTCCAGCAGCCGGTTATTGAACACATAGATGCCCATCGACGCCAGCGCCACTTCCGGATGGCCGGGCATCGGATTCGGGCTGGCCGGCTTTTCATCGAAACTCGTCACGCGATTCAAATCAGTCACCGACAGGACGCCGAATTCGCGCGCCTTTGCCAGCGGCACCTGTACCACGCCAACCGTGATGTCGGCGCCCTTCTCGACGTGCGAGGCGATCATCGGGCCATAATCCATCTTGTAGATGTGATCCCCGGCCAACACCAGCACATACCGCGGCCGGTGCGAACGGATCAGCTCCAGATTCTGGTACACGCAGTCCGCGGTGCCCTGATACCAGTGCGTGCCGATCTGCTGCTGCGCCGGCACCACGTCGATGAACTCGCCGAATTCACCGCGCAGATAACTCCAGCCGCGCTGCACATGCTGGATCAGCGATTGCCCCTTGTACTGCGTCATCAGGAAGATCTGGCGGATGCCGGAATTGACGCAATTCGAGAGCACGAAATCGATGATGCGGAACTTGCCGCCGAACGGCGTCGCCGGTTTGCAACGGTGCGCCGTCAGATCGTGCAGGCGCTCGCCGCGCCCGCCGGCCATGACGACCGCCAGCGCGCCGCTGGTGAGCCGGCTGACGTAGCGGCCTGACGAGGTGCGTTTCGGGGTCTTTGGCATGAGATATTGGAAAGTATAGTACCGTGGCCGGAGCTGTCATGGTCCCGCCTGTCATCAAAACGGCCTTCGGCTGGCTGGAGCCGCTGCAGCAGGATCTGCACCGCATCGCATCCGGCCGTCACCACGATCCGCATGCGGTGCTGGGGGCGCACCAGCGCCAGGGCGTGTTGACCCTGCTGGCGTACCTGCCGGACGTGCGGGCAGCGCAGGCCGCAGCCTGCGAACTCGAGCGGCTCCCGAACAGCGATTTCTTCTGCTGGCAGGGCGCCCCGGGTCAATTGCCGGCGCATTACCTGCTGAATTGGACCGACAGCCACGGCGTACCGCAAACCCGGTTCGATCCCTACAGCTTCGCCCCCGCTATCGACGCCAACCATCTGGTGGCCTTCTCGGAGGGTCATCACACCAGCGCCTGGCAGCTGCTCGGCGCCCGGCGCATGAACATCGACGGCATCGATGGCGTGCGCTTTTCCACCTGGGCGCCCAATGCCGAGCGCGTCAGCGTGGTGGGCCCTTTTTGCGACTGGGACGGCCGGCGCTTTCCGATGCGCGTGTTGGGCGCGAGCGGCGTGTGGGAGATATTCATCCCCGGTCTGGAGGCCGGTGAGCTCTATAAATTCGAGATCCGGAATCGCGCTACCGGCGCCGTCAGGCTCAAGACCGATCCATACGGCCGGGCCGCCGAGCGGCGCCCCGGTACCGCTTCGCTTGTCGCGCAGTCCGGTCACCAGTGGCGCGATGACGACTGGCTCGCGGCGCGTGCGCAGCGCGACTGGCTGCACGCACCGATGAGCATCTACGAGGTGCATGCCGGCTCGTGGCGGCGACACGGTGATGGGCGCTTTTACTCCTGGAGTGAGCTCGCCTCCGAATTGATCCCGTATGTCCGCAATGCCGGCTTCACCCATATCGAACTGTTGCCGATCACCGAGCACCCGCTGGATGATTCGTGGGGCTATCAGACCACCGGCTTTTTCGCGCCCACCAGCCGCCACGGTTCCCCGGATGAGCTGCGTCAATTTATCGATCAGTGTCATCAGTCCGGGATCGGCGTATTGCTCGACTGGGTGCCCGGACATTTCCCGCGCGACGCACACGGGCTGGCGAATTTCGACGGCGCCGCACTGTATGAGTATCACGATCCGCGCAAGGCCGAACACCGCGACTGGGGCACGCTGATATTCAACTATGAGCGGCACGAAGTGCGCGCCTTTCTGATTTCCAGTGCCTGTTACTGGCTGGAGGAATTTCACTTCGACGGCCTGCGCGTCGATGCCGTGGCTTCCATGCTCTACCTGGATTTCGGGCGGCAGCATGATTACGTGCCAAACCGGTACGGCGGACGCCAGAATCTCGAGGCAATCGATTTCCTGCGCGCGCTGAATGCGACCACTCACACGCGTTTCCCCGGCACCGTGGTCATCGCCGAAGAATCGACCGATTGGCCGCAGGTCAGTCGGCCAACCGATGGTGGGGGCCTCGGGTTCTCGATGAAGTGGAACATGGGCTGGATGCACGACACGCTGGGCTATTTCACGGAAGACCCCGTGAATCGCCGGCATCACCACCACAAGCTGACGTTTGCCATGATGTACGCGTACACGGAAAACTTCGTGTTGCCGCTGTCGCACGATGAAGTGGTGCATCTGAAGCGCTCGCTGTTTGGCCGCATGCCGGGCGATCGCTGGCAGCAGTTCGCGAATCTTCGCCTGCTGTACTCCTACATGTGGACGTTTCCGGGCAAGAAGCTGCTGTTCATGGGCGGCGAGCTGGCGCAGCCGTGGGAGTGGGATTTTCGCCAGTCGCTGCCTTGGTGGCTGCTGGATCATGCCGAGCATCGCGGCGTGCAGCGCACGGTCACTGACCTGAATCATCTCTATCGAAACGAGCCCGCACTGCATGGTCTTGAATTCGAACCGCGCGGCTTCGGCTGGCTCGATTGCGATGACGCGGCCAGTTCAGTCTTGAGCTATCTGCGCCGCGGTGAAGACCGGCATCTGATCGTGGCGCTGAACTTCACGCCCGTGCCGCGTTACGGCTATCGCCTCGGCGCGCCCCATGGCGGGTATTACCGCGAAGTATTCAACTCCGACTCCAGCCATTACGGCGGCAGCAATCTCGGCAACGTTGAGCGCGTGCACGCCAGCTCGCAGTCGCACCAGGGGCAGCAGTATTCGCTGACGATCACATTGCCGCCGCTCGGCGCGCTGATCCTGGCGCCTGAATAGCCGCGCTACAGGTGCTTGAGCAGACCGAGCTCAAGAGGGTGCGACAACAGCGCATGCGTTGGGCGAATGCGGACTTCAGTGCTGAACTGACCGGCGCTCGGCGGCGCCGAGTCGAGTACGTAAATCTGCGAACCGTCGCTATCGGTCTCGCCGCTGGGCGTGAGCGTCGCGCGCCAGGCATCGCCGTCCGGCTGGTGCTCGAACGAGCACAATGCCGGCAGCTCATGACCGCCACGTGGCAGCAGGCGCTGGCCGCGGAATTCAACGGCGACGTCCGTTGGCGTGAGTCCGTTCAGTGCCACGGCTACGCGCAACTGCAGGCGGCCGGCGCGCGCCAGCTCGCGCGGCGCATCCGACAAACCGCGCAGCCTCACGCCCGGCCAGGCACGCACCACGCTTTGTTTCCATCGCGCCAGGTCGCGTGCCCCCGCCGCCTCGTTGGCCAGCAGCGCTGCTCCATGCGCAGCCGCCGGCCGATACATGCCACGCGTGTAATCGGCGACCACGCGGCGCATGTTGAACTGCGGAATCACGGTCATCATCGCGCGCTTGCAGTGACGCACCCATTCGTGCGACAGCCCGGGGCCGTCATGCTCGTAATACAGCGGCACCACTTCTTCTTCCAGTGTGTCGAAAATCAACTCGCTGTCGAGCGCATCGCGCCGCTCCGGGTCCTGCGCCTGCCCTGGTGGAATGCCCCATCCATTGCTGCCATCGAAGCCCTCTGCCCACCAGCCGTCGAGAATGCTCAAGTTCAAGCGGCCGTTGATAGCCGCCTTTATGCCCGAAGTGCCGCTGGCTTCGAGCGGCGCGATCGGATTGTTGAGCCACACGTCGACACCCGAGACCAGCCAGCGGCCCAGCTGCATGTCGTAGTCCTCGAGAAACACGACATTGCCGGCAAACTCGGGTGCGAGCATCAGCTGCTTGATCTCGCGCAACACCTGCTGGCCGGGTTGATCGGCCGGATGCGCCTTGCCGGCGAACAGGAACAACACCGGGCGCTCTGAACCACCTATCAGGCGCGCCAGCCGGGCGCGATCATGCAACAGCAGCCCGGCACGTTTATAGGTCGCGAAGCGCCGCGCGAAGCCGAGCGTCAGCACGTTGGGCTGCTCAGGATCAAGCAGTCGCGTGATATGGCGCAGTTGCGCAGCACTCAAGGCCTTGCGCAGGAACTCGCGCCGCAGCCGCTCGCGTACTCCGGCCAGCATGCGAGACTTGGTGTCCTGTGCCACTTTCCAGAACAGCTCATCAGGCACCGCTTCCAGCGCCTGCCAGTAGCTGTCGTCGGACAAGCGCTCGCGCCAATCGGGGCCGACATGGCTGTCGAAGAACGCATGCCAGGTTTGCGCTAGAAACGTTGGCACGTGAACACCATTGGTGACATAGCCGACCGGGTTTTCCGCGGCGCTGACCTCCGGCCACCGATCCGCACACAGCTGCGCCGAAACGGCGCCGTGAATACGACTCACCCCATTCACGTAGCGCGAGCCGGCGAGCCCAAGGCGTGTCATGTTGAACCATTCCGGCACACCGGGAGCCCGACCCAGTTCCAGCAATCGCTCCACAGGAATGCCCAGCGACTTCGCGAAGTCCGCAAAGCAACGCGCGAACAACTCATCTCTGAACGCATCGTGACCGGCGGCCACCGGTGTGTGCGTGGTGAACACGCAAGCGGCCGCGACTAGCTCCAGCGCCGCGTTGAAGTCCAGACCCCTCGCCAGATTTTCGCGCAGTAACTCAAAGATCAGGAAGGCCGCGTGCCCTTCATTGACATGCCAGACCGCGGGCGCCAGTCCCAATGCGCGCAGCGTGCGCACGCCGCCCATTCCCAGAATCATCTCCTGACGGATGCGCAGGCTTTCATCCCCACCATAAAGGCGGTGCGTGATGTCACGATCCATTGGCGAATTGTCGGCGCAGTCGGAATCGAGCAGATAGACCGCCACGCGGCCGACCTGCGCTCGCCACACGCGTGCGGTCACTTCCTTGGCGGCGATCGGGATCTTCACCGTGAGCCACACGCCGTGTGCGTCACGCACTGGTTCCACCGGCAAATCGCGTGGATCGCTGTCGGCGTAGTGCGCATGCTGCGCGCCGTCAATGTCCACTGACTGCGAGAAGTAACCCTGCCGATACAGCAAACCGACCGCCACGAAGTTCAGCTGTTCGTCGCCCGCCGCTTTGCAGTAGTCGCCGGCCAGAATTCCCAGGCCCCCGGAGTAGATTGGAAAGCTTTCATGGAAGCCGTATTCGGCGCAGAAATAGGCCACCAGGGGCGCATCGGTGCGCGGCGCCGGCGCGATCACGTAAGCATCGAAGGCGGCGACCACGCGTTGATAGCGCTCCAGATAGTCGGCATCGGCCGCGGCCCAATCGAGATGCTGCTGGTCGACACAACGCAGCAGCAGGCGCGGGTTGCCGTTCACCTGCTCCCACAATTCCGGATCGAGATCCTCAAACAACGCACGCGTCGGCCGATGCCAGCTGAAAAACAGATTGCCCGCCAACTCGCCCAGGCGTTGCAGCGATGCGGGAACAACGGACGTGACTTCGATCAAGTGGGCCATGCAAATGTTGTCCAGAATGTGCCGTCTGGGCCCACCCGGTAGAGAGGACCCTGCAAATTCAGAAAGTTTTCGCGATCGGGATCAACGCGACTCCGCGATTCAGGCTGCCGCCGCGAGCGGCAGGGGTTGGCAGTACACGACATCCGGGGTCAGGCGGTCAAGAGACCGGTGCCAAAGGACGACATCATCCGCAACGGCGGCCATGCTGCCAACGGCCTGCCCTACCGCTGGCCCGATCAGCCCCCCCCGGAGATGCGTTGAACGCGCAGCCGCGCTAGGATCGGGGGGACCAGCCGGGCGTGGACGGTGCCAGCACCCGAGTGCCGATCCAGGCTGTTCCGGGGAATCCATCGGTGAAGATAAGCAAACCAACATCGCTCGATATCGCGGAGCTTGCGCAAGTGTCGCAGGCGACCGTGTCGCGTGCGCTCCGCGACAGCCCGCTGGTGCGGCCGGAGACCCGCGAACGCATTCAGGAGTTCGCCCGCGAACTCCACTATCGGACCGACCGCAGTGCTGCGGGTTTGCGCACCGGGCGCAGCCAGACGCTGGCGCTGCTGCTGTTCGAGGAATCATCGGGCGAAGCGCCGATCAACCCGTTCTTCCTGTCCATGCTCGGCCACGTCACGCGGGCGGCTGCGCGGCGGAAATTCGACCTGCTGGTTGCCTTCCAGCAGCTCAGCGACGACTGGCACACGGATTACGAGGTGTGCAACCGTGCAGATGGCCTGATCCTTCTCGGCTATGGCGACTACTTGAGTTACGCCGACCGGCTGCGCCAGCTCGCCGAGACCGACACACACTTCGTCATCTGGGGACCGGTCGTCGAGAACCAGCCGGGTCACTACCTCTGCTGCGACAATGCCCTCGGTGCACGGCTGGCAACGCAGCACCTGCTCCGCCTCGGGCGGCGCAGCATCGCTTTCGCCGGCAGCGCCTCGGATAATTATCCGGAGTTCCAGCTGCGTTACCGCGGCTATGCCGAGCTCTTGCGGGAAGCCAGCCACGTGCCAGACGCGAGGCTGCAGGCCGATGCGCAAAGCCTCGAGGCCGACGGCTACCGCGCGGGCACACAACTGCTGAATTCAGGGGTGAAGTTCGACGCGGTGATTGCGGCCAGCGACCTGATCGCGATGGGCGTCATCCACGCGCTGCAGGACCGCGGCCTGACGGTGCCGCGCGATGTAGCCGTGGTGGGCTTCGATGACATCGCCTCCGCCGCCCACGTCAATCCGCCGCTCACGACGGTGCGCCAGGACACGCGCCTGGCGGGCGAGCTGCTGGTCGGCAATGTGATCAAGCTGATCGAGGGCGAGGCCGTGGACTCGACGCTGATCGCGCCGCAGTTAGTGGTTCGCGCCTCCTGCGGCGGCCAGACGGCGGCCTGAGCCGGCGACTCTGGCACTCATCGCGCGTTTCAGTTCCGCCAGCAGGCGCGGATCGTCGTTGCGCGCATCGAGCAGCAGCACTCGCACACCGTGCGCCGGGACGGCCAGCTCGAGCGGCACGCGACCGCCCTTGACTTCGACCTGTTCCCCGGATGACGCATCGCGCCACAGCCCGGCGCTCATCCAGCGGTCGATCACAAAGCGCGCATCCTCCCCGCCCTTGTTGAGCAGGACCAGCGCCGTCTGGTTGACGCCGTCCTGCTCGTAGACTCTCAGGAAGGTCGCCCGGTCCCCACGTATCTCGAGATTGACCTGCAGGCCGCGCTGCAGCGCCGGCGAATCGCGGCGGATTTGTGCGATGTGCGCGAGCGCGCGGCGGATGCGATTCCCGCGGGCAGCAGCGATATCATCCGGGCCGAAGTAATTGCGATTGCCCTCGTGCTCCTTGTTACCGGCCATGAACGCCATCTCGGAGCCGTAGTAGACAACCGGGATGCCGCGCGATGTGAATAACCAGTTGTGCGCGTCGATGAAGCCGTCTTCGCTCGCTTTCATGCGCGTGACGTCATGGTTGTCGTAGAAGGTCATCAACTCGTAGGGATTTCGGTAGACGCCGTCCTCCAGATGCAGGTAGTCGAGTAACCGTGCGTAGTCGCTGCCTGGATTCTCGAAAACCTCGATCATGCGCGCGCGCCCCGGGAAGTCCAGCACGCTGACGGCGCCGTTCTCCGGCCAGGTATCCTCGGCGATCCTGCTGGCGTCGTAGTCGAAGCGCTCGCCGAACATGAAGAATCCGGGGTGCTGGGCCCGGATACGCGCCGTGAACTCGCGCCAGAAGGCGTGCGGCATCTGGCCCATCGTGTCGATACGAAACGCACTCGCGCCCTGGTCGATCCACTGCAGGTAAGCGCCCACCAGATAGTCCATGACTTCGGGATTGGTGTCGTCGAGGTTGGAAAGCTCGGCGAGGTCGGGCTCGTTGTGATACCAGCGGTGTAGCGGATTCGCAGGGTCAAGTTTCCCGGGCGGCAGGTTCTGATGATCCGCCATGAGCCGGCCGTTCGCGTCGTAGATCTCGCCGAAGCCCGGCTGGTCCACGGGCATCGTGTAGGACGGCGAGCCGTGGTTGCAGACGATGTCGAGAACGATGCGCAGGCCGTAATCAGACTGCATGCGGCGCGTGAAATCCGCGAAGTGCAGATCCGGCGATTCGAGGTGCTCGTCCACGCGGTAAAAGTTGACGCCCCAGTAGCCGTGGTAACCGGTCTTGCCGCGGTCCGCAAAGAATCCCTCGCCGATTCCGAAACCGCCGGTGAAAGCCTCGTCCGGGTTGTCCACGATCGGCGTGATCCAGACGGCGGTGAAGCCCATCTCGCGGATATACGCCGCATTGTCGAGCAGGCCCCGGAAGTCGCCGCCGAGGTAGCCGATGTTGTCCTGCACGCCGTTCGCCCCGCGTAGTGGCCGATCGAAAGTGCGATTCGCGCCACCCTGTTCGGGATGGTCGTTGGAGCTGTCTCCGTCGACGAATCGATCGGTCAGTACGAAGTAGACCGCCTCCGACGCAAAAGGCTCGGTGGTACCGTAATACCCCGTCTGCAGCGTACTCGTGCATGCGGCAAGCGCCAGGGAGCCCGCTGCCATGATCCATTGCCGGCTCCAGATATGACTCATCGCCGTGGATCCTCGTGATCGTCCACCCAGAGCGTCGCCAGCCCCGCGAGCACCATCAACACGCCGCCAGTCGCCAGCGCATAGACGCTCTGACCGCCGAACAGGACGCGCACCAGCACCCCGAGGACGCTGGCCGCCATGATCTGCGGGATGACGATGAAGAAGTTGAAGATGCCCATGTACACGCCCATTTTCGCCGGCGGCACGGCACCCGACAGCATCGCGTAGGGCAGCGAGAGGATCGAGGCCCAGGCGATCCCGACCCCGACCATCGCCAGCAGCAGCATGTGTGGATCATCGATCAAGAGGAATGCGATCAGCCCGGCCCCGCCGAGCGACAGGCTGAGGAGATGGGCGCGCCTGCGCCCGATCCGCGCGGCGATGAACGGAATCATGATTGCAGCCAGCGCGGCGAAGCCGTTGTAAGCGGCGAACAGCACGCCGACCCAGTTGGCGCCTTCGTTGAAGGCTGCCGATGCGGCGTCCGTGGTGCCGTAGAAGCGGCTGGTCACCGCGGAAGTCGTATAGATCCACATCGCGAACAGCCCGAACCACGACAGGAACTGGACGACCGCGAGCTGGCGCATGGCGCGGGGCATGTTGAACAGATCGTTGACAATGCTGTAGAGCGCGCCCTGGGTACGGCCCCTGGACTGGAGCGATGCAGCGACCAGCTGCAGCACGCCGAAAACCAGGCCACCGACACCGAGTACGTAAAGCTGCCTTTCCCAATCGAGAACGGCGACGGCGATGCTGAAAGCACCGCCCGCGAGGATCCAGGCCGCCCCCGAAGCCAGGTATCGCTGCGTGCCGCGGCCCACGGTGGGCACCGCCGCCGCCGGCGCCTCGCGCGTGGCGCTGAAACCGGCGAGCTCCGCCGGCGAATACTCTTTCGTGGATGCAATGGTCCAAAGCACCGCGCCGATGAACGCGATGGCACCCAGGTAGAACGCCCATTTGACGGAGTCCGGAAGGCCCCCATCGGCCGCCAAATTGCTGACGCCGGCCCAGTTGGCGAGGATCCACGGCAGCGCCGAGGCGACCACCGCCCCGACACCGATGAACAGGCTCTGCAAGGCGAAGCCGAAGGTTCGCTGCCGGTCGGGCAGCATGTCGCCGACCAGCGCGCGGAACGGTTCCATGGTGATGTTGATGGAGGCATCGAGGACCCACAAGGTACCCGCGGCTACCCACAGCCAGGGGCTGTTGGGCATCACCAATAGCGCCAGCGTCGCGAGGATGGCACCAACCAGGAAATAGGGCCTGCGTCTGCCGAGCCGGCCCCAGGTCCGGTCGCTCATGTAGCCGATGATCGGCTGCACCAGGAGCCCCGTGGCCGGCGCGGCCAGCCAGAGGATCGGCAGGTCGTCGACCGACGCTCCGAGCGACTGAAAAATGCGGCTCACGTTGGCGTTTTGCAGCGCGAAGCCGAACTGGATCCCCAGAAACCCGAAACTCATGTTCCAGATCTGCCAGAAGCCGAGTCGCGGTTTTTCACGCATGTGTATGTCCCCTTCCCGTCGCGTCGCCGGAGCACCATAACCCCTGCAGGCGCCGTGCCCATCCGAGTCTCGCGCCGACTCGCGGCCCGCACAACGCGATGCAATCGTATTCAGTGCTCCTGGCAGCCGTGGTTCGACTGACAATTGTGCCTGGCCGCGGACCGCTGCGCTGCGGCCAACACGCGAAGCGGACCGGGGCCAGGCATGCTGAATTTCGACAACAGTGAAGCCAGTCTGAGCGACCGGTCTGCGCTCGTGTCAGCGCATGCGGACAAGGGCTGGTGGCGCGGCGCCGTCATTTACCAGATCTATCTGCGCAGCTTCACCGACAGCAACGGCGACGGCACCGGCGACCTGCCAGGCATCATCGCCCGGCTGGACTACATCGCCGGCCTCGGTGTCGACGCCATATGGGTCTCGCCGTTTTACAAGTCCCCGATGAAGGACTTCGGTTATGACGTCAGCGATTACCGGCAGGTCGATCCGATCTTTGGCACGCTCGACGACTTCGACCGGCTGGTCAGAGAGGCGCATCGTCAAGGAATCAGGGTCATCATCGACCAGGTGCTGAGCCACACCTCCGACCAGCATCCGTGGTTCCTGGCCAGCCGGCAGGACAGATCCAACGACAAGGCCGCCTGGTATGTGTGGGCCGACCCCAAGCCGGATGGTTCCCCGCCCAACAACTGGCTGTCGATCTTCGGCGGCTCCGCCTGGCAGTGGGAACCGCGGCGCGGCCAATATTACTTGCACAACTTCCTGGTCAGCCAGCCGGATCTGAACTTCCACAGTCCCGCGGTGGCCGCGCAGATGCTGGAGGAAGTGGAGTTCTGGCTGAAACGCGGCGTCGACGGCCTGAGGCTCGACGCGATCAACTTCTGCTTCCACGATCTGATGCTGAGGGACAACCCGCCGAAGCCTGCGCAGCAGCGCAAGGGGCGTGGCTACTCTTCCGATAACCCCTATGCGTACCAGTTTCACATTTTCGACAATACGCGGCCCGAAAATCTCGGCTTTCTCGAAGCCCTGCGGCGGCTGATTGACCGCTACCCAGCGGCGGTCACGCTTGGAGAGGTATCGTCGGAGAACCCGCTCGCGACGACGATCGAGTACACGAGCGGCAGCAAGCGCCTGCACATGGCATACAGTTTTGAGCTGCTGGTCGACACATTCTCGGCGGAGCATATCCGCAACGTGATCGAGACCCTTGCGGCCAGTTCCGCGGATTGCTGGCCATGCTGGGCCATCGGCAATCACGACGTGACACGCGTCGCCACGCGCTGGTGGGGTAGCAGCGCGTCCGTACCCCGCGCCAAACTGCTCAACGCATTTCTGTTTTCGTTGCAGGGCAGTGTTTGCAGCTATCAGGGTGAGGAACTTGGTTTGCAGGAAGCGGACCTGCCCAGAGAGGCATTGCAGGATCCGTACGGAATCGCGTTCTGGCCCGCCTTCAAGGGCCGCGACGGTTGCCGGACGCCGATGCCCTGGACCGAGCAGGATCCGGCCTGCGGCTTCTCGAGCGCAAAGCCCTGGCTGCCGATTCCCGCGCAGCATCGCGCCAGCGCCGTGAGCCGGCAGCAAGCCGACCAGGACTCGGTTCTCAGCGCCTACCGGACGTTCCTGCGCTGGCGGCGGCAACATCCCGTGCTGCGCCACGGCGGCATCCGGTTCATCGATTCGCCTGCCGACACGCTTTGCTTCATCCGCGACCACGAGGGCGAGTCGATTCTGGCCTGCTTCAATTTCTCGGCCAGCGCCTGCTCCGTGGGACTGGCGGGCCTGGACCCACAGGAACTGAGCGGCCACGGCTTTGATCGCTGCAGGCTTTCGCCGGGGTTTGTCGAGATTTCGGCGCTCGGCGCGTTCTTCGCCAGGTTGCCGGACACCACGGTGCCCCGAAACGCCTAGTTGCCCTTCGCCATGCGCAGATCCAGCCAGACCGCCAGGGCGAGCACGAGCCCGCGCGCGATGTATTTGGCCTCGGGCGAGACGGCCATCAGTGTCATGCCATTGAGAAGGCTCGCCATGATCAGCGCGCCGAACAGCACGCCCAGGACCGTGCCTCGCCCGCCGCGCAGGCTCGTGCCACCGATAACACAGGCGGCAACGGCATCGAGCTCCATCAGCGATCCGACGGTCGAGGTCGACGCGCCGGAATAAGCGGTCTGCATGAACCCCGTCAGCGCGACGATGCAGCCCATGAGCGCAAAGGCGCCGATGATCGTGGCGCGCACCGGGACGCCCGAGACCGTCGCTGCTTCTTCATTGCCACCAATCGCATACAGATACCGGCCGAATGGCGTGTTGGTCGTCAGCTGATGCACGAGCGTGGCAACGACCCCGAGGATCACGAGCGCAAGCGGGACGCCGCGGTAACTGTTTGTAACGATCAGGACCAGCAACACGAGTTGCGCCAGTACGAACAGCTTGAGGAACGTCAACTCGCCGTCATCAATCTCGAAGCCATGGGACTTGCGGCGCGCGCGCGCGCGCAGCATCGAGGCTACCAGCGCGAGCACGACCACAGTCGCGAGCACATAGCCCGCGCCAACGGGCAGGTAATACGTGGTGAGCAGCGAAAACAGGTTCTGGTTGCCGCCCTCCACCACGGGCACGGTCTGGTTCTGGATTGTGAGCCATTGCAGGCCGCGGAACACCAGCAGCCCGCCCAGAGTCATGATGAAGGCCGGAATTCGTTCGATCGCGATGAGCGCGCCCATGCCTGCCCACACCACGACCGCCCCTGCGGCAGCGATCAGGAGCGCGACCGGCGCCGGTACGTCGTGCCAGAACACGAGCACGGCCGCGACCGCACCCGCAAGCCCCACGCCGCTGCCGGCCGACAGGTCGATCTGGCCCGGCAGCAGCACGATCAGCATGCCGAGCGCAAGAATCGCGGTCACGGCGAGCTCGACCGACAGCAGCGACAGGTTGCGCGGCGAGAGGAATACCGGTTCCTGCCATGCAAAGAACGCCCAGATCGCCACCAGGGCGATCACCATCGACAGCTCGCGAGTGGCGAACTTTTTCAACTCATGCCGCCTGGCTGAGTCGGCCCATGGCGGCTGCGAGCAGTCGTTCCTGGGTCGCCTCGGCGCGCGTGAATACGCCACCGATCCGTCCCTCGCAAAGCATCACGATGCGATCGCTCATCCCGATGAGTTCCCCGAGTTCACTCGACACCAGCACGATGGCCTTGCCGTCGCCAGTCAGGCGATTGATGAGTTCGTAAACCTCGAGCTTCGCGCCGACGTCGATCCCGCGCGTCGGCTCGTCGAGCAAAAGCACCTTGGGCAAGGTCATCAGCACCTTGCCCAGGACGACTTTCTGCTGGTTGCCGCCCGACAGCGTGGCGACCGGCTGGTCGAGGGTGTGCGCCTTGATGCGCAGGTCGAGAACGGCGGCTTTCGTCTGCACGATCTCGCCGTCGGCATCGAGGAAAGGTCCACGGCGCAATCTCGCCAGCGAGGACAACGTGACGTTGAAGGCCACGCCTTGCGGGAGTACGAGCCCGAAGCGCTTGCGGTCCTCCGACACGAGCACGAGTCCGTCGCGCAATGCCTCGCGTGGCCCATGCGCGTCGAGGGGGCCGCTGTCGAGCTCCACGGTACCGCTCGTGCGGGTGCCCCACAGTCCGATCAGGTGTAGCAGTAGTTCCGTACGCCCGGCACCCATCAGGCCGCCGATGCCGAGCACTTCGCCTGCCCTCACCTCGAAACCGATGTCGCGCAGCAGCGGTGGCGACTTCTTCGTCGCCGCCACGCCGAGCCCGTGCACGGCGAGCAGCGTCTTGCCCGGCGTGGACTGTCGGCGCGGGAAGAAGTCCTCGATCCGCCGGCCAACCATCAGCCGGATCACCTCGTCGACACTCGTGGCGTGGGCGTCCAGTGTGCCCTGCGCGGCGCCGTCGCGTAGCACGGTTATGCGGTCCGCGATGGCGAACACCTCGTCCAGCTTGTGCGAGATGTAGACGCAGGCCGTGCCGCGCAGGCGCAGTTCGCGGATCAGGCCCAGCAACGCATCAATTTCGTGCTGCGCGAGCGCCGCGGTCGGTTCGTCCAGAACCAGCACGCGCGGCTTGCGCGCGATCGCGCGCGCGATCTCGACGAGCTGTTGCTGGCCGACACCGAGTTCCGCAACCCGGGTCGCCGGATCGAGACGCATTCCGCACTCCGCAAGAATCACGGCTGCGCGCGCATACACCTGGTCCCAGTCAATCAACCCGCGGCGGCGCGGAAGCGCGCCGAGGAACAGATTCTCGCCGACGGACATCTCGGGAAACAGCGCGAGCTCCTGATGGATGACGGCGATGCCTGCACGCTCGGCGTCGCGGGTCGAGCGGAAACTTGCCACCTTGTCGCCGATCCGCACCTCGCCTTCATAGCTGCCATGGACGTGCACGCCGGCAAGCAGCTTGATCAGCGTCGACTTGCCCGCGCCATTCTCGCCGCAGAGCGCGTGCACTTCGCCCGCGCGCAGATCGAAACTCACGCCATTGAGCGCCGTGACGCCGCCAAAGCGCTTGACGATGTCGCGAGCCGACAGAATGACGTCGCCGCTCACGGGCGCGGTGGCCGCGCGGATTCGGGAATGCCGCGGTAAACCTCGTCATAGGTAGCAAGCTCATCGCGGACGACGGTGTCGATGATGTTGCCCTTCGTGACGGTGACCACGTGATAGAGCACGGCAGGCACATCGGTCTGGCCGTTGTTCACCGTCTGGCGTGCCACCACGACACGCCGTTCGGCGAGGCGCGTCGCGAGTTCCGCGGCGCCTTGTGCAAGCGTGCGCAGCGGCTTGTAGATGGTCATCGCCTGCGTCCCGGCAGCGATGCGTTGCAGCGCGACGATCTCGGCATCCATTCCCGTCACCAGCACCTTGCCCGCAAGGCCCTCTTCGCTGAGCGCCTGGATTGCGCCACCCGCGGTGCCGTCGTTGCTCGCGAGCACCGCGTCGAAGTCCGCGCCGTTCGCGGTGATCGCCGCATTGACGATCCGCTTCGCGTTCTCGGGCTTCCAGTCCTCGGCCCAGTCCTCGTGGAGAACTTCGATGTCGCCGCGTGCGATCAGGGGCTGGAGCACGAGATCCTGGCCCTGTTTGAACTGCGCCGCATTGTTGTCCGTCTTGGCGCCGTAGATACGGACGATCCTGCCCCTGCCCGGGGTGGGCAGGTGCTCGACCAGATAACGCGCCTGCAGCTCACCGACATGCACGTTGTCGAAACTCACGTACAGGTCCGGATCGCTGTCGCGGATGATGCGGTCGTAGGCAACGACCGGGATGCCAGCGTCGTGCGCCATGGCGACCGCTTTCGCCATGGCGGTGCCGTCGTGCGGGACCACGACCAGCACATCCACCCGGTTCGTGATCAGCTTCTCGACATCGCTGACCTGCACTGTGTCGTCGCTATTCGCGGCGAGGACCAGTACACGCGCCCCAAGCTCACCCGCACGCTTGACGAACATGTCCCGGTCCGCCTGCCAGCGCGCTTCCTTCAGCGTGTCGAGCGACAGGCCGATCGTAATGCCGTCCTTGCGCGGGCTGGCCGCGTTGAGTCCGCCCTTTCCGAGAGTCAGCCCGATGAGGACGCTGACGACCAGCGAAACTATTACCAGTGGAATGCGGATGTTCACCAGGCACCTCGGCGAAGCGGTCAATACCCTGCCGCAACCACACCAGAGTCTAGCAACGAATTCGCCCGCGCCGCCCCCTGCGTGCTGGTTCGTGCAAACGTATTCACGGGGTTGAAGGCAATTGGGCCGCATGATTCACTGTCGCGCATGCCGGGAGGTGCCTTGCCCATGACGAAATGGCTGCTATCCGTTCTACTGTCGCTGTTCGTCGCAAACGTGAGCGCGGCGTACGGAATTGAGCACCTGGAGCCCGCCTTCTGGTGGGTCGGCATGAAGGACAGCCGTCTGCAACTGATGGTGCATGGCGAGCGGATCGCCGAGCTGGAGCCGGCGCTCGAGTATCCCGGCGTCTCGATCGAAGGCGTCACTCGCACCGACAACCCGAACTACCTGTTCATCGACCTGACACTCGCGGAAAGCACGCAGCCCGGCCGGTTTCGCATCGACTTTCGCCGCGACAGCGTGCCGGTGCTGAGCCACGAGTATGCGCTCCTGGCACGCGAGCCCGGCTCTGCCGCCAGGGCCGGCTTCAGCCCCGCCGATGTCGTCTATCTCGTCATGCCGGACCGCTTCGCTAACGGCGACCCTGGCAACGACCGCGTGGACGGTTACCGTGCGGGTCCCGACCGGCGCGACCCCAACGGCCGCCACGGCGGCGACCTCAAGGGCGTAATCGATCATCTCGCCTACATCGCCGGCATGGGCTTCGCGCAGCTGTGGCTGAATCCCGTCCTGCAGAACGACCAGGCCGACGGCGCCTACCATGGCTACGCAATCACCGATTTCTACCGCGTCGATGCGCGCCTCGGGGACAACGCGCTGTACCGGACGCTGTCGCAGGAGGCGCAGAGGCGCAACATCGGGCTCATCATGGACGTGGTCCTGAATCACTGCGGCTCTGAGCACTGGTGGATGCGTGACCTGCCGGCGCGCGACTGGATCAATCATGGCGGTCAATTCGTCGGCACCAGCCACAATCGCGAAAGCCTGCAGGATCCCCACGGCGCCGCCGCGGACCGGGATGCCATGAGCAGCGGCTGGTTTGTTCCGACCATGCCGGATCTCAACCAGAGAAACCCGCTGCTGGCGACATACCTGATCCAGAACAGCCTCTGGTGGATCGAGTTCGCGGGGCTTTCAGGCCTGCGCGTCGACACCTGGCCCTACTCCGACAAGGATTTCCTCACCGAATGGGCGCGACGCGTGCTGGCGGAATATCCGGCATTCAACATTGTCGGCGAGGAATGGAGCACGGATCCCGCCATCGTTTCCTACTGGCAGCGCGGCAAGCCTCGGGCCGACGGCTATGTATCGAATCTTCCGAGCCTGATGGATTTCCCGCTGCAGGACGCCGCCGTCCGCGCCCTGGTCGAGGAGGACAGCAGGACGACTGGCCTGATCAGGATTTATCGCGCACTCGCGGACGATTCCCTGTACGCGGATCCGTACAGCCTCGTCGAGTTCCCCGGCAACCACGACATGAGCCGCATCTTCACGCAACTAGGCGGGCGTGCGGATCTGTACAAGATGGCGATCGGGTTCTTCCTTACTACCCGCGGCATCCCGCAGTTGTTCTACGGCGATGAGATCCTGATGGCGAACAAGGGCACGGATGCGCATGGCGTGATCCGCAGCGACTTCCCTGGCGGTTGGACGGGAGACCGCAGCAGCGGCTTTACGGGCAATGGCCTGACGGCATTGCAGCGCGAGGCGCAGGAGTACACGCGCAGGTTGTTGCACTGGCGCAAGGGTGCGGATGCGATACATCGCGGCCGGTTGACGCAGTTCGCGCCCGAGGGTGACACCTACGTCTATTTCCGCCACTCCGACCAGCAGAAAGTCATGGTCGTGATCAACAAGTCACCGGGCCCGGGAAAGCTCGACACCGCCCGGTTCCAGGAGGTGATCGGCAGCGACACACTCGCGACCGACGTCCTTTCGGGACGGCAGCACCGGCTTCGGCAGGGTCTCGAGCTCGCGGGGAGCAGCGCGACAATCCTGGAGCTCACACCTGCAGGTGACGCCCGGGCGGGAAAGCTCGTACTCCACGAGAAATTTGCCTCGAACCACGTGGACGCCCGCAATGTCGAAGTCTGGCTACCGCCAGGCTACGACCAGGAGCCGGCGCGCCGCTATCCGGTCCTCTACATGCACGATGGTCAGAACCTGTTCGATGCATCGCCGTGGCGATCCATTTCCGGCGTCAATTGGGGCATGGATACGGCGATGGCGCGATTGATTCGCCAGGGCGCGATTCGCGAAGCAATCGTGGTCGGTGTCTGGACCACCCCGAAGCGTTTTGAGGAGTTGATGCCGCAGAAGGCAGTCAAAGGCGGCAAGGTGGACGGCCGGAAGGCCGACCAACTGCTGGGCGATCGCTACCTTCGTTTCCTCGTCGAGGAACTCAAGCCGTTCATCGACTCGACCTATCGTACGCTGCCAGACCAGGCGGACACTTTCGTGATGGGTTCGAGCATGGGTGGCCTCATGTCGGCTTACGCGATCAGCGAATATCCCGGGGTGTTCGGCGGCGCGGGCTGCGTCTCGACGCACTTTCCCATCGGCGACGGCACCGTGATCGATTACCTCGAGGAGCATCTCCCGCCTCCAGCGGGGCATCGTCTCTATTTCGACTTCGGCACGGCGACTCTCGACGCCGGATACGAGCCCTACCAGCGACGCGTGGACGAATTGATGCGCAGGACTGGTTATGCCGAGGGCGAGAACTGGATCACCAGGAAATATGAGGGCGACGAGCATTCGGAAAGGGATTGGCGCGCGCGCGTCGACGTACCGCTGAAGTTCCTGCTCGGCCGCTGATAGTGATAGGTGCCGGGTCGGGGGTTTCGGGGGTTTGGGGGTTTCAGGGGTCTCGCGGATAGCGGCGATTCCGGGGACGCCGCGCGTTTCTAAAGGGTCGCGTCAGATTGTTGGCGGCTGACCCGGCAGCGAACGTTGCATGATCACTGGACGTCTCATTGAAACCTGCAGAGGCAAGGATGCCCCGCCGGCCTCGCATACATGTCCCAGGCGCCTTTTATCACGTCACGCTGCGAGGCAATCACCGGCAGCTCATCTTCTTTTGCGAGGGTGACCGGCAGCTGCTCGGCGACATCGTGGCCGCTACCATCGAGCGCATCCCTGCCCGGGTGCACGCCTATTGCTGGATGAGCAACCACATTCACCTGCTCATCCAGGCGGGCGACATGCCGATTGGACGCGTCATTCTCCGCATCGCCAGTCGCTACGCGAGGACCGTCCAGGCCCGGCTATCGACGACCGGGCACCTTTTCGAGCGCAGGTACCACGCAGTGATGGTCGACGCCGACCGGTACCTGCTGGCCGTGCTGCGCTATGTTCACCTCAACCCTGTCCGTGCCGGTGTGGTCGCCGCAGTCTGCGACTATCCCTGGTCGAGCCACCATGTCTACGTGGGTGCCCGATCAGAGCCGTGGGTCACAACGGATTTCGCATTGAGATTGTGGCGGCCCAACCGCGCCGAGGCCGTTGAGCGTTATCGAGCGTTCGTTGAGGGGCCGCTCGCGGCCGATACTGCCTCGCCTTTCTCCAATATCCACCCTGATGACTCGCGAATACTCGGTGACGACGGGTTCCGCAAAAGCATCTGCGTCCCGCTTGGACAAGCGAGCTCAACTGGGTCCCTCACGCAGTTGATCGAAGAGGCTTGCCGGACGCACGGCGTGGAAGTCGACGACCTCGTGTCGAGCATCCGCCAACGACGATTGACGACGATTCGCGCATGGATCGCCCACCAGGCCGTCGCGCGACGGATTGCCAGCCTTTCCGAAGTGGCCCGCCACCTGCATCGAGACGAGTCATCGTTACGGGAGCTGGTGGCAAGGCACCATCCCTCTTGCCGTCAGTAGAGCTCCCCAAACCCCCGAAACCCCCGACCCGGCACCGATCACCGATCACCGATCACGCCAATCAGAACTTGTAGTTCAGGCCGAGCAGGTACTGCGTGCCGTACTCCTGGAAGTCCAGGAGGCGCGACTTGTCTTGGGAGTAGGCGATGTACGGCTCGTTCGTCAGGTTGTTGACCTGGAACAGGACCTGCAACCCATCGAGCATGCCGCCATCGAACAGGTAGCTGAGCTGCGCGTCCGTGATCATGTCGGCGTCCACGTAACGCAGCCCACGATCGTTCGCGAAGTTCGTCACCTCGCCGATGTACTCGGAGCGGTAACGCGTCGCGATGCGGGCACCGAAGCCGTACTTCTCGTAGTACAGCGTCGCGTTCCACACGTTCTGCGACAGGCCCGGCAGCGGAATGTTGCTGCTCGACACCGAGCTGATCGAACCAGCGATCTCGATGTCGCTCTTGGTGTACGAGTAGCTATAGATCACACCGAAGCCATCCAGCGCATCCGCGAACAGCTCAAACGGCACGGAGACCGAGAACTCCAAGCCATACAGGTAGCCGCCCTGACCGTTGACCGGCAGCGAGAAGTTTCCCGTCGTCTGCGGAACCACGCCCGGCTGGAAAAAGCTCGGCGGAGTCGCGGCCAGCAGATCCGAGTAATCGTGGTTGGGGTCGGTCTGGGTGTAGATGTAGCTCTCCAGGTCCTTGTAGAACGCGGCGACCGAGACGTAGCCCTTGTGCTCCTCGAAGTACTTCTCAAACGAAACGTCGAATGCCCAGGCGCGCCACGGCTCGAGCAGGGGGTTGCCGCCGCTGCCGCCCGGTAGGCCGGTGCCCGAGTTGTACCCGCTTTCCTCGGTGGCCTTGAGCTGGTCCATGCGGGCGCGGGCCAGTTCCTTCGCGACGCCGAAGCGGACAGCCTTTTCATCCGGCAGGAGGAACGCAAAATTGATCTGCGGCAGGACGTCGGTGTACGTCGTGCCGTCCCCAACTGTCAAGATTTCCTGCGCCGGCGTGTTGGCATTCGCAGCAAAGAATGAGGACGAGCTCTGGTCCGTGGTGATGACCTGCAAGCCGACGTTGCCCTTCAGGGTCACGGAGTCGGAAATGTCATGGTTCAGGTCTCCGCGCAGGAAGCCCGTCCAGACTTCTTCCTCGACACCCCAGAACTTGCCCGCGAGGTACGGGAGCGTCTCCGGGGTACCGTAGGTGATCGGGTTGAAGTACGCGCTCAGCACACCATTCACGTCCAGCGCAAGCGCACTGCCGGCGTCCGCGTAGCTCAGGTTGGTCGGGCTCAGCAGGTACTGGCTGTCGACCACGTAGGAGGCGCCCCCGATGGTGCCGAGACCCGACTCGGGCGACTGCTTGTCCTTGGTGCGGTCGCTGTAGTTGATGCCGAAGGACGTGCTCGAGAACCATCCCCAGTCGGCCTCGCGCATGGCGTCCACGCGGATGGAGGTCAGCTCGTCCTCCACGTGCGGCTTTTTCGTGTAGCCGGCTCCATAGATCTGCGGGGGTCCAACGACCACCCGCGTCGGGTCGGCGTAGTTCAGAGGGAACGAAAGGGACGGCATGTCCTGGTTGCCGCGGAGCACAAACGTGCCGGTGTCAAAGACAAGGCTCGGCCCATATTGTGAGTTGATCTCGGGCTGGAGCTGGTCGCGCGTGGCTTTCGAGTAGCTGATGTCCGCCATCAGCGACCACTGGTCGTTCATCTGGAACTCGTTGCGCCAGCCGCCCGCCAGGATCTCGTCGTTCGTCGTGAACAGGAAGTTCCGTGCCAGCGGCGTGACGTTGTTCAGCGTGCCGGCGACGACAGTGTCGTTCTCGATCGTTGTGTCCGAGTAACCGAAAATCGTACCGTCAGGGAACGCGCCGTCGCAGCACGGCGCCGGGTAACCGCCGAGGTTGACCTCCAGGCTGCGCGCATTGTCCGTCTGGTCCATCGTCGAGTAGTACAGGTCGATGATGCCGGAGTAGACGTCGTTCGGCTCGAACTGCAGCGTCGCCATGAAGCCGTCGCGGACCGTCGAACCCATGTCAGCACGAACCTTCATGCCGTTGGTCGTGTAGTTGCCTGGCGCCACGCCCGGATTGCCGAAGCAGGTACCCTCGCCGCCGGGACAGGTTCCCGAGCCGCCGCCACCTGAGGCGTTCCACGGCTCATACGTGCCGAAGCCCCTGGTCGCCATCGGCGTGTCGAGGTGCGCATAACCGAAGGCAAGGCCGAACCTGCCGTCCATGAACTGGTCGATGTAGGAGAAGCTTGCCCGGTAGCCGCTATCGTCCGAGTCTGCGCCAAGATTGTCGTTCGCATTTTGTTCGCCGCGGACATTCAATGCCAATGCGCGGCGGCCGTATTGCAGCGGCCGGATTGTGCGCAAGTCGATGGTGCCGGCGAGGCCCTGGCCCACGAGTTGCGCATCCGGCGTCTTGTAGACGACCACTGAACTCATGAGCTCGGAGGGATACTGGTCGAACTCGACGCTGCGATTGTCGCCGGTGCTGACCTGCTCGCGGCCGTTCAACAGTGCGGTGGTGAAACCGGGGTCCGTGCCGCGCAGACTGATCGCGGACGCACGACCCTCCGCGCGCTGGGAGGTGAGGCCCGGCAGTCGTGATATCGACTCGGCGATACTGGTATCCGGCAGCTTGCCGATGTCCTCGGCGGAGACCGCCTCGACGATGCTGCCTGAATCGTGCTTGACCGTGATCGCCTCCTCGATGCCGGCACGAATGCCGGTAACGACGATCTCGCCGAGCATCTCTGACTCTGCAGGCTGATCCTGGGCGGCGGCGCTCGCCGATGCTGCCAGAGCCGCGGTGATCGCGATGGACAGGATGCCGCCACGGCTGCGACTTGAGGTTGCAACCCCGAAACCTGTAAGGACGGCATTGGTCCGATGCTGATACTTGCCCATTGGTTCTCCCTCAGATGAACTCGAACCCCGACTTCGGACGATGTTAGGCAGCAGTCGTTGCGGGGGCAATACACTGCATACGTATACATGCGAGCGTACCGGATAATGGCAGTTACCGCGAGGTCTGCTCGCTCGCACCGGGGCACCGATCCTGGTTCGCTGTAGCGTTCGGGCAACGCAATCGATCGAACGGGAGGCATTTTTCATGCAGCGCAACCGTTTGTGGATGCTGTTCACGCTGACTTGGGTACTGTCCGCGGGCGCCAACGCCGAACCCGTTGCCAGCGTGTCATCGCCGGGCGGCACGCTGACGGTGACTGTGTCGCTCAACGAAGAGGGCCGGCCCGGCTATGCGATCGCCCGCCGCGGAAGGCCCGTGATCGCGGAATCCCGGCTCGGCTTCCTGCTGACCGATGCGCCGAAGCTCGAACGCAATTTCGAGCTGACAGACAGCAGCGCACGCAGCGTCAGCGAGACCTGGGAGCAGCCATGGGGCGAGCGCCGTTATGTTCGCAATATGTTCAATGAATTACGGATACGCCTCAAGGAAAAAACAGCGCCCGGACGCAGCCTGGGAATCGTATTCCGCGTTTACGACGACGGAGTGGGCTTCCGCTACGAATTCCCGGATCAGCCACAACTCAAGCAGGTGAACATCGCCGACGAGTTGACGGAGTTCGCCGTGGTCGAGCCCGCGACGGCCTGGTGGATTCCCGCCGGCGAGTGGAACCGCTACGAATACCTCTACAACCGGACGCCGCTCGCCGAGCTGGGACAAGCTCATACGCCGCTGACGATACGGTCGGCGGGCGGCTTGCACGTCGCAATCCACGAAGCCGCGCTGGTCGACTATGCCGCCATGTGGCTGCGCCGGGTCGCGGGTCAGCGGCTCAAAGTGTCGCTCTCGCCGTCGGCTGACGGCGCCCGCGTGCGCCGTACGGCTCCGTTCACGACGCCATGGCGCACGCTGCAGATCGCCGACAGCGCTGCCGGTCTGTACATGTCCGACCTGATCCTGAATCTCAACGAGCCGAACGCGCTGGGTGACGTCTCCTGGGTCCGGCCCTTCAAATACGTCGGCATCTGGTGGAGCCTGCACCTCGACACCGAAAGCTGGGCCTCAGGCCCGAAGCACGGCGCGACTACCGCGAATGCGCGGCGTTACATCGATTTCGCGGCGGACAATGGTTTCCGTGGCGTGCTGATCGAGGGCTGGAACCAAGGCTGGGACGGCGACTGGTTCGCCGACGGGAGCAGTTTCAGCTTCACCGTGCCCTATCCGGACTTCGACCTCGCCGCGGTCGCGGCCTACGCCCGCGAGCGCGGCGTGCACCTGGTCGGCCATCACGAGACGTCCGGATTCATTGCACACTACGAGGATCAACTCGAGGATGCGCTCGATCTTTATGCGCGCCTGGGTGTCGACAGCGTCAAGACGGGATATGTCGCCGATGCCGACGGCATCAAAGCCCGTGGCGCTGACGGTGCGATCCGCTACGAATGGCACGATGGCCAGGTCATGTCGCGCCATCACCTCAAAGTGGTGACCGAGGCAGCAAAGCGCCACATCATGGTCAACTCACACGAACCGATCAAGGACACGGGCCTCAGGCGCACCTACCCCAACTGGGTCGCGCGCGAGGGCGCGCGCGGCATGGAGTACAACGCCTGGGGCAGTCCGCCAAACCCGCCCGAGCACGAGGCGAATCTCGTCTTCACGCGCATGCTGGCCGGACCGATGGACTTCACGCCCGGCGTGCTGAGCCTCACCGGTCGCGGCGGACAGCCGATTCAGTCGACGATAGCCAAGCAGCTGGCGCTCTACGTGGTCATTTACAGTCCGATCCAGATGGCGGCCGACCTGCCGGAAAACTATGCAAAGTACCCCGGCCCGTTCCAGTTCATCCGCGACGTTCCGGTGGACTGGGCCGATACCCGTGTGCTGAACGGCGAAGTCGGTGACTACGCCACCATCGCACGCAAGGATCGCGGCGGCGAGGACTGGTATCTAGGATGTGTGACCGACGAGCACGCGCGCCAGCTGCGAATCACGCTCGATTTCCTGGATCCCGGCCGCAGTTATTCCGCGCAGGTCTACCGTGACGGCGACGACGCGGACTGGAAAACCAATGCCCATTCAATCGTGATCGAGACCCGGCCGGCGAAGCACGGCGACGTCTGGGAACTCGCACTCGCACCCGGCGGCGGTCAGGCGATCCGCTTCGTTGCCGCGGCGCCTGCACAATGACCGCAAGTTCAGAGCGGACGCTGCTCGCGATGGTCGCCGACATCGGTGGTACAAATGCGCGCTTCGCCTTGACCGATCCGCAATGTGAGGCGCCGCAACTGTCGCACCAGCGGTCGTTGCCTTGCGCCGGGTTCGCGAGTCTCCAGCACGCGGCCGAATACTACCTCGAAAGCATCGGCGAACAGCCCGCACGCGCGGCGATCGCGGTCGCATCGCCGGGCGGTGGCGATGAGATCCGCCTGACCAATCGCGCCTGGTCGTTCAGCCGGCGCGAATTACAGAAGAGTCTGGGCCTCGATGCGCTCGACGTGCTCAACGACTTTGGCGCAGTCGCCTGGGCGGTGCCGGCTCTTGGGCCGGCTGATGTCGTGACGCTGCACGGCGCGGACGGCGCGCCGCTCTGCGGTCCTGTCAGCGTGCTCGGACCTGGCACCGGCCTCGGTGTCGCGTTGCTGACCAGCGATGGCGCCCGCGGCTGGAAGGTGGTCGAAACCGAGGGCGGCCATGTCAGTTTCGCGCCACTCGGCGAAGAAGAAAAGCAGATTGCGATGTGGCTCAACGCGCGCTTCGACCGCGTCTCGAACGAGCGGCTGCTGTGCGGTACCGGCCTGTCGCATATCGATGCCGCGCTGGCCTCGGGCGACGACCTCGCGCCGGCACTCGACCAGCGTGCGACTTTCCGCGATCCGGCAGAGATCGTGGACGCCGCGCTCGCCGGCCACGACCTGATCGCACGCCGCGCGCTCGCCCGGTTCTGCGCCGTGCTCGGCAGCGTCGCCGGCGATGCGGCACTGATCCACGGCGCGCGCACCGTCATGATCGCGGGCGGCATCGTGCCGCGCTTCATACCGTTCTTGCGCAGCAGCGCGTTTCGCGAACGCTTCCTCGCCAAAGGACGCATGGCGGCCTATCTCGAATCGGTGGCGATCCGGGTCATCACGCATGCCGCGCCTGGATTGCTCGGCGCTGCGATGTACCTGCGCACTGGTGCACACCAGGAGCGTGCCTGATCAAGGCGCCAGCCGGATTTCGTAGCAGTGGTGCACGCGCGCGTCGCGCTCGAAATCCTGCGGGATGGTCTGCGGCGTGATGTCGCCGACGGAAATGTCCGCCAGCGCTTCCGCATCCAGCTTGAATTTCCGGAAGTTTGTCGAGAACAACAGCAGACCATCCGGCACGAGCCGCACGAGCGCCGACCGGATCAGCCCGACATGATCTCGCTGCACGTCGAACTCCTGCTCCATGCGCTTGGAATTGGAAAAGGTCGGAGGATCCAGGAAGATCAGGTCGTAACGCCTGCCGTCGTCATCGGCGAGCCATTGCAGGCAGTCGGCTTGCACAAATTCGTGTAGCTCGCCGCGAAACCCATTGATCTCCATGTTGCTGCGCGCCCAGTCGAGATAGGTGCGTGACATGTCCACGGAGGTCGTGGCCCGCGCGCCGCCAGCCGCCGCATACACGCTTGCGGTGCCCGTGTAGCAGAACAGGTTCAGGAATCGCTTGCCCTTTGCCGCATCGCGGATGCGCGCGCGGGTGAGGCGATGATCGAGGAACAGGCCGGTGTCCAGGTAATCGGTGAAGTTCACGAGGAATTTCAGCCCGGCCTCTTCGACGACCACGCGTTCACGGATATCGTCGAGCGCCTCGTATTGCCCGCCGCCCTTCTGCGGCCGCCGCGTGCGCCAGTAAATGGCATCCATCGCAAGGCCTGCTACTTCGGGCATCATCGACAGCGCCTCTTCGCGGCGCGCACGAGCCTTGGCACGGTCCACGGTCGCCGGCGGCGCGTATTCCTGCACGTATAGCCAGCGTCCGCCAAATCCTTGCGGATCCGATTGGTAGGAGTCGATCGCGAATGCATACTCCGGCATGTCGGCGTCATAGATCCGATAGCAGGAGATCGCTTCTCTGCGCGCCCAGCGGGACAGCGCCTTGAAATTCTTGCGCAAGCGGTTCGCGAACATCCGGGCCCCGGGACGCACGCGCGCGGCCTCGGCGTCAATGGGCGGGGGCCGGCCCGGTTCGTATGGACGGTCGAATTCCGCCGGCTCGATCCTGATCCGCAGCAGCCGGCACTCGATCGGGCCGTTCATCATTTTGTGCGTGCGCCGCGCATTGATCCCGAGTTCCCGTCCCAGCGCCGGATTGCCGGTGAAGACTGCCGCTTCCCAGCCGAGATAGCCCTCGCGCAGGCGCTTGCCGAGGAGTGCATACAGTTCGCGTAAGGCCCCGGTCTCGCCGAGGCGCTCGCCATAGGGTGGATTGACTGCGATCAGGCCGGTCGGCGCCGACGCTGTCGGGAGTGCCGCAAGCTCGCAACGATGGAATAAAAGCCGGCCGCCGAGCCCCGCGCGCGCCGCGTTCGCCTCGGCGTCCCCGAGCGCGATGGGATCGCGGTCGTAGCCACGGATGCGCCCCGGTGCGATGCGATCCGCCACGCCGAGTAAGACCGCCTCCGCACGCAACTCGCGCCACAACTCCGCATCGTGCTGCCGCCAGCGCTCGAAGCCGAAGCGCGCCCGCGTGAGCCCGGGTGCGATATCGGCCGCGATCAGTGCAGCCTCGATCGGCAAAGTGCCGGAGCCGCAGAGCGGATCGACGAAGTAGCCGCCCGCCTCCGCGATGGCCGGCCAACCGGAGCGCAAGAGGATAGCGGCCGCGAGATTCTCCTTGAGGGGCGCCGCGCCCTGCCCGCCCCGATAGCCTCGCCGATGCAGGCTGTCCCCGGAGAGATCGATTGCGACGACGGCCGCGCCGCGCCCGACGTGCACGTTGATGCGGAGCATCGGCGCCGCGCGATCCACCGACGGGCGCTCCCCGGTCTTCTCGCGGAACTGGTCCACGATCGCATCCTTGACCCGCAGCGCGCCGAATTGCGTGTTGTCGATGTCAGGCACGCTGCCTGAGAAATCAACCGCCAGTGTGTCCGACTCGCCCAGATGCTGCGACCAATCGATGCTGCGCGCGCCGGCGTACAACTCGCTCTCATTCGCGACCGGAAACTCCGCAATACGCCACAGCACGCGCAGACCGACCCGTGACCAGAGACAGGCACGATAGGCTGCGGCAAGCGTTGCCGTGCAGGCTGCGCCGCCTTGAACTTCGCGCAGGTCCCCGATGCCGAGCGTTGCCAGTTCGGCGGCCAGCAGGTCTGCCGTGCCGGTTGCAGCGGTCACGAAAAACGGATTGGTACTCATGATCGGTCAAGCTTGATCATTTGCATGCCGCGCATAGGCCGCTCCAGAGTCCGCAGCAGGATTCGATAGATGTCCTGATCGAACTGCTCCGGGCGGCGTTCGAACTCTGCTAGTTGAACGCCGCCGTGGAAGCTGCCCTGATAGCACCAGCGGTCGAAGACGTGGACTTCCTCGGCGCCGCTCCAATCGCGCTCGCGGATGCCGATACGCCCCGGGAACGGCCAGTCGCGGCGTTTCAGGCGCGCAAATGCCAGGCGCACGCGGATCGTATGCATGAGAGCGGATTCCTGCCCGACGCAGGCGCCGCGGCAGCGCCCCAACTGCCCGGCGATGCAGGAACCTTCGCCGGTTTCCAGCCCCAGCCGTTTCGCGCAAAGCTCCTGGTCGCGAATGATTCCGGTGAGCGCGCGCTCGGCATCGCCACGGCTGTGGAACATGCCATAGCTTTCGCCCGTGTCCACGTCCGGATCCAGTTCCGTGATGGTCGCGTGCGGGCCTTCGGCCTCTTCTCCGAGCCGGATGGTCCAAAGCACCGGGCTTTCGCGCAGCCTGCGATTCAGCAGCGGCCTGCGCTCCTTGATCAGGCGGGCTTCGGTAATCAGCGCGCCGAACTCGCCGGCGGTTGCGATCCATTCGATGCGCCGGACCAGACGCGAGAGTTCCATCGCCCTGCGTGAGCGCTGGCCGGCGGCGAAATGCGCCAGCACGCGCGACTGGATATTCTTCGCCCTGCCGACGTAAAGGAGTGCATCTTCCTCGCCGCGAAACAGATAGACGCCGGGGCCTTCGGGCAGCTCCTCGACGAACCCCGCATCAAGTTGTGGTGGCAGCCGTGGCGCCTGCAGCAATTCCGCGACGATCGTATCGAGCTCGGTCGGCGGCCAGCGCTCGCGCGCGATGCGCAGCAACTCCGCAAGCACCTGTGCATCGCCGAGCGCGCGATGCCGCGCTGCGCATTGGATGCCGTAGCGCGCCATCACGGCGTCGAGATTGTGGCCGCGCTCACCCGGCGTCAGCGCGCGGGACAACTTTACGGTGCAGAGCACAGGCGCGCGGAAGCGGCGGCCCAGCCTCCTGAATTCGCCGCGCAGGAAGCCGTAGTCGAAGCGCGCATTGTGGGCGACGAATAGCCGCCCCTCGAGCCGCGGCAGTAACTCGTCGCAGACCGCGGAGAATGGCGGCGCATCGGCCACCATGTCCTCGGTGATGCCCGTGAACTGCTGGATGACGTACGGGATACGCACGCCCGGATTGACCAGCGTCGAATATTCCTCGACGACGCGACCACCGGAAAGCAGCACGACGCCGACTTCCATGACCCGGTCACGCAATGCGTTGCCGCCCGTCGTCTCGAGGTCGACGCAGGCGACCTCGCCCGCAAGCAAAGCGTCAATCGGCGGCACCGTCCATCGTCAGCAGCGGCTGGTAGAGATCCGGGCGCCGGTCGCGGAACACACCCCAGGCATGGCGATAGCGGCGGATCTCATCGAGATCAAAGGTCGAGGTCAGGATCTCTTCGCTGTGGTCATCAGCCTGGGCGACGACTTCGCCCGTGTGATCTGCGATGAAGGAATGCCCATAGAAGGTCATTTCTATTTTTTCGCCGCGCTCCTTGCCGATGCGATTCGAGGCCACCAGCGGCATCACGTTCGCCGCTGCGTGACCCTGCATCGTGCGCTGCCAGTGCCAGCGTGAATCGAGCGTTGGGTCCAGCGGCTCGGAGCCGATCGCGGTCGGATACAAGAGGATCTCGGCGCCCATCAGCGCCATCGCGCGCGCAGCTTCCGGGAACCACTGGTCCCAGCAGACCGCGACGCCCAAGGTGCCAAATCGCGTCGGCCAGACCTTGAAGCCGGTGTTGCCGGGTGAGAAATAGAATTTTTCGTGATAGCCGGGGCCTTCGGGGATATGCGACTTGCGATAGATCCCGAGCAGGCTGCCGTCGGCGTCCAGCATCGCAAGCGTATTGAAATAGGCGTTCTGCGCGCGTTCGAACACCGACACAGGCAGCACGACCTTGAGCTCCGCCGCGACCTTTGAAAGTCGCGCGATTGCCGGATTCTCCGCGATCGGCGTCGCAAGCTCGAAATGCTTCGCAAGGTGGTCCTTGCAGAAATACGGCGACTCGAACAGCTCCTGGATCAGGATCACATTGGCGCCGCGGCCAGCCGCATCGCGGATCAGCCGCTCGGCATTCGCAATGTTGGCCTTGCGATCCCAGCTGCAGGCCATCTGCGTGGCGGCCACCGTGACCTTCATGACAGGTCGATCCAGGTCGTCTTGAGCTCGGTGTACTTGTGCATTGCGTGCAGCGACTTGTCGCGGCCATTGCCGGATTGCTTGAAACCGCCGAATGGCACGGTGATGTCGTCGGCGTCATAGCAGTTCACGAACACGGTGCCTGCCCGAATCGATTTCGCCACCCGGTGGGCCGTCGCCAGGTCTCGAGTCCAGACCGCGGCAGCCAGACCGTACATCACGTCATTCGCCATCTTGACGGCCTCGTCGAGGCTCTTGAAGGTAAGCGCCGACAACACGGGTCCGAAGACCTCCTCGCGCGCGATCCGCATGCCCATCTGTACGCCGTCGAAAACGGTCGGTTCCACGAAGAAGCCGCCGGACTCCTCGCGCACGCGCCGGCCGCCGGAGCGCAGGTTTGCGCCGCCCTTGCGTCCGGACTTGATGTAGCCCAGCACGGTATTCATCTGTGCCTGGTCCACGATCGCGCCGAGCTTCGTCGCCGGATCCAGGGGGTCGCCCGGCGCCATGGCCTCGCCGATCGCGACGATCCTGTCGAGCATTTCGTCGCGGATCGATTCGTGCACCAGCAGGCGCGAGGCCGCCGAACACATCTCGCCCTGATTGAAGAAGATGCCGATGGCCGCGGCCTTCGCGGCGCGCTCGAGATCGGCAACATCCGCCATCACGATATTGGGCGACTTGCCGCCGCATTCGAGCCAGACGCGCTTCATGTTGGAGCGCCCCGCGTACTCGAGCATGCGCCGGCCGATGCGCGTCGAGCCGGTGAACGCGACGCAATCCACGTCCACGTGCAGCGCAAGCGCCTCGCCAGCCGTGTGGCCGAATCCTGGCACGACATTGAGGACGCCGTCCGGCAGCCCGGCTTCGACCGCGAGCTCGGCGATGCGCAGTGCCGTCAGCGGCGACTTCTCGGAGGGCTTCAGCACGACCGAATTGCCGGTCGCGAGCGCCGGGCCGAGCTTCCAGCAGGCCATCAGCAGCGGGAAATTCCAGGGCACAATTGCGCCCACGACACCGACCGGCTCGCGTGTGATGAGCGCAAGCACATCATGTGGAGTCGGTGCGATCTCGTCGTAGACCTTGTCGATCGCCTCCGCGTACCAGGCGATGCAGCGCGCGGCACCCGGGATGTCGATCTGGAGCGAGTCCGTGATCGGCTTGCCCATGTCGAGCGTCTCGGTCAGCGCCAGCTCTTCGCGGTGCTTACGGATCAGCTCCGAGAAGCGCAGCAACACCTTCTTGCGCTGGGCCGGCGCCATGCGTGACCAGCGGCCGTCGTCGAAGGCGCGACGCGCGCTTGCAACCGCAATTTCCACGTCCCGCGATCCGCAGGCGGCGACCTGCGCGATCGCCTTGCCGGTCGCCGGATTGATGCAGACAAATGTCTCACCAGAGGCCGCCGGCCGGTACTTGCCGTCGATGAACGCCTCGGTGCGCAATTGCAGCATCTTGGCGCGCTCACGCCAGCTGGTCGTCTTTGCTTCGCGTGTCAAGGCTTAAGCGCTCCGTGTCGATGTGTCGGTGGCATCGCGGCGCTGATGATCGCACGGCGCCCACCACGCCCTGCATGTCTATGATATTAAACAGAACTTGCGTAATATCGTGCCTGCGTGCGATGACTGTCAATTATCCTGATCACCCTGAGCCTCCCGGAGCTGCCGAACATGACTCCCCCGTCGCCCGATCGCGCCGCGCTCGAAGCATTCTGGATGCCGTTCACGGCCAATCGCCAGTTCAAGTCGGCGCCGCGCCTGCTCGCGCGCGCGGAGGGCATGCATTACTGGACACTGGACGGCCGGCAGATCCTCGACGGTTGCGCAGGCCTCTGGTGCGTCAACGCCGGACACGGACGTCGCGAAATCACCGAGGCGGTCGCGACACAGATTGCGACCCTGGATTACGCGCCGCCATTCCAGATGGGGCACCCGCTCGCATTCGAGCTGGCGAACGCGCTCATCGAAATCGCTCCCAAGGGAATCGATCATGTGTTCTTCACGAACTCCGGATCGGAATCGGTGGACACGGCGCTCAAGATCGCGATCGCCTGGCACCGGGTACGCGGCGACGCGGCGCGCACGCGGCTGATCGGACGCGAGCGCGGCTATCACGGTGTCGGCTTTGGTGGCATCTCGGTTGGCGGCATGGTCAACAACCGCAAGTATTTCGGTGCGCTGCTGCCCGGGGTGGATCACCTGCGTCACACGCACGACTACGCGCGCAACGCGTATTCACGCGGACTGCCGGCACACGGCGCTGAGCTTGCCGACGATCTCGAGCGCCTGGTCGCACTGCATGACGCCTCGACGATCGCAGCGGTCATCGTCGAGCCGATTGCAGGATCCACGGGCGTGCTGTTGCCGCCACGCGGCTATCTCGAGCGGCTGCGGGAGATCTGCACCAAACACGGCATCCTGCTGATCTTCGACGAAGTCATCACCGGCTTCGGGCGCACCGGATCGGCATTCGCGGCGCAGGAATTCGGAGTGGTGCCGGACATGATGACCTGCGCCAAGGGCCTGACCAATGGCGCCATTCCAATGGGCGCAGTACTCGTGCGCCGCGAGATCTACGACGCATTCATGACCGGTCCGGAACAGGCGATCGAACTGTTCCATGGCTATACGTATTCGGCACACCCGGTCGCCTGTGCCGCGGGCCTCGCAACACAGCGACTTTACCGGCAGGGCCTGTTCGACCATGCCCGCGCAATGGCGCCGTACTGGGACAATGCCGTGCATGCGCTGAAAGGCCGCCGACATGTCGTGGACTTGCGCAGCTACGGGCTCGTCGCGGGCATCGAGCTCGAGACACGCGCCGGCGCACCCGGTGCGCGCGGCTACGAGGCCCTCGTGGCGGCCTTCGAGCGCGGGCTGCTGATGCGGACTACCGGTGACACGATCGCACTGTCGCCGCCGCTCATCATCGAGCGCGCGCAGGTCGACAGGATCTTCGAGACGCTCGCGGCCGTGATCGACGGCCTGGCATAAAAAAGCCGGGCCGCCATTTGGCGGCCCGGCTTTCATGCTGCAATCTCCCGGCGGGGCGTGAGACTTAGTCGTCACCCCAGGGGAATGTGGTTGCGATCGAGAACACCACGCGGCCTGTATTGGCGAACTCGTTGTCCGTGACCTCGAACGGTCCTCCGCTCAGACCCGTGCTCGTGTATTTGAGTCCCATACTGAAGTGGCTTACCGAGTAACCAAAGCCGCCTGAGAAGTCGTAGTTCTCCTTGGAAGCGTTCTTCCAGTATTCGCCGAAGTTATATCCGACGTGAAGATTCAGCGAAAGGCCGTGGGAAAATGGAAAGCTGAGGCCGAGTTCGCTGTACGCGGCGTCCTGATCCGTGCCGCCGTAGTTATTCGTATACCACTGCTTGAACTTGGCAGGTCCATGCGCGATCGAGGCATAGATTTCCGGATAGTCAGAGATCTTGCTCTTCGTCGGCGAGCTGGAACTGTCCGGATACGTGTAAAAAACGATGCCGGTATCCCAGCCTACGCCTTCCTTGAACTCGCCGGTCCATCCCGCGTACAGGTCCAACTCGACGTCGCCGTCAATGCTGCTGCCGTAGTCGATGTTGCTGACCCATGCGCCGGCGTAGAAGCCGCTGTCAGAGGCAAAGTCGAGGCTAGCCTGCAGCGCAGGATCCGTCGCGCTCAGCGATACGCCGCGGAAATCGTAATCCGATACCGCAGTAACGGTAGAGGAAAAACTGTCCGCATTTGCCGCCCCCGCCATCCCGAGCAGGCCGGCCGCCAGAAACCCGATTGCATACCTCATTGCATCTCCCTCATTGCACCCGGCTCTAAGCGAGCCGTAGCTTGTCGTTCATTCTATGTAAAAACGTGTGCTTTACGCAACGAGGGCCCAGCCCGGTGCCGCGGGCCCGGGAATATGAGATCTGAAGGCGTGGTGAGCCTGCAACACCGTTTCAAGCGGGCTTTGCGGCCTCAAAGGTCGCATAGCGCTTGCGCGCCGGCTCGACGGTCTCCCAGGTCCCGCTGAACCCGGCGGGTATGACCCAGGCGTCGCCGGCATTGAACTGCCAGCGGCGCCCATCCGCAGAGGTCAGAACGACGCGGCCTTCGAGCAAGTGGCAGAATTCGTGCTCGGTGTACTCGACCTGCCACTTGCCGACATTGCTGGCCCAGGTGCCAGCAAAAAACTGCTGACTCGGGTCCGTGTAGTAATTACGCACCCAGGTCTTCGGCTCGCCTTTCAGGACGCGCTCCGGCGCCGGCGCCGATTCCTGGGCCTTCAGGTTGCGCCGGAAATCCACGATTGTGGGTGTCGTCATCGCCTTCTCCCGGGCTGCCGCGGGCCACATGGTCGATTCATGAATTGAACAGTATGCGAATTCGTTCGCGAATGCTTGGCATGCGGCGACTCTGAAGCGTAGGATGAAATTGCCGCCCGCCACCATGTGCGTGGTGGGTCCGAAGCAGGAACCGGGCCGTGAGCAATCGTCTGACGCCAATTGTCGGAAACTGGTACTCGCACCGCAACAAGGGCGAGACTTTCCAGGTTGTGGCACTCGATGAGGACTCCGGCACCATCGAGATCCAGGAATTCGACGGCGGCATCGACGAGATCGACTTCGCCGAATGGCGCCAGTTCGCCGTCGCCTCCGCGGCCCCGCCTGACGATTGGGGTGGATCGGTGGATGACGTTGAACCGGACGAGTTCGGCTACACCGACCTCACGGAAGACATCAGGCCCGGGCACCCCATCGAAACCGCGACGTTCACCTGGGAACAGGTTGTCGAGGACGATGACCTCGATGAGATCCAGATCCACTGAGGTCAGAATGAAAAACAACGAATCCCTGGTCGCGCGGCGCAATGCGGCTGTCGCGCGCGGCGTGGCTATGGCGCAGCCGATCTATATCGAGCGTGCCGAGAATGCGCTGCTGTGGGATGCCGACGGAAATCGCTACGTCGACTTCGCCGGCGGTATCGCCGTGCTGAACACCGGCCATCGCCATCCGCGCGTGCTCGAAGCCGTGCGCGCGCAGCTCGAGAAGGTCACCCACACCTGCTTCCAGATAACAGGTTATGAGCCCTACGTCGCACTGTGCGAGCGCCTGAACAAGCTGGCGCCGGGCGCTGGCGCAAACAAGACGCTCCTGATGACGACCGGCGCGGAGGCGATCGAGAACGCGATCAAGATTGCGCGCGTCCACACCGGGCGTTCCGCAGTGATCTCCTTCGCCGGCAGCTTTCATGGCCGCACAATGATGGCGCTCGCGCTGACCGGCAAGGTCGAGCCGTACAAGGCCGGCTTCGGGCCGCTGCCGGGCGAGGTGTATCACGTGCCATTCCCGAACGCGCTGCATGGCGTGTCGGTGGATGATTCGCTGAACGCGATCGCGATGCTGTTCAAGTGCGACATCGAGCCCACGCGCGTCGCCGCGATCATCTTCGAGCCGGTGCAGGGCGAAGGCGGCTTCTACGTCGCGCCGAAGGAATTCGTGCTGCGCCTGCGCGAGCTCTGCGACCGGCACGGCATCCTCTTGATCGCCGACGAGATCCAGAGCGGTGCGGGCCGCACCGGGCGCATGTTCGCGATGGAGCACTTCGGCATTGCCGCGGACATCACGACGTTGGCCAAATCGCTCGCCGGAGGATTTCCGCTTTCCGCGGTCGTCGGCCGCGCCGAAGTGATGGATGCCTGCGCGCCTGGCGGACTCGGCGGCACCTACGCCGGTAATCCGGTCGCCTGCGCCGCGGCGCTCGCGGTGCTCGATGTGTTCGAGCAGGAGCAGATCTTCGCGCGCGCCATCAATCTGGGCGCACGCCTGACCGCGCGACTGAAGAAACTCGCGGCGCGCCATCCTTCGATGGCCGAGGTCCGCGGACTCGGCGCGATGGTGGCTTTCGAGTTGTGTGAAGGCGGCGACCTGGCGAAGCCCGCGGTCGACCTGACGAAAGCGCTGACGAAGCGCGCTCGTGAACTCGGCTTGATCCTGCTGTCCTGCGGAATCTACGGCAACGTGATCCGCATCCTGGTGCCGATCACGGCGGAGGATGCCATTGTGGACGAGGGCCTCGGCATCCTGGAGCGCGCCCTCGACGAGCTCGAAATGGTGGCTAGGGAGAGAATCGAACTCTCGACCCCGGGGTTATGAATCCCGTGCTCTAACCAGCTGAGCTACCTAGCCACACGATGGGAAGGTACCCTCGGGGAGGCGGGATTGTCGGGAGCGTGCCGGTGGCTGTCAAGGCTCCTGTCAGGCCGCTTTCTTTTTCGCGATGTAATCGGTGACGAGTTCCTCGAGGATCGGCAGGGGCACTGCGCCGTTTTTCAACACCACATCGTGGAAGTCGCGGATGTCGAAGCGGTTGCCGAGCTCGGCTCTCGCGCGCTCGCGCAGTTCCAGGATCTTCAGCATGCCGATCTTGTAGGAGAGCGCCTGGCCTGGATTGTCGATGTAGCGCTCGGCTTCCTTGGCTGCCTCATCGCGTGTCATCGGGATATTCGCCAACATGTAATCGATCATCCGTTCGCGCGGCCATTTCTTCGCGTGGGCGCCCGTATCGACCACGAGCCGCACCGCCCGCAGCATTTCGTCCTGCAAACGCCCGAAATCGCGCAGCGGGTCGACGAACCGGCCCTGTTCCTTGCCCAGGCGCTCCGCATACATTCCCCAGCCCTCGATATAGGCGCCGAAGAACGCGAACTTCTGGAACATCGGCACTTCGGTGAGCTCCTGCTGTATCGCGAGCTGGAAGTGATGACCCGGCGCTCCTTCGTGGTAGGCAACCGTCTGCATCTCGTGCTTCTGCCTCGTTGCCATATCTTTGAGGTTTACGTAGTAGACGCCCGGCCGGCTGCCATCGGGGGTTGGCTCGTTGTAGAAGGCGACGGGCGCCGTCTCCTCGCGCCACTTCTCGACGCCGCGGACTTCGAGCGGCGCCTTCGGCAGGATGTTGAAATACTTGCCGACATCCGCGTAAACGGCATCGATGTAGGCCTTCGACTGGTCGAGATAGGCCTGCCGGCCTTGGTCCGTGTTCGGGAAAAAATTGCCGGGATCCGTGCGCAGGAACTGGAAGAAAGCAGGCAAGTCACCCTTGAAACCGACCTGATGCATGATGGTTTCCATCTCGCCGCGGATGCGCGCGACTTCCGCGAGGCCGATGTCATGGATTTCGTCCGCGCTGAGCTTCGGTTCGCTGGTCCAGAAATCGATCTGGATCTTGTAGAAGGCGTCGCCGTCCGGCAATTTCCAGACGCCGTCCGCACCCGGCGACTTGCTACGCAGACTCTCGATGCGGGCCAGCACGGCATTCAGGCCCGTGCTGAACGGACCCTTGAGCGCCGCGATGGCAGCGTTCATCAGGCGCTGCTTTTCCGCATCCGGAATCTCGAGCTTGCCGACCTTGCCGCGGAAGTCAGCGAGGATCGCAGAATCCTCGGCACTGCCGTCGAATGGAGCACCCTTCAGGACATTGCGGCCATCGGTCAGCACCGGGTCGAATGAGAACGACGTTGGTACGACGCCGCGCGCAGCCGCCAGGTCCATCCCTTCGATGGTCTGCCGGGAGGCCAGCTCGATGCCATTGAGACGGGATATATAGGCCTCGGCATCCGACACGTCGTCGATCCGGTGGATGTTCTGCAGGAACGCGACCAGGCTCGTGGCCGGATTGTTCTGGGTGGAGAAGGCGTAATTGTGGAAACGCCAGGGGAAATTGCGGAGTGCGCGGTCCTGCAGGTACTCGAAGATCCGGTAGCTGAGCTTCGCTTGCTCGGACAACGTGTCGTACTTGAACTCACCGCGCAGCCGCGCCAGGTCCTGCTTCGTCAATTCGTTCTGGCGATTCGCCTCGGCGTCGGAGAAGTCACCCCACTTGCCATAGTCCGGGCCCTTCATGCCGAGTTGCGACTGGAATGTCGGGCTGTCCTTCAGATTGCGCTGGAAGACTTCCTCGAAGAACGTCATCAGGCGCTGGTCTTCGGTCTCTGCAGCTGCAGGAGCGGCAGCCGCGGCCGGCGCGTCCTCTGCCCAGGCCGGTGCGATCGCAAAGGCAATCAAGAGGGTCGCGGCAATTGCCGGACCCGCCACAAGCCGCCGCATCGAATCGGTCATCTAAATCTCTCCCTCGACTTCCAGCACACAGGCGTAACGACAGGAATACCGCAGACCGGGTGTCCGCGGGATGGTGTCCGCCGCACGGGATTGGCGTTTCGTCGCATGGCCTGCCGGCGCTTCAGACATTGAAGCGAAAGTGCATGACATCGCCTTCGCGGAGGACATACTCCTTGCCCTCGAGCCGCAGCTTGCCGGCCTCGCGCGCGCCGGCTTCGCCATTGCCGGCAATGTAATCGTCATAGGCGATCGTCTCGGCCCGGATGAAACCGCGCTCGAAGTCCGTATGAATCACGCCTGCGGACTGCGGCGCTGTAGCACCGCGGCGCACGGTCCAGGCCCGCACTTCCTTGGGACCTGCCGTGAAGAAAGTCAGCAGGCCCAGCAGGCGGTAGCTCGCGCGGATGATCCGGTTAAGCCCGGGCTCGGCCAGTCCGAGATCGGCCAGGAATGCGCTGCGATCATCCGCCTCCAGCTCGGAGATCTCGGCTTCGATCGCGGCACAAACAGGCACGACCTCCGAACCCTCGGCCTCGGCGAGCCTGCGAAGCGCGTCGAGCTTCGGGTTGTCTGCAAATCCGGACTCGTCCACGTTTGCGACATACATGACGGGCTTTGCCGTCAGCAATTGAAGTTCGCGGACCCGCTCGCGGTCGAACTGGTCGAGTTGCTGCGCGCGCACAGGCTCGCCCTGGTCGAGCCGGTCCCGGATGCGCCGAAGTCCATCGCGCCAGCGCATCGCATCCTTGTCCATGGCCTTGGCAAGCTTGTCGGCCCGCGCCAGTGCGCGGTCCACGGTCTCGAGGTCCGCAAGTGCCAGTTCGGTATTGATGATCGCGACGTCGGAGGCCGGATCTACGCGGCCGGAGACGTGGACGATGTCGTCGTCATCGAAGCAGCGCACGACATGCGCGATCGCATCCACTTCGCGGATGTGGGAGAGGAACTTATTGCCGAGCCCTTCGCCCTGCGAGGCCCCGGCGACCAGGCCCGCGATATCCACGAACTCGACGGTGGTCGGCAGGATCTTTTCCGGCTTCGCAATCGCTGCCAGCGCATCAAGCCGCGGATCCGGCACCGGCACGATTCCGACATTGGGGTCGATCGTGCAGAACGGATAGTTTTCGGCCGCAATCTTTGCGCGCGTCAGCGCATTGAAGAGCGTCGACTTGCCGACGTTCGGCAGCCCGACGATGCCGCAGCGAATGCCCATGGTGTGCGTGTGGCGCCGGCGTCAGCCGGGCGCTTCCTGTGCCGGCGGCCTGGCGTGCAGCCGGTTCATCATCGACTCCGCCCCTTCGGTCACGAGACGCGGGAATTCGGAAACCGCGAGTTCGATGGCCTCGCGGATCAACCTTTCATCGACCGCGGATGGGCGCTCGAGCACGTAGTCGATCACGTCGTCACGATTCCCCGGGTGCCCGATGCCGATGCGCAGTCGCCAGAAATCTTCGCCCATGTGGCTGATTACGTCCTTGAGTCCATTGTGGCCGCCTGCTCCACCACCCTGCTTGAGCCGCGCGATGCCCGGCAGCAGGTCCAGCTCATCATGCACGACCAGCACCTGTTCACTCGGCACCTGCAGGTAGTCGCAGAACGAGCGGATCGAGAGGCCGCTGCGATTCATGTATGCCATCGGCTTCAGCAGCCAGAGTGCGACACCCGCAACCGTGACGCGCCCGGCATCGCCGTTGTACCGGCGTTCGGGCTTCAGCAAGCCCTGGTGCCGGTGCGCCAGTTCATCGATGAACCAGAAGCCCGCATTGTGTCGCGTGGCCACGTGTTCCGGGCCCGGGTTGCCGAGCCCGACGACCAGCTGCAAGGGCAATCCAGCCATTGATCAATCCTCGCGGTGACGCTGCGCTGCAACCGGTCAAAACGGCCGGGGCCGCCAAGTGGCGGCCCCGCCGTCCGTTTGCACGCGCTGCGTTACTTCTTGCCGTCGCCCTTCTTTCCCGCGCCTTCCTTCGCGCCCTTGCCGGCGCCCTTGGCATCGGCAGCAGGAGAGGCACCAGCCGCCGGTACGGCACCTGGCGCCGCGCCCGGAGCAGCGCCCGGTGCAGCACCCGGCGCGCCCGGCGCACCCGGTGCAGCCGCGGCACCCGCAACTGCAGCCGCTGCGGCAGCCTCGTCGACGACCGGCACCACTTCCTCCTCGACTCGCGGCATGTGGATCGAGGCCACCGGCTTGTTGCGACCGGCAAGCAGTTCCACGATCTCGACACCCACAGGCAGCTTGAGATCGGACAGCTGAAGGACCTGGTTGATCTCGAGCGCGGAGACATCCACCTCGATGTACTCCGGCAGATCCTTCGGCAGGCAGGTCACCTCGATGTCATTGCGGACATGCGAGAGCACGCCGCCCTGTGACTTGACGCCGATCGACTCGGCGCCGCCCTTGAAGTGTAGCGGCACGATCATCTTGATCTTTTCGTCTTCCAGGACGCGCTGGAAATCGACGTGCATGATCTGGTTCTTGTAGGGATGACGATGCACGTCCTTCAGCACGGCCGCCTGCGTCTGGTCACCCACGCGCAGGCTCAGGATCGTCGAGTAAAAGCGCTCGTCGTCCATCAGCTTCGCAAGCTTTGTGTGATCCAGCATGAGCGTGCGCGCGTCGTGCCGCCCGCCATAGAGAATCGCCGGGACTTTGCCGAGATGACGCAGGCGGCGGCTCGCACTCTTGCCCTGGTCCTCCCGGAACTCGGCGACGAGTTCGAAAGAAGTTTTCATGTCGATTTCACTCCCGATTCAGGGGATTGCCGGCCCGCGACCAGGCACCGGCGTCCCGTTCTAGGCGCCGCCGGACCCTCCGGTGGCTGCCTTCCTGAGGGGTCGGCCCCTGCTAATCCACGTACAGCGAGCTGACAGATTCCTCGTCGCGAATCCGCCGCATTGTCTCGGCCAGCAGGCCCGCGACCGTCATCAGCCGGATGCGGTTGCAGGCCCTGGCGTCGGCGCGCAACGGGATCGTGTCGGTCACGACCAGCTCGTCGAGCGCCGAGGCAGCGATCCGCTCGACTGCCGATCCCGACAGCACCGGATGCGTGATGTAGGCCGTCACGCGCGTCGCACCTTCGTCCTTCAGCGCCTGCGCCGCCTGGCACAGCGTGCCGGCAGTGTCCACCAGATCGTCGACCATCACGCAGGACTTGCCGCGCACGTCGCCGATGATGTTCATCACCTGCGACTCATTGGCGCGCGGCCGCCGCTTGTCGATAATCGCGAGGTCCGCATTGTCCAGGCGCCGCGCCAGCGCCCTTGCGCGTACCACGCCGCCGACATCCGGCGACACCACGATCATGTTCTCGTACTTCTGCTTCCAGACTTCGCCCAGCAGCACGGGCGATGCATAAACATTGTCGACCGGCACGTCGAAAAAGCCCTGGATCTGGTCCGCGTGCAGATCCACCGTCAGCACCCGGTTGACGCCCGCGCGGCCGATCATGTCGGCGACCAGCTTCGCCGTGATCGGCACCCGCGTCGCTCGCGGCCTGCGGTCCTGGCGCGCGTAACCGAGATAGGGGATCACCGCGGTGATCCGCCCTGCCGAGGCGCGCCGGCAGGCATCGGCCATGACCAGGAGCTCCATCAAGTGCTCGTTGGCCGGCGGGCAGGTCGATTGCACCAGGTAGACGTCCTTGCCGCGGACGTTTTCCATGATCTCGACCTGTATCTCGCCGTCGCTGAACCGGCCGACGAAGGCGCGCCCCAGCGGCTGCATCAGATGCCGCGCGATGTCCTGCGCGAGCATCGGATTTGCATTGCCGGTGAATACCGCCATCGTGGACTGGTCCACGCGAGTCTCCCTCATGCGGGCGTGCAACGCGCGCCGCGCATCAACTGGCTGGGGTGGAAGGATTCGAACCTTCGCATGACGGAATCAAAATCCGTTGCCTTACCACTTGGCGACACCCCATTCGTCAACCCTGCCCCTGCCGGGCCCGTTCCGCCGCCAGGCGGTCCTGCAGCGGCGACCGGTCGAGGCCAAGTGCCACGAAACCCGACCACCCGCCTGGCAGGCCATAGAGCGCCGCTTCGGCCTGCGACCGATCCGCAAAACCGGCGAATACACAGCTGCCGGTCCCGGTCAGGCGCGCATCGCCGCGCCGCGCAAGCCAGGCCAGCGCCCTGGCGACTTCAGGGTAGCGCCCAGTCGCCACTGGCGTGCAATCATTGCGTCCGCCTGCCTGCAGGAAACCGCGGATTGTCAGGCTCGGAGAATTCCTTGTCAATTCAGAAGCCTGAAACACCTCGGCGGTACTGACCCCGACACCAGGGAATATGACCGCGTAATGCCGTGGCGGCAGGTCCATCGGGGTGAGCCGCTCGCCGATCCCCTCCCCCCAGGCACTGTGACCGTGAATGAAAAAGGGCAGGTCCGCGCCGAGCGGAAGGCCTATGCCGGCCAGCCTTTCGACCGGCATATGGAGGCCCCAAATCTCATTCAGCGCGACCAGGGTCGTCGCGGCGTCGGAACTGCCACCTCCAAGCCCGCCCTGGATCGGAATTCGCTTGCTGAGCCGGATATCGGCGCCCTTGCGGATACCGGCCGCCGCTTGAAGCTGCCGTGCAGCGCGTACCGTCAGATCAGTCTGTGCAGGCACGGAAGGCGGGCCCTCGAGACGCCGGATCTCGCCGTCCTCGCGCAGGCCGAAAGACAAGTCATCGGCGAGATCGATCAACTGATAGGCGGTCTGCAACTCGTGGTAGCCATCCTCGCGACGACCGAGGACGTGCAGGAACAGATTGAGCTTGGCCGGAGCCGGCCAGTCCGATGATGTCACGGCGGGAGCCGCCAGCTTGAAACGACCAGCCGCAGCCGCGTGGTTTCCGATTCGATATCGATGCGCACGGGCAGTGCCAACCTGCCGACCGCCTGGTAACGGGAGTAGCGAAGTTGCCAACCCGCCTGCTCAAGTCGCGCGAGGCGACCATCGGCCCCGATAGTCTCCTGATGCGGAAGGCCGGGTGCCGGCACGCCAACCAGCCAATAGCGCAACTCGGCAATTGGCAGCGGCGCGCCGATTTCAGACGCAACGAATGCGCGGGCTTCTTCGCCTGCGACAGAAGCGCCGCTGCCGTCGGTGACCGTCATCGATATGCCATCGAGCCGGATCGACAGCGCCGCGCCCCCCAGCGGTCCGCGCAGGTCTATTTCCGCCTGCGCATCATCCTGCCGCCAGGCCAGCCCGCCCGAGAAACCCTTGGCGGCGGCCGCAACAGCTACGCGGCCGTCCAGAGTCCAGGTCTGAAGTGCCTGCAGCTCGGCCCGCCGCCCCGGCCAACTGCCCGCATCGTCGGCCGGCGGTAACGACGCGCAGCCGCCGGCCAGCAACAGCACACCGCAGGCTGCGACGCGGCGGATCACCGGGGATGGCGCTCGATGGCACGCAAGAGCGGCGTGCTTTCGGGATTTTCTGCGAGCGCTTCGTCCCAGATGCGACGCGCATCGTCGGTGCGGCCCTGCAGCCACAGCGTTTCGCCGAGATGTGCGGCGACTTCGGGATCCTGGGAATTGTCCCAGGCCTGCTCGAGCCAGGTCCGGCCCTCATCGAGCCTGCCAAGCCGCACGAGTGCCCATCCCATGGAGTCCTGGATCGCGAAGCTGTCTGGCTTGGCCTCGAGCGCGCGGGCGATCAGGCGCTGGCCTTCCTCGATCGCTATCGACCGGTCGACCAGTGTGTAGCCAAGGGCATTGAGCGTCACGGGGTCATTGGGACGACGAGCGGCGACGGCACGCATGTCGGCCACCGCCTCAGAGAACCGCCCGAGGCGCTCCATCAGGAATCCGCGCGCAAGCCGCAGGTCATCATTTGGCATCAGCGTCAATGCGCGATCCAGGAGCGCAATCGCCTGATCGCCCTTGCCTTCCTCGGCGAGCAACGAGCCGACACTCGCGACGACATCCTGCGTCGAGGCGGGAACCGTCGCGAGAAATTCATCCATCTGGAGTTCCGCAAGTTCCGGCGCACCCAGCTCGCGCTGCAGCCGGAAGGCGCGCGACTGTGCCGCCACGGCGCGTGAACCCGACACAATTCGTTGGTAATGCCGCGCGGCGAGCGCCTTCTCGCCGCCCTCCTCGGCTATGCGCCCGAGTTGCCACATCACGGCATCCGTATTCTGCGGATCGCGCGACAGCTCGTTGAACAATCGGGTCGCCTCGTCGAACCGGTGTTCGTCCAGCGCAATGGCGCCGAGTCCCTCCAGCGCATCGCTTGCCGCAGTCCCCGACCGGCGCAATTCCTCGAAGATCGCCGTGGCCTCTGCGCGGCGCTCGTTGCCGAGCAGAAGCCACGCGTGGCTGATCCTCGAAAACACGTCGTCTCCGGCCGCGAGCGCGGCTGACTTCTCGATAGCTTCCTCGCGACTCCCGACCAGTGAGAGCGCCCGGACTTCCGCAAGCTCCGCCATGCGCCAGTCCGGGCGCAGCTCGATTGCACGGCGCGCCGCGGCGAGCGAGCGCTTGCCGTCCTCGGCGCGCTGCCACAGCACGCTCAGGGCGTACTGTGCCTCGGCGAGCTCTGGATCCGAGGCAGCCAGGCGCTCCATCACGCGTGCCGCACCGGTTTCGTTGCGTTCCTCCGCCAGGATCCCGAGCAGCGCCGCATAGCCGCTTGCACGGTCCTTATAGGAAGTATTGAGCAAGGCAGCGAACTGCTGCGACGCAGCGTCATCGTCGTAGAGGCGCAGCAAGCCGGTCGCGAGATAGCGGCGCGCTACTTCACTGTCGGGTGCCAGTTCGAGCCAGCGTTTGGCTCCGGCAACGGCGTGGACCAGCTGGTGGTTGTCGTAGGCAGTGCGGGTCGCGCGTTCGGCCAGCGCCACATCGTCCGAACGAAGCGTCGCGCAGGCGTACTGCCGCGCGGCCGACGGCCATTCCGCGCGGGCCAGCGCCCGCTCCGCGCTCGCTGCGAGGTCGTCGGCATCACCGGCGGGACAGTGGGGAGCCGCGAAGACGGGAACCGCGGCACTCGCTGACAGCACCAGCGCGAGGCAGCGCAGCCAATTTGACATCGCATCACTATAGCCCAGCGCTTGTGCTGCCGTGATCGTTACCGGACAATCCGTCGGGTTCTTTTTTGCGGCCCACCATGTCGCTCCTCGCTTTCGGACTGAATCACCGGACCGCGCCCATCGATGTGCGCGAGCGCATCGTATTCGACGCGGAGCGCCTGCCGCAGGCGCTCGCAGCACTTGGCGCGCTCGCCGGCATCCACGAGGGGCTGATCATCTCGACCTGCAACCGGACCGAGCTTTATTGCGTCGCAGATGCGGGCAGCGAATCGCTGCCGGACTGGCTGGCGTCGTGGTCCGGTGGCAATCCGCTGCTGAAGGATTGTCTCTACCGGCTCGAAGGCGCGGACGCGGTGCGCCATGTTTTTTCCGTCGCGTCGGGTCTCGACTCGTTGATCCTGGGCGAACCCCAGATCCTGGGCCAGCTCAAGGACGCCTACCGCGCGGCTCAGCAGGCGGGAACCGCAGGATCGCTGCTTAACCGGCTGTTCCAGACGACATTCTCGGTTGCCAAGCGCGTGCGCACCGAGACGGCGATCGGTGCCAGTGCGGTTTCGGTCGCGTCAGCGGGTATCCAGCTAGCAAGACGGATTTTCACCGGCTTCGAGCATCACACGGCGCTGCTGGTCGGCGCGGGAGACATGATCGAACTCGCTGCCAGGCACCTGCACGCGCAGAAACTGGGTCGCATGATCATCGCCAATCGCAGCCTGGACCGGGCGCAACGGCTGGCCGGCACTTTCAAGGCGTCTGCGATTTCCCTGGACGCGCTGGAATCCCATCTCGCGCAGGCGGACATCGTCGTCTGTTCGACTGCGAGCCCGGGGCATGTCATCGGGCTCGAGGCAACCCGCCAGGCCATCGAGCTGCGCCGTCATCGCCCGGTCTTCATGCTCGATCTCGCCGTGCCGCGGGATATCGATCCGCGGGTCGGAGAACTCGAAGATGTTTACCTTTACACGATCGACGACCTGCGCGACGTCATCGACGAGAATGTCAAGGCGCGTCAGGAAGAGGCGGAAGCTGCGCGACACATGATCGCGGATGAGGTCGAGCGGTTCATGTCGGGACTGAAGGCGCGCGATGCAGTGCCGCTGATCCGCGAGCTGCGCGACCAGGCCGCGGCGGCACGTGAGCAGACACTCGAGCAGGCGCGCCGCATGTTGGCCGCGGGCCGGGCGCCGGATGAAGTACTGGAATTCCTGGCCGCGACATTGACCAACCGGCTCCTGCACGGACCATCAATGGTGTTGCGGGAAGCAGCCGAAAGCGGCGACGCTGAGCTCGCCGCGGCGGCGGCCCGGTTGTTGCGGTCAGGGCGTAGCGAGCAGTGAAGGACGCGATCCGCCGCCGTTTCGAACGCATCGCCGATCGCCGTGCCGAGATTGAGCGGATGCTGGCTGACCCCGCGATCCAGTCGAGACCGGAGCGGTTCCGCGACCTTTCGGTCGAATTCGCGCGTATCGAGCCGGTCGTGCAGGCGTTTGGCCGCTTTCGCGAACGCGAGCGGCAACTGGCGGCCGCAGAGGCCATGGCGGGCGACACAGACCCCGCGGTCCGCGAAATGGTGCGGCAGGAGGTTGCAGAACTTGAGGCTGCCGCCGCGGCCGATGAGACGGATCTGCAGCAGATGCTCGTGCCGCCGGATCCGCTCGACGATCACGACGTTTTCCTGGAAATCCGCGCCGCGGCGGGTGGCGACGAGGCCGCCATCTTTGCTGGCGACCTGTTCCGGATGTACTCGCGCCATGCGGAACGCCGTGGCTGGTCGGTGGACCTCTTGTCAGAGAGCCGTGGGGAACACGGCGGCTATCGCGAGGTCATCAGCCGCATCGCCGGACCCGGCGTTTATGCGCGCCTGAAATTCGAATCGGGCACGCACCGCGTGCAACGTGTGCCCGCGACCGAGTCCCAGGGGCGAATCCATACCTCGACCTGCACCGTCGCGGTATTGCCCGAAATCGGCGAGGTCGAGAGTGTCGCGATCAATCCGGCTGATCTTCGCGTCGACACCTACCGGTCATCCGGCGCCGGCGGCCAGCATGTCAACAAGACCGACTCGGCGGTGCGGATTACGCACCTGCCGACCGGTCTCGTGGTCGAATGCCAGGACGAGCGCTCGCAACACAAGAATCGCTCGCGCGCAATGGCGCTCCTGCGCGCGCGCCTGCTGGCGGCGGAACGCGAGCGCGCGGCGGCAGAGAAGGCGCGGACCAGGCGCCTGCAGGTCGGAACCGGCGATCGCTCGGAGCGCATCCGCACTTACAATTTTCCGCAAGGACGCCTGACCGATCACCGGATCGAGCTGACACTATTCCGTCTGAATGACATCATCAATGGCGACCTCGACGAAGTGCTCGATGCGCTGCTGCGCGAGCATCGGGCCGAGGAGCTGGCCGGTCTCGAATGACGCGCGCCGGTGACGCGTATTTCGGGCTCCGGCGCCGGCTCGCGGCGTCACCGTCGGCCGATCTCGACGCCGAATTGCTGCTGGCGCATGTGCTCGGCTGCAGCCGCACGGCACTCGCCGCCGCCCCGGAACGGGAACTGAATGACACGCAGGCAATGGCGTTGGCGGGCCTGGCCGCACGACGCAGCGAAGGTGAGCCCATCGCTTACCTGACCGGGCGGCGCGCATTCTGGACCCTCGACCTCGAAGTGACGCCCGACGTGCTGGTGCCGCGGCCGGAAACCGAACTGCTGGTCGAGACCGTGCTCGAGGAGCTTCGGACCGTCACGAAGCCGGATGTGCTCGATCTCGGCACCGGCAGCGGCGCGATTGCGCTTGCGATCGCGAGCGAGCGGCCGGACGCTTTGGTTACGGCCGTGGATCAAAGTGCGGCGGCGCTCGCCGTTGCCGCGCGCAATTCGAAACGCCTCCAGATCGGCAACGTCCGGTTCCTTGTTGGCTCCTGGTACCAACCGGCAAGTGCGCTGCGATTCCACGCCATTGTCGCGAATCCGCCCTATGTAGCGGAGGACGATCCGCTGCTGGCGGCACTCGCCCACGAGCCGCGCACGGCGCTCGTCGCGGGCCCCGAAGGGCTCGATGCACTTGCGGAAATCTGCGCGGGCGCGAGGCAGCATCTCGCTGCCGGCGGGCTGCTCATCGTCGAACACGGCGCCAGCCAGGGCGCGGCCGTGCGGGCAATGGTGACCGGCGCCGGCCTCTGCAGGGTCGCGACACTGAACGACCTTCAGGGTCTCCCGCGTGCGACCCGGGGCAGCGCGGACTGATCGGCATTAGAATTGCGCCTGGCGCAAGGGAGTACACAACATGATCCGTTTCGAGACTTCGCTTGGAAACTTCACCGTCGAACTCGACCTCAAGTCGGCACCAGTTTCCAGCGAGAATTTCCTGCGCTATGTCGATGATGGGCATTTCGACGGAACCGTCTTTCATCGCGTGATCCCCGGATTCATGATCCAGGGCGGCGGTTTCGCCGCGGACATGACACAGAAGCCCGCACGCAAGCCGATTTCGAATGAGGCCGCCAACGGGCTCCGCAACCTTCGCGGGTCACTCGCAATGGCACGCACCAACGACATCAATAGCGCCAGCGCCCAGTTCTTCGTGAATCTCGTGGACAACGGTTTCCTGGATCACCGGCCGGGCAATTTTGGTTACGCGGTGTTCGGCCGCGTGGTCGATGGCATGGATGTCATCGACAAGATCGCGGCGGTCAAGACCGGGCGAAAGCATGGGCACGACGACGTGCCGGTCGAGCCGGTCGTCGTGACGGCCGCGCGGCGTGTCAAGGCTGCCTGAAGGCGATCTCCCATGACCCGGCGATCCTGGCCGGCCCGCATCGCGCGGTTGCTCGTGATCGGGCTGTTGTCGCTCACCGCCGGCAGCATCGCGATCGTCGCCTTATTCCGTTGGCTGCCGGTCCCGGTGACCTCATTCATGATCCAGGACGATGGGCCGACGGCACATGACTGGGTCCCCTGGCCTGAAATTTCGCGGCACGCAGCGGTCGCGGTGATTGCCGCCGAGGACCAGAGATTCCTGGAACACAGCGGTTTCGACTTCGAGGCCATCGACAAGGCCTGGACCGCTGCGAAACGGGGCCGCAGGCTGCGCGGCGCGAGCACGATCAGCCAGCAGGTCGCGAAGAACCTGTTCCTGTGGCCGGGCCAGAACTGGCTGCGCAAGGGCCTCGAGGCCTGGTTCACGCTGTGGATCGAATGGCTGTGGCCCAAGCAGCGGATCCTCGAGGTCTATCTCAACAGCGCAGAGTTCGGCCGCGGTGTCTGGGGCATCGAGGCCGCCAGCCGGCACTTCTTCCGCAAGCCGGCAGCAAGGCTCAATCGCCACGAAGCCGCGTTGCTCGCCGCGGTGCTGCCGAATCCGAAACGCTTCCGGGTCGACCGCCCTTCGCCCTACGTTCAGCAGCGACAGGCCTGGATCCTGCGGCAGATGCAGCATCTGGGACGCGACGGTCGCCTGGACGCCCTCGGGCGCTAGCGCATCGCCCCTGATCGCAGCCGGGCATCAGGGCGCCGGAGAGCGCGTCAGCAGCTGCTGAATGCCGGTCTCAATCTGACGGATCATTTCGCTAAACCCGTCCGCAGGCCCGAAGTAGGGGTCCGGTACCTCGCGATCGCCGAGGAACAACTCGATCCTGGCATGCGAGTCCGCCGGCTGCCGCGCCAGGAGCTCCGCCAGATTTTCCCGATCCATTGCCAGAATCAGGTCCTGCGTCACGAAGTCGGCTGCTGCAATTTGCCTGCAGCGGAAGTCTCCAAGATCGTAACCGGCTGCCGTGCAGGCCTCGACAGTGCGCGGATCCGCCGGGCCGCCTGCATGTTTGTCCTTCAGGCCCGCAGAGTCGAACTCGATTTTTCTGAGCCCCGCAGCGCGTGCGCGCCCAATGGCCTCCGCGGCCGGGGATCGGCAATAGTTGCCGGCGTCTACGAAGAGCACCTTGATCATGTGTGCTGCACTCCGTAGGCGTCCGCGGGTTCATGGTCGCCGGCCCGAACCGTCGGCACGAGAGACTGGATGAGCAATAGAGCCAGCAGGTACGCGACAGCGCAGATCATGAACATCGGCACGTAGCTGCCGGTGGCATCGAGCATCCAGCCGGTAAATTCAAGCATCGCAAGTCCGCCGAGATTGCCGAGCAGCGCGCCAATGCCCACCACCGTTCCGACCACGCGCGACGGAAACAGGTCGGTGGCCAGCGCAAACACGTTGGTCGAGAATCCCTGGTGTGCGGCCAGCGCGAGGCCGACGATCATCACCGCGTACCAGACGTTGCTGAACGTCAACACCAGCGGGATCGGCACGACGGCAAGCGCGCACACCAGGAGAGTTGACTTGCGAGCGGCATTGAGCGACGCGCCTCGCCTCAGCATCTGGCCGGGAATCCATCCGCCGGTCAACGCTCCCACCGTGGCGAGCGCATAAATTGTCGCCAGCGGGAGCCCGAATGTTCGCAAGTCGAGGCCATAGACACGGTGCATGAAGTCCGGCAACCAGAACAGCAGAAACCACCACACCGGATCGGTCAGAAGCTTTGCCCCTGCGATGGCCCACGTACGCCGATCGCGCAATAGCGGCCCCCAATGCACTGGCTTGGGCGCCGCACCATCGCTCGCCGGTATCGCGTCGCCCGACGGCGGCGTCTGCCGCACGGCCAGCCACACGGCCAGCCAGACGAAACCGGTCGCCCCTGTGAGGATGAACGCCATTTGCCAGCCGTACGCGAGCGCAATAGCCGGTACGATCAGCGGAGTGACGATTGCACCCATGTTCGAGCCGGAGTTCATCCAGCCGAGCGCAAGAGCTCGCTCGCGCGCTGGAAACCACTGCGCAATGGTCTTCACCGCGGCAGGCGTGTTGGCGGCCTCGGCGATCCCGAGAACGACTCGTGCGGTCACGAAGTGAAAGACCGTGCGCGCGGCTGCATGCGCCATCGCCGCGGCGCTCCACAGCGCAATCGAGATGGCGTAGCCGCGACGCACGCCGACCCGATCGACGAACCAGCCAACGCCTAGATACGCGAGTGCCGCAGCGAACTGAAAGGCCGAGACGACGTGGCCGTAGTCGCGGTCACTCCAGCCGAATTCGTCCTCGAGCACCGGCTTGAGCAGCGCGATGATCTGTCGGTCGAGGTAGTTGATGGCGGTGGCGCTGACCACCAGCGCCAGAATGATCCAGCGAAAGGCCGAAGGCCGCGCATCGGTCATCTTCGGTACCTAGCTGCCGGGTGGGCCGATCAGCGGCACACCCGGCACGATTGCACTGATGCTATTGGCCGCCGAAATTGACGCGGGCCTGAATGCCGAAATATCGGTCTGCGTCACGTGGAATCTGCAGTCGGGGCGCGCCGCCCGGACCACCGCGCGTGATGAGCGCTGCAAAGCTCTCGTCGGTCAGGTTGCGGCCGACCAGCGTCACGCGGTACTTGTCGTCCTTGTCTGCGATTGCGATCGAGATATCGATCGTCGAATAGGACGGAATCAGTGTGATCGCCGGCTCGTTCAGATCTGCATACTGCTTGTCCGTGTAAGCGAACAACAGGCTCGGGATGATGTCGACGGAGGACAGCGCGATGCGGTATTGCGCTGCCAGTGAGCCTTTCAGCTCGGGCGCCAGCGGCAGCTTGGTGTTGTCCCGGACGGTGGGTGTAGAGCCGGGCGGCGTGAAGAACTTGTCGACCCGCGCATCCGCGTAGGCGATACCGCCGCTCAGCGACAGGTTTTCGCTGGGCCGGACCAGCAAGTCGAGCTCAAGCCCTTCAGTCGATACCTCGCCGGCGTTGGTCAGCGTGGTGATCAGCGTGCCGTTGAGGAACAGGAAATTGTTTGCCTGGAAATTGTCGTACTTGGCGGAGAATGCGGCGCCATTCAGGATCATGCGCCCATCGAGGAGCGTCGACTTGAAACCGATTTCGTAGGCGTCGACGGTCTCCGAATCGATGACTTCAGCGTCCCGCAGACGCATGTTGAAAAACACGTTGAATGCGGGCCCCTTGTAGCCGCGCGCATACGTCGCATAGGCCATCAAAGTGTCGGTTGCGTCAAACTGCACGCCCGCGCGGCCGGAGGCCTCTTCTGCGCTGTTGCTGCCGGTGATCGTGCGCGCGTTGCCAGCGCAGACGATGCCACTGACGGTGCATTCCGGGTCGGATATGTCGCGGATTCCCGGGCCGCTGGTCGGTGAGAAATTATAGGTGTGCTTGAAACTCAGATCGTCGCTGGTCCAGCGCGCACCAGCGATCAGGCGCCAGCGCTCAGACAGGTTAAAGGTGCCATCCGCGAATATTGCGAGATTCTCGAAATCGGCGCTGAACAGGGCATTGGCCGACGGCGTCGCAATCACGGAGGCGGCTGCCGTGCACGGTAGCAGGCCGGTGGCGTCCGCGGGCAGCGTGCTGGAACGGCAAACGACCGTGTCACGCTGGAAATAGCGCTCGGCATCGGTCTTGGCGTAATAGATGCCAGCCACGTAATCGAGGAACTCGCCGCCCGGTGAAGCAATGCGCAGCTCCTGCGACAACGTATCCTGGGTTTGCGGCCCGAGGTCGTGCAACTGGTTGATGCCGACGTATGCCGCGCCTGCGTCGAGCCAGTCGCCTTCACGGATCTCGGTGGAGTCCCAGGTGCGGTAGCCGGTGATCGATGTCACCGTGAAATCGCCAAAGCCGATGTCTGCCTGCGCCGACAGACCCCACGCCTCCTCTTCCGATGCCATGACGAGGTTCTGCCGGACCCTTCTGCTTTCGTCGCCGGCCAGGAAATCGGTTCCGCTGAGCAGCGACGTGATCGCTGCAGCCTGCGCACCGGTTGGCGCACCGCCTATGACCTCGACGCAGCAATTGTCGTCCGACTTGCGATAGTCGCCAATGAATGTGAGCTGCAGGTCGTCACTGGGATCCGCGACCCAGATGCTGCGTATGCCCCAGCGGTCATAACCGTTCAGTTTGCCACCAGCAGGTGTCGTGCTGATGTTGTCGATGTAGCCGTCGAAATCTCCCCAGGTCGCGGTCGTGCGCGTGCGAAGGGTGTCGGATAGCGGTGCGTTGAGGGATGCCTTGACGCGCTTCTCGTCATCCTCGAACCAGCCGACGTCGACGTAGCCGCCAAATTCCGCGTCGGGCTTCTTTGAGACGACGCTGACTACGCCTGCGGACGAGTTCTTGCCGAACAGCGTGCCCTGCGGGCCGCGCAGCACTTCCACGCGCTCGACATCGTACATGTCGCCGAAGGCTTCGCCGGCGGAGGACAGCACGACACCGTCGAGAACAAAGGCCACGCTCGGCTGCGCGGCGATGGCGAAGTTGATCGTGCCGACCCCGCGCAGGAACAACGACTGATTCAGCTGGGTGTTGGTCTTGCGGATGTTGAGCGAAGGCACCAGTTGCTTGAGCGACTCGGCATTGAAGCCGCCGGTTGACTCTACCAGGGAACCGTCGATGACCGAAACGGCGATCGGCACATCCTGGAGTTTCTGCTCCCGCTTTTGCGCTGTGACGACGATTTCGCCAAGTGTCGTGGTCTCCTCGGCCGCAGCAGACGCGGCTGACAGGACGGCTAGCACGGCAAGCATGACTTGCGTGCGCATGTGGAGCGGACGGCAGGTAGTTTTCATGTGGGCGAACTCCCGGATTGACGTGCCGTCGTTGATCCCGCCGGCTGGACTGCGGTTGACCGGTTGCGCGAAACCGGCGCCCCGGCTTTAGAGGACAGTAGCACGAGATTTCTATGTCTTACAACCCTTATATAAGACCTAAGAAATGCTCCGATCGCACCCAGCAATCCAGCGCGACTTGACCCGTGGCTCGGCCCCCAGCAGTCCCGTGTGCGAGACCACCGGTCCCAATGCAATTTCGGCTCCCAGGGGTGCAAAAACCGCGGTTTCATGCAGCGCCAGTTCGAGCCGGTGCAGCCGCCCGCCCGCAAATGGCTCGCCGCCCGGAAACCGGCACCAATCGCCCTCCGGCAACCAGACCTCGACCCGGCCATCCGGTGACAGGCACGGCGCAACGAGCAGCCGTTCTCCCAGGAAAAACTGGTTTTCAAACGCCCAGCTCGCCCGCTCGCGCGGCCGCGCGAGGACCATCGCGCGCTGCACCGGGAGACCCGTTCGGGTCGCATCCAGCACGGCCTCGCGCAGGTACGGCAGCATCTGATAGCGAAGTTCGATGGCGGATCTGGCCACGGCTTCGGCTTCCGGCCCATAGGCCCAGGGCTCGCGCGCGCCCACGCCGTGCAGCCGCATGTGCGCCGAGAACACCGCAGCCTGCATCCAGCGCGCGTACAGCACCGGATCGCGTGTGTCGCCGTAGAAGCCGCCGACATCGGTGGCGTAAAAGGGCGCGCCCGTGAGCCCCCAGGACAGGCCACCGCGCAGGCTCGCGGCCAGTCCGCCCCAGTCCGCCTGAGGGTCGCCGCCCCATTGCGACGGGAATCGTTGCTGGCCGCTCCAGGCGGCACGACTGAACAGGAATGCGCCTGATCGACAATAGAGCTGCGCGGCCTCGTACACGCAACGGTTGTACAAGAGTGCATACGCATTGTGCAGCTCATCGCCTTCGGAACCGTTGCTGGCGCGCATCTGCGCATCAATTTGCTCGCCGAAATCTGCCTTGATCATGTCGACGCCGATCTCGAACAAGTCCCGATGGCGGTCGCGCCACCATGCGTAGGCTTCTGGATGGGTAAAATCGACTATTCCCGAGTCAGGCAATGGTGTCAGCACGGAGCCGAACGGCTCGGGGTCCCACTGGTGGCGGGCAGCCTCGCCGGTGTGCTTGTCGGTGAGTAGCCAACCGCGTGCCGCCATTTCGGCGAACAGCGGATTCTCAACCGAAACCAGCGGGTACTCCCAGACGCAAACGTGAAAATCCAGCGCCTTGAGTTCCGCAACGACCGCGCCCGGATCAGGATACCGCTCAGGATCCCACTCGAATCCAAACCGCGTGCGTGTGTCCTGCCAGGCCCGGCCATCAAAGGTAATGACATCACAAGGCATTTCGCGGCGCCGGACTTCGCGCGCCACGGTCAGGATCTCGTCCGCCGTCCGGTAATAGGCGCGCGACAGGATGACGCCGTGGCTCCACAGGGGCGGTGCGGGTGCGCGGCCGGTCATGGCCGTGTAGCCCCCGATCAGTGCAGCGCCATCGGCTCCGGCCAGCAGGAACAAGTCGAGGCCACCCTTTTCCACCCAGAGCACGTAGCTGCGCTGCGACCAGGGTGCATGGCCAACGGCATGCGTCACCGCCGCTGGCGTGTGCACGAAGACGCCCCAGCCATCGGGACTCCACGCAAACGGAGCGTTCTTGTAGCTGAGTTCTGAGTTGACTCCGAGTGAATCTGCATTCCAGGAACGCAGCAGTTGTCCGCGCCGGTCCAGGCGACCCCACTTCTCGCCGAGACCGTAGACGGGGGTCTCGTGCCCAAGCTCGAGGCTGACGAGGAATCCATCGCCGACGCGCGCAAACGGCGGCAGGCGGAATCGGCGTACGAAGTGCCCGTCGCTCGAGGTGCGCTGCACGAGCTGTCCGCGATGGCGAAACTCGAAGCACAACGGATCGTGCCCGATTGACACCTCGCCAGTGCCGGCCCGCAAGACGCTCGTTGAACCGGCCGTCACGAGCTGCGGCGTCTCCGCCGTGGGGGTGGTCGCCAGAATTCCGTAGTCACGCGGGGCCGGACCGATTCGCAATCGCAGGCCACCCTCGAACAGCGTCACAGTCAGGGATCCGGCGTCGGTCGGGATCAGGACATCAGCACCAACGATGCGGGGTTGCCCGGTCACGCGGATCGGCGGTATCCGGCCCCATTGCGGAGCCCCGACCGCAAATGGAGAGTTCACGCCAGCTCCAGCAGCGGCACCTTCCACTGCGCAGCGATCGCGCGCAGCGGTGCGCGCTGGTCACCATAGACCAGGGCGAAGTGATGCTCGAGGCCCTCGTCCATGATCAGCGCGCTGACTGCAGCTGCCGGTTTGTCGAATCGAATCGTCGCCGAACAGCCGGTATAGGCCATTGGCGCACGAATCACCTCGGCACCAGCGATCATGAGTTTGGATTCGTTGCGGGAGCGCGAAAGGCGTGCCAGCGTTACCCGCCCTGGCTTGAGCGTGAACTGGTGCAGCAGAGGCATTTTCCGATTGGTATGTATGGTCGCTTCAGCCGGCACCTGCGGATCGCGCATCGAGATCGGCGCCAGGCCGCAATGCCAAAGCACCGCGGTATCGTCGCCCGCATCGATGTCGACGAGGTCCGCCATCCAGGCCGGCTCACCCGCAAGTTCCTGTAACAGCAATTGCGATACCGATCCATTCACGTCGGCCTCGCAGGCCGCTGGCACCATCTTTTCATTCATCATTGCCATCGGGCCACAGGCGGCGCAGCCATACTCGGTAAACATCTCCGGCCAGCAGCGGACCGCCAGGCCGCGCGCACCGCTCTCATGCTGCAGGTCCTCGAGCGCACAAAACACCCGGAAAGAGCGATCGAGCTGTTCCGCGTCGACACTCTCCAGCCCCGTGACACTTGCTGCGACCGATTGCCGCACCGTCTCTACCCGCTGTGGATCGGCGGCGCGCGCGTGCTCAAATAACCGATCGAGCGCGACCGTGGAAACCTGAACGCCTGCCAGCTGGCCGAGGATTCCTTCGTCAAATTCGCAAGTGTCAAATCCGTCCGGATGTTGGCCGATGACCGCAATGCGCGCGCCCCTGAGCTTCGCGAGCGCGGCCTCGGACCGCGGCTCACGCGGCGCCGGCACGAATTGCGCACGGCTCGCCGGCCGTGCGCGGGGCGCAGCAAGTGCGCGTAGAGATGCGGCAATGCCGGAGGCGCCGGGGTCCGCATAGAGCCACCCATGCTCGACACCGGCCCGGCCCAGTGCGTGGGCAGCCAGATTCAGGCCACAGTAGGCATTCAGGCGCAGCCGACCGCCGATTCGCGGCTCCGGAAAGGCCCAGATGGCGAGCGGTAGATCCGCGTGGCGTGCGATCTGCGACGTCATCGTCGCGTCGGTGAACGTGACCTGCATGATCAGCATCAGGTCCGGCCGCTGCGCAGCCAGCAGTTCGGCCAGCTCTGCTTCAGTCGCTGCCCGATCGAACAACAGCCGCCGCGATCCGACCGTGCGGATGCCGGCATGTTCCAGGGCCTGGAATGCGCGTTCCTTCATCTGCTCCGCAAACGGCACATCGAAAGTCGGCCGTGCCAGTGCCAGAACGCCGAAAACCTGTGACATTCTCAAGCTCCAAAATCTGGATAAGATTGCCGGAAGCTGCCGTCAGCCGGAACCACCCGTGGACCCTCTGTTCCGAAGCAAGGGTGTGCGAACCAGGGCTGCGCCTTTGCATCGGTCAGCACATTCAGTTCACGCATGTAGGCAAGGGCCGGTCCCGCAAGCTCGCGGCGAATCCCGTCCCAGTCGGGAAATTGCTGGAAGGCCTCGAGCCAGATCGCACGACCGGCCAGGTAACCGCAGGCCCCCGCGCGATAGGCGTACTCGAGCACGCGCCGGAACTGGCCGGCACCGGCCCCCGCTGACAACATCACCCACGGTCGACCCGCCGCCTCGCCGAGTGCGTCGAACCAGTGCTGCGCGTCAGCCGCAGCGTGCGCGCCGGATTCCGGCAGTTGCGCGGCCGGCACCGGACTCTCGAGCTTGAACACGTCAATACCATAGGATGGATCGGCGAATTCCCTGACACTGTCGAGCACGAGCTGCGGGCGCTTGCTCTTTGTTTCAACGTAATCGCGCGTCTGGTCGCTTTCGCCCGCCAGCGGATAGACCAGCAATTCGAACACGAATGGCAGGTCGAATCGCCTGCATGACTGGCCAATATTGCGCACGAAGTCTTGCTGCGCCCTGCAGACGCCGGGGTCGGCATCCGGCCTGTACCAGGCTAGTACCTTGACCGCGTCGCCGCCAATGCGCTTGATCTTCTGGACTGACCAATCGTCGATTTCTGCTGACCGGCGGCCGCCCGGCAGGTCGCTAAAGGCGGAATCCTCGAGCGTCAGGATCAGGCCCAGTCGGGGATCCAGCTTCGACACGCCGCGCGGATATGCGTAGTGCGGATCCAGCAACATGGCCGACGACTCCGGCTGCAGTTGCTCGATCAGCAGTTCCTTGAAACGGGCAACGTCCTCCCAAGGCGCCTGGGCAGTGCCATAGTGCCGACGAATGGGATCTTCGATCGGCGGACGCTGATCGAGCGCCGTCATCTTGAACCGGCCGGCGCCATCGGCCAGACGCCGCAGGCCCCAGAATTTTCCCGCCGATAGCTGCACCATCGCTCCGCTCACCTCGAGTTCTGTCGGTACCCGCCAACCGCAAGAAACGACTCGACTTCTGCGCGCGTCGGCACCGCGGCGCGGCCGCCATGACGCTGCACTTTCAGCGCCGCGGCGGCGCTCGCAAAGCGCACGGCCGCATCCTCGCCCGCACCCTCGGCCAGCGCGAGGATAAAGGCGCCATGCCAGACATCCCCGGCACCCAGTGTGTCGACGACCGGCACCGCGAATCCGGCATGCAGCACGATCTTCTCGGCACAGCGGACAAAAACACCACGGGCGCCGGCGGTGACGCAGCACCAGCCCGGCACTCGTCGCCCAATCTCCTCTAGTCCGCGGACCGGATCGCGATGGCCACTCAGATCAGCGAGCCCATCGACCGAGAACGCCACATGGGTCGCGAGCTTCAGCAGGTCGCCGTCGCCGGGGACCGGACGATCTGCGTCGAGCACCGCCGGCAGGCCGGCCGATCTGGCTGACTGCAGCGCCCGCGCCGCCCCCTCCGGCCATCGTGTGTCGGCCAACACCGCCGCAGCTCCCGTCGCAGCCGCTTCCGGGAGCCAGTCGGCCGCCGCCGGCATCCGCTGGTCGGTGTGATTGACAATCATGCGTTCACCGGACGGATCGACCATTACTGCCGAAATAGAGGACCCCGCATGGTCGAAATGCCTCAAGTACCGACAGTCCACGCCATACGATGCCAGTTCATCCGCCGCGACCTTTCCGGCCGTATCTTGCCCAAGCCGTGCCGCCAACAACGCGCGACCGCCAAGCCTGACGATTGCGACCGCCGCAGTCGCAGCCGGCCCACCGCCGACCAGCGCTAACGATCGCGCCGAGTACTTCTCCGCGTGTTCAGGCAGCCGGTCGACGGCAAAAACGAAATCCTGGACCGCATGGCCGACACACAGGATGGTCTGCACGTCCGCGGCCCTAGGACAACTGAACCGAATAGATGAAGGTTCGGGTATCGCAACGGCTGACGCGCCATTCGGCTCGGCTGCCATTGAGCGCGACAGCAATGCGACTGATCTGAAGAATCGGGGCTCCCGCCGACACGCCGATGCGCCGCACGTCCTCGCCACGCGCCAGATCGGCGCTCAGCTCTTCATCCGCGCTCGCGATATTGACGCCGTACTCGCGTTGATACAGTGCGTAGAGCGCATTGGGCATCGGATGGTGTCGATCCAGGTTTGGAAACATCTTGAGAGGGATGACGATTCGCTCCCAGCAGACCGGCCGGCCTTCGATCAGGCGGGTCCGGCGAATTTCCAGAATCGGAGCTCCCGGATCCAGGTGCAGTTGCTGGATGTCCGCGGGTTTCGCGACGCGTCGCTTGACAATTTCGGCGGCGCTGGTGGGGATAGCCCGCTGGCCACCTGGCGACGCAAGCCGGAAAAAACGGAACAGCGACAGCTCCTGAGTCTGCTCGACGACGTAGGTTCCCTTGCCCTGACGCCGCTCGATGAGCTTGTCGGTCGCGAGCGTATCGAGCGCCTTGCGCACGGTACCCTGGCTGACACGAAGCTTGGCCGCGAGCGCTTGCTCGCTGGGCAGCATTTCTCCTGGGCGCCAGTCGCCTTCGGCGATCTGCTTGACCAGGAAATCGTAGACCTGACGGTACAGTGGCCGGTAACGCGGTGAATCATCCATCACTCGGGACTCTCCGTCGCTGCGCTGGCTGCGTCGTTGCACTCACTGCTGGCACCTCAGCGATCTGCGGTATACTATCTTATATAAGAGTTAGGGCTGGGATACAGCGCACTGTGACCACTGCGCAGGCCGGGAGACTTCGATCATGAGCGTGCCTCAGTTGCTGGTGCATCAAACAGGCGACAACGTCGGCGTCGTTGTGGTCGAGGACCTCGCGGCGGGAAGCGACATGCTTTGTGTCGTTACCAGTGACAACACCGACTTTCGCATGAGTTGCCGACAGGCAGTTCCAATCGGTCATAAAATCGCCCTGACCGACCTCAAGGAAGGCGACACGGTGATCAAGTATGGCCAGGACATCGGCCGGATCGTCAAGTCCGTCGGCAAAGGCGAGCACGTTCATACCCAGAATCTGAAGACCAAGCGCTGGTAGGTGAGCGATAAGCATGAATACTGGAGAAAAGATCTGGGCCTACCGGCGTGAAAATGGCCGGGTCGGAATCCGTAACCATGTCGCGATCCTGCCGGTTGACGATATCTCGAACGCCGCCTGTGAGGGCGTAGCAGCGCACATCCAGGGCGCGATTGCGCTGCCGCACTCCTACGGCCGCCTGCAGTTCGGCGCCGACCTCGACCTGCACTTCCGCACGATTATTGGCACCGGCGCAAACCCGAATGTCGCAGCCTGCGTCGTGATCGGCATCGAACCGGGCTGGACCAAGAAAGTAGTTGATGGCATTGCTGCCACCGGCAAGCCAACAGCGGGTTTCTCGATCGAGAATAACGGAGACATCGCGACGATTGCCGCTGCCTCGCGCAAGGCGAAAGAATTTGTCCACCACGCGACCGGACTCTTGCGGGTCGAGTGCAAGCTCTCGGAACTATGGATTGCCGCGAAGTGCGGCGAATCTGACACGACGACCGGCCTGGCTTCATGCCCGACCGTTGGCAATATGTACGACAAGCTGATTCCCACCGGCACTTACGGTTGCTTCGGCGAAACCTCCGAACTCACTGGCGCCGAACATCTGGCCGCCGACCGTGCTGCAACGCCTGAAGTGCGCGAGAAATTTCTGCGAATCTGGCAGGCCTATCAGGACGAAGTCATCGAAGCGCACAAGACCTCCGATCTCTCCGACAGCCAGCCGACCAAGGGCAATATTGCCGGTGGCCTGACAACCATCGAAGAAAAAGCGCTGGGGAATCTCGAGAAGATCGGCAAGCAGGTCAAATTCATTGATGCGCTCGCGCCGGCCGAGGCGCCAACGCGCGGACCGGGCCTCTATTTCATGGATACTTCATCGGCCGCCGCTGAGTGCAACACGCTACAGGCGGCCGCCGGCTACGTGCTGCACATCTTTCCGACCGGCCAGGGCAACGTGATCGGCAACCCGATCATGCCGGTCATCAAGGTGACCGGCAATCCGCGCACGGCCAGACTGATGTCCGAGCATATTGACCTCGACGTTTCCGGGATAATCCGGCGCGAATTGACCATCTCCGCGGCCGGAGACCAGTTGATCGACCTCGTCATCCAGACGGCAAATGGCCGTTACACCGCCGCCGAGGCGCTTGGTCACCGCGAATTCGTGATGACGAAGCTCTATCGCAGCGCGTGACCTCGCTCTCGCTCGAAGCAGCGACGCGACTCGCCGAAGCCGCGCTTACCGCGAGCGGCGCCAGTGCCGCCGTAGCCGCGCGAACCGCGGCAGCTCTGGTCCATGCCGAGGCGGACGGTCAGCCGGGGCATGGACTGTCGCGCGTCCCGAGCTACGCGTTGCAGGTACGAGCCGGCAAGGTGGACGGCCGCGCTGTGCCACGCCTTACCCGTGCCGGTCCGTCGCTGGTGCGGGTAGACGCCTGCTTTGGTTTTGCCTATCCAGCCATTGATCTCGCGATCGACGAATTGTTGCGCTTGGTGCCGGAAACCGCGATCGCCGCAGCGGCAATCCATCGGTCGCATCATTTTGGCCAGGCCGGGGCCCATGTTGAGCGCCTGGCTGCGCGCGGACTCGTTGGGTTGCTGTTCGGCAATACGCCGCAAGCCATGGCGTTCTGGGGTGGAAGCGAGGCGCGCACTGGAACCAACCCGATCGCCTTCGCGGCGCCACTGCCTGGAGGACGGCCACCGCTGGTCGTCGATCTGGCGCTGTCGGTGGCGGCTCGGGGCAAGAGAGTGGCGGCCCGTGACGCGGGCCGGGCGATTCCTGCCGGCTGGGCATTGGATTGCAACGGCAACACGACCACCGATCCGGCCGCCGCATTGACCGGCACCCTCCGCCCCATCGGCGAATCCAAGGG